>Ga0156023_1115_pt1 | contig 12829 bp, 9 predicted proteins | sample RifCSPlowO2_02_FD_107677 | JGI IMG/M metagenome (GOLD analysis project Ga0156023, IMG submission 107677) | Betaproteobacteria bacterium RIFCSPLOWO2_02_FULL_67_26
GACCACCGACCTGACGCTGCGCTTCGATCCGGAATTCGGGAAGATCTCGCGCAGGTTCCTCGACGACCCGCAGGCCTTCGCCGATGCCTTCGCGCGCGCCTGGTTCAAGCTGACGCACCGCGACATGGGCCCGCGCGCCCGCTACCAGGGACCGGAAGTGCCGAAGGAAGAGCTGATCTGGCAGGACCCGATTCCCGCGGTCAACCACAAGCTGATCGGCGAAAAGGAGATCGCCGACCTCAAGAAGAAAATCCTCGCCTCGAAGCTGTCGGTTGCGCAGCTGGTGTCGACGGCCTGGGCGTCGGCCTCCACCTTCCGCGGCTCCGACAAGCGCGGCGGCGCCAACGGCGCGCGCATCCGGCTTGCTCCGCAGAAGGACTGGGCGGTGAACCAGCCGGCGCAGCTCGCGAAGGTGCTGAAGACGCTCGAGGGCATCCAGGCCGACTTCAACAAAAAGGCCTCAGTTGGCAAAGGCGGCGGCAGGAAAGTGTCACTCGCCGACTTGATCGTGCTCGCGGGCTGCGCGGGCGTCGAGCAGGCCGCGAAGAAGGCCGGCGTCTCGGTGAAGGTGCCGTTCAAGCCGGGACGCATGGACGCCTCGCAAGCGCAGACGGACGTCGAGTCCTTCGCCGTGCTCGAGCCGATCGCCGACGGCTTCCGCAACTACATGAGCAGTCAAATGCGGGGCAAGGACACGGTGCCGGCCGATGCGCTGCTGGTCGACAAGGCGCAGCTCCTGACGCTCACGGCACCGGAGATGACGGTGCTGGTCGGCGGCCTGCGCGTGCTGGGCGCCAACGTCGGCGGCTCGAAGCACGGGGTCTTCACGACGAGGCCGCAAACGCTCTCCAACGACTTCTTCATGAACTTGCTCGACATGGGCACGGAGTGGAAGGCGGTCTCGAAAGTCGCTGACGTGTTCGAAGGGCGCGACCGCAAGACGGGCCAGGTCAAGTGGAGCGGCACGCGTGTCGATCTCGCCTTCGGCTCGAACTCCCAGCTGCGCGCCCTCGCGGAAGTCTATGCGTGCAGCGACTCGCAGAAGGCGTTCGTGCGTGACTTTGTGGCGGCCTGGAGCAAGGTGATGAACCTCGACCGATTCGACGTCGCCTAGTCTTGTCCGGGAGCGCGTGAGGGCGTGAGCGCGGGAGATCGAGTTAGTGACTTACGATTCTTCCCTCTCCCGATTTCCCGCTCTCCCGATCTCCCGGGTTTTCAGATCTTCTCGGGCTCCATCGCGATCGCGCCGCACGGGCACTCGGCCGCGCACAGCCCGCAGCCCTTGCAGTAGTCGTAGTTGAACTCGAAGCGCTTGCCCGGGCCGAGCTTGATCACCGCGTTGTCGGGGCAGATGCCGTAGCAGTTGTCGCACTCGAAGCAGTTGCCGCACGACAGGCAGCGCCGCGCTTCGTAGAGCGCGTTCGACTCGTCGAGTCCGCCCACGATCTCGTCGAAAGTGGACTGGCGCCGCAGGATGTCCAGGGTGGGCCGCACCGTCTTCGGCGCGTCCGAGTAGTACCAGGGGTTGAGCTTGTCGAACGTCGCGAGCTCGTGCCTGGCGGGCGCCGTGTAACGGCGGCCCCGCAGCCAGGCGTCGATGTGGCGCGCGGCTTTCTTGCCGTGGCCGACCGCCACGGTGACGGTGCGCTCCGATGGCACCATGTCGCCGCCGGCGAATATCCCCGCGTGGCCCGTCATCATTTCCGGGCCGACCTGCACCACCCCGTCGCGGATCTCCAGCCCGGGGACGCCTTTCAGCAGGCCGAGGTCCACGTCCTGCCCGAGCGCCAGCACCACCGAATCGGCTTCCAGCGTCTCGACCTCGCCGGTGGGCTGCGGGAAGCCCTTGTCGTCGAGGACCATTTTCTCGACCGTGATGCTGGCGTCGCCGGCTTCCTTGATGGTGGAGAGCCACTTGATCATGACGCCTTCCTGCAGCGCCTCCTCGACTTCGGAATCGTGCGCCGGCATCTTCTCGCGGGTGCGGCGGTAGACGATGATCGCTTCCGTGGCGCCGAGCCGCTTGGCGGTGCGCGCTACGTCGATCGCGGTGTTGCCGCCTCCATAGACCACGACGCGCCGCCCGAGCATCGGTCGTTCCTCGCCCTCCATGCCGCGCAGCACCGATACCGCATCGAGCACCTTCGCGGCGGTGCCGGCCGGGATGTAGGCGCGCTTGCCGATGTGCGCGCCCACCGCGAGAAACGCGGCGTCGAAGTGCCCCTCGCGCATGGCCGCGAGGATGTCGTCCACCTTGGTGTCGAGCTTGAGCCGCACGCCGGTGTCGAGGATGCGGCTCACTTCCGCGTCGAGCACGTCGCGCGGCAGGCGGTATTTCGGGATGCCGAAGCGCATCATGCCGCCGGCGAACGGCCCCGCCTCGAGGATCGTCACCTGGTGGCCGAGGCGCCGCAGGTGGTAGGCCGCGGAGAGCCCAGAGGGCCCGGCGCCGACGACCAGCACCCGCTTGCCCGATTCGTGCGCCGGCGGGTCGAATTTCCAGCCGCACTTGATGGCTTCGTCGCCGAGGAAGCGCTCGACGGAGTTGATGTTCACCGGGGTGTCGAGGTTGCCGCGGTTGCAGGCGTCCTCGCACGGGTGATAGCAGACGCGCCCCATCACCGCCGGCAGCGGGTTGTCGGCCGTCAGCACGCGCCACGCGGATTCGTAGTCGCCGGATTCGGCGGGGTAAAGCCAGCCCTGGATGTTCTCGCCCGCGGGGCAGGCGTGGTTGCACGGCGGCAGCCGGTCCAGGTAGACCGGGCGGCTGGTGCGCCAGGAGCCCGTGCGGTTGGCGAGCGAGGACCCGACGTCGAGCGTGATGGCGAACGGCTTGTCCATCAATGCACCTCTTCCTCGAGCAGCCCGAACCGGCGGATATTGCGGTCGGCGACCGCCTGGATGCGCGCAATGATGTCCAGGCGCGCGGGCTCGCCGAAGAGATGGGCGAAGCGCTTCTGCGGCCGGAGGTAATCCGCCACCGGGAGCTTGCGGCGGATCCTGGAGACGCTCGTCACCTCGCCGTGCTCCGCCTCGAACACCGGGAACAGCCCCGTCTCCTTGGCGAGCCGCGAGATGCGGATGGTGTCGTGCGCTTCGTGGCCCCAGCCGAGCGGGCAGGGCACGAAAATGTGGATGTAGCGCGCGCCGCGGATTTCCATCGCGCGCCGGACTTTTGCCTCCAGGTCGCGCAGCTCCGCGACGGTGGCCGTCGCGACGTACGGGATGCCGTGCGCGATGGCGATCCGCGGCAGATTCTTGCCCTGGCCAAACACGTTTCCCGGCTCCGGGCCGACCGGCATCGTGGTCGCGGTGCGCGCCGCCGGCGGAGTCGCCGAAGAGCGCTGCACGCCGGTATTCATGTAAGCCTCGTTGTCGTAGCAGATGAAGAGCACGTCATCGTTGCGCTCGAATAGTCCCGACAAACATCCAAATCCGATGTCGGTGGTGCCGCCGTCGCCGCCCTGCGCGATCACGCGCACGTCGTGCCGGCCCTTGACCTTCAGCGCGGCGGCAATTCCGGTGGCGACCGCGGCGGTGTTGCCGAACAGGCTGTGGATCCAGGGAATCTGCCACGAGGTCTCGGGATACGGGGTGGAAAACACTTCCAGGCAGCCGGTGGCGTTGGCCGCGATCAGCTGGTTGTGCGTCGCGTTCATCGCCGCGTCGATCGCGTAGCGCGCGCCGAGTGCCTCGCCGCACCCCTGGCACGCCCGGTGGCCGGAGTTGAGCGAGTTGGTGCGCTGCGTGTTGGCCTGCACCGAGCGCTGGTCCGCCTCGAGCAGGCGGTTGCCGACGGTGAAGGTGCCGGTCTGGTAGAACTTGATGGGCTGGAACGCCATGGCGGCTCCTTACACGGCCCGCGCCGCGACCGTGCCGACGTCGCGCAGGATGTTCTCGGCGATGGGGCCGGAGCGGCGCTTCTGCTTCTCGCGCTCGAGCTCGCGGTGGACGATGTCCCAGTCGAGGTCGAGGAAGGTGAGCTGCTGCAGCTCGTCGCGCTCCGCCTCGCGGAACAGCTTGTGCAGCGACTTGCGGGTGATCGGCCGGCCGCCGAGGCCCGCGATCACCGTGTAGCCGTGCAGGTGCACGCCGGAGAGCGCCATGCGGACGTTGGCCGAGACGATGCCGCCGATGCCGACCGCGAGGCTCTTTTCCAGCACCACGACGCGCGTCGCATGGCGCAGGATGCGGCGCACCTCGGCGAGCGGGAAGGGGCGGAACGAGACGATGCCGAGGACCCCGATCTTGTGGCCCTGCTCGCGCATCTCGTCCACGGTGTCCTTGATGGTGCCGAGCACGGAGCCGAGCGCGACCACGATGGTCTCGGCGTCCTGGGTGCGGTAGGTGCGCACGAGCCCGCCCGAGTCGCGGCCGAAGATCTGCAGGAACTCGGCGGCATGCTGCGGGATCAGCTCGAGCGCCTGCATCTGCTTGGCGTGCGCGAGGTAGCGGACTTCGGTGAACGCCTCCGGCCCCACCATCGCGCCGATCGACACCGGGTCCTTCGGGTCCAGCACCTGCCGCGGCTCGTAGGGCGGAAGATAGGCATCGACCTGTTCCGCGGTCGGCAGGTCCAGGCGCTCGGTGGCGTGCGTGAGGATGAAGCCGTCCATGCACACCATCACCGGCAGCGACAGTTCCTCGCCCAGGCGGAAGGCCTGGATGTGCAGGTCGAGCGCCTCCTGGTTGTTCTCGGCGAAGAGCTGGATCCAGCCGCAGTCGCGCTGCGACATGGAGTCGCTGTGATCGTTCCAGATGTTGATGGGCGCGCCGATCGCGCGGTTCGCCACGGTCATGACGATCGGCAGCCCCAACCCCGAGGCGTTGAACATCGCCTCGACCATGTAGAGCAGGCCCTGGCTGGCGGTGGCGGTGTAGGCGCGCGCGCCGGCAGCCGAGGCGCCGATCGCGACGCTCATCGCCGCGAACTCGGACTCGACGTTGATGAACTCGCAGGGGGCGAGCGCGCCCGATTTCACGGCCTCGCCGAGGGCCTCCACGATGTGGGTCTGGGGCGATATCGGGTAGGCGCAGATCACCTCCGGCCGGCACAGCGCCACCGCTTCCGCGACGCCGCGCGAGCCTTCAGTCTGTTTAAGCATGTGCGGCGGCCTCCTTCATTTCCTGACTGACGATCTCGTAGGCCGCCGTGGCCGCGGCGACGTTGCCGGCGGCGACCTTGCCCGAGAACCGGTCGCGGATCGCCGCGGCGACGGAGTCGAGGCTCACGAGGCCGGTCACGGCGGCGAACCCGCCGAGCAGTCCCGCGTTCGGCACCGCGCGCCCGACGTGCTTCAGCGCGAGTTCCGTTGCGGGCACGGTGCAGAGCCGCTCGGGCCGGAAGCCGGAGACGTATTCACCGATGCCGATTTCGTCGAAGCTGCGGGTGGTGTTGATGAGGATGTAGCCCTCGCGCGGCTTGAGCCCGCGGAAGACGTCGACCTGGAGGAGCAGGGTGGGATCCTGGATGATCAGCGCGTCCGGCTCCATGATCGGCTCGCGCAGCCGGATTTCCTTGTCGTCGATGCGGCAGAACGCAACCACCGGCGCGCCCGTGCGCTCCGACCCGAAGCTGGGAAAGGCCTGCGCGTGCCGGCCCTGGACGAACGCGGCGATGGAGAGCATCTCCGCGCCGGTCACCACGCCCTGGCCCCCGCGCCCGTGCAGACGAATCTGGAACACGAAACCCCTCCTATACTCCTCGCCGGCCACTTTAAGCCGGGTGGGCGCAGGGGGATTTGACCCAGATCAAACAGATCCGGGAGGGCGGGAGGGCGTGAGAGCGGGAGAGGGACAAAACTCTTTCGATCTCCCGACCTTACGATCTCACGGCTCTTCGCCCTCTCGATCTCCCGATCTCCCGGATTTTCGCGCATCAGGCGATGCGCTGGGCGCCTGGGCGGCCGTCTTCGACCGCCCAGGCGGAGAGCGTGCTCACCGGCGACTCCGGGTCGGCGACGCTTTTCACCGCGCGCAACCGGGTCACGCAGGTTTTCGCGGACAGATCGATGGTGGTGTATCCGCGGTGCGTGCTGTCGGCGAGCTTGACGTGGGGGTTGTCGGCGCGCCAGCTCTCGAGGATTTTCTGCGACAGGCCCTGGGACGTGATTGAGGTGCCGGTGAATTCGGTCGCCACCACCGGGGCCTTCGGATCGTCGAAGTCGGCCTTGAGATCGGCGATGACGCTCATGTGCACGTCCCCGCCGATCACCAGCGGATTGGCGACGCGTTTTTCCGCCAGGTATCCCAGCAATCGCTCGCGCGAGCGGGGATAGCCGTCCCAGCCGTCGGTCCAGACCGACAGGCCCTCCCCGGGCGTTCGATCCACCTGGGCCATCAGCGTCTGCTGCGCGATCACGTTCCAGCGCGCGCCGGAACCCGCAAGGCCTTCGAACAGCCACCGCTCCTGCTCCGCGCCCAGCATCGTGCGGTCCGCCAGCCGCAAATCGGGGCAGTCGTCGGCGGAGACGACGTTGCTGCCGCCGCGGCCGGGGCGCGGACACGCCTGGTGCGAGCGGTACTGGCGGTCATCGACGACGTGCACCCGGGCGAGCGCGCCGTAGTCCCAACGCGCGGTGATGCGCATGTCCGGGCCTTTCGGCTGCATGCGCCGGGGCAGCGGCATGTGCTCGTAGTAGGCCTGGTAGGCGGCGGCGCGGCGCAGCAGGAACAGGAACGGCGGCTCGCGGTCCTGGGAGCGGTCGTTGGCGTAATCGTTGCGCACTTCGTGGTCGTCCCAGGTGACGAGCCACGGGAAGGCCGCGTGCGCCGCTTGCAGGTCCGCGTCGCTCTTGTAGAGCGCGTAGCGGTTGCGGTACTCCTCCAGCGTGATCGGCTCGCCGGCGTCGTGCTTGCGCACGTGGTTGCGGCCCCACGAGGACTCGTAAATGTAGTCGCCGAGGTGGATCACCAGGTCGAGGTCCTCGCGCGCCATGCTGCGGTACGCGGCGTAATAACCCTGCTCGAAGTGCTGGCAGGACGCGAATGCGAACCGTAGCCGGCCGGCCGCGGACCCCGAAGGCGGGGCTGTGCGCGTCCTGCCGACCGGGCTCGTCGCCGTGCCGGCATGAAAGCGGTAGAAATACCGGCGGTCGGGCTCCAGGCCCGTGACTTCCGCATGCACGGAATGCGCCCACCGGGGCGCCGCGGCCGCCTTGCCCCGGCGCACGATCCTGTGGAAAGCCTCGTCGGCGGCGACTTCCCATCCCACCTCGACCGCCGCCCGCGGCATGCCGCCGCCGGAGTGCGGTTCCGGCGCGAGGCGTGTCCACAGCACCACGCCGTCCGGCGCGGCATAGCCCGACGCGACGCCGAGGCTGAAGGGATCGCGGGTGAACCGGGGCTGCGCGAGCAGGCGCAAGCCGGGCGCTGCCGCGGCGGCAAGACCGGCGGTACCGAGCAGGAAATCGCGGCGGGAGAGGGGCATGTGGGAACTATAACGCGGGAGCGTTGCGCGGCGCTGACAAGCCAGCGCCAGTAGGGTCTAAAATGGACAGGATTAACGAGGTTTCAAGCGAAAAACAAATAGACAGGATTAACAGGATTAACAAGATTTCAAGAAATTCAGATCCGTTTCCGCATTGTTCTTGATCTAATCCTGTAAATCCTGTGAATCCTGTCAATTTTCTTGCTTGATGAGAACGCTCAATATCATCGGTTCGGGCCGGGTGGGGCGCGCCTGCGGCCGGCTGTGGGCGGAGCGCAAGGTGTTCGAGATCCAGGACGTGCTGACCCGCTCGCGCGAAAGCGCCGGGACCGCGGTGAAATTCATCGGCGCCGGGCACGCCGTCGGCCATCTCGACGAGATGCGTCCCGCGGACGTCTGGATGATCGCCACGCGCGACGACGCCATCGTGCCGAGCTGCGTGACGCTGGCCGCGTCGGGGAAGCTCGTACCCGACGACATCGTGTTCCACGTGAGCGGCGCCACGCCGTCGACCGATCTCAAGCCGGCGCAGGACCGCGGCACCTTGATCGCGAGCGTGCACCCGATCAAGACCTTCACCGAAGCGGAGCAGGCGGCGCGCACGTTCGGCGGCACCTACTGCGCCGCCGAGGGCGACCGCGAGGCCGTGAGGGTGCTCCGGCCCGCGTTCGAGAAGATCGGCGCGAAGGTGTTCGACATCAAGCCCGAGCTGAAGCGGATCTACCACGCGGGCGGCGTGTTCGCCTGCAATTACCTGGTGGCGCTGATCGAGGCGGCGATGCAGGCGCACGAGAAGGCCGGCATTCCGCGCGCGGCTTCGTTCCGGGCGATCGAGCCGATGGTGCGCGAGACGGTGGACGCGATCTTCGACAAGGGACCGGAGCGGGCGCTGACCGGGCCGATCTCGCGCGGCGACGTGGCGACGGTGAAGAGCCAACTCGCGCAGATCGAAGCGTGGGACCGCGGCATGGCCGGGCTCTATCGCGGGCTCGGCCTGCTCGCCGTCGCGCTCGCGGAAACCGACCAGCGATTCGACGCGAGCCGCGCCGCCGAACTGCGTGAAGCGCTCTCGGGGAACTGACGCCGTTATGCCCTTGAAGACCGTCAGCGGCAGGCACGCCGACCCGCGCAAGGGGCGCGGCGCGGGCATCAATCCCGAAGGCCGCTTCGAGAACATTGCGCGCGAGGCCTTCGATGACGGCTGGGACAAGCAGGAGGAGGAGCTGCCGCCGCTCAAGACCCACGTCACCGCGGAGCACGTGAAGAGCATCATCGCGCGCAACGAATCACCCGACATCCCGTTCACGCAGTCCATCAATCCCTACCAGGGCTGCGAGCATGGTTGCGTTTACTGCTACGCCCGCCCGACGCACGCCTACCGCAACCTCTCGCCCGGCATCGACTTCGAAACGCGGCTGTTCGCCAAGGTGAACGCCGCGGAGAAGCTGCGCGAGGAACTGTCGCGGCCCGGCTATCGCTGCGAGGTGATCTCGATCGGCGCCAATACCGATCCCTATCAGCCGATCGAGCGCGAGTGGAAGATCACGCGCGGCATTCTGGCGGTGTGCGCCGAATTCAATCAGCCCGTGGGCATCGTCACCAAGAACGCAATGGTCGAGCGCGACCTCGATATCCTCGCGCCGATGGCGCGCAAGGGCCTCGTCAACGTCTTCGTCTCGGTCAACAATCTCGACCACGAGCTCGCGCGGCGGATGGAGCCGCGATGCTCCGCCCCGGCGCGCCGGCTGCAGGCGATCAGGGCCGTGAGCGCGGCAGGCGTTCCGGTGGGCGTGCTGGTGGCGCCGGTCGTGCCGTTTCTCAACGATCACCAGATCGAGGCGGTGCTGGAAGCGGCGTGGGCGCAAGGCGCGCGGCAGGCGGGCTACGTCCTGATGCGGCTGCCGTGGGAAGTGAAGGACCTGTTCAGGGACTGGCTCGAGCGCAACTACCCGTTGAAGGCGAAGCACGTGATGAGCCGCGTGCACGCGATGCGCGGCGGGCGCGACAACGATCCCGAATTCGGCAGCCGCATGCGCGGCACCGGGGAGCTCGCGCAATTGCTCGCGCAGCGCTTCAAGAAAGCGTGCGAGCGGCTGGGCTTCAACGATGACAGGATGATGCGCAATCGCGAGCTCGACACGACCCGGTTCCGCGTCCCGGCGCGGAATGGACAGCTCTCGCTGTTTGATGATGGGCCACGATCCACGACCCACGACCCACGATCCACGAATATCGAGGGACCATGAAGAGCGAAGTCGCGCTATACGTCGGCGAGTCGCTGGGCAAGTACGGCTTTCCCCACGGCCACCCGTTCGGGCCGGACCGCCAGGACGCGTTCTGGAAGGAAGCGGTGAAGCAGGGGCTCGACAAGCGGGCCGCGATCACCGACCCGCGCATGGCCGCCGCGGAGGAGCTGCACCGATTCCACACGCCCGAGCACGTCAGCTGGGTGAAGCAGAAGTCCGAGGAGGGGCACGGCACCATAGACTACGGCGACACGCCGGCCTACCCGGGCGTATACGAGGCGTCGGCGACCGTGGCGGGCACGGCGCTGCACGGCCTCGACACGATCATGAGCGGCGACGCGCTGCGCACGTTTCAGCCGATCGGCGGGCTGCATCACGCGCGGCCCGGCTCGGCGGCGGGGTTTTGCGTGTTCAACGACGTGGGCGTCGTCATCGACACGCTGCGCGACGAGTTCGGAATCAGGCGCATCGCCTACGTGGACATCGACGTGCACCACGGCGACGGGCTCTACTACCCGTACGAAGAGGACCCGGAGCTGATCTACGCCGACATCCACCAGGACGGGCGCACGCTGTATCCCGGGACCGGCCACGCGCACGAGACCGGCAAAGGCGCGGCGAAGGGCACCAAGCTCAACATCCCGCTATTGCCGGGCATGGGCGACCGGGAGTTCCTGAAGGTGTGGGAAGCCGTGGAAGCCCATGTGCGCCAGTTCAAGCCGGAGTTCATCCTGTTTCAGTGCGGCGCCGACAGCCTCGCCGGGGACCCGCTCGCGATGCTGCAGTACACGCCGGCCGCGCACGCTCACGCCGCGAAGCGCCTGTGCGCGCTGGCGAGCGAGTTCACCGGCGGGCGCATCATGGGCTTCGGCGGCGGGGGCTACCATCGCGGCAACCTGGCGGCGGCGTGGTGCGCGGTGCTGGACGAGTTCCTGAAGGCCTAAAAGACGGGAGATCGTGACATCGGGAGATCGCGAGAGGGGAAAAGCTTGTAAGCTCGTAGGAGCAGGAAATCTTGAGAGGGTAGTGCTCCATCTCCCGTGCTCTCGCCCTCCCAGGTTTTGTCCCTCTCCCGCTCTCCCGCTCTCCCGCTCTCCCGGATTTTGTCGCTCTCCCGCCCTTCCGCTCTCCCGCTCTCCCGCCCTCCCGTGTTTTGTCACACGAGCGTGACCTCAAGCGCGCCGCACTTCTCGACTTCGGTCACGACCCGGTCTCCCGCCTTGAGCCACACCTGCTTCCCGGGCGGATAGCCGAGGATCACGCCCTGCGGCGTCCCGGTGTAGATGATGTCGCCGGGCGAGAGGGTCAGGTGCCGCGAGCAGTAGCTCACGATCTGCGCGCAGCTGTAGATCATGTCGGACGTGTTGGAGTTCTGGCGCTCTTCGCCGTTCACGGTGGTGGCGAGCTTCAGGTTCTGCGGATCCGGAATCTGGTCCGCGCTCACCACGTAGGGCCCGAGCGGGGCAAAGCCGTCGCAAGCCTTGCCGAGCATGAGCTGGCTGGTGGCCCGCATCAAATCGCGCGCCGAGAAATCGTTGCCGGTGGCGTAACCGAAGACGTGCGACAGCGCCTTCTCCTCCGGCACGTCGCGCGCCGTCCTGCCCATCACCACCACCAGTTCCACCTCGTAGTCGAACTGCGAAGACACCTTCGTCGGCAACCGGATCCTGCCGCGATGGCCGACGAGCGCGTTGTTGTACTTGTTGAACAGGATCGGCACCGGCGGGATCGGGTTGCCGGTCTCCTGCGCGTGCCGGCGATAGTTGAGCCCGACGCAGATGATCTTGCCTGGGCGCGGAACGGCCGGTCCGAATCGTGCGCGCGATTCCGGTACCAACACGCGCTTGCCGCGTCTGTCGTTCAGCGCCTTCTCCGCGAGCTTCCTGAGCGGCGCGCAGTCGGCGCCCTCGATCACGGAGTGAATATCCGTCGGCGCGTTGATCCGAAACAGCCGGCACGCCCTGGCGACATCCAGGATGCCCCGCTCCGTCCTCAAGCCCAGCGTGCCGCCATCGCGCCCGGCCAGCGTGCAGAACGTCATGTTGCGCGCTCTCACGGTTTGTCCCCTCTCCCGCTCTCCCGCACTTCCGCCCTCCCGTGTTTTGTCAGGCGAGGAGGCGCTGCGCCCTCCGAGCCGCCGCGATGTGGCCATCGCGGCTGAAGCGCTCGTGGTTCTCGTCCACCTCGGACAGCTCGTAGCGGTAGCTCGCCATCATGCCGTAGGACTGGTCCATGCCGCGGGCGGAGATGTCGGCGAGCCAGAACAGGCGGCTCACGCTCGCGCCGTTGTTGAGATGGAAGTGCGCGACCGGGTCGAGGGGGTGGGATCCCGATTTCTCCTGCAGCAGGTAGCGCGCGCAGAGCCTTTCCATCGGCTCGCGCAGCGCATCCGCCAGCCGCGCGTCGCCCGGCCATTCGGGGCGCGCCAGCGTGTCCGCGATCGCCGTGTCGGGCCCGGGATGGCCGAGCGATTCCGCGAGCTTCGCGGCATCGGCTGCCGGCAGCAGCGGCCGCTTTTCGGCGAGCGCCGGGTCGAGCCACTTGCGGAAGCCGGGCAACGGCGACAGCGTCGCGAACACCTGGAGCCGCGGCAGGTCGCGCCGCAGGTCCTCGATCACGCGCTTCAGGAGCAGGTTGCCGAGGCTGATGCCGCGCAGCCCTTTCTGTGTATTCGAGATCGAATAAAACACCGCGGTGTCGGCGGACTGCGGGTCCTGCACCGGCGCGCCCTGGTCGAGCAGCAGCTGCATGTTGCCCGCCAGGCCCTTCGAGAGCGCGATCTCGACGAAGATCAGCGGCTCGTTGGGCAGCCGCGGGTGGAAGAAGGCGTAGCAGCGGCGATCGGTGTCGAGGCGGTTCCGGAGATCGTTCCACGACTGGATCGGGTGCACGGCCTCGTAGGCGATCAGCTTCTCGAGCACGAGCGCCGGCGAATGCCAGGTGATGCGCTGCAATTCCAGGAACCCCGGGTCGAACCAGCTCTCGAGGAGGCCGTCGAGCTCGACGCGCAGCACCTCGAGCGCCGGCTCCTGCGGCAGGGCCGCCAGGAGATCGGCGCGCAGATCCACCAGGAACTTGACGCCCTCCGGCAGCAGGTTGAACTGCGTGAAGAACTTCGCCCGGGGAGCGTTGAGCGCAATGCGCAGCCGCGCTT
>Ga0156023_1106_pt1 | contig 12458 bp, 11 predicted proteins | sample RifCSPlowO2_02_FD_107677 | JGI IMG/M metagenome (GOLD analysis project Ga0156023, IMG submission 107677) | Betaproteobacteria bacterium RIFCSPLOWO2_02_FULL_67_26
GTACCGAGTTGGGCGAATTGATTTACAGGCTCAAGTACAGGGGCGATCAATCCGCAGTTGCCCCCATCGCGCAGGCTGCATCTGATTTCGTGAAAGGCTGGAAACCCGGGATTGAGCTAATTGTTCCAGTACCACCCAGCAAGAGCCGAAGGGTTCAGCCGCTCTTTCAGATCGCGGACGAAGTTGGGAATCTTCTGAATCTGCCGGTGAACAAGGAGAGTGTGTGTAAATCCAGAACGACTCCCGAGTTGAAGGGAGTGGATCACGCGAAGCGTCTTGAACTGATTTCAGGGATTCACTCGATCGAGGGCGACGCTTTGCGGGGCCTGCGAATTCTGCTTCTGGATGATCTCTATCAGACCGGAGCTACTCTTAATGCAATTGGGCGCCTTCTGAAGGAAGCGGGTGGCGTTTCTGCGGTCTTCGCATTGGCGCTAACCAGAGCTCGAGGTTGACAATGGAAGCGGTTTTCCTCGGTGGCTCGCGGCGAATCGCTCGCCTCAATGAGAGCATGCGCGCCAAGATTGATGAGCTCCTGACTCGCGGCCTCTGGATGGTTGTCGGTGACGCGAACGGGGCGGATCGTGCGCTCCAGCAATATTTGGCGGACCGCGGGTATGAGAAAGTCGTGGTCTACGCCGTCACCGGGCTTCTTCGCAACAATGTGGGGCACTGGAAAGTGCGCTCCGTCGACGCACCCAAGGGCGCCCGGGGTTTTGAACTCTATTCCGTAAAAGATGCTGAGATGGCCAAGGAAGCGTCCTATGGCCTGATGCTCTGGGATGGAAAGAGCCGGGGAACGCTGGCGAACGTTTTCAAACTCCTGGCGCAAGGAAAACCGGTTGCGGTGCACATGGGCCCCGCGCGCCGCTTTGTCAGTCTTAAATCGGCGGCAGATCTCTATAAGATCGGCCTAGCGCCTAACAAGGAGCTTGGTGCCCAGCACGGCCTCCCCTTTGGCGCTGCCCAACCGGATGCTCCAACTTACGGCCGCACTCCTACGTATTCTGAGGCTGCACAGCCGAAGCGGAAACGCGCTGTCGGCGCGCGTGGGCGCAACTGTTGAGATTTTCGTTTCTCTCGGCGCCTCGGCGGTTCTATTATTGGTCTTGATTCTCTCTGTGCTCTCTGTGGCTAAAGGATTGCCGTGCTACCGCTAGCGGGTGTGCGGGTGCTGGCGGTCGAGCAGTACGGGGCGGGCCCGTTCGGCACGATGTTCCTCGCTGACCAGGGCGCGGAAGTGATCAAGATCGAGAACCCGAACGATGGCGGCGACATGTCGCGCGCCGTGGGGCCGCACTTCTTCGCGCCCGGCGACAGCGAGTTCTTCCACAGCTTCAACCGCAACAAGAAGAGCCTGACGCTCGACTTGAGCCGCCCGGAAGGGCAGGCGGTGCTGCGCGACCTCGCGCGCACGGCCGATGCGCTCGCGTCCAACCTGCGCGGGGACGTGCCGGCGAAGCTCGGGCTGGTCTACGACCGCCTCAAGGCGGTGAACCCGAAGATCGTGTGCGCGCACCTCTCCGCCTACGGGCGCACCGGCCCGCGCGCCGACTGGCCGGGGTTCGACTACCTGATGCAGGCGGAGGCCGGCTACTTCTCGCTGACCGGCGAGCCCGGCACGCCGCCGGCGCGCTTCGGCATCTCGATGGTGGACCTGATGACCGGGCTGGGGCTGGCGTACGCGCTGCTCGCCGCGATGACCGCGGCGCGCGCGACCGGGACGGGACGCGACATCGACGTGAGCCTGTTCGACATGGCGCTGCACAACACGTCCTACCTCGCCACGTGGTACCTGAACGAGGGCGTCGTCACCGGCCGCCTGCCGCGCTCGGCGCACCCGTCGCTCACGCCCTGCCAGCTCTACCGGACGCAGGATGGCTGGATTTACCTCATGTGCAACAAGGAAAAGTTCTGGCCGGCGCTGTGCGAAAAGCTCGGGCGCCCCGAGTGGATAGCGGACGCGCGCTTTCGCCGGTTCCCCGACCGGTTGCAGCAGCGCGACCTGCTGACCGACCTGCTCGACCGCGAGCTGGGCCAGCGCACGACGGCAGAGTGGCTCGCGCTGTTCGCCGGCGCGGTGCCGGCCGCACCGATCAACGATCTCCAGCAGGCGCTCGAGAATCCGTTCGTGACGGAGCACGGCCGGCTGCAGACCCTCCCGCATCCGCCGCGAGGGCCGTACCGGATGGTCGCGCCGCCGGTGCGCAGCGCGGGCGAGGACGCGCCGGCCCGCGCCGCGCCGGGGCTCGGCGAGCACACCGACGCGCTGCTTCGGGAAATGGGGTACGACGACACGCGGATTCGGGCGTTGCGGGAATCCAAAGTCATTTGAAAAGAATGGCGCTGGATATCTCACCGCTGAAGCAGTGGATCGGCCGCAGCGAAACCGTCGCCGATCCGATGCCGGCGTTCCCGGCGGCGGCGCTCGCGGCAACGCTGGACTTGCCCGCCGCGCCGGGAGTCGGCGAGCCGCTGCCGCCGCTGTGGCACTGGATCCACTTCCTGGAACTGCACAAGGGCGCGGATCTTGCGGAGAACGGCCACGCCCGGCTTGGCGGGTTCCTGCCGCCGGTGCCGCTGCCGCGGCGCATGTTCGCCGGGGCGCGGCTGTCGTTCCCGCGGCCGCTGCGGATCGGCGAGGCGGCACGCCGCGTTTCCACCATCGCGAATGTGACCCTGAAGCAAGGGGCCAGCGGCGACCTCGTGTTCGTGGCCGTCCGCGACGAGATCTCCGGACCCGGCGGCCCGGCGATCGTCGAGGAGCACGACCTCGTCTACCGGGACGCGCCGCGCCCGGGACCCTCTCCGCCCGCGCCTCGCCGCGCGCCCGCGCGGGCGGCCTGGAAGCGCGAGCTGAAATTCGACGCGGCGCTGCTGTTCCGCTACTCGGCGCTGCTCTTCAACGCCTACCGGATCCATTACGACCGGCCGTACGCGGTGGAGCAGGGCTACGCGGGGCTGGTCGTCCACGGGCAGTTGATCGCCACGCTGCTCGCGGACCTGGTGCGGCGGAACAGCGACGCGCCGCTGAGGGCGTTTCGCTACCGGTCGGTGAGCCCGCTCACCGACGGCGTGGCGTGCGTGCTCTGCGGCGCGCCGGACGGCAACGCGGTGAACCTGTGGGCCGAGGACGGAAGCGGCGCGCTCCTGATCCAGGCCGAGGCCGAACTGGCGGCGCGGTAACCCCGCTCGCCGCCACGCGTCATTTCGTCAGCGCCGTGTCAGTCCCATTTGGGCGCGCGCCCGGCCGGGTTGGCGATCCGCCCGTCGGGCCGCGCGAGCTCGAAGATCTTCTTCATCTCGTCGACGGTGAGCTCGAAGTCGAATACGTGCAGGCTCTCCGCCATGTGCTGCGGGTTCGAGGAGCGCGGGATGGGGGCGATGCCGCCCTGCTGGACGAGCCAGCGCAGCGCCACCTGGGCGAGGGTCTTGCCCCTGGCGCGCGCGATGCCGGCAAGCACCGTGTCCTTGAACAGCCGCCCGCGCCCGAGCGGGCAATAAGCCATGAAGACGAGCTCCGCCTTGCGGCAGAACGCCAGCACCTTCGACTGGTCGAGATACGGGTGGCATTCGGCCTGCAGCACCGCGAGCGGCTCGGGGCAGAGCCGCATGGCGTCCCCGGTCATCGCGATGTTGAAATTGGCGACGCCGATGTGGCGTGCCCTGCCTTCGCGCTTCGCTTTCGCCAGCGCGCCCATGGTTTCCGCGAGCGGGGTGCCGTCGATGGCGGGCCAGTGCACGAACAACAGGTCCACGTAGTCCGTTCGCAGGCGCTCCAGGCTTTCGTCCACCGACCGGGCGAAGTCGGCGGCGCGCAGGTGCTCGTGCGACACCTTGGTGATCAGAAAAATATCCTTGCGCGGCACGCCGGAAGCCTTGATGCCTTCGCCGACGCCCTTCTCGGTGCCGTACTTCCACGCCGTGTCGATGAGGCGGTAGCCCAGCTTCAACGCGGTTGCGACGATCTCGCCGCAGTCGCCGAGTTGCGACGTGCCGAAGCCGATCGCCGGGATCGCGGCGCCGTTTACGCGCAATGTGGGAATCGCAGGCGAAGTCATGGCATCATTCTAAGGCACTCGGCAAACGAGAAACGAGTAACGAGGATCGCGCGACATGTCCAAGAGATGGAACCGCCGCCCCGACGGGTCGAACTGGGGCGAATTCGGTGACGACGACCAGCGCGGCCGGATGAACCTGCTCACCGACGAGCGCCGGCTGCGCGCCCTGAAGGAAGCGAAGACGGGCCGCGCGTTCTGCCTCGCGCATCCCCTCGACCGGCCGGGCGGGAACGTGCTCAACCCGAACCGCTACCCACCGGTGTTCCATCCGGTCATGCGCGACGGCCAGGTCTATTTCAACCTCCCTTTCGAGAAAGTGGACCCGCGCTTCACCGACGTCGGCTCCGACGAGGCGGTGATGCTCTACACGCAATACGCCACGCACTGGGACGGCTTTCCGCACAAGGGATCGCAGTTCGATGCGGACGGCGACGGCGTCGCGGAGAACGTCTTCTACAACGGGTTCCACATCGTCGACCGCGCCGGGCGCGGGACGCAGGGCGAGCTCGGCGCGGTCGCGCTCGGCATCCAGGGCATGGCGGAGACCGGCGTGCAGGGGCGGGGCGTGCTGATCGACCTGCGCCGGCGCTACGGCGACGAGCGCGTCGAAGTCGGCTACGCCGAGCTGGAGAAAGTCATGCAGTCCGACGGGGTCAAGGTGGAGAAGGGCGACATCGTCTGCGTCCATACCGGCCTCGGCCAGCTCATCCGCGACGCCGACGGCAGGCTCGATCCGTCGATCCGCACCCGCTGCGCGGTGCTCGACGGCTACGACAAGCGCCTGCTCGAATGGATCGCCGACAGCGGGCTCGCGGCGATCGCCTGCGACAACCTCGCGGTCGAGCGCTCCTCCACGCTCGGCGCGGACCCGCGCCTGCCGCACCGCGGGCCGGCATTGCCGCTGCACGAGCACTGCCTGTTCAAGCTCGGGATCCACCTCGGCGAGCTGTGGTACCTGACGGAGCTCGCGGCGTGGCTGCGCGAGCACCGCCGGAGCCGCTTTCTCCTGACCGCGCCGCCGCTGCGGCTGCCCGGCGCCGCCGGCTCGCCCGTCACTCCGGTCGCGACGGTGTGAGCGCGCCTAGCGCGCGAGCGGATCCGGCCGCAGCTGGAACTTCACCACCTTGGGCCGGTTCTGCGTGCCGCCCTCGACGTGGAACACCGTCCGGTTGGAGCTCGTTGCCCACAGCCCGCGCCCTTTCCAGCCGGCGTTCGGATTGTCGATGCGCCCTTCCGCCCACTTGGCGAAGAAGCCCATGGGGTAGGGCACGCGCAGCGTGACGAACTTGCCGTTGACCAGCGCGAAGTACGAATCGCTCATGTTGCCGGTGGCAATCGGCACGTTCTCGCCCAGCCCGAACGCGTTGTACCAGTCCACCCAGGTGTAGTAGCTCGCCTCGGCGCTGCCGTCGTCCTTCACGTCCCGGAACTGCGGCCCGGGCAGTCGGTACAGCGTCCAGCCCTCGGGGCAGTGCTTGCCGGTCGCTTTCGGTCCGTTCAGCGGCCCCTTGCACTGGCGGCGGTCGAAGCTCCCGAGGTGGCCGCTCGCGTACGACGCCCAGAACACGCCGTTGCGATCGATGTCGCCGCCGCGCGCGCCGTAGGCCGGCAACGGCGGCTCGTAGATTTCCGTGAGCGCCGTGTGCGTCGGATCGGGCCCGGGGGCGACGCGCACGACGTAGCTGGGGAAGGGCGCCAGCGACGTTCCCCACACCGAGCCGTCCTTCGGGTTGACGACGACGCTGTACAGGTTCACCGCGACCCGCTTGTCCTTCCTCGGGTCCACCGGCTGCTTGGGGTCGACATGCTCGTCGCGCTTGCCGTTGCCGTTGGTGTCGAGCACGAAAGGCGTCCAGCCCTGGGACCGCCTTTCGTCGCCGGTCGCCTCGAACATTTTCCGGTTGAGCCAGCCGACGACGCCCAGGCCGCCGACCCCGCTCGAGGTCCACAGCGTGTTGTCGGCGTCTTCCGCGAAGATCAGGTGGTGCGTCGGAAAGCAGGTCGAGATCAGCGTCCACTTGCCGGACGCCGGGTCGTACATCGACAGGTGCCGTCCGGCGCGCTCGAGCGGGAACACCTTCGCCGACGGGTGGTCGCCGCCCTTCCTGCAGTAATCCGGGTTGTTCGGGTGGCGAATCCGCGCCGCGGCCCACACCCGGCCTTTCTCGTCCATCATCTGGTTGTGCGTGCTGGTCTGGCTGTCCCAGATCGGCTCCGCTCCCCAGTAGGGCGAAGGCGCCATCGGATCGGTCCGGTGGGACGGCGTCTTCGGGTCGCGGACCGGATGCCGCACCGTCGTCGCGGTGTGCGTGACGGGGTCGAGCACCGGCCATTCGTCCGTGCTGTTCTCCGGCGCCCCGTAAAACTTGCCGTTCGCGTTGATCGTGGGCCTGCGCCGGTCGGTCCCGATCAGGTCATGCATGTAGGCGGTAGGCTTGCTCCAGTCCCAGAGCGTGAGCACGACGTTGCGCTCGATGCCGTGCGGGCGCGGGGGTTGCGCGAACGGCAGCTCGCCGGCTGCGATGCGGTCGGTCCAGTCCGCCCACAGTCCCAGCGCCGTCTGCGTGCCGAGCCGTCCGACGTTCCGGACCATGGTGTTCATGGCCTGGCCGGAGGCGATGCGCCGCGCCCAGGCCTCGCTGGACTTCATGTGGGCGAAATCCCTGGGTATCGTGCGCGTGCCCCTGGTGCCGAGCGCGTGGCACGACATGCAGCCGTTGGTCTTCACGGTGTTGAGCCAGTGCCGCTGGGTCGAAATGCCCGGCTGGATGCCGTTGCCCTGCGGACCCGTGCCCGGGAACTCGCCCGCCGCCGGTATCTTCAGCATGGAATACCAGTAGATCGCCGGGTAGTATTCCGCGGCGGCTGCCGCGCCCGGTGCCGGCACCGCGGTCAGGTTGAGCAGCGTGCCCGGTTCGGTCCGCACCTTGGGCGAGTCCACCAGTCCGTAGCCGCGCACCCACACGCTGTAGCTGGCTTTCGGCAGCTCGGGAATGAGGTAGCGGCCGCGGTCGTCGGTGACCACGATCCGGGTGAACCGGGTGGGCAGGTCCGTGGTCTCGGCGATCACCCAGACCCCGGGCTCGGGCCCCTTGCCGCCGGTGACCACGCCGCCGAGGTCGCTGCTACCGATGCTGATCCCCGACTCGCCGCTTTCCATGCCCGCGCAGGCGGCCAGCAGCGCGGCGAGGCCTGCCGCCGCGGCGCCCAAAATCCACTTGCCCTTCGTTTTCATATCGCGGCTCCTCCGGAACAACGTGATCGCGTCAGCGCGCGAGCGGATCGGGGCGAACCTGGATCTGCACCGCGAGTGGACGGGCGCCCTTGCCGAACTCGTTCAACCAGGGCGTGCGATCTCCGCTGGCGCTCCACAGGCCGCGGCCCTTCCAGCCGGCGTTCGGGTCGTCGATGCGTCCGTCGAGTCCCTTGGCGTAGAAGCCCATCGGATACGGCACGCGCATCAGGATCATCTGCCCGTCCTTGTAGCCGACGAAGCCGTCTTGAAGGTTGGCCGTCGAGATTGGCACGTTCTCACCGAGGCCGACCGTGTTGTGGTGGTCGACCCAGGTGTAGTAGCTGCCCTCCGCGCTGCCATTCGGGTAATCCTCGAAGCCCGGCCCCGGATAGCGGTGCATGGCAAAGCCTTCGGGGCAGTGATTGCCGGTGGCGTTCGGGCCGTTGAGCGGGCCCTCGCACTTGCGCCGGTCGAAGCTGATGAGGTGTCCGGACGAGCCGGACGCCCACAGCACGCCGTTCTTGTCGATGTCGCCGCCGCGCAGCCCGATCGCTTCCTTCGGGACCTGGTAGAACTCGCTGAGCCTGGTCCTGGGATCGTAGCGCAGGAATCCCGGCCGTCCGCCGAACACGCCGGAGGTGTACCAGATCGAGCCGTCGGTCGGATGCGGCATCACCGCGTACGGGCCGGAGCCCGGATTGAATCGGGCGTCCTTGCCCGCTGCGGCCGGCTTGCCCGCATCGGTGAACTCGTCGAGATTGCCGTTGCCATTGGCATCGAGCACGAACGGGAACCAGCCGACCGCCTTCCGCGCGTCCCTGGTTTCGTCCCACGTCTTGGTATTGACCCAGCCCGCAACCTGACCCGTGCCCGAGAGCCACAGCGTGTTGTCCGCGTCGTAGCCGAACTGCGGATGGTGGGTGCCGAAGCAGGTGTCGACAAAGTCGTATTGCTTCGTCTTGGGATCGAACACCGCGACCTGGCGGCTGCTCAAATCAAGCGGGAACACCTTGGCGGAGGGATGATCCGAGCCCTTCTTGCACCAGGCCGGGTTGGGGCGGCCGCGCACGCTCGCCGCGAGCCAGACCCGGCCCTTGCCGTCGAGCATGGCGTTGTGCTGGTTGGCCCGGGTATCCCAGATCGCGCGATCGCCCCAATAGGGCGAGGGCGCGGTCACCTTGACCTGGCCGGCGTGGCCCGGACCGAGCGACAGCGGCATATTGGGATCGGCCACCGGCATCCTGAAAGAGGACACCGTGTGGGTCCTGGGGTCGAGGATCGGCATGTTGTCGGTCGAGTACTCGGGCGCGCCGTAGACCGGGCCGTAGGCGTTGACCGTCGGCTTGCGCCGGTCCGACGAGATCAGGTCGTGCAGGTACTTGTCGGGCGCCGACCATTCCCAGGCGGTGACGACGATGTTGCGCTCGATGCCGAGCGGGCGCGGCGGCTTGTTCTTGGGCAGTTCGCCCTTGGCGACGCGCTCGGTCCAGTCGCCGAAATACTTGTATGGAACGCCGCCGAGCTGGCCGGCGAGCCGGTTGGTCATGGCGTTGCCCCACTGGCCGGACTGCACGCGGCGCATCCAGGCGTCGGCGCCGGACTCAAAGTGACCGAGCTGCGCCGGGATGGTGCGGGTCGATTCCTGGCCGAGCTGGTGGCAGCCGACGCAATCGACATTGCCCATCCGCTGCCGCCAAATATCGATCGTGATGTTCTTGGGAATGGCGCTCGATCCGCCGAAGTCCATGGCCGGCGGGAACCTCAACATCGCGTACCAGTAGATCGCCGGGTAATACTGCGCCGCCGCCCGCTCGTTCGGCGCCGGCACCGCGGTGTGATTGACGACCTGGCCGGGTTTTGCGCGCACCCTCGGGGAGTCCACGAGACCGTAGCCGCGCACGAAGACCAGATAGTTGGCGGCCGGCAGGTCAGGGACGACGTAACGGCCCTGGTCATCGGTGACGACGCTCTTGATGTAGCGGGTCGGAAGATCGGTCGTCTCGGCGATCACCCACACGCCGGCTTCGGGCCCGCTCGGGCCGACGACGACTCCACCGATGTCGTTGTCATCGATGTTTACGCCCTGGGCGCCCGCGGGCGGGCCAAATTGTTGAGCCGCGCACGCGGCCAGCAGGGCGGCAAGGCCGAGCGCTGCAATGCTCCAGCACGATCCTTTCGTCATATTCATTTCCCGCTCCTCCTTTGGTGACGAGCCACGATTCACGCCGGGTCAGGCCCGGCTTCGATTCTCCGCCTCGGAGGGTCCAGCAGTCGTTATTATCGGTGTTCGTCTGCGGCGGCCTTGCACCTCAGCGCGCGGTATTGCCCCACATCCCGCCAGCCGTCGCGCGCCGGCACGCCGCCGCGCACTGCGCCGGCCTCGATGCCGCCAAATAGCAGTTCATAACCGCCCGGCAGGGGCCGGCTCCCCGGCACCGCCAACCACAGCCGCAGCAGCAGGCGCTTCCGGTGCTGCTCCGCATAATCATCATAGCGCGTCCGCGCATGGTAGATGAGATGGTTGTTGAGGAGCTGGATGTCGCCGGGCTCGAACGCCATGTCGAGGGCGAGCTCGTCCGACAGGGCGCCGAAGAGATCCAGCGCTTCCTCCTGCTGGCGCGTCAGGCGCGGCACCTCCGGGTACTCCTGCGCGAACTGGATGTAAGCAGGGGAAAACAGGCCCGTGAAATGCCCGTCGCGGAAGCCGAAGATCGGTTTCGGATAGGCGCGCGACTCACCGGGCCGCTCGTCGCCCTGGCGGCTGTTGTACCAGTCCGCGTAGAAGGCGTCGAGCAGGTCCGGACGGCGGCGCAGCACCTCGTTGTGGATGGCCGCCGCGCTGGCGATGCGGCTCAAGCCCCCGGATTTCGCCTTGCGCACACACAGCAGGCCCACGACATCGCAGCGGTCGGCGTGAAACGGCAGCGAGCCGGACGTCTTGGAGCCGCGCCGCCTGGTATTCTCGACTTCCCTGCCTTCGTCCTCGACGATGCCGAGCAGCTCGCCGCGCCCGCCCTGCGACACCGCAGTGCCGAGGTGCGCGCCGATGCCCCAATACGCCATGCGCAGGTCGTCGGGCGGGTAGGCGAGGGGAAGGCCGCGCAGCAGGATCATGCCGCGGCCGGTCTCGAGCTCCTGCGCGATTCCGGCCAGCTCGGCCGAGAAGGCCGGCAGCGGAAAATCCTCCCGGGTCACGTCCACCCAGTCCAGCCCGCGCCGCCTCACGGCCCGCAGGGCCGCGTCGATTTCGGCCAGCTCGGCAGGCTTGAACGGGCGGATCCAGTCGGTCCGGCGCTGGAGCGCCGCGCCGTTCCAGGCGAACGGCGCGACGATCTCTCGATGCTTCGCTATCTGCATGGTCACCTGCCCCCCGTCACGTCGATAAACGTCCCGGTCGAGAACGAAGCCTCGTCCGAGAGCAGCCAGACTATGGCGTTCGCCACTTCTTCCGGCCGCCCGCCGCGCTTCATCGGCACCTGCTGCTTGACCCGGTCCACGCGGCCGGGTTCGCCGCCCAGCGCGTGGAATTCAGTGTGGATATAGCCGGGCCGCACCGCGTTGACGCGTATGCCTTCGGCCGCGACTTCGTGGGCCAGACCGATGGTCATCGTGTCGATCGCGCCCTTGCAGGCGGCGTAGTCCACGTATTCGTTGGGCGAGCCCAGGCGCGCGGCGCCGGAAGACACGTTGACGATCGCGCCGCCCTTGCCGCCGTGCCGGGTCGACATGCGTCGCACGGCTTCGCGCGCGCACAGAAAGCTGCCGATGACGTTGACCGCGAACGCCCGGGTGAGACGCGCCGCGTCCATCTGGTCGAGCCGCATCTGCTTTTCCAGCGTGCCGGCGTTGTTGACCAGCGCGGTGACCCTGCCCAGCGACTGGTCCACGGTCTCGAACAGGCGGACGACGTCGGATTCCGAGGACACGTCCGCCGCGACGGCGAGCGCCTTGCCGCCCCCGCGCGCGATTTCGGCGACGACGGCGTCGGCGGCGGCCCGGTTTTCGAGATAGTTGACGCAGACCGCGTAACCGCGCTGCGCGGCGAGCCGCGCGGTCGCCGCGCCGATGCCGCGCCCGCCGCCGGTGATGATCGCGACCTTGCCCATCGACAGGAAAGTATAGGGCAGGGCCGCTGCCCGCGCTCAGCCGGTCTTGCGGCGCTTCAGGATGTCCGTGACCTGTTCCCACGACACCTGGGCGGGAATAAGCGCCATGCCCCAGGCGTTGACGAGCGCGACATCGTCCGGCTGGACCGTCGTGCCGCGGAAGTTGATCGTCCCGCCGACCAGGCAGAGCTGGGCATAGCGCCGGCCGCCCTCGATCTGCCAGGCGGTTGCGACCGTCGGCAGCTCGATCTCATCGTAGTCGCGCACCGCGCCGTCGATGACGCAGGCGGTGGCGCCGGCGTTGAGGAGCAATCGCGTCTTGTTGCCGCCGCTGGTGATGCCCTTGCAGCCGTGGGCGTCGATGATCACCACGTCGCCCGCCTGCACGGCGCCGGCGACGATCTCGTGCCCCTTGCGGTCGTCGCTCTCGTGCGTGCGCCGCGGCACGTGAATCGCCGTCAGCACCGGGCCTGCCCGTACTCCGAAATCCGGCGTTGCGCGCGTGCCGGCCGGGAAGTTGAGGAAGCTGTGCAGCCCGAAGGTGTTGAGCAGCCCGTCGGCCAGGTCCTCGACCGCGCCCTGCCGGGTGAGCAGGGGCATGACCTCGGGGGGCACGGCACGCCGCGCGCGGGGCAACACCTGGTGATTCCACGGGATCTCGACACGCTGGGGATACATGGCACGCTCTCCTTTGAGTGGAATACGTCGTGTCTGCGCGCCGGCCCGCCCGGTCAATCCAGCCGGTCGTGGCTGAAGCGGTACTGATGCCGCGTCGCCTCGTAGGTGCGGCGGCGCATCTCGACGGGCACGTCGCCGAAGGTATAGGCGATGCGCTCCACCTCGAGCACTGGATCGCCTCGGGGTATCCCGAGCGTCCGCGCCAGAGTCAGCGAGGCCTTTCTCGCGCGCACCCATTCGTCCATCCGGACCACGGTCACGTTGAACGCCTTCTGGTACAGCGCGTACAGGTTCTCCCCCGTCTGGCGCACCGCGGCGGACTTGAGCCCGGGAAACAGGCTGGCAGGCAGAATGAGCTCCATGGCGGCCACCGCCGTC
>Ga0156023_1116_pt1 | contig 12320 bp, 13 predicted proteins | sample RifCSPlowO2_02_FD_107677 | JGI IMG/M metagenome (GOLD analysis project Ga0156023, IMG submission 107677) | Betaproteobacteria bacterium RIFCSPLOWO2_02_FULL_67_26
TACATCGAGGACGGCAACCACGGCGGCAAGGGCTCCGACGCGCACAAGGCGGCGGTCACCGGCGACACCGTGGGCGACCCCTACAAGGACACGGCCGGCCCGGCGGTGAACCCGCTCATCAAGATCATCAACATCGTCGCGCTGATGATCGTGCCGCTGCTGTGAAATACGCCTTCGAGGAGCGCAAGGTCGTGTGCAAGGGCGACTACTGGATCGCGCCCGACGCGATCGTGATCGGCTCGGTGGTCATGGAGCCGAACGCGAGCGTCTGGTTCGGGTGCATCGTGCGGGCGGACAACGACACGATCACCATCGGCGAGAACTCGCAGCTGCAGGACGGCTGCGTGCTGCACGCGGACCCCGGCTTTCCGATCGCGATCGGCCGCAACGTGAGCGTCGGCCACATGGCGATGCTGCACGGCTGCACCATCGGCGACGGCAGCCTGATCGGCATCAAGAGCGTCGTCCTCAACGGCGCGAAGGTGGGCCGGAACTGCCTGATCGGCGCCAACTCGCTGATCGCCGAGGGCAAGGAAATCCCGGACGGCTCCCTCGTGATCGGGTCGCCGGGCAAGGTGGTGCGGCAGCTCTCGCAGGACGAGATCCGGTTCATCCATTCCGCCTCCGACCACTACGTGCAGAAGTTCAGGCGCTACCGCGAGACTTTCAAGCCGGACGGCGCGTGAGCGATGACTGACGGCTGACGACTGACGGGCGCATGAACAAGTACGGTTTCAGGATCCGGACCCGCACCGGCATGACGGTGGACAACCTGATGGTGCAGGCGAGCGACCGTGCCGAGGCGGAGCGCAGGATCCAGCAGATCTACCAGCACTGCGAGATCCTCGAGTGCCAGGAGGTCACGCCCACATTGCGCAAGGAAGGGCTCGACCTCGACGACGTGATCGCCCTCATCAACAAGCAGGAAGAGAAACCCTGAAGCGCGTTACTGCAGGAAGCCGCAGCGCTCCAGCTCGTCCAGCAACGCGGTGTAGTCCTGCGCGCCGCGGCTGCCCGGGGCATGCTCGAACACGTCGCGGTTGTAGGACGGGCTCTCCGCGATGCTCACGTTCTCGGCGATGCGCGTCTCGCACACTTCCCCCCCGAAACGGGCGCGCAACTGCTGGTCGATGTCCCACGACATCTTGCGGCGCGCGTCGAAGCGCGTGAGGACGTAGCGCCGCTCGACGCGCTTCTTCAGCACCTGCTCCAGCGCTCTCAGCGTCCGCTCCATCTGCAGGGCGCCCCGCACCGCGAGGAAATCGCTGGAGATCGGCACCAGCACGTGATCGGCCGCGAACACGCCGTTCAGCGACAGCACGCCGAGCATCGGGCAGATGTCCATCAGGATCGGGCGGTCGGTATTGAGGTTTTCCCGGACGATGCCCGCGTTCAGGCGGTTCAGCACGTTCGGCCCCTTGCCGTGCTGCGTGTCCACCTTGGACAGGTCGAGGTGCGACGGGATGATCTTCCAGCCGGGGCTGTTGACGAACTTGATCAGCCCGCCGAGCGTCGCGCCGTTGCAGTAGAACCCGTAGAGGCTGCGCTCCGGGGCGGTGACGGCGCTGCCGCAGATCGCGGTGAGGTGCGCCTGGGGATCGAGATCGATGACCAGCGGATCGGCGCCGCGCCGGGCGAGCAGCGCGGTCAGGTTGAGCGTCGTCGTGGTCTTGCCGACGCCACCCTTTTGATTGAATACGGCAATCCTGGACACGGAGTCCCTCCCCCGAAGGGACCGTTAGATTAGTCCTTGAATCAGGGGACTGGCAAGAACTTTTGTCATGCCGGATTAATAAACCGGCGGAAGCGCATGGGGGAAAAAGCCATTGAAGTCAAAGGGAAGCCGCGAAGCGCGGGGACTGCTATGATCGGGAAACCCCGCGCCGCCTCATGGTGACCATCCGCCCCGAGCAACCCGAAGACGCTGCCGCCGTGCGGCGCGTGCACGAGTCGGCCTTTCCCAGTGCCGCCGAGGCGGACCTCGTGGATCGCCTCCGCGCGAACGGCAAGGCCGCCGTATCGCTCGTCGCGCAGGAAGACGGACAGATCGTCGGGCACATCCTCTTCAGCCCGGTGGCGTTCGATCCGCCGGCGAACGTCGTCGCGTTCGGGCTCGCGCCGATGGCGGTGCTGCCCGGGCACGAGAAGCACGCCGTGGGACGGCGGCTCGTCCAGAACGGGCTCGCCGAATGCCACGCGCGGGGCGCCTGCCTGGTGGTCGTGCTCGGCGACCCGCCTTATTACGGCCGCTTCGGCTTCGAGCGCGCCAGCCGCCACGGCCTGCGCAATGAATTCGGCGCGGAGGACGACTTCATGGTGTTCCTGCTGGATGCGACCGGGCACCCGCCGCCGGGAACGCTGGTGAAGTACGCCCCGGAGTTCTCGGCCCTGCCGAAACGGCAGGGATGAAGGCGCCCGCCGTCAGCCAAAGAGCCCGCCGACGCGCGTGCCCGCCACGCGGTTGACCACCCACAGGCTCGCGGCGCAGCAGCCGAGCGTTCATGCCTCGATTCGTTTCCCGCTCTCCGGGTCGAACAGGTGCATGTGCTGCGCGGCGAAGCATAGCGGCAGGCGCCCCTCTTTCGCCACTACCGAGGTATGCAGACGCGCGGCGACGCGCGGCCCCGCCTTTGCGGCGCCGAGGCGGCCGTAGACCAGCGAATCCGAGCCGAGCAGCTCGATGAAATCGATGTCCGCGATGAGCAGCGCGGCGCCGGGCTCGCTGGTCTCGAAGTGCTCCGGACGCACGCCGAGGAGCACGCTGCGGCCCTCGAGCGCGGCGCGCGCCTCGGGCAGGCGCACGCGCACGTCGCCGTCCGCGGCGAGTACCTTGCCGCCGTCGGCGACGCGACCGGGGATCAGGTTCATCGGCGGCGAGCCAATGAAGCCGGCGACGAAGGTCGTCGCCGGCCTGTTGTAGACCTCGAGCGGCTTGCCGACCTGTTCGGTCTTGCCGCCGGCGCTCATCACCAGCATGCGGTGCGCGAGCGTCATCGCCTCGACCTGATCGTGCGTGACGTAGAGCGTGGTGGTCTTCAGGCGCTGGTGCATCGCCTGCAGCTCGCTGCGCATCTGCACGCGCAGCTTCGCGTCGAGGTTGGAGAGCGGCTCGTCGAACAGGAACACCGCCGGCTCGCGCACGATGGCGCGCCCCATGGCGACGCGCTGGCGCTGGCCGCCGGAGAGGTCGCGCGGGTTGCGCTTGAGCAGCTCGGTCAGCTCCAGGATGCCGGCGGCGCGCTGCACGCGCTTCTCGATGTCGGCCTTCGACAGTCCGCGGATCTTCAGCCCGTAGGCCATGTTGTTGTAGACGCTCATATGCGGGTAGAGCGCGTAGTTCTGAAACACCATGGCGACGTCCCGCTCCTTGGGCTCGAGCTCGTTGACCACTTTGCCTCCGATCGCGAGCTCGCCGGAGGTCACCGGCTCCAGCCCCGCCAGCATGCGCAGCAGGGTCGACTTGCCGCAGCCCGAAGGACCGACGATCACCACGAACTCGCCGTCGGCCACGTCGATCGACACCCCCTCGATCACCTTCACCTCGCCAAAGGACTTGTAAACGTTCCGAAAGGAGACGGCCGCCATACCCTTCCCGTCCTATTTCTGTGTCTGCATCGCGATCCCTTCCGCGAAGCTCTTGCGGAAGAACAGCAGCACCGCGAGCGGCGGAAGCATCGTCATCACGGTGCCGGCCATGATGACGTTCCACGCCGGGGCGATCTGGTCGGTGGCGATCAGCATCTTCAGCCCGATCTGCACCACCCGCATCTCCTCGGTGGTGGTGATGACCAGGGGCCAGAGGTACTCGCTCCACATGAAGACGAACTCGATGACGAACAGCGCCGCGATGTTGGTGCGCGAGAGGGGGACGAGAACGTCGAAGAAATAGCGCACCGGGCCCGCGCCGTCCATGCGTGCCGCGTCCGGCAGGTCGCGCGGCACGGTGAGGAAGAACTGCCGGAACAGCAGGATCCCGGTGGTGCTGGCGAAGTAGGGAAACATCAGTGCCCAGTACGTGTTGATCCAGTGGAAGTCCGCCATCAATTCGTAGGTCGGCAGGATGCGCACCGGCAGCGGCAGCATCTGCGTGACCATGGTCAGCGGAAAGAGCAGCGCGCGGCCGGGAAACCTGAAGTGCGTGTACGCGAAAGCCGCCATCAGCGAGAGCACGATCTTCACCAGCGCCGTGCCCACCGAGATGACCCCGGTGACGAAGAACAGGCGCCCCATGTTGACGCGCTCCCAGGCCTCGGTCACGTTGGCTTGCAGCTCGGTGCCGGGGAGGAGCCGGGGCGGATATTCGTAGGCCTGCTCGAAGCTGAGCGTGCTCACGATGAGCGCGTAGAACACCGGGAAGGTGATGACGACGATCAGCGCGCCGAGCGCGACATGGATCGCGCCTTCCCGCCTAGCGCGCATAGATCGCCTTGCGCGTCGCGAAGCGAAGCTGGATCGTCCCCGCCACGGCGATCACCACGAAGATGATGATCGACTGGGCGGACGCCGCTCCGGCATCGAGGTAGAGGAAGGCATCCCGGTAGAGCTTGTAGATGAGAATATTGGTCGCGTTCCCGGGCCCGCCGCGCGTCATGATGTCGATCAGGCCGAAAATCTGAAAGAAGGCATAGATCGTGTTGACGAACAGGAGGAACGTCGTCGTCGGCGAGAGCATCGGGAAGGTGATGTCGCGGAACGTGCGCCACGGCCCGGCGCCGTCCACCTTCGCGGCCTGGACGAACTCCTCCGGAATGTTCTGCAGACCAGCGAGGAAGAACACGATGTTGTAGCCGAGCATCTTCCAGGCGGCGGCGACCGACACGACCAGGAGCGCGAGGTCGCCGTTGGTCATCCAGTTGAGTACGTAGTCGTCGAAGAGCTCGGCGACGACGAAGGGCACGAAGCCCGTCGCCGGCGCGAACATCAGGGCCCAGATCGCGCCAGCCACCGACGGCGCGAGCGCATAGGTCCAGATGAAAGCGACCTGGTAGAAGCCCTGCCCCCTGATCTTCTGATTCAGGAGCTGCGCGATCGCGAGGGAGAGCGCGAGCCCGACCACGATCACGAAGCTGGAGAGCAGCAGCGTGGCGAGCGCGCTATCGCGATAGTCGGACGACGCGAGCACCCGCTCGTAGTTGCGCAGCCCGACGTAGATGGTGTTGGTGCCGAAGGCGGTCGAGGCGTAAAACGAGTCCTGCACGCTCTGCAGGAAGGGCACCACCAGGAAGACGCCGATCACCGCCACCGACGGCAGGACCAGCACGTACGGCAGCAGGGGGTGCCCGGGAAAGCGCTCCTGGTCGGCGGCGTTCGCCATCGGACCACCCCCCTGCCGGCGCGGCCTAGGGGTTCAGCCGCGCGAAATCAGCGAGCAGCTGGTCGGCCTTGCGCGCCGCCTCGTCGAGGGCGGCCTTGGGCGAGAGCTGGCCCGCCACGGCCTTCTCGATCGCCGTGCGTTCGAACTCGCGGATCTGCACGAAGGGCCCGAGCCGCACGCCGGCAGCAGCGGCAGTGTCGCGCCGGCCCGAGAGGATCTGGAGGAAGGCGGTGAGGGAGTTCGGGTCCTTGCTGAACCAGCCTTCGTTGAGCAGATCGGCCACGGCGGCGTTGACGGCCGGGAAATAGCCGGTGCCCTTGTGCCAGGCCACGGCCACCTTGGGCTGCGCGAGATATTTCAGGAATGCCCACACGGCGCGCAACTGCTCCTTGCTCTGCCCCTTGGTGACCCACAGGCTCGCGCCGCCGATCACCGAGTTGCCTGACGGATAGCCTTCGAGCCGCGGCAGGAACGCCGTACCCACCTTGAACTTCGAGCCCTTCGTGATCCCGGCGAGCGACGAGGTCGACTGCATGAGCATGGCGATCTGCCCGCCCTGGAACGCCGAATTGGCCGAGTACTCGGGCCCGCCGTAGATGAAGATGCCCTGCTTCGCCAGCCGCACCCACATGTCGAGCACCTTGACGCCGAACGCGCTGTTAATCAGCACCTTCGTCGCGAGACGGCTGCGGCCGTTGTCGTTGTTGGCGAAGAGCTGGTTGTGCGTCGCGAACATCTGCTCGAACTGCCAGTCCGGCCAGCCGAACGACAGCGCGTGCTTCACCGCGCCGCTCGCCAGCAGCTTCTTGCCCTGGGCCTCGAGCTCCTCCCAGGTCGCCGGCGGCCGGTTCGGGTCGAGTCCCGCCTTGGCGAACAGATCCTTGTTGTAGTAGAGCATCGCGGTGGACGAATTGAACGGCATCGACCAGAGGTTGCCGCCCGATTGGTAATAGTTCGTGATCGGAATCACGTACTGCGCCCAATCCCACTTTTCGCCCACCATCCCCGGTATCTGGTAGACGGGAACGATCGCGCCACTGGAGAGCATGGTCTGCGTTCCAACCTCGTAGGACTGCACCAGGCTCGGCGCCGTCTTTGAACGGTACGCCGTGACGTAGCGGGTCAGGGTCTCTTCATAGCTCCCGCTGTAGAGCGCCTTCAGCTCGAAATCGGGATGCGCGGCGTTGAAGTCCTTCACGATCGCATCCACCACCTTGCCGTTGGAACCGCTCATCGCGTGCCACCAGGTAATCTGCACCTTCCCCGCCAGGGCGGCCTGCGGTACGAGGCACACGCTCAACGCCCATGCCAGCCCGACCAACAGCCATTTAATGTCTTTCATTGCGGTCTCCTTCATCCCACGGCCCGCAGCCAAGTGCGCGAGCATGCACGGTGGCGACGGCGATTGCTCTCGTCACCAATGGGGCGATGCTAGCGGCTCCGAAACGGGTCCACTTTGATGCAGATCAAGCCCCCGGCAAGCCCCCCGTCACGCGCCGGTGGCCCGGTCGAAGTGGTAGGGATGGGCCAGCAGACCCGCGACCGCCTCGTCCACGCCGGCTCCGTGGTTGAGCACCCCGTCCACCGCCGCGACGATGGGCATGTCCACATCATGGCGCCGGGCCAGCGCCGCCACCGATTCTGCCGAATGCACGCCTTCCTGGACGGTTACGCGCTCGCGCAGGATGTCCTGCAGCCGGCGCCCCTCGCCCAGCGCGATCCCGAGCGACGTGTTGCGCGAACTCGCGCTGTTGCAGCTCAGGTTGAGGTCGCCCGCGCCCGAGAGCCCCATGAACGTCTCGGCCCGCGCGCCCATGGCGATTCCCAGGCGCGCCATCTCCGCCAGGCCGCGGGCAAACAGGGTTGCGCGCGTGCTCTCGCCCAGCTTCCTGCCGATCGCGACGCCGCAGGCGATGGCAATGACGTTCTTCAGCACGCCCCCGATGAGCGCGCCGGTGACGTCGTCGGATAGGTAGGTGCGGAAGCGCGGCGTCCCGATGGCCTGCACCAGGCGCTCGCCGACGGCGCGGTCCGCGCAGGCCAGCGTGACGCCGACGGGCTGGTCCGTCGCGATGTCGTGCGCGAAGGAAGGACCGGACAGCACCGCCACCGGCGTGCCGGGCAGGGTCTCGGCGATGACCTGGGACATGAGGGCGCAGGTGCCGCGCTCGACGCCCTTCGAGCACGTCACGACCGGCGTGCCGCTCTCGAGCACCGGGCGCAGCTGGCCGGTTACGCCGCGCATGTGCTGCGCGGGTGGCGCCAGCAGCAGGAAATCGGCCCCCGCCACGGCTTCTGAAAGATTGCCCGTCGCGCGGATGCCCGGCGTGAGTCGAATTCCCTTGAGGAATACCGGATTGACCGAGTCGTCATTGATCGCGGCGACAATCTCCGGCTCCCGCGCCCAGATGGCCGTGTCGTGGCCCGTGCGCCGCACAACGCACGCCAGCGCCGTGCCGAACGCGCCCCCTCCGATCACCCCGATTCGAGCCATGCTCGCGCCTTCCGCTTTCCGCCTTGTGCCTTGTGCCTTGTGCCTTGTGCCTTGCCTTTATTGCTCCGCCCAGTTCTTCGCGCGCTCGACGGCCTTGCGCCAGCCGTTCATCAGCGTTTCCGCCTGCGCCCTGCCCATAGCGGGCTCGAACACCCGGTCGACCTGCCATTGTGCGTCGAATTCACCCTGGCTCTTCCAGAAACCAACACCCAGCCCCGCCAGGTACGCCGCGCCCAGCGCGGTTGTTTCCGTGACTTTCGGGCGCACGACCGGAGCGCCGAGCAGATCGGCCTGGAACTGCATGAGCAGGTCGTTGCGCGCCGCGCCGCCGTCTACTCGCATTTCCGCGAGCTGCACGCCCGAATCCGCCTCCATGGCCTGCAGCACGTCGGTGGCCTGGAAGGCAATTCCCTCCAGCGCCGCGCGCGCGATGTGCGCCGCGGTCGATCCCCGCGTCAGGCCCAGGATCGTGCCGCGGGCCAGCGGGTCCCAATGCGGGCTGCCCGCCCCGGTGAACCACGGCACCAGGTACACGCCGCCGTTGTCCTCGACACCGGCGGCAAGGCGTTCGATCTCGGCGGATGACTTGATGATGCCGAGCCCGTCGCGCAGCCACTGGACGACGGCGCCGGCGATGAAAACGCTGCCCTCCAGCGCGTATTCCCGCGCCGCGCCCAGGCGGCAGGCCGTGGTCGTCAGCAGCTTGTTGCGCGAAACGACCGGCTGCCCGCCCGTGTGCATCAGCATGAAGCAGCCGGTGCCGTAGGTGTTCTTGACCATGCCGGGGACGACGCAGCGCTGGCCGAAGAGCGCAGCCTGCTGATCGCCCGCCATTCCCGCAATGGGGATGCGGGCGGCGAGTATGCCGGAAGCGGTCTCGGTGATGAAGCCGCTGGAAGCCTTCACTTCGGGCAGCATCGCCCGCGGCACGCGGAACAGCCCAAGCAACTCGTCTTCCCATTCATCCGTATGGATGTTGTAGAGCAGCGTTCGCGAGGCGTTGCTCACGTCGGTGACATGCACGGCGCCGCCCGAGAGCTTCCAGGCGAGCCACGTGTCCACGGTGCCGAACAGCAGGTCGCCCGCCTCGGCCCGGCGCCGCGCACCCGGCACGTTGTCGAGAATCCAGGCTACCTTCGTGCCGGAAAAGTACGCATCCAGCACCAGCCCGGTTTTCCCGGAGACCAGCCCCTCGAGTCCCCGCGCCTTGAGCGCGTCGCACGCCGCCGCCGTGCGGCGGTCCTGCCACACGATGGCGTTGCAGAGCGGCCGCCCCGTGGCGCGGTCCCACACGAGCGTGGTCTCGCGCTGATTGGTGATGCCGATTGCCGTGACGTCCCGCGCCTGGATTCCGGCGCGCGCCATCGCCTCGTGCGCGACCGCGATCTGCGTCGCCCAGATCTCCTCGGGATCGTGCTCGACCCAGCCCGGCCGCGGGAAAATCTGCGCGAATTCCTTCTGCGCCACCGCGCGAACGCCGCCCGACTCGTCAAAAACGATCGCGCGCGAGCTGGTGGTGCCCTGGTCAAGAGCGAGGATCATATTCGTCCGGCATATCTACGCGCCGACAATACTATTGTGTCAAATTACCGGGTTCGTGCCCCTGCCCCTTTATGGGGCGCCACAATACCGCTAGAATGCGCCCTGTCGCCCTGCGCCGTTATGGTTTATTCTTGGGGTTCGGGGAGACCCTTGAGGAGAAAAGTGGATGCTTTTCTACGCCTTTTACGTCATCGCGCTGATTGTCCTGATCCTGCACTTCACCGGCTGGCTCAAGCGCAACAACCTCGAATGGCTGGTGCTGGTCCTGGCCGTGGCCACCTTTCCCGCCGTCATCTTCCTGTAACGACGCGAACGCGTCGAGCGGCGCCATCCGGGCCGCAAGTTCCGAATCACCCCTATTTCCAGAGCAGGCTCGCCCCGGTCAGCAGCAACAGCAGCGCCATCAGCTTCGAGAAGGCTTCCTGGCTGATGCGGTTGCCGAGGCGCTCGCCAACCCAGGTGCCCGCGCCCATCAGCGGCAGCAGCAGGGCGCACATCAGCAGCGTGTCGGCCGTGTAATACCCCGCGGCGCCGTAACCGAGGATACGCGCGATCATCTCGGCAAGCCACAGTGCCGCGACGGTGGCCCGGAACGGCGCGCGCCCGACCTGGCGCATGTGGAGGTAGATCACGACCAGCGTGCCGCCGCCTCCGCCGAACAGCGTGTCGATGAACGCGCCGGCGAATCCGACGGGGGCCGCCCACCGCTGCGAGCAGGTGACTTCCGGCAGCCCGATGGCGTGAACGGCAAAAGCGTATAGCGCGTAGCCGATCAGGAACCCGCCGAGCAGCTGCAGCAGCAGGCGGTTGTCGAGATTGGTGAACAGCGCGACACCGGCGGCAACGCCCGCGAGCGTCGGCAGGATCAGCAGCTTCAGCTCGTCGCGCGCGACGTCGCGCCAGTCGCGAATGCTGAGGAAGACGAACAGGAACAGCACCATCAGCCCGAACATGGACACCGCCGTGTGCACCGGCATCAGGAACGCGAGCAGCGGGACGCCGATCATCCCCGCGCCGAATCCCGACATCCCCCGCACCACGAACGCCCCGAACACGACGCAGGCCGCAAGCGCGATCTGGAGCACGGACAGGCTTTCCAGCATGGGGCCTACTTGAGCAGCAGCACGACGCCGCTCGCCAGCAGCAGCACGCCCACGCCCAGGTTGAACCGATGCTGATCGATTCGGCCCGCGATGGCATTGCCCATGCGCGAGCCGAGCAGCATCAGCGGCAGAAACGCCACGATCAGCAACGCGACCGTCCCGTTGTAGAACCCGAGTTGCGCGTAACCCGCGACGCGAAACGCCGACTGGAAGGCGAGTATCGTCGTGATCGTCACGCGGAAACTGTCCTTTTCCAGGCGCAGCGTGTTGAGGTAGATGACGTAGAGCGGTCCGGCCGCGGCGCCGAACACGGTGGCGATCAGGCCGGACGCCGTTCCGAGAACGGCGCCGAGCAGGCGCGCGAAGCGCGCCGGAACCGGCAGGCTCCGCGACGCGGTGGCGAAGGCGACGCAGCCGTAGACGATGATGAAGATGCCGAACGCCCGGGTCAGCGTCTGGGGGTCCAGCGCTTTGAACAGGTAAAGCCCTATCAGGACCCCCATGAGCGTGAACGGCAGCAGGCGCAGGATCTCGCGCCAGAAGATCTTGCGCCAGTCGCGGCGCCAGGCGACGACCGAGGCGAGCGCCGTCACCACCGTGATCGCCGGCACGACGACGTGCAGCGGCAACACGAGCGCGAGCAGCGGCACCGCGACCGCCTGCGCGCCGAAACCGGCGGTGCTGCGCACCGCGTAAGCAGCCACCACGACCAGCGCGGCAAACACCAGCCCGGGGACGCCCGGCATCTCCATGTTACCGGTCACCGCTTCGGCCGGTACGCGAGCAAGAGCAGCCCCAGCGCCACCACGCCGGCGGCGATCATGAGACCGAATGTGCTGCTGTAGGCGCCGACCATTCCGTATGCCGCCGCGAAAACCGGCGGGCCGAACATGACGCCGCCGAACACGAAAAACGACATGCCGCCGGCAGCCAGGCTGATCATTCCCGGCGGACTCAGCCGCGCGCACTCGGCGTGCACGATGCCGTTCCAGCCCACGCAGCTCGCTCCCAGCACGAAGAACAGCAGGTACACCAACGGCTTTGGCCAGCCCGCGTTGAGCAGTACCAGCAAGATCGAGGCGGCAATCATGATCACGCAGATGAGCATGAGCACGGCAAGGCCGCTGCGCAGGCGGTCAGCCAGCCAGCCCCAGGGAATGCGCGAGACCGCGCCGCCGACCTGCGCCACCGACAGCATCACCCCCGCCTCGACCAGGCCGTAGCCGCCCTCGGCGACAAGGTAGACGACGGTGAAGCTCAACAGGATGCGCTGAATGCCGGAGAACAGCACCGCCGCCAGCGCGATCCAGCGCAGCGTTTTCTGCCGCCACACCAGCGGCACGCCGCCAAACGGGGTGCTGCGCACGCTGCCCGCCGGCCGGCGATCGCCATCCCAGGAGGGGCGGGCGCGTTCCGCGAGGAGCAGCGTCGCCATCCCCACCGCGGCGATCATGGCGAGTGACCAGCGCCAGCCGACCGTCACCGCCAGCACCGGCGCGGTGAGCGCCACGATCACGCCGCCCAGCGGCACGCCGGTCTGCTTGATCGAGAACAGCAGGTTGCGGCGGTCGGGCGACGTGTGGTTGACCAGCAAGTACGAGGCCGCGGGACTGGCGAAACCCATGCCGATACCGACGAACAGCGACCCCAGCGCAACCAAGCCGACGTGCGGCAGCGCGAGCAGTCCCAGGCCGAACACGCAGGAGACCATGCTCAACTGCGTCGTCATCGCGGCGCCGCAGCGCAGCACGACGATGCCGCCGTAGACCGAGGCCAGCGCCGCCGCGCCGAAGGTCAGGCCCACGTGATAGCCGACCAGGACCGGCGCGACGCCGAGCGATTCGGCGACCTTGGGCGCGATGGTCGA
>Ga0156023_1087_pt1 | contig 12319 bp, 10 predicted proteins | sample RifCSPlowO2_02_FD_107677 | JGI IMG/M metagenome (GOLD analysis project Ga0156023, IMG submission 107677) | Betaproteobacteria bacterium RIFCSPLOWO2_02_FULL_67_26
TGCCTTGCGCGTCGACGCAGAGGTGGTGCTTGCTGCCCGCCTTGCGGCGATCGGTTGGGTTCGGTCCAGTTTTTTTCCCCCGTGCACGGCACGCACTGAGGAGCTGTCCACCACGACGCGCGACAGATCGATCTTGTCGGCCCCGCGCAGCTTCGATAACAGCACCCGGTGCAGCCGGTCCCAGACGCGCGCCCGCTGCCACGCCTTGAGCCGCCGCCAGCAGGTCATGCCCGAGCCACAACCCATCTCCTTGGGCAACATCTCCCACGGAATACCCGACCTCAGCACAAACAGGATGCCCGTTAACACCTGCCGGTCCGAGAGCGGCTTTCGGCCCGGATATCGCTTGCGCCGTCGTCGTTTGGGCAGCAGGGGTTCGATCGCCCCCCATAATCCGTCCTCGATCAGTGGCTTCGGCATCGCCTACTCCTCTGGTAACGCGATGCCTTACCGTACCAAGCATTTGCACCAAAGTACAGACCCCCAAAGTCATTTTGTTAGGCGCTCTAAGGCAGAAGGCAGAAGCAGGAAGGCAGAAGTATTTCCTGCATTCCTTCCGTCTTTCGCCTTTCGCCTTCATCCTTGCTTTTCGAAGGCGCCCCGGACCAGCGTCAGAACTTCAGCACGAACGCAAAGATCAGGACCAGCAGCACCGCGAAGTTGGTGACGGTAAGGAGCGACAGGTCCTGCCGGATCTCCCGGATATACCATTTGAGTTGCGCGTCGCTCGGCGCCTGGCCCTTTCGATCCTCTTCCTTGTTGATGTCGACCGCAAGGAAGCGCCTGACGATCACCCAACCCATCCAAACGGCGAGACCGACCACGAACAGTATTTGAGCTATATATTTTTCCATCGCGTCCTCTCCAGGTAAAAATCGTCTCGAAACCGGTAACGATTCTACCGCACATCATAGCCGGATAGGGTCCGGGTTCCATCCGCTTCTCACCGTTGCTGCCGCCGCGCGCTGGTATCATCCTCACGTGCCTGCAACCGCCTCTCCCGGCCGCTGGCAGTTCTGGATAGACCGCGGCGGAACGTTCACCGACATCGTCGCGCGGCGCCCGGACGGCGCGCTGGTCACCCACAAGCTGCTCTCCGACAATCCCGTCCGTTACGACGACGCGGCGCTCGCCGGCATCCGGCAGCTGCTTTCCCTCCCGCCCGGAAAAGCGATTCCGGCGGAGGCCGTCGCCGCCGTGAAAATGGGCACGACGCTCGCCACCAACGCGCTGCTCGAGCGCAAGGGCGAGCCCACCGCGCTGTTCATCACGCGCGGCTTCCGCGACCAGCTGCGGATCGGCTACCAGAACCGCCCGCGTCTCTTCGATCGCCACATCGTGTTGCCCGAGCCGCTCAACGGAGCCGTATACGAGGTGAGCGAGCGCGTGACCGCGCGCGGGGAGGTTCTGCTGCCGCTCGATGAGAACGAGGTCAGTCGCCATCTCGCCGACGCCTTCAACCGCGGCTATCGGGCGGCGGCCATCGTCCTGATGCACGGCTACCGCTACCCCGCGCACGAACAGCGGCTCGCCGCGCTGGCGCGCGCGGCGGGATTCACCCAGGTTTCCGCCTCGCACGCGGTCAGTCCCCTGATGAAGCTGGTGTCCCGCGGCGACACCACCGTGGCGGACGCTTACCTTTCCCCCCTGCTCGCGCGCTACGTCCAGCGCGTGGAGCGCGAACTGCCGGGCGTGCGGCTGATGTTCATGCAATCGCACGGCGGCCTCACTTCGGCGCAACGGTTCCAGGGCAAGGACAGCGTGCTGTCCGGCCCCGCCGGCGGCGTCGTGGGCGTGGCGCGCACCGCGCTCGCCGCCGGTTTCGACCGCATCATCGGCTTCGACATGGGCGGCACGTCCACCGACGTGTCGCACGTCCACGGCCACTTCGAGCGCACGTTCGACACCACGGTCGCGGGGGTGCGGCTGCGCGCGCCGATGATGAGCATCCACACCGTGGCGGCCGGCGGCGGGTCGATCCTCCATTTCGACGGCGCGCGGCTGCGGGTGGGGCCGGATTCCGCCGGCGCGCAGCCGGGACCGGCGTGCTATCGCCGGGGCGGGCCGCTGACCGTGACCGACGCCAACGTCCTGCTCGGCAAGATCCAGCCCGACTATTTCCCCCGCGTTTTTGGGCCAGCGGGTGATGCGCCGCTTGATGCCGCCGTCGTGCGCGAAGGATTCCTCGCGCTGGCTGGCGAAATCCGCGCCGCGAGCGCCGGCGAACGCACGCCGGAGGAGATCGCCGAAGGCTGCGTGCGGGTGGCGGTGGACAACATGGCCAATGCCATCAAGAAGATCTCGGTCGAGCGCGGGCACGACGTCACCGGCTACACCCTGTGCTGCTTCGGCGGCGCGGCCGGCCAGCACGCGTGCCTGGTGGCGGACGCGCTGGCGATTCCGCGCGTCTTCATCCACCCCTATGCCGGCGTGCTCTCCGCGTACGGCATGGGGCTTGCCGACATCAGCGCGATGCGCGAGCACGCGATCGAGGCGCGGCTCGAGGCGGGCCTGGTGCCGAAGCTCGAGGCGACGCTCGGGAAGCTGGCGGACGGAGCGCTGGACGACGTCGCAGTACAAGGCGTGCCGCGGGGCAGCATCCGGCTCGCGCGCCGCGCCCACCTGCGTTACGAAGGCACCGATACCGCGGTCATCGTGAATTTCGGACCGCCGGAGGCGATGGTCAAGCAATTCGAGTCCGGCTACCAGGGCCGCTTCAGCTTCCTCATGCCGGGCCGCGCGCTGGTGGTCGAGGCCGTTTCCGTCGAGGCGACCGGCGGCGGCGAGCCGGTGCGCGAGTCGTTCGCCGCTCTTCCCCCGCGCGAGGGCCGGGCGCAGCCCGACCGGCGGGCACGCATGCACAGCGGCGGCGCATCGCACGAGACGCCGGTCTACCGGCGCGACGCGCTGCGCCCGGGCGACGTCGTCGCGGGACCCGCCATCGTCGCCGAAGCCAATGCGACGACGGTGGTGGAGCCGCAGTGGCAGGCGCAGGTCACGCCGCTGAACCACCTGGTGCTTACGCGGGCCGTGCCGCGGCCGAAGCGCGAGGCGATAGGCACGCGCGCGGACCCCGTCATGCTCGAGATCTTCAACAACCTTTTCATGGCGATCGCCGAGAGAATGGGCGTGACGCTCGCCCAGACCGCGCACTCGGTCAATATCAAGGAGCGGCTCGATTTCTCCTGCGCCCTCTTTGACACCGCCGCCGGCCTCATCGCCAACGCGCCGCACCTGCCGGTGCACCTCGGCGCGATGGGCGAGAGCGTGCGCGTCATTGCCGCCGAGAACGCCGCCAGGATGCGGCCGGGCGACGCGTACGCGCTGAACAATCCCTACCACGGCGGCACGCATCTGCCCGACGTCACCGTCGTGACGCCGGTGTTCGACGCTCCGGCAAAGCAGGTCCTGTTCTACGTCGCCTGCCGCGGCCACCATGCCGACATCGGAGGGATCACGCCCGGGTCCATGCCCCCGGACAGCCGGCATCTCGACGAGGAAGGCGTGCTGATCGACAACTTTCTGCTGGTTTCGCAGGGGAAGTTCCGCGAGCGCGAGACGCGGGAGCTGCTCACCGGCGCCCGCTATCCGGCGCGCAATCCCGAGCAGAACCTGGCGGACCTGCACGCCATGGTGGCCGCCAACCACAAGGGCGTCGTCGAGCTCGGGCGCGCGGTCGGGCACTTCGGGCTGGACACGGTCATGGCGTACATGCGCCACGTGCAGGACAACGCCGAGGAATCGGTGCGGCGCGTGATCGACGTGCTGAAGGACGGCGAGTTCGCCTACGAAATGGACAACGGCGCGGTGATCCGGGTGAAGATCACCCTGGACAGGAAGGCCCGCAGCGCGGTGATCGACTTCACCGGCACCTCGGGCCAGCTCGAGAGCAATTTCAATGCGCCCCGGGCGATCACGATGTCGGCCGTCCTCTACGTGTTCCGCACGCTGGTCGACGGCGATATTCCGCTGAACGCCGGCTGCATGAAGCCGCTCGAGGTCGTCGTTCCCGAGGGCTGCATGCTGAATCCACGCTACCCGGCGGCGGTAGTGGCGGGCAACGTCGAGACTTCGCAATGCGTGACCGACGCGCTCTACGGCGCGCTCGGCGTGATGGGCGCCTCCCAGGGCACGATGAACAACTTCACCTTCGGCAACGATCGCTACCAGTACTACGAGACCGTCTGCGGCGGATCGGGGGCCGGGGACGGATTCGACGGCGCCGACTGCGTGCACACCCACATGACCAACACGCGGCTCACCGACCCCGAAGTGCTGGAGTGGCGCTTCCCGGTGCTGGTCGAGGAATTCGCGATCCGCCGCGGTAGCGGCGGCGGTGGCAAATGGCGCGGCGGCGACGGCGCGATCCGGCGCATCCGTTTCCTCGAGCCGATGACCGCCGCGATACTCTCGGGCCACCGCCGCGTGCCGCCCTACGGCATGGCGGGCGGCAAGCCCGGCGCCGTTGGCCGCAACTGGGTGCGGCATACGAATGGAACGGACATCGAGCTTGGCCCCTGCAAAACGATCGAGATGAACGCGGGCGACGTCTTCGTCATCGAGACGCCGGGCGGCGGGGGCTACGGAACATCCGAGAAAAGCTGAACCGCCAGGCAATCAAATACAAGATATTGAACCGCCAGCATCGTGAAGGACAGCGCGAGAAATACGCCTGCAATCACGTAGATGACAAAGAGCATGATGATATGATTGTCATAAAATCGTCATGCCAATGTAAATACCGACGCCAGCCCATGAGCCGGCAGAAAAAGACGCTCGCCACCTGCTCCGCCGCGCACGTGCTGCACGACGGGCTGTCCGACGTCACCTACGTGCTGCTGCCGCTGCTGGCCCAGACCTTCGGGCTGTCCCTCGCGCAGGTCGGGATGATCCGCTCCGCCCACCGCGTCGCCATGGCGTCGTTTCAGATTCCCGCCGGGCTGATCGCGGAGCGCTTCGGCGAGCGCAATCTGTTCGCCCTGGGAACGTTGATTGCGGGCCTGGCGTTTCTCGCGCTCGGTTACGTGAGCGGCTTCTGGATGATACTGGTCGCGCTGTTCTTCGCCGGGGTTGGCTCGGCGGTGCAGCACCCGCTCGCCTCCACCATCATATCGCACGCCTATCCGGGCGACGGCCGGCGCGGCGCGCTCGGCACCTACAACTTCTTCGGCGACGTCGGCAAGTTCGCCTTCGGCGGCATCGTCAGCCTGCTGATGGTCGCCGGCATCTCGTGGCAGGCGCCGGTCATCGGATTCGGCCTGTTGGGCATCGTGACCGCGGTCGCGATCTTCCTGGCCGTCTCGAATACGCGCGCCGCGAAACCAACGGCGACCAGCACCGCGCCGGCGACCAAAACCACCGGGTGGGGCATCCGCAACCCGCAGGGATTCACGGCGCTGTGCCTGATCGAAATCCTCGATTCGAGCACGCGCACCGGCTTTCTGACTTTCATTGCGTTCGTGCTGATCGGCAAGGGGCTGCCGGAAGGGTGGGCCGTGCTCTCGGTGCCGCTCGTCCTGGTCGGCGGCATGGCGGGCAAGCTCGCCTGCGGTTTCCTCGCCGAGCGCTTCGGCATCGTGCGCATGATCATCATCACCGAGGTGGCAACCGGCTGCGGCATCCTCGCGACGCTTGCGGTCCCGGCCGCGCCTTCGTTCCTGCTGCTGCCCCTGATCGGTGTCGTGCTGAACGGCACCTCCTCCGTGCTCTACGCCACTGTCGGCGACTTCGTCGAGCCGGACCGGCTGCCCCGCGCGTTCGGATTCTTCTATACGCTGGGATCCATCTGCGGCATCGCCGCGCCACTCGGCTACGGGCTCGTCGGCGACCTGTACGGCGTGGAAACCTCGATCGCGATCATCGGCATCGCCATCTTCCTCACCGTCCCGCTGGCGCTGCTGCTGAAGCCCGCCGCCGCTTCGCGGTTGCGCAGCGCCTAGCCCACGGCCCTATGATCTTGCGGGAAAACCGGATAGTGGAGACACGATGAGCAAGCAGCGCATAAGTTACGTCCCGCTCGACAAGATGACACCGGAGATGCGCGCCGAGATGGAGCGCTGCGCACGCATGGGCACGCCCCGCCCGGAAAGCTCGGCGGTGCGCGCCCACGTGCCGGGAGCATTCTGGGCGTTCGCCAATTCCTGGCGCGACATCTTCCACACCGGCGTGTGCGACCACGCGATCAAGGAGCTCGCCCGCCTCTACGTCTCGCGCGCGGTGACCTGCGAGTTCTGCGGCAACCAGCGCTCGATCCAGGCCGCCGCTGCCGGCCAGGTCAACGAGCCCAAAGTGGATGACCTGATCCACTTCGAGAAGTCCGCGAAATACAGCGCGCGCGAGAAGGCCGCCCTCGCCTACGCCGAAGCCATCACCTGGCGGCTCGATACCGACGACAAGTTCTGGGAGCGCCTGCACGCGCACTTCACCGAGCCGGAGCTCGTCGAGTTGGGCTGCTTCATCGCGCTGACCATGGGGCAGCAGAGCTGGCTGCGCCTGCTCAACATCGAGCATCACGAAGTGATGGCGGGCACCGCCGCCTCGATGGCGCCGGGCTTCGAAACCGCCGAAGCGCTGGCGAAAACCAAGGCGTCGCCGGACTATTGGGCCAAGCAGCAGCCGGCGGCGGCGAAGAAGAAGGACGCCGCCTAGCCTGACTCGCGGGTCGAATCACGACCCACGACCCACGAATCACGCTTCGGTACGCGCGAAGCGCGCACGTAGACCTGGCCGTCGAACAGGCGCCGCTGGGTGCGGTAGAAGGCGCCCTGCTCGGCGAACCACTGGCCTTCCAGCTTGCGCACGCTCGCCGCGGCCGTGAGCACGCCGGACGGCATGCCGATGCGGATCTCCGCGTCGGGGTCGCCGGTTGGACGGGTGACGGCGTTGACCACGGTGCCGTCCATCCGCGCCGCGACCGCCAGGCACAACGTGCAGGTCAGCGGCAGCGCGCGGTGCGGCTGGCCGTTCGACATCATGCGCGCGGTGAGATCCACCGCCGCCGCCTCGACGCGGTCGCCGGTCAGCGTCTTTGCGTCCTGCGGCGCCGACACGAATCCCACGAACGGCACCGCGGCGCGCTTTGCCGCTTCTTCCGGGCTCTTCGTGATACCCATCGCGACCGAGGCGGCAACGCGGATCGCGGAAAGCTTTTTCAGCAGCTCCGGGTTGCCTTCAATTTCGTCGGGCAATTCCGTTCCCTTGATGCCGAGGTCTTCCGCGCGGGCGAACACGCACGCATTCGCCGCGTCCACCATGGATACGCGGATCCTGCCGACGCCCGGCACGTCCAGCGTGTCCGTAACGTTGCCGGTGGGCAGCAGTTTGCCGGTGGTCGCGCCGCCCGGTTCGCGGAACTCGAGCTTGACCGGCGCGCCGGTCCCGGCCACGCCGGGAATCTCGAGATCGCCGTCCACCGCCGCTGCGCCCTCATCCAGCGGAAAACGCGACCAGATGATCTTCTTGGTGTTGGTGTTGTGGACGCGGATGAGCGCTTCCCTGCCCGACACCGTGACCAGCCCCTCGTCCACGGCAAACGGCCCCATCGCGGCGGACATGTTGCCGCAGTTCGCGCCGTAGTCCACCCTTGCTTCCTTCACCTGCACCTGGGCGAAGGTGTAGTCGATATCGGCGTCAGGACGCGTCGGCGGCCCGATGACGCACACCTTGGACAGGGAGGAGACGCCGCCGCCCATGCCATCGAGCTGCCGTCCGTACGGGTCGGGGCTGCCGATCGCGGCGAGAAAGATCTCGTCCCACAACTTGCGGTCCGCGGGGAGATCGCGCGCGTGGACCACCACGGCGTTGCTGGTGCCGCCCCGCATGAACACCGCGGGTATTTTCAACTGCTTCATGGAACGCTCCGTCAGTTCACCAACTGGACTCCGTCGCGGGACCGCGCGTCGCGGCGGCGCCGCGCTTCGTCCGCGAACCTGTAAACTCCAAGTATTGTAATTCACGCGGCGGGCTTTCGTTTCTCGTTTCATGTTTTTGAAGAGAATCGTCTCCGGCGGGCAGACCGGCGTCGACCGCGGCGCGCTCGACGCCGCGCTCGACGCGGGATTCCCCTGCGGCGGCTGGATGCCCAAAGGCCGCAAGGCGGAAGATGGCCCGGTACCCGGCCGCTACCCGTTGCAGGAACTGGCCGTCGGCGGCTACGAGGAGCGCACCTTGCAGAATGTGCTCGACAGCGACGGCACGGCAATCCTCCACTTCGGCGCGCCGGAAGGCGGCACGCGCCAGACCCGGGTCTACTGCGTCGAGCACGGCAAGCCTTGCGAGTCGGTGGACGCGTCCCGCGCTACGCCACAGGAGGCGGCGCTCAAGCTCGTGGCCTTCATCGAGCGCAACCAAATCGGCGCGCTGAATATTGCCGGACCGCGCGCGAGCAAATGGCCCGGCGCCCACGCGTATGCCCGGGACACCGTGGCACGCTTGCTCCGGGCAGCCGCCTCATGCGCCTGATCATGCTGTTGTGCATCTCGGTGCACGCCTGCTACATCGGCAGCAAGGTCGTCGTGTCGCTCCTCGCGCTCCAGCTCGGCGCGAGCCAGGCGGCGATCGGTCTGCTCGCCGCGCTCTACGGCGTCGCGCCGCTGCTGCTCGGCGTGCATTCGGGGCGGCTGGCCGACACGGCCGGGACGCGGCCGCCGATGCTGATCGGCGCCGCCCTGGTGGCCGCGGCGATGTTGACGGGTTTTCTCTTTCAGAGCATCGCCAGCCTGGTCGTCGTGACCGTCCTTCTGGGCATGGGCTTCGTCTATTACAACGTCGCCGTCCAGAACTTTACCGGCTCCTACGGCCCGCCCGAGCACCGGGGACGCAATTTCAGCTGGCTATCGATGGCGTACTCCGTATCCGCGTTCATCGGCCCGGTGTTCGCGGGATTCATGATCGATCAATTCGGTCATGCGGCGGCGTTCCTCGGTTTCGCGGCGTTCGCCGCGGCGGCGCTTATCGTGCTGGTCGTCAACCGGCAATTCGGGTCTCAGGCGGTCCCGCCGGCCGGCGGCGCCACGCGCAGCATGTCCGAGCTGCTCCGCAATGCGCCGCTGCGTCGCGTCGTGATCATGAGCGGGCTCATGGTATCGGCGTGGGAGCTGTACCTGTTCTACATGCCGCTGCACGGGATTGCGATCGGGCTCAACGCCTCGACCATCGGCCTCGTGCTCGGCGTCTACGCCGCGGCGGCCTTCGTGGTGCGCTTCCTGCTGCCGCTGATGCTCCGGCACGTGAGCTCGGTGCGCCTGCTGTCGGTGTCGATGGTGATCGCGGCAGCGACGTTCGTGGCCCTGCCCGGGCTGAAGACGGTATGGCCCCTGATCGCCGCGTCGTTCACGATCGGGCTCCTGCTGGGCTTGTGCCAGCCGGTGATGATGATGCTTTCCTTCGAGCGCTCGCCGGCGGGCCGCACCGGCGAGGTCACGGGGCTGCGGCTCACGGCGAACAACATCGCGCGCATCGTGGTGCCGGTGATCTCGGGCGCGCTCGGCGCCGCCGGCGGCGCGGCGCCGGTGTTCTGGATGAATGCGGTAAATCTGGTGGCGATCAGCTGGATGGCCCGGCGGTGAAGCGTGACTCGTGAACAGTGACGGTTAATTGGTTTAAGAACCGTAGATCAAAAAATTGAACCGCCAAGACGCCGAGAGAAGCAAGAAATAGACAGGATTAACAGGATTAACAAAATCAACTCGAATGATGAGCGCGCTAACGATCGCGCTAAGCGGCCCGAAGAAAGCGGACGAAGGCCGCTTGCGAAGGGTCCGTCTTCAGCGCGGGGTTATGCGGCATTTGCTTGTATGACCCGGCGATCTTCCGTTCTCGACCCACTCTGGCCACTCCGGCTTCTCAAGAGCGAGACATTCGGCCATAGCGCGAAGCGCGCAGCGGTCTTGATCGCGCTCAACCTGGCACAGTACCTTTCACGACCCAAGATGTTGCGGCATAGGAACGCGGTCCGTCAGTTTCTCCGTCCACATAAGCCAACCGCACTTTGTCGCGGAGAACTACCTTCCCTTCAGGTGTAAGAGTACGGACATAGTCTGCGTAGGGACCATCATTTCCCTCCATTGGCGCCCAAAAGTCCTCGAACGACGCAAAATCCATGCGGATCGTAAGCATGTCCTGCACGACATCAGTCAGACCCGCAGCCTTCCAAGCCCGCTCCAGACCGCCGGGGCGCGTCATCGGACGCGCGCAGATTTTTGCTCGCCGCACGCTTGCTTCCGGATCAAGCATTGCCGCCGTGTCCCAGAACATCCGCGACCATACGAAGCCGCCACGCGAATCCCATATCGCGGCTGCAACCGTGCCGCCCGGACGGGTCACGCGACGCATCTCGCTGATGGCCTTTTCGGGCTGAGGAACGTGTTGGAGCACCAACATCGAAAGCGAGTGATCGAACTGTCGATCCCCGAACGGGAGCGCGCACGCATCGCCCACTTGGAATTGAATACGGGAGCCGCTGTTCTTGCGCCTGGCGTGCTCGATATAGGCGGCTGAGAAATCGACCCCGCGAAGGCTGCGAATATCGGGGTTCAGAGCAAGGGTCGTCGTCAAACTTCCGGTGCCGCACCCGACATCGAGCACACATTCAGCATCCTTGATGCCCGCGAACTCGATGAACTTTGGCGCAAGCCGGCGGCTCCATCGCCCCATCTGCAGTTCGTACCCGTCGCCGTCCGACGCCGTGAATGTTGATGAAATTGCCATGAACTCTCTCCTCGATATCGACGACAGTCTTCTAACGCAGATGCGAGGGGACTAACGGGTGCGGCACAACAGACGGTTTTATGACAGTTGATCAAGAAATTCAAAAGTAACAGCGACCGGCAGCTCTTGGCCGACAGCGGCTTTCGTGCGTCGAATGCCACCCCGCGCTCGGTGCCGCATAACGTCCGCAATCACTGGCGCGCGCTGCTGTTGCGCGTCCGAGTGAATTGCGCGGTTAGGTGGCAGCACATGACAAGCGCGCATTCATCGGATTAGAACGGCAGCTGTCCGGCACTCGGAAGTACAGACTCGTACGATTTTGTATTATTCAAAATCGCGACGGATGTACATGGATGTATCCAAAAACCACCCAGCGATGCCCGCTGCAAATGCGGCAATGATTCTCTCCCTTGTGTTGACCACCTGCCGGCCGCGACGAGAAATTCTAAGTCGTGACAGCAGCTCCCACATCGAAATATAGAAAGTGTCTGCTGGTACAAGTGCAAGACTAATCTCGATAGCTTTGTGTAGCCCTTCCTGAGTCGCTAAATCGCACGATCTCAAGTCCTCAACGGCCGCAGCATGAATGGCCGCTGTCCGTAGATTGTCAGATGGCGCCCTTTGTTCCGCTCTCCACCCGCCCCGTATCCGGCCGGCGACAGGCGGCCTTAAGCGATTAAGTAATTCAACGTTCTGTTTTATTAGGTCACGTTGGAGTTTATCTTCAAGCACTAGCGCTTCATATTCAGTCAGACCCCACTTCACAAGTGACACCCATGAGCCGGGGGGGTGCCCTTCCTGCAGAAACTTGTAGAGCATCGCGGTGTGATCCGGGTGCCGGTTAAGCATATTCCATGCTCTCGAATCGACGCCTTTGCCGACATACAAGGTCTCTTTCGTAACCGGGTGGCGATGCAGATAAACGTAGTAGATGTTGACGTCCCGGCCTGTCTTGACGTTTGGGTCGTTCTCTAAGACCCAATCGAGCGCGCGCGAGAGGCGCGCCCGCTTCTCAGCCCGCTCCTGGTTCTCAGCTCGCTCCTGATCTTTAGCTGGCTCACTTGGCCTAATGTTCCATCTCGTGGCTTTGCGAGCCAGCAAATCTTCGTGGCAGTTAAGCATCGCAGCGACGCGGGCTAGAGGAAGTTGCAGGCATACCAGCAGCAATTCCAGTTGCTCGCGCGTAATCGATAGGCCGTCCAACTCCTTTGCGCGTACCCATTCTTCGACGCCTTGTTCTTGTATGAAGCTCAGCGCGTCAACACCGGATTCTTCTCTAGGCGCGTCCATCTTGCGGTTCGTCTATAAGGGAAGGGGCCGGGCCAGCCTCGCAGGATGATACTCCCCGCGCTGGCCATACGTCCCAGAGGTGGTACGTGGTTGACTTTGGCACCTCGCGTGTTCGACGAGGCTCGGGCCCGGAGCATCGTTTCTACAGAAAGCGAGTAAGCCGTTCGATGTGCTGCCACCTAACGTGCAGCGTTCACCGGCGCGACGCTTGCCGGCGGGTCCGCGTGGAACGCTTGGTTAGACCCCGAGTCGGTCGCTCGGGAAGTGAACGGAGCGCTTCATTCACCGCAGTGGAGTTCTTGAACCGTTTCGCCACGTCCGG
>Ga0156023_1048_pt2 | contig 12269 bp, 10 predicted proteins | sample RifCSPlowO2_02_FD_107677 | JGI IMG/M metagenome (GOLD analysis project Ga0156023, IMG submission 107677) | Betaproteobacteria bacterium RIFCSPLOWO2_02_FULL_67_26
CGGCTGGCGGTATGCCCCCGATGCCTCCGTCATGAAGCAGCGCCCGACTTCGAACAGGCGGGCGCGCGGCTGCCTGCGGCCGAGGTTGTGGACGAGGCAGTTGACCAGACCGCCGGCGAGCGTCGAGCGCATTACGCCCATCTGGCTGGCGATCGGGTTGGCCAGCGCCACCGGGGCGGCGTTGCCCGCGAAATCGGCCTCCCAGGCCGCGTCCACGAAGCTGTAGCTCACGATCTCCTGGTAGTCGCGCGCAACCAGCAACCGGCGGATCGCCATCAGCTCGCGCTGCGCCTCCGGCACCGGCAGCATGGTGGCTGGCGCCGCGGGCAGGGTGGCGGGTATCCGGTCGTAGCCGTGGATCCGCGCCAGCTCCTCGATCAGGTCCTCCTCGATCGCGAGGTCGAAGCGGTAGGTGGGCGGCGTGATGCGGAATTCTCCCTCCGCGGCCGAGAACTCGAAGCGCAACCGCCGCAGGATATCGCCCACCTGGATGCCGTCGAGCTTGATGCCGACGAGCCGCTCGACCCGGGCCAGCCGCAGGCGCACCGGGTCGCGCGCCGGCAGCGCCGCCCGCGCCTCGGTCACCGGCCCCGCGGATCCCCCGCAGATCTCGAGGACGAGCTGGGTGGCGCGCTCGAGCGCCCCCGGGGTGCCCGCGAAATCGACTCCGCGCTCGAACCGGTAGGCGGAATCCGACCCGAAATTGAGCGACTGGGTCCGGCCCGCGATCGCCTCGGGACTGAAGAACGCGCTTTCGAGGAACACATCGCGCGTGGCATCGCCCACCGCGGTATCCAGTCCGCCCATGATGCCGGCGAGGGCCACCGCCTTCGCCTCATCGGCGATCAGGAGAAATTCCGGCGTGAGCGGCGGCGCTGTCCCGTTGATCAGCGTCAGCTTCTCCCCCGCTCTTGCGTAACGCACGCGGATGCCGCCGTCGAGCTTCGCGGCGTCGAACGCATGCAGCGGCTGTCCCAGCTCGAGCATGACGTAGTTGGTGATATCCACCAGCGCGCCGATCGGGCGGATGCCGCTGCACGCGAGGCGGCGCGCCAGCCATTCCGGCGTCGCGGCGCCGGCATTGACCCCTTTCACCAGCCGGCCGCAATAGCGCGGGCAAGCCTGGGACGCCTCGAGCGTGACGCTCAGGCGGTCGGTGATCGTGGCGCGCGCCGTCTTGATGTCGGGCTGGCTGAGAGGCGCTCCGGTCACCGCCGCCACTTCGCGCGCGATGCCGACCAGGCTCAGGCAATCCCCGCGATTGGGCGTGGGCTTGAGCGTCAGCACCCAGTCATCGAGATCGGGCGCGACGTTTTCCACCTCCACCCCGGCCAGGGTGACGGCATCGGCCAGCTCGCGCGTGGCGAGCGGCGGGTTGACGAGGGTGCGGAGCCAGCTTTCGGAAAACTTCATGGCACCGGGTGCCTAGTTGAATTGCTTCAGGAAACGCAGGTCGTTCTCGTAGAACAACCGCAGGTCGTTGATGCCGTAGCGCAGCATCGTCAGCCGGTCGGGGCCGAGGCCGAACGCGAATCCCTGGAATTTCTCGCTGTCGACGTTCATGTTGCGGAGCACGTTGGGATGCACCATGCCCGCGCCGCCCATCTCGAGCCAGCCGTCCCCGAAGCTCATGTCGATTTCCGCGGACGGCTCGGTGAACGGGAAGAAGGACGGCCGGAAGCGCACCTTGAGATCGTCGCGCTCGAAGAACTTCCCCAGGAATTCGATCAGCACGCCTTTCAGGTCGGCGAGCGTGATGTGCTCGTCCAGCCACAGGCCCTCGATCTGGTGGAACATCGGCGAGTGCGTGGCGTCGTAGTCGTGCCGGTAGACGCGCCCCGGCGCGATGATCTTCACCGGCGGGCGGTGGCTCTCCAGGTAGCGGATCTGGATCGGCGAGGTATGGGTGCGCAGCAGGTGCTTGCCGTCGGCAAGATAGAACGTATCGTGCATCGAGCGCGCGGGATGGTTCTCGGGCTGGTTGAGCGCCGTGAAGTTGTAGTAATCGGTCTCGATCTCCGGACCATCGGCCACCTCGAACCCCATCGAGCGGAACAGCTGCTCGATCCGCTCCATGGTGCGCGTCACGGGATGGATGCCCCCGACCCCCAGCCCCTTGCCGGGCAGCGTCACGTCGAGCGCCTCTTCCATCAGGCGCGCTTCGAGCTTGCGGGCCTCGATGCGGGCGCGCTGCGCTTCCAGCGCCGCCTCCAGCTTTTCCTTGGCGGCGTTGACGCGGCTGCCGAACGCCGGGCGCTCCGCCGCGGGAAGCTTCGACAGCCCTTTCAGCAGCTGGGTCAGCGCGCCGGACTTGCCCAGGTAGCGCGCCTTGGCCTGGTCGAGCCGGACCGCGTCCTCGATGCCCGCGAGCACCGCGAGCGCTTCCTTCACGATGGCGTCAACGTCCGGCGACATGGGAACAGGGGACGCGCACCGTCGTCCCGGAGATCAGGCGCCGAGGCTGGCCTTGGCCTTCTCGACGAACTTGGAAAACGCCGGCTTGTCGAGGACGGCGATGTCGGCCAGCACTTTGCGATCCACCGCGATCGCCGCCTTCTTGAGCCCGTTCATGAACCGGCTGTAGGTCATGCCGTGCTCGCGCGCCGCCGCATTGATGCGCGCGATCCACAGCGCGCGGAATTCGCCCTTGCGGTCGCGGCGGTCGCGGTAGGCGTACTGCCCGGCGCGCATCACCGCTTCGTTGGCGATGCGGAACACGTTCTTGCGGCGGCCGCGGAATCCCTTGGCGCGCTGCAGCACCTTCTTGTGGGCGGCGCGGGCGGTAACGCCTCTCTTGACTCGTGGCATGGCGGTCTCCTCAGTAGGGCAGCATCACGCGCACCGCGGCCCGGTCCGCGGAATGTACTTCAGTGCCACCGCGCAGGTGCCGCTTGCGCTTGGTGTTCTTCTTGGTGAGGATATGGCGCAGAAACGCCTTTCCGCGCTTGACGCTGCCGCCGGCGCGCTTGCGGAAGCGCTTGGCGGCGCCGCGCTTGGTCTTCAACTTGGGCATGACAACAACTCCTGTTTTAGCTTAGCGCCGGGTGCCTGCTCCGGGAGCAGGGCTTCGGGAACCCGGGCAACTACTTCTTGGCGATGCCGGCCCCGGCTTCCGCCAGGGCCTTGGCGGAAGCCGCCTTGGCGGCAACCACCGTCTTGCCCGGTGCCGCCTTCACAGCGGGCTTCGTGGCGGGCTTCCCTTTCCGCGGCGCCAGCACCATGATCAGCTGGCGGCCTTCCATCTTCGGATACTGCTCGACCGTGCTGTAGGGCTCGAGATCCGCCTTGACCCTCTCGATCAGGCGCACGCCCAGCTCCTGGTGCGCCATCTCGCGGCCGCGGTAGCGCAGCGTCACCTTGGCCTTGTCGCCCTCCTGCAGGAAGCGGGTCAGGTTGCGCAGCTTGATCTTGTAGTCGCCCTCGTCGGTGCCGGGGCGGAACTTGATCTCCTTGACGATGATCTGCTTCTGCTTGAGCTTCGCCTCGTGGCGCCTCTTGGCCTCACGGTACTTGTATTTCCCGTAATCCATGACGCGGCACACCGGCGGCACGGCCGTGGGTGCGATCTCGACCAGATCGAGCTCGGCCTCCTCGGCGAGCTTGTTGGCGGCGGCCAGGCTCACTACGCCGACCTGCTCGCCGCCGGCCCCTATCAACCGGACTTCCGGCGCGTTGATCTCGCCGTTGATCCGCGGTTCCTTTTCCTGTGCGATGTAAAACCCCCCGTGTCCCGTTACTCTTGCGCCGCGCGTCCCAGCCGGGCTTCCTCTGCCCGGAGCCTGGAGACGAAATCGGCCAGACTCATCTGGCCGAGATCCTCGCCCTTGCGGGTGCGCACGGCAACCATTTGCGCCGCCTTTTCCTGGTCGCCGACGATGACCTGGTAAGGCAGCTTTTGCAGACTATGTTCCCGAATTTTATAGGAAATTTTCTCGTTCCTCAAGTCGGCGCCGGCGCGCAAACCCGCCTGTTTCAGGTGGGCCGCGACGCTTCCGGCATAGTCCGCCTGATGCTCGGTAATGTTCAAGACGACCACTTGCACCGGGGCGAGCCAGAGCGGCATCGCGCCCGCGTAATGCTCGATCAGGATGCCGATGAAACGCTCGAACGAGCCCAGGATCGCCCGGTGCAGCATGACCGGCACGTGGCGGGCGTTGTCCTCGGCCACGTACTCCGCGCCGAGGCGTTCCGGCATCGAGAAGTCGAGCTGCATGGTGCCGCACTGCCATACCCGGCCCAGGCTGTCCTTCAGCGAGAACTCGATCTTGGGGCCGTAGAATGCCCCCTCCCCCGGCTGCACGTCGTACTGAAGGCGCTTGTGGTCGAGCGCCGTCTTCAGCGCCGCTTCGGCCCTGTCCCACTGCTCGTCGGTGCCGACGCGCTTCGCCGGCCGCGTGGACAGCTTGACCACGATCTCGTCGAAGCCGAAATCCGCGTAGACCCGCGCGAGCAGGTCGATGAAGCGGATCACCTCCGGCCCGACCTGCGCTTCGGTGCAGAAGATGTGCGCGTCGTCCTGCGTGAAGCTGCGCACCCGCATCAGCCCGTGGAGCGCGCCGGAGGGCTCGTTGCGGTGGCAGGAGCCGAACTCGGCGAGCCGCAGCGGGAGGTCGCGGTAGCTTTTCAGCCCCTGGTTGTAGATCTGGACGTGCCCCGGGCAGTTCATCGGCTTCACCGCGTAGTCGCGCGACTCCGACTCGGTGAAGAACATGTTCTCGCGGAAGTTGTCCCAGTGCCCCGAGCGCTTCCACAGCGAGACGTCGAGCACCTGCGGCGCGCGGACCTCGAGATAACCATTGTCCTCGAGCAGGCGCCGCATGTACTGTTCGATGCGCTGCCAGATGACCCAGCCCTTCGGGTGCCAGAACACCATGCCGGGCGCCTCGTCCTGGGTGTGGAACAGCTCCAGCTGCTTGCCGAGCCTGCGGTGGTCGCGTTTCTCGGCTTCCTCGAGACGGTGGAGATAGGCGTCCTGGTCTTCCTTTTTCGCCCACGCCGTGCCGTAGATCCGCTGCAGCATCTCGTGCTTCGGGTCGCCGCGCCAGTAGGCGCCCGCGACCTTCATCAGCTTGAACACCTTGAGCTTGCCGGTGGACGGCACGTGCGGCCCGCGGCAGAGATCGATGAACTGGTCCTGCCGGTAGAGCGAGATCGCCTCGCCGCCCGGGATCGCCGCGATGATCTCGGCCTTGTAGTGCTCGCCCTGGTCCTTGAAAAACTTCACTGCCTCGGCGCGCGGCATCACCTGGCGCTCGACCTTGAAGTCGCGTTTCACGAGCTCCTGCATGCGCTTTTCGATCGCCGCCAGGTCCTCGGGCGTGAACGGACGCTTGAGCGCAAAATCGTAGTAGAAGCCGTCCTCGATCACCGGGCCGATGGTGACCTGCGCGTCCGGGTAGAGCTCCTTCACCGCGTGCGCGAGCAGGTGCGCCGTGGAATGCCGCAGCACCTCCAGCCCTTCAGGGTGCTTGTCGGTAATGACGGCGACTTCCGAGTCGGACTCGATGCGAAAGGACGTATCCACCAGCTTGCCGTTTACCCGCCCCGCGAGCGCGGCGCGCGCCAGCCCCGGGCCGATGCTCTGGGCGAGCTCGGCCACGGTCACGGGCTTGTCGAATTTCCTGACCGACCCGTCGGGAAGGCGAATGTCCGGCATAATCCTACGGTCTCAAAGCAAATCCGCGCAGTGAGCGGCGCAACGCGTCCGCTCGAATGCGCGGAGTTAAACCGGTGCGAAGCATCCGGCTTTAACAACTGGTAGGCGCGATTGGAATCGAACCAACGACCTCATCCATGTCAAGGATGCGCTCTAGCCAACTGAGCTACGCGCCTGAAGGGTTTGCATTTTATCGGAATCGTGCGGCAGCTTCAAATGGAATCAGGGAGTTGGAGACAGAATGGACACGGTGAGCATCGCCCGGGAAGTGCTGGCCGCGCTGGATGACGGCGCAACGATCCGGTCCGTGGTCGAGCGCCATCCCGGCTTCGGCTGGGACGAGGGATACACGGTCGCGGCGGAGATCCACAAGCTGCGCCGCGCCCGCGGCGAGCGCCCGCTCGGGCGCAAGATCGGCTTCACCAACCGCAATATCTGGGCGGAATACGGCGCGACGGCCCCGGCCTGGGCGCACGTCTACGACCGGACGCTCGCCTACGCCCCCGAAAACCGCGCCACGGTATCGCTCAAGGGCAGCGCGCGGCCGCGGCTCGAACCGGAGATCGCATTCAAGCTCAAGGCGCCGCTGCCGGCCGGCGTGAGCGATCCGGCGCGGATCCTGGACGCGGTCGAGTGGCTCGCGCCGAGCTTCGAAATCGTGGACTGCCACTTCGCCGGCTGGAAATTCAAGCCCGCCGACGCGGCCGTGGATTTCGTAATGCACTGGCGGCTGATCGTCGGCGCGCCGGTCCCGGCCGCGAACGCCCGCCTGCCGGAGCTGGCCGATCAGCTCCGGGATTGCCGCGTGACGCTCAGCAGGAACGGCGCGATCGTGGACCGCGGCGTCGGCGCCAATGCGCTCGGGCACCCGGCGCTCGCGCTCGCCCACCTGGCCGAAGTCCTCTCGCGCCAGCCGCAATTCGAGCCGCTCGCCGCGGGCGAAGTGATCACCACCGGCACGCTGACCGCCGCGATGCCGATCGCGCCCGGCGAAACCTGGTCGTCGCGCTACGAGGGACTGCCCGGCGTGACGGGCCTGACCCTCGCTTTCACGGCGTGAAACCCCGCACGTTGGCCCTGCACCCATTTCAGGCGTATCGTTTCCCCGGATGATCGGCACCTCAGCCGCCCAGGCGCGCCCCGTGAAAGAGCCGGCATTCCACAACGAGATGTACGGTGAGGACGGCGTGCGCCCGCACTACGAGGCGTACGCCCGCTGGCTGGAGACGACGCCGGTCGAATACCTGCTGCAGAAGCAGCGCGAGGCGGACACGCTGTACACCCGGCACGGCATCACCTTCGCGGTGTACGGGGACGAGTCCGGCGTCGAGCGCGCCATCCCGTTCGACATCATCCCCCGCATCATGCAGCCCGGCGCCTGGAAGAAGATCCACGACGGCGCGTGCCAGCGGCTGCGGGCGCTGAACGCGTTCCTCAAGGACATCTACCACGGGCAGGAGATCATCCGCGCCGGCGTCATTCCGGGCGAGCAGGTGCTCGGCAACAAGCTCTACCGCCCCGAAATGCGCGGCTTCGACGTGCCGGGCGACGTCTACGTGCACGTCGCGGGCGTGGACGTGATCCAGACCGGGGCGGATGCGCTGTACGTGCTCGAGGACAACCTGCGGACGCCGTCCGGCGTGTCGTACATGCTGGAGAACCGCAAGATGATGATGCGGCTGTTCCCGGAGCTGTTCTCCCGCATGTCGGTCGCGCCCATCGATCACTACACCGACCGGCTGCTCGACAACCTGCATTCCGTGGCGCCCGCCGGCGCGGCGAACCCGACGGTGGCGGTGCTGACGCCGGGCGCCTACAACAGCGCCTACTTCGAGCACGCCTTTCTCGCGCTGCAGATGGGCGTGGAGCTGGTCGAAGGGCAGGACCTGGTCGTCGCCGACAATTGCGTCTACCTGCGCACCACCCGCGGCCCGCAGCGCGTGGACGTGATCTACCGCCGCGTGGACGACGATTTCCTCGATCCGCTTGCGTTCCGGCCCGATTCGATGCTCGGTGTGCCGGGGCTGTTCGCCGCCTACCGCGCCGGGCGGGTGACGCTCGCCAACGCCATCGGCACGGGCGTGGCCGACGACAAGTCAATTTATGTCTACGTGCCGGACATGATCCGGTTCTATCTGGGCGAAGCCCCGATCCTGCAAAACGTTCCCACCTGGCAACTGCGCAAGCCGGATGACCTGAAGCACGTCCTGGCCCATTTGCCGGAGCTGGTGGTCAAGGAAGTCCAGGGATCGGGTGGCTACGGCATGCTGGTGGGCCCGTCCGCGAGCCGCGACGAGATCGAGTCGTTCCGCGCCCGCATCCGGCAAAATCCGGAGAACTACATCGCCCAGCCCACGCTCGCGCTCTCGACCTGCCCCACCTTCCAGGGCACCGGCATCGCCCCGCGGCACGTCGACCTCCGTCCCTACGTGCTCTCCGGCAGGACCGTCTCGGTGGTGCCCGGGGCGCTTACCCGCGTGGCGCTGCGCGAGGGCTCGCTGGTCGTGAACTCCTCCCAGGGCGGCGGCACCAAGGACACCTGGGTCCTCGAAGAATAAGGCATAAGGCACAAGGAAAAAGGAGAAAGGGTGAAAAGGCGATACAGACAATCAGGTGCTCCACAGTCTGCGGGTTCCTTTTGCCTTATGCCTTGTGCCTTTTGCCTTGTATGTTAAGCCGGACGGCGAACCACCTGTACTGGATGTCGCGCCACATCGAGCGCGCGGAGAACACCGCGCGTATGCTGGACGTGACTTACCGCATGTCGCTGCTGCCGTACCGCACGCCCGACCAGGTGTGGGCCGATCCGTGGGCGCTGCCGCTGGTGATCACCGGGCTCGCCACCGCCTACTACGAGCGCCACCCCGGCGCCCTCACCGCCGAGCACGTGCTGCGCTTCATCGCGCTCGACCCCGCCAGTCCCTCCAGCATCCTGTCCTGCATCCAGTCCGCCCGCGAGAACGCGCGCACCGTGCGCGGCGCGATCACCTCCGAGATGTACGAGGACATCAACGGGCTGTGGCTCGAGATCAAGGACCGCTCGTTCGATAGCATCTTCGCGCAGGGCATCAGCAATTTCTTCGACTGGGTCAAGATGCGCTCGCACCAGTTCCGCGGCGTCACGTTCGGCACCATGCTGCGCGACGAGGCCTACCAGTTCATCCGGCTCGGGACCTTCATCGAGCGCGCCGACAACACGGCCCGCATCCTCGACGTCAAGTACCACACGCTGCTGCCGAGCGTGGCGGACGTGGGCGGCGCGGTGGACTACTACCAGTGGGGCGCGCTGCTGCGCTCCGTCAGCGCGTTCGACTCCTACCGCAAGGTCTACCGCGACGTCATCACGCCGATGAAAGTGGCGGAGCTGCTGATCCTGCGCGACGACGTGCCGCGGTCGCTCCACGCCTGCACCCGCGAGATCTACGACATCCTGCGCGGGCTGTGCGACGCGTCCTCGCGCGAACCGGAGCGCCTCGCCGGCGAGTTGAACGCGCAGCTGCGCTACGGGCGCACCGAGCAGATCATCACCTTCGGCCTGCATGAATACCTGATGGGCGTCCTCGACAAGCTCTCGGCGCTGAACGAGGAGATCAACAATCACTTCCTGGTGCCGGTCTATTCCCAGCGAAGAATCGCGCCCGCCGCGGTCAAGACTTGAGCGGCTTGTCAGCCCGCGGTGTTTGCAATAAGCTTCCGCGCCTAAGTGTTTGAACGGGCGAAGGATACGATCCGATGACGTATTGCGCGGCAGTCATGCTGGACGCCGGGATGGTGTTCGCGTCGGACTCGCGCACCAACGCGGGCGTGGACCACGTCTCGAGCTACCGCAAGATGCATTTGTTCGCGGCCGATGGCGAGCGCGTCATCGTGATCCTGTCCTCGGGCAACCTGTCGGTCACGCAGAGCACGATCAGCCTGCTCGACCAGCACGCCCGCAATCCCGACTCGCACAAGACGGTGATGAACGCCGCTTCGATGTACGAGGTCGCGGAGCTCGTCGGCGCCTCGGTGCGCGAAGTCCGGCAGCGGGACGGCCCGTACCTGCAGCAGAGCAACGTGGACGCCAGCGCTTCGTTCATCATCGGCGGGCAGATCCGCGGCGAGCAGCAGCGGCTGTTCAACCTCTACACCGAGGGCAACTTCATCGAGGCCACCCGCGAGACGCCCTATTTCCAGATCGGCGAGAGCAAGTACGGCAAGCCGGTGATCGACCGCGTCGTCAAGGCCGGCACCGGGCTGCTGGAGGCGACCAAGTGCGTGCTGGTGTCGTTCGACTCCACCATGCGCTCCAACATCTCGGTGGGCCTGCCGATCGACCTCCTGATCTACACCCGCAACAGCCTGCGCGTCGGCTTCCAGCGCCACATCGATGAAGACGACGCTTACTTCGAGATGATCCACAATCAGTGGGGCGAGGGGCTGCGCAAGGTATTCGCGCAGCTGCCCAATCCCGACTGGGATGTCTCGACCCCCGCTTGACACGGCTGCCGGCGCTGCCGCTGCGCGCGGCATGAGCGTCACCATCGTCCTGCGCCACTCTACCCGCTACCGGTACGACCGGCCGGTCGCGCTGGGGCCGCACGAGATCCGGCTCCATCCTGCGCCCGTGTGCCGCGCGCCCGTATCGGGTTATGTGCTTGCGGTTCGTCCTGAACGACACACGACACACTGGTATTTCGACGCCGCGAGCAACCCGGTCGCGCGCATTTTGTTCCAGGACAAGGCGGCGCTGCTGGAGATCGATGTGGAATTCACCGCGGTGCTCGTTCCGGCCAACCCGTTCGATTTTTTCGTCGAACCGGAAGCCGAACGCTACCCGTTCCGCTACGGCGATACGACGCTCAACGATCTCTCCCCCTTTCTTGCGCTCGCGGAGAGCGGAGAGCGGCTGCGGCACTGGCTCACCGAATTTCGAGCATCGGAAAAGCCCGAAGGCAAGGCCACGATCGACCTGCTGGTGGCGATCAACCGGCGCCTCAAGCACGACATCGTCTACGTCACGCGCCTCGAGCACGGCGTCCAGTCCTGCGAGGAAACATTGAAGCTGGGCCGCGGCTCCTGCCGCGACAGCGGGTGGCTCCTCGTCCAGATACTGCGCCATCTGGGCGTCGCCGCGCGCTTCGTGTCGGGCTACCTGATCCAGCTCGCGGGCGACGCGCCCGACGCGCCGAAGGAAGACAGCGCGGACCTGCACGCCTGGGCCGAGGCCTACCTGCCCGGCGCGGGCTGGATCGGCTTCGATCCGACCTCGGGGCTGCTCGCGGCGGAAGGCCACATCCCGCTCGCGCGCGCGGCGACTCCGGCGCTGGCCGCGCCGGTGACCGGATCGGTCGAGCCGTGCCGCACGCAACTGGAATTCTCGATGTCGCTGCGGCGCCTGCCGTGAACCCCTACTCCGAGGCGCAATGGCGCGCCATCGACGGTCTCGGCCGCCGCCTGGATGCGGAGCTCGAGTCGCTCGATATGCGTCTCACGCAGGGCGGCGAGCCGACCTTCGTCGCGGCCGCGGGCGGCGACGCGCCGGAATGGAATGCGACCGCCACGAGCCCGGGCAAACGCCGGCTCGCCGGCCGGCTGCTGCGCCGCCTGCACGCCCGTTTCGCCCCGCGGGGACTCATGCACTTCGGGCAGGGCAAGTGGTATCCGGGCGAGGCGCTGCCGCGCTGGGCGCTCGGACTGTACTGGCGCCGGGACGGCGCCCCGCTCTGGAACGATCCGCAACTCGTCGCGGACGAGGATGCCGGCGCCCGCCACGGGATAGCGGACGCGCGGCGCCTGATCGAATGCCTGGCGAGCCGGCTTGGCGTCGCGCTGGACCTCGTGGTGCCGGCGTACGAGGACCCGTGGCCCGCGCTCGATGCAGAAAGCCGCTTGCCGGCGGATTTCGACCCCCTGCGGGCCGACCTGGCCAACGGCGCCGAGCGCGCGCGGCTCGCGCGCCTGCTCAGGCAGGGGTTGAATACCGTGGCGGGATACGCCCTGCCGCTCGCTGCCGTCGAGCGGGAGAGCGCGGGCCGGCCGACCGCGTGGCAAAGCACGCGCTGGGCGTTACGGCGCGAACATTTGTTCCTGCTGTCCGGCGACTCGCCGCTCGGCTACCGGCTGCCCCTCGACACGCTGCCGGAGAGCGAGCGGGTACGCACCGCGCTCTGCGTGGAGGCGCGCGACGGCCGGCTCCACGTTTTTTTGCCGCCGCTCGACTCGCTCGACGACTACCTGTCGCTCGTCGCCACGGTCGAGCGCTGCGCGCGCGAGCTCGATTTGCGCGTGCTGCCCGAAGGCTGTGAGCCGCCCGCCGCGAGCGGGCTGCTCACGCTCAAGGTCACGCCCGACCCCGGCGTCATCGAGATCAACGTGCACCCCGCCGCGAGCTGGTCCGAACTCGTTGCGATCACGGCCACGATCTACGAGGAGGCCGGGCGGCTCGGGCTGATCGCGGAAAAGTTTCTGCGCGACGGGCGCAGGACCGGCACCGGCGGCGGCAGCCACATCACGCTGGGAGGCGCCACGCCGGCGGACAGCCCGCTGCTGCGCCGGCCCGACCTGCTCGCGAGCCTCGTCTCCTATTGGCAGAACCACCCCGCGCTCTCCTACCTGTTCTCGGGGCTGTTCA
>Ga0156023_1081_pt3 | contig 12264 bp, 11 predicted proteins | sample RifCSPlowO2_02_FD_107677 | JGI IMG/M metagenome (GOLD analysis project Ga0156023, IMG submission 107677) | Betaproteobacteria bacterium RIFCSPLOWO2_02_FULL_67_26
CCCTCGGCGTGGTGATGCTGGTGAGCTTTCTCAGCATGGGATGGCGCGTCGGCATCATCGTCGCCGCGGCGGTTCCCCTGACATTGGCTGCGGTATTCATCGTCATGGCGGCCACCGGCAAGGACTTCGACCGCATCACGTTCGGCTCGCTGATACTCGCCCTGGGACTGCTGGTCGACGACGCGATCATCGCCATCGAGATGATGGTCGTGAAGATGGAGGAGGGTTACGACCGCATCAGCGCCGCGGCCTATGCGTGGAGTCATACCGCCGCGCCCATGCTCGCCGGGACACTGGTGACCGCGATCGGCTTCATGCCAAACGGCTTCGCCAGGTCGACCGCCGGCGAATACACCGCCAACATGTTCTGGATCGTCGGCATCGCGCTGATCGCATCCTGGGTCGTCGCTGTCGTGTTCACGCCTTATCTCGGGGTGAAGCTGCTCCCGAACATCAGGAAGCGCGAGGGCGGGCACGAGGCGATCTACGACACGCCGCGCTACAACCGCTTCCGCCAGCTCCTTGGTGTTGTGATTCGCCGCAAATGGCTGGTTGCGGGGAGCGTGGTCGGTGCATTCTCGATCGCGGTGCTGGGCATGGCCGTGGTGAAGAAGCAGTTCTTTCCGACTTCCGATCGCCCGGAGGTGCTGGTCGAAGTGCAGATGCCGTATGGGACGTCCATCGACAGTACAAGCGCAACCACCGCCAAGGTCGAGGCCTGGTTGACCAAGCAACCGGAAGCCAAGGTCGTTACTGCGTACATCGGACAGGGGGCGCCGCGCTTCTTCCTTGCTTTGTCACCGGAGTTGCCAGATCCCTCGTTCGCGAAAATCGTCGTATTGACGCCAGGCGAAGAGGCACGGGAGGCGCTCAAGCTGAGGTTACGAGAGGCGGTGGCCGACGGCCTGGTGCCGGAGGCTCGCGTGCGGGTTACGCAGATAGTGTTCGGCCCGCCCTCGCCCTTCCCCGTGGCTTTCCGTGTGATGGGGCCCGACCCCGAGAAGCTTCGTGACATCGCGGCGCAGGTACGCGCAGTGATGCAGGCCAGCCCCTTGATGAGAACGACGAACAGCGATTGGGGCGAGCGCGTGCCCACGCTTCGTTTCGCGCTCGATCAGGACCGCCTGCAGAGCATCGGTTTGACCCCCAGCGACGTGGCCCAGCAGATGCAGTTCCTCCTGAGCGGCATCCCGATCACCGAGGTCCGCGAAGACATCCGTTCGGTGCAGGTCGCGGCGCGTTCTGCCGGAAACACCCGGCTCGATCCGGGCAGGATCGCAGACTTCACGTTGGTGGGAGCGGCTGGCCAACGCATTCCGCTGTCGCAGATCGGAGCGGCGGAAGTCCGCATGGAAGATCCGATCCTGCGTCGCCGCGATCGCACGCCGACGATCACCGTGCGCGGCGACATTGCGGAGGGTTTGCAGCCCCCGGACGTGTCCACCGCCGTGTGGAAGGAGCTCCAGCCCGTCATCGCGAAACTGCCGGCGGGTTACCGGATCGAGGAGGGCGGCTCCATCGAGGAATCCGGCAAGGCAAATCTCGCCCTGGCTCCGCTGTTCCCCATCATGATCGCCCTCACGCTGATCACGATCATCTTTCAGGTCCGCTCGATCTCCGCGATGACCATGGTGTTCGCCACCGCGCCGCTGGGCCTCATCGGCGTCATTCCGACCTTGCTGCTTTTTCAGCAGCCGTTCGGCATCAACGCGCTGGTCGGGCTGGTCGCCCTTTCCGGAATCCTGATGCGCAACACGCTCATCCTGATCGGCCAGATACGCCAGAACGAGAATGATGGACTGGCGCCACTCGATGCCGTGGTCGAGGCCACCGTGCAGCGCTCCCGTCCGGTCATTCTGACGGCGCTCGCGGCCATGCTGGCCTTCATTCCGCTCACCCATTCCGTTTTCTGGGGAACGCTGGCTTACACCTTGATCGGCGGAACCTTCGCAGGGACGGTTCTCACCCTCGTGTTCCTGCCGGCCTTGTATGCCATCTGGTTCAGGATCAAGCCGGTCGCGAACGGCGTGCACGCCGCCGGCGAGATTCCGGCGGAGCCCGCCCTGTCTAGCAGAAGAAGCCAGCTTCGAGCGTTATCGGAATCGCCTTCATCGCAAATCGCACAGGAGACATGACCTTGAGTGGACACAACCCTTTCGCCGTCAAGCAAGAGCTTTCATGAGTACTTCCAGAGTTGCCATCATCGCAGGCGCGCGTACGCCGTTCGTGAAAGCCGGTCAGACGTTCGCGGGGCTCGGCCCACTCGCCCTCGCGACGCATGCGGTGCGCGGGCTGATCGAGCGCCATCAGCTCGATGCGAGCGGCATCGAAGCGATCGCCTTCGGCGCCGTCGTTTCCGAGCGCAGCAAGCCGAACCTCGCGCGCGAGATCGTGTTCGACGCGGGGCTGCCTGCCTCGATCGAAGCGCAGACCGTTTCGTCCTACTGCATCACGGGCCTACGCACGGCGACGATCATCGCCGACGCCATCGCGCGCGGGCGCGTCAGCGCCGGCATCGCCGGTGGCGTGGAGTGGCTGAGCGGGGCCGATCCCGCCACCTTCCGCGAGCCGTCGACGGGCCTCAGCATGGGCGAGCACACAGAGATCACGCGCAAGAAGTGGGAGATCGCGCGCACCCGGCAGGACGAGATCGCGCTCGCGAGCCACCGCAACGCGGTCGCCGCCGCCGAGAAGCTCGCGGCAGAAGTCGTGCCGCTCGAGGGCGTCACGCGCGACTCCGGTCCGCGCGCCGACACCTCGCTCGAAAAGCTCGCCAGCCTCAAGCCCACATTCGGCCCCGACGGCACGATCACCGCCGGCAACGCATCGCCCGTCACCGACGGCGCCTCTGCCGTGCTGCTGATGAGCGAGGAGCGTGCGAGGCGCGAAGGCCGCCGGCCGCTCGCCTTCATCGAGGCGATGGATTACGCAGCGCTGCATCCGGACGAAGGCCTGCTCATGGCGCCGGGCATCACCGTGCCGCGCCTGCTAGCGCGCGCCGGGCTCAAGCTCGCCGACATCGACCTCGTCGAAATCCACGAAGCCTTTGCCGCGCAGGTGCTCGCGAACGTGGTTGCCTGGGAGCGCGGATGGAAAGGTCCCGCGACCGGACCGGTTGATTGGAACCGCGTCAACGTGAACGGCAGCTCCGTCGCCGTCGGCCACCCGTGGTCGGCGACCGGCGGCCGGATCCTCAGCACGCTCGCCTACGAAATGGCGCGCCGCGACGCGCGCTATGGCCTCGTCAGCATTTGCGCCGCAGGAGCCATGGCCGGGGCGTTTCTGCTGTCGCGGGAGGCCTTGTGAAACGAGGTCGAACGTCCACTGAGTTCACCACCACCACCTCCCAGTGAAAGGCATTCCCATGAAAATCGGAAGTATGGACATTGGGCAAAGCAAGACAGCGCTCGTTACGGGCGCCTCGTCGGGCATCGGCGAAGCCACGGCGGAACGCCTCGCGATTGCGGGCTATAAGGTCTACGGCACCAGCAGACGCCCGGCCAAGGCGAAGCAGCGATCGTTCGAGCTGCTGCCCCTCGACGTGACCAGCGATGAATCCGTCGCGGCCATCGTCAAGGAGCTGCTGCGCCTGGAGGGTCGCATCGACCTGCTCGTGAACAACGCGGGCTTCGGTGTCGCCCCAGCCGGGGCGGAAGAGAGCTCCATCGAGCAGGCGCAATTGATCTTCGACACGAACTTCCTCGGAATCGTGCGGATGACGCGAGCCGTTGTGCCTCACATGCGACGTCAAGGAGCCGGCCGCATCATCAATATCGGTTCCGTGCTGGGGTTCCTGCCGATGCCGTACGCGGCGCTCTATGTCGCGACCAAGCACGCGGTCGAAGGCTACTCGGAGTCGCTCGACCACGAGCTGCGCACCATGGGCATCCGGGTATCGGTAATCGAGCCCGCATACACGAAGACGCAGTTCGATGCGAACTTCCTGGAGCCCGACTCCAAGCTCGATGAGTATCGCGAGGTTCGCGCATCCGTGCGCAAGACCCTCACGGAGGTGATGGCCGCTGCCGATGATCCAAGCGTCGTGGCCGAGGTCGTGCTCGAGGCTGCCAGCGCGGCGCGCCCGAAACTCCGATATACGGCCGGTGTGCGCGCGGGCCGCCTGCGACTGCTTCGCCGATTTGCGCCTGCCGGCTTGATGGACACCGGGATTCGAAAAGACCTGCGGCTGACGGACTGACGCAGGGGCGTTTACCAGGCCTTCAGCCCCTGGAGATCGTGGATCGTGATACCGATGTGTTCGATGCGCAAGAGCTGCGCTTCCTGAAGAACGCGCAAAGCGTGGTTCACGCGCTGACGAGAGAGCCCCGAAAGGTGCCCGATTTCTTCCTGGGAGATCTGCAGATAACTGTCGGTACCCGGATAAAGCAGCGGGTTGAAAAGGGACGCCAGACACTGCGCCACTCTTGCTTCCGGCTCGCGCAGCCGGTCGTTGTCGACCAGGGCAATCATCTGCGCGAGCCGTTCGTTCAGCTGATCGAGGATGATTCGATTGAACGGGATGCTGCTGGAGAGCAACCAGTGGAAGATTGGGCGTGGCATTGCGGCGATGCGAGTATCTCGCAACGCAACGGCGTCGTACCGACGCGGCTCGCTCTTTAACAGCGAGCCCTCTCCAAACCACCCGCCGGCGGTCACTCCGGTGTAGGTCACGGTCTTGCCTTCGGGGGACACGGTCCCGAGCTTGACGAGTCCCGAAACTACACCGAGCCACGCGTTAACCGGCTCTCCTTTTCGGCAAACATGACATCCGGCCGAAACCTCATATTCGGTGATGGCGCTGAGCACGCGGTCGCGATGACGGGTCTCGATTGCAGCTGCCCACCGAGAACTCCGCACTCCATCCACGGGAGCGTCTGGTAGCTCGATCTTCAAGGTCCCCTCCTCGATCCAACGGCTCCCTGTATATCACGCAAACACGGCCGCGGCTCCGATGCGCCGCACAAGCGAAGCACGGAAGGGGAAGGTCATTGTCTTCCGGACGACAGCGGCGAAATGGCTGGTCGCCTACAGTGTATGAGTCCGGCGAAGTTTCAACCGGAAGGAGAGGGCCATGAAGCTGACCGTAGAGTCGCCGTGTACGAAGGAAACCGAAGTACCGATTACGCGGCGAATCTCGAGTGCCGCGAGTCGCGGCATCGCTCGCACCAACACGGGCCTTACGACCACTGAACAGGCTGGCGACTCGGTCGGACGGAACGTAACGTCCCGCCGGCCGAAGTTGCACGTCCGCAGCGGGCATGGATGAGCGAACCGCTCCTGACGGTGGAGGACCTCCACCTGGCTTTCGGGGGCGTGCGCGCCCTGCGCGGCGTCAGCCTGGAGGTGCGCCGCGGCGAGATCTTCTCGCTCATCGGTCCGAACGGCGCCGGCAAGACTGTGCTCCTGAACTGCGTGAACGGCCTGTACCAGCCGGATCGCGGGCGCATCCTGTTCGAGGGACGCGACCTTGTCGGAATGAAGCCCTATCGCCGCGCCGCGCTGGGCATCTCACGCACGTTCCAGAAGATCGAGCTCTTCAGCGGGATGACGGTGCTCGACAACATCCGCCTGGGCCGCCATCTGCACATGCGAAGCGGACTTTTCACCGGCGCCCTTTACGCCGGGCCTGCCGCCCGCGAGGAGATCGTGCACCGCGAATTCATCGAGCGCGAGATCGTCGATTTCCTGGAGATGACGCACCTGCGCAACAAGGTGGTCGGGATGCTGCCCTACGGCTTGCAGAAGCGCGTCGAGCTGGGGCGCGCGCTTGCCCTCAATCCAAAGCTTCTTCTGCTCGACGAGCCGATGGCGGGGCTCAACCTCGAGGAAGTCGAGGATATCGCCCGCTTCATCATCGACATCAACGAGGAGGAGCGCTGGCGCGTGACGTGCATCCTCGTGGAGCACGACATGGGCGTCGTCATGGACATCTCGCACCGCGTGGCGGTGCTCAACTTCGGCGAGAAGATCGCCGAGGGCACGCCCGAGGAGGTGCAGGCCGAGTCCCTAGTGCTTCAGGCCTATCTCGGAGAGGAGCAAGGTGACTACAGCTCGCGCCGCTGAAAGGCGGCCGATCACGCCCGAGCTGACGCTGCCGAAGCTCCTGCTCGAGACCGCGCAGCGCTACGACGACGGCAAGATCGCCATGCGCGAGAAGGAGTTCGGGATCTGGCGCCCGATCACCTGGCACCGATATCGGGACGAGGTGCGCCATCTGGGCATGGGGTTCACGGCGCTCGGACTCTGCGCCGGCGACAAGGTCGCACTGATCGGTCACAACCGCCCGGAATTGCTGTGGGCCGAGATGGCGGCGCTCGCCGTCGGTGGGGTCGTGGTCTGGCTGTATCAGGACGCACTGCTGGAGGAAGTTCAGTACCTGGTGGATCACTCCGACGCCCGCTTTCTGATCGGCGAAGGGCAGCAGGAAGTGGACAAGGGGCTCGCCGTCAAGATGCGCTGCGCTAAGCTCGAGCGCATCGTCTGGGACGACCCCAAGGGCATGCGCGGGTACGACGACCCCGCGCTCCTGAGTCTGACCGAGGTCCGCCGCCTCGGACAAGAGCTCGACGCGAAGGACCCAGGAGCGTTCGAGCGCATGGTGGCGCGCGGTCAAGGAGACGACGTTGCGCTCCTCTTTTACACGTCGGGGACGACGGCCAAGCCCAAGGGCGCTTTGCTCACGCACACCAACATGCTGAAAATGGGCCAGAACCTCATGGCCGTGGACCCGTGCGGCGAACGTGACGATTTCGTGTCGTTCCTGCCGTTCTCCTGGATCGGCGAGCAGATGATGTCGATTTCCTGCGGGCTGCAGGCCGGCTTCACCCTGAACTTCCCCGAGGATCCGGAGACGGTCCAGCACGACATCCGCGAGATCGGGCCGCAGGTGCTCTTCTCGCCGCCGCGGATCTACGAGCAGATGGTCCGCACGGCGCAGGTGAAGATGCTCGACGCACCGGCCCTCAAGCGGCGCGTTTTCGACTGGGCCCGCGAGGTAGGCGACGAAATGGCCGAGCGAGTATTCGCCAAGAAGCCAGTCCCCGGCGGCCTGCGGTTCAAGTACCGGTTGGCGGATCTGCTCGTCTTCCGCAAGCTGCGCGATCATCTCGGGCTGGCGCGCATCCGCCACGCCTACTCGGGCGGCGCGGCGCTCGGTCCCGACCATCTGCGGTTCTTCCACGGCATCGGCGTTAACCTGAAGCAGATCTACGGGCAGACCGAGATCGCCGGTATCTCGGTGGTGCACCGCGATGGCGACGTAAAGTTCGACACCTCGGGGCGGCCGATTCCCGAAACGGAGATCCGCATCTCTGGGGACGGTGAAATCCTGTCGCGCAGCCCATGCGTGTTCAAGGGTTACTACAAGATGCCGGAGGAAACGGCGCGCACGCTGAATGACGGCTGGCTGCATTCGGGTGACATCGGCTTCCTCGACGGCGAGGGCCACCTCGTCGTCTTCGACCGCCGCAAGGACGTGATGACGCTCGCAGACGGGAGCCGCTTTTCCCCGCAATTCATCGAGACCCGGTTGAAATTCAGCCCATACATCAAGGATGCCTGGGTCATCGGCGACCGGCGCGATGCAGTAAACGCTGTCGTCTGCATCGATGCAGGCGTCGTCGGCAAGTGGGCCGAGGAGCGCCACATCCCCTATACCTCCTATCCGGAGCTGTCCCAGAAGGCCGAGGTGCGGGCCCTCGTCGCGGAGGCAGTGGGCCACGTCAACAAGGCGCTGCCGGCGGCGGCCCGCATATGGCGCTTCGTGAACCTGCACAAGGAGTTCGACGCCGACGACGAGGAGCTGACGCGGACCCGCAAGCTGCGCCGCGAATTCCTCGAGGAGCGCTACCGCGACATCGTCGAGGGGCTCTATTCGGGGTCGGGGGAAATCGAGCTCGACATGACCATCACCTATGAGGATGGCCGGGTCTCGCGCTCGAAGACCACGCTGCGGGTCGTCGACGCGGCGGGGGCCTGAATGCGGCTTCTGCTCGAGCTGGTGCTCTCGGGGATCATGGTGGGCTCGATCTACGCCCTGGTGGCCCTGGGCTGGACGGTCATCTACAAGTGCTCAGGGGTCCTCAACCTCGCCATGGGTGAGTTGACCCTTATCGGCGCCTATGTGTGCCTAACGTATTACCAGTGGGGCTTCCCGTTTCCGGTGGCGCTGGTCGCCACGCTGATCACGGGCTTCATCCTCGGCCTCGTCACCGAGCGCCTTTTCCTGCGCCGGATGATCGGCGAGCCGATCCTGTCCATCATCATGATCACCGCCGGGCTCTCGTTCTTCTTCCGGGCGGTGGTGGGCTTCGTCTGGGGTACCGACACGGTGGTCTTCACGCCTCCCGTCTTCCCGCAGGAGCCGCTGCGCTTCTTCGGCATGGTGTTCGGGCAGGTCTATCTCTGGAGCTTCGCGGCGGCGATCCTGCTTCTGCTGGTGTTCGTGTGGTTCTTCGCGCGCAGCCGCTGGGGGCTCGCCATGCAAGCGACCGCCGACGATGAAACGGCTGCGCTCTCCCTCGGCGTTTCCGCCAAGTGGGTGTACGCGCTCGCCTGGGCAATCGCATTCATGGCAGCGGGAGTCGGTGGCACGCTGCTTGGCAATATCAACGGCCTCAACATCTCCGTCGGCTACCTCGGCCTGCTGGTGCTGCCGGCGGTCGTCCTTGGCGGGCTGAACTCGGTGCCGGGCGCGATCGTGGGCGGCATCGCGATCGGCGTGCTGCAGAACCTTTCCGACGTCTACATCGGTCCCCTGACGCAGGGCGGGGTGAAGGAGATCGCGCCCTTCGTCTTCATGATCGGCGTGCTGCTCATCCGGCCGTACGGACTCTGGGGCTGGGTGAGGATCGAGCGCGTATGACGTACCGGCCAAGCGGTGTCTATCACCAGACCTACGCGGCGAGCCACGCCTGGTGGCAGTCGAATTTCGTGCGCACCAAGATGGCGCTGCTCGTCATCTTTGTAGCCACGCTCCCGCTCTACGCCAGCCTCTACGTCGTCTCGGTCGCCAACATCGCGCTGTACACGATGCTCTCGGCGCTCGGCGTGCAGCTGCTCACCGGTTACTGCGGGCAAATCACGCTGGGTCACGCCGCCTTCATCGCGGTCGGCGCCTATGTCACCGCGATGGGCGTGCTCTTCTGGGGCCTGCCCTATCTGGTCGCGGCAATCCTCGGCTGCCTCGTCGCCGGGCTCTGGTCGGTCGTGTTCGGGCTGCCGTCGGCGCGCATCAAGGGCTTCTACCAGATCATGACCACGATGGCGGCGCAGTTCATCACCGTAGATTTCATCATCACCCACTATGTGAGCCGAGTAGGAGGGCGCGAGCACTACTTTTCGCTGCCTCCGGGGACTGTCACCATCGGCGGTTGGCCCGTGGACAGCGAGGTCAAGGTTTACTATCTGGCGGCGGCGCTCACCTTTGTCTGCTTCGTGGCGCTCGCCAATCTGCTCCGCACCAAGGTGGGCCGCGCGTGGATCGCGATCCGCGACAACGACATCGCGGCAGAGGCGATGGGAGTGAATGTCGTGGCCTACAAGCTGCTCGCATTCTTCGCCTCCGGCGTGCTCGCGGGCGTGGCGGGGGCGGTGTGGATCCCGTCGCTTCTTTTCGTGAGCCCGGAGCACTTCCAGCTCTCGTGGAGCCTGTGGATCGTCGGCGTGATCCTCATTGGCGGCGTCGGGAGCCTGCACGGCGTCGCCTTCGGCGCCATCTTCGTCACCGTGATCCTCGAGCTGCTGAAGCTCGCCGTAATCCCGCTCGCCGAGGTCTATCCGGCCCTCACCGAGCGCTTCCTCTACGTGAAGGAGGCCGCCTTCGGGCTCGCGATCGTGCTGTTTCTGCTTTACGAGCCGCGCGGATTGGCCTACCGCTGGCAGCAGCTCAAGAACTATTTCAACCTGTGGCCGTTCGCTTACTGATGAGAAGGAGGGAACCATGAAACGACTAACGCTGTGGATCCTCACACTCGGCTTCGCGCTCACGCTGCCCGCGACCTGGGCGCAGGAGATCAAGCTTGGCTCGCTGAACGACCTCACGGGCCCGACGTCCGACGTCGGAAAGGACGTCGCGCTCGGCATCCGCGAGGCCGTGCAGTACGTGAACGACACGGGCGGTATCAACGGCAAGCGGCTGCGCCTGTATCTCTACGACTACGGCTACCGCGTGCCCGAGGCGATCACCACCTACAAGCGCTTCCGCGACTTCGACAAGGTCGTCGGGGTGCTGGGGTGGGGAACCGGCGACACCGAGGCGCTGTCGCCGACGGTGAGCAAGGACCGCATTCCGTATCTGTCGCACTCGTTCGCGGCGAAACTCACCGATCCCAAGACCGCGCCCTACAATTTCGTGTACGGCACCGACTACTCCTCGAACGGGCGAGCGGCGATGACCGCCTGGTTCGACGAGGTCTGGATGAGGGACGCGCGCTTCAGTGACGCCCGCGCCAAGGGCCAGAAGCCGCGCGTCGTCATGTTCTACCATTTCGCGGTGCCGTACGCGAGCGCGCCGATCAAGGCGCTCAAGGAGCACGCCGCGCTGCTCGGCTTCGAGGTCGGGCCCGACCAAAATGTCACCCTGACCGCGCTTGATGCGCGGAGCCAGGTGCTCGCGGTGAAGGACTTCCGCCCTAATCTGCTGTGGCACGGCAACACCACGATGTCGGTCGCGGCGGCGATTAAGGACGCGAACGCGCTCGGCTTGGGTGCCGATCACATCGTCAACAATTGGGGTTATGACGAGAACTTGGTGCGCCTTGCGGGTCCCGCCGCCGAAGGCGTAATGGGCATCGCCGTCACCGCGTTCTACGGCGAGAGCGCTCCGTTGATGGACAAAGTGGTCGAGTACGCCAAGAAGGTCAACCCGGGCGTTCCGCAGGAGGTGCGGATGATCCGCACTGTCCAGGGCTGGGCCCAGGTCCTCATGATGGCCGAGGCGATGAAGCGCGCCGACAAGGCGGGTAAGCTCACGGGACCCGGACTGCGCGAAGCCTTCGAGACCTTCCGGGACTGGACCCCGGGTCTCGGCGTGCCGCCGATCACCCTCTCGGCGGCGGATCATCGGCCCGGCCCGGTCGTTCCGATCTACCGCGTCAGGGGCGGCAAGTTCGAGCGGGTCACGAACGTGGACCTGAGGGCGCGCTGGCCCGCGCAGTGGCAGCGCGAGTGGATGGGCTATTGACGTTGCCGCGTCCCGGCTCGTGCGATGCTCAAGGTGAACAACATCGAGGTGCTCTACCACGAGGTGATCCTCGCCCTGAAGGGCGTATCGCTCGATGTGCCGTCGCAGGGCATCGTTGCGCTGCTCGGCGCCAACGGCGCCGGAAAGTCCACCACCCTCAAGGCGATCTCGGGGCTGCTCAAGCACGAGAACGGCCGGGTGACCGAGGGATCGATCGAGTTTCTCGGCGAGCGCATCGACCGAAGCTCGGCGGAGGAGATCGCGCGCCTGGGCATTATCCAGGTGATCGAGGGCCGGCGGGTTTTCCCGCACCTGACGATCGAGCAGAACCTGAAGGTCGGCGGCCACCTGCGCAAGAACGGCGGCGACATCTCGGCCGGCCTCGAGATGGTTTACCAGTATTTTCCCCGCCTCAAGGACCGGCGCGGCGTCGCCGCCGGCTTCGCGAGCGGCGGCGAACAGCAGATGCTCGTCATCGGCCGGGCGCTCATGGCGCGGCCAAAGCTCCTTCTGCTCGACGAGCCATCCATGGGGCTGGCGCCGCTGCTCATCAAGGAGATCTTCGAGATCGTCACGCAGCTCAATCGCCAGGAACGCATCCCGATCCTGCTGGTCGAGCAGAACGCCAAGCTCGCTCTCTCGGTCGCGCAGTACGCCTATGTGCTGGAGACCGGCCGTGTGGTGATGGACGGCGAGTCCGCGAAGCTGCGTGAGAACCCCGACATCCGCGACTTTTACCTGGGACTCACCGACCTGGGAACGCGCAAGAGCTTTCGTTCCATCAAGCATTACAAACGACGTAAACGCTGGGTGTCGTGAAAAGGAGAGACCAATGAACAGACTATTCGGCAGCGGTATTGCAATCCTCGCCATGCTCGCGGCCGCGGGCTGCGCCACCATAGAGCCGTCTTCGATCGCGGCGAGCCCGCAGGTCAAGCTCGACCGGGTGGAGGTCGCGAGCTACTTCCCGTATGCGGCGCCGCCCGCGCGCGTGCCACTCGTCCTCGCGTTCGTGTTCAACGTGACGAACCCCAATGACCACGCGGTCACCCTGGAAGAATTGCGCTTCGCCTACGCCTTCG
>Ga0156023_1117_pt1 | contig 12221 bp, 13 predicted proteins | sample RifCSPlowO2_02_FD_107677 | JGI IMG/M metagenome (GOLD analysis project Ga0156023, IMG submission 107677) | Betaproteobacteria bacterium RIFCSPLOWO2_02_FULL_67_26
CCAAGGAGTTTTCGGAGCGACTCGCCGCCAAAGTCGCGGGCGCGACCGCCTAGAGAGATTTCTCATCACTGTTTTTTGAATGGGGAGAGGAACGATGAAGGTGTACCAGAGGCTGGCCCAGGCGTTCAAGGCGGAAGGCGTCACGAATCTCTTCGGCATCATGGGCGACGCCAACATGTACTGGATGCACGAGCTGGACAAGATTGGCGTCAAGACACTTGAAGTGCGCCACGAGGGAGCGGGGCTTGGCATGGCGGACGGCTGGGCGCGGGCCACGCGCGCACCGGGGGTCGCGACCGCGACCTGCGGTCCCGGCGTGTCGCAGCTCGCGACCGCATTCCTCACCGCAAGCCGCGCCAGTTCCCCCATCGTGGCCTTTTGCGGCGAGCACCCGACGACCGACGACGAGTACAACCAGCGCCTGGACAACGCGCGGTTCGCGGCCGCGTGCGAAGCCGGCTTCGTCCGGATGAATTCCCCCGACGCCGCGGACGACGCGGTGCGCAAGGCGTTCTATCTCGCAAAGCTCGAGTCGCGTCCCGTCATGCTGAGCGTGCCGATGGACTTCCAGCAGAAGGATTTCGACGACGACGAGCCGTACCAGCCGTCCTCGACGCTGCTCCCGTCGCGCATCGTGCACGCCGACCCCGACGCGCTCCAGCGGGCGGCGGACATTATCGCCGGAGCCAAGAAGCCGGTGCTCATCGTCGGGCGCGGCGCCAAGTGGTCGGGCGCGGGCCCGGCCGTGCTCGCTCTGGCGGACCGCATCGGGGCGGTGGTCGCCACCACCCTGATGGCGAAGACCTGGCTGAGCGAGGCCGAATACCACGTCGGGGTCTCCGGCACCTACGCCACCCGCACCGCCATGCAGTTGTTCGAGGAGGCCGACTGCGTCGTCGCGGTGGGGGCGAGCCTGAACCGCTACACGACCGAACACGGCTACCTCTACCCCAACGCGCGCTTCGTGCACCTCGACTCGAAGCCGCACGTCATGATGCACGGCATCCGCTCCGCCGACTGCTACGTCCAGACGGATGCCCGCGCCGGCGTGGAAGCCCTGGAGCGCGTGCTGGCGAGCCGCTCCGTGAAGATGACGGGATTCCGGACCCCCGAAGTCAAGAAGCGGCTCGTGCACAACTACGAGGATCGCGCGGAATTTCCGGTCGAGTCGGGCACCGTGGACCCGCGTGAAGTGATCCAGGTCCTGGAAGAGCTCGTGCCGCCGAGCGTGGATCTCTATACGGGGAGCGGGGCGACCGCAGGCTTCGCAAACATCCTGTTCCGGCGGCCCCGTCCCGTGGTGCTCGCCAGCCACTTTTTCGGCTGCATCGGGCAGATGATGCCCGCCGCGATCGGGGCGTCGGTCGCGCTCGGCAACCGGCCGGGCCTGCTCGTGGACGGCGACGCCAGCATCATGATGCACCTCGCCGAGTTCGAGACCATGGTTCGCTACAACGTGCCGCTGCTGATGGTTTGCATGAACAACGAGGCCCTCGGCTCCGAGTATTACAAGCTCGACGTGAAGAAGATGAACGCCGGTCTCGCGACCATCACGACGCCGGATCTGGGCGCCGTCGCGAAGGCCTTCGGCGGCAAAGGGAAGCTCGCGCGCAACATCGAGGACGTGCGCGCCGCCGCCGCCGAGTGGGTCGCCAAGCCCGGCCCGATGATGATCGATGCGCGCATCGCCCGCAGCGTGGTGACGTTGCCGTACCGCCGCATTCACTACGGCAGGGACGAGTAATGCGGGTGATGCGCGACGAGTGACGAGACTCGTCGCCCGCGGACCGGACTAGCGGTCTTCGGGCCTCGCCAGCCCGTCCAGGGAGACATCGGACGGAAGCGCTTCCCGGAAGCCGGGTTGATTTCTCTCCAGGGGAACGGGCGGCTTGGCGCCCTTCTTCGGGCGGCCGGGCCGGCTCGTGACGTAGAAAATCTTGAGCGGGGGAACGACCGGCGGCTTTTCAAGGAACTGGCAGTCGGATTCCGTCGGCACGCTCACCATGGCGCCGATCCGCGTCTTGTGGAGGTACACGGTGTAGCGCAGCATCTGCACCGAATGCGGGAGGGGCGCCGCGATCACCTCGTACTTGCCGACCATGAACCGCTTGCGCTCCACGACAGGAATGCTCATGCGGCCCCGCCTGTCTCGGGTGTCTTTTTCTTGCGCGGGCGGGGAGTGGCAACCGGGCGCTTGGTGCCGGGACCGCCGCCGCGCGGCCGCTCGCCGAGCACCGTGTCGCACAGCTGCATGACGTCCGGCGCGTTCAGCCGCTCGGCGTTGGCGCGCAACTGCTTCACGTCAGGCGTGGTCAGCGCATCGATTCTTTCCTTGGTCCAGTCCACCGACCGGGCCGGCTTCATGATCCTCATCGCGGGTAGCGGTTTCAAGATGTGTCCCCGGGTAGAAGTGAAAACGAAAAAAGCCCGGCGCTTCCGGGCTTGCTGATTATTCTTTATACCACAAAAACGCCTTAATTACCAGACATTTATGTAGAAACGCGCGCGCGGCGCCTCGGGCCGGCACTGAATGGGCGATGGATCGGGCGCTCCATGGGTACGCGGAGCGGACTCGAACGCGGGGGAAACCGCGCCTGTACACTGGCGGCATGCAACCGCGGTTCATCGCGCACCTGGACATGGACGCGTTCTACGCGTCGGTCGAGTTGTTGCGCTACCCGCAGCTTCGCGGCAAACCGGTGGTGATCGGCGGCCGGCGGCACGCCGCGCCGGGAGCGGCGATCCCCGCCCTGCGCGAGTACAGCGGGCGCGGCGTGATCACTACGGCGACCTACGAGGCGCGGGCCTTCGGCCTGCATTCGGGCATGGGACTGATGCAGGCGGCGAAGCTCGCGCCAAACGCGCTGCTGCTGCCGGCGGACTTCGACGAGTACCGGCGCTACTCCCGGATGTTCAAGGACGCGGTGCGCGCGCTGGCACCGCAGGTCGAGGACCGCGGCATCGACGAGATCTACATCGACCTCACGGAACTCGTCAGGTCCGGCGCTGCCGGCGGAACACTGGACCCGTGGACGAGCGCGCGCGACGTCGCGGACGCGATCCAGCGCGCGGTGCACGACGCGACCGGGCTCACGTGCTCGATCGGCGTCACGCCGAACAAGCTGCTCTCGAAGCTGGCCTCCGAGCTGCAGAAGCCCGGCGGGCTCACGGTCCTGCGCGAAGCCGATGTTCCCGCGCGCGTCTGGCCGTTGCCGGCACGCAAGTTGAACGGCATCGGCCCCAAGGCCGCGGCGCGGCTCGAAACGCTCGGCATCCGGACCCTAGGCGACCTCGCCCGGGCCGACCCCTTGTCGCTCATCGAGCGCTTCGGCAGGAGCTATGGTGCCTGGCTGCACCAGGCTGCGCACGGGCGCGACGAGCGGCCGGTGATCACCTGGAGCGAGCCAAAATCCCTGAGCCGCGAGACGACCTTCGAGGACGACCTGCACCCGGTGCGCGACCGCGAGCAGCTCTCGCGGATTTTCACGAGCCTGTGCGCGCGGGTCGCCGACGATCTCCAGCGCAAAGGCTACGTGGGCAGGACGATCGGTCTGAAGCTCCGCTACGACAATTTCAAGACCCTCACCCGCGACCGCACGCTCGACGAACCAACCGCCGATGCCGGCGCGATCCGCCGCGCAGCGGGCGAGTGCCTGAAGCGCGTCCCGCTCGACCGGCGCATCCGGCTGCTCGGCGTGCGTGTGGGGATGCTGCGACGCGTCATTGCGCCGCAACTGTTTATTGAATAGCATCCCCCGTACGATTGCGAGAACGGGTATCACAATCCGGAATACCCGTCCGCCCGGTCTGCGGACCGACAAAGATGGAGGAGAAGTTTGTCATGGCAACCCCTTACAAGATTCTGATCCTGGGCGCTTCGTACGGCTCGCTGTTGGGCACCAAGCTGCTGTTCGCGGGCCATAGCGTGAAGCTGGTGTGCCTCCCCGCCGAGGTGGAGTTGATCAACAAGGAAGGCGCGCGCGTGCGCTTGCCGGTCAAGGGCCGGGAAGGACTGGTCGAAATCGATACGCGGAAACTGCCGGGGAAGCTGTCCGCCGATGGCCCGGGAGCGGTCAATCCGGCCGACTACGATCTCGTGGCACTCGCCATGATGGAGCCCCAGTATCGTTCGTCCGGCGTGCGCGAACTGATGGACGCGGTGGCCAGGGCCAGGGTGCCCTGCATGTCCATTATGAACATGCCGCCGCTGACCTACCTGAAGCGCATCCCCGGCCTCAATACGGATGCGTGCAGAAGCGCCTACACCGATCCCACGGTCTGGGATGGCTTCGACCCGAAGCTGATGACGCTGTGCAGCCCGGACCCGCAGGCGTTCCGCCCGCCGGACGAAAAGGTCAACGTGCTGCAGGTGAGGCTGCCGACCAACTTCAAGGCGGCGCGGTTCGATTCGGACGCGCATACCGCCATCCTGCGCCGGCTGGAGGCGGAAATCGAAGCGATCCGGTTCGACACCGGTTCCGGCAAGGTCGAGCTGCCGGTGAAGCTCAAGGTGCACGATTCCGTCTTCGTGCCGCTGGCGAAGTGGCCGATGCTGATCGCCGGCAACTACCGCTGCGTGACCAGGGATGGAATGAAGCCCATCAAGGACGTCGTGCACGGCGACCTCGAGGCCTCGCGGGCGGCTTACAGCTGGGTGGTCAAGCTGTGCGTGTCCCTGGGCGCGGCCGAGAAGGACATGGTGCCGTTCGAGAAATACGCCAACGCCGCGCTCTCGCTGCAAAGTCCGTCGTCCGCGGCGCGGGCGTTGTTCGGCGGCGCGCCCAACATCGAGCGGGTGGACCGCCTGGTGAAAGCCATCGCGGCGCAGAAGGGCATGCAGTCCGCCGTGGTCGACGAGACCGTCGCGCTGGTGGACGCCCAGCTGGAGCTCAACAGGAAGAAAGCCGCTTAGCGCGTATTTGCGGGGGCATCGAGGCGCCAGATCTGGGCGCGCCAGCGCACGGCGATGAGTGCGGTGAACGCCAGGCCGATCACGCAATAAAGCGTTGCCATGACCGGGTAGCCGAAGCTCGCGATCAGCGGACCGGCGATCAGGAGCCCGGGCAGGTTGCCGTAGAGCACCAGCATCCGTATGCCCATGATGCGGCCGCGAAATTGCGCCGAGGTGCGCAACAGCATCGCCGTCGCCGGAACCAGGCCCATGCTTTGCGCGAAGCCCGCGAGCATCAGTGCCGGGATGCCGGCCGTGGCGTGGGGCATGTGCGCGAACACCAGGAGCATCGTGTACCAGGCGGCGCCGAAGATGATCATCATGCGCCCCGGGCGCACGGCGTGCCCGATCCGGCTCAGCACGATCGAGCCCAGGAAGGCGCCGGTCGCCGCGCCCGCGACCAGGTAGCCCAGCGTCGTCTGGTCGGAGAGATAGACCTCCTTCGCCACCACCGGCAGCAGCCCGGTGAACAGCGGAAACGCCGTCAGGTTGAGCAGGAAGGCGAGGGACATCGCCGCCAGCAGATGCGGCGTGTTCCAGACGTACGCGAGCCCTTCCTTGAGATCGCCCCACGGTGAGGGACGCGCGGACTCGTTACCGGCGGAGACGGCCGCGGCCGGCTGGCGCGCAATGCCCGCGCTGCCGGCCTTGAGCGTCAGCAGGACGCTGATCACATAGAAAGCCGAAACCGCAGCATAGGCCGGCCCCATGCCGAGCGTTGCGACCAGTCCCGCGCCGCTGAGCGCGCCGGCGATCCGGGCCGAATCCTGGGTGGTGCGCTGGATGCTCATTGCTCCCACCAGGCGGTCGGACGGCATGGTTTCGCCGACCAGCGCGGCGCGCATGCCGATGTCCGACGGCCGCACCAGGCCCACGATCGTGGTGATGACCAGCACGACCACGGGCGTGAGGGTGCCGAGGAAAGTGAAGGTCATCAGGGTAACGGCGCATACGGCATAGACGCACCGCATGGCGCAGAGCACGTTGCGCGGGCCGATGCGGTCCCCCATCACGCCGAACATCGGGGCGAGCAGGGTGCCGACGTACAGCAGCGAAGCGAACACGGTGAGCATGAACACCGACTCGGTCTCGACCAGCACGTACCAGCCGAGGATCAGCGTCTCCATCTCGAGCGCCCACGACGTCGCCAGGTCCGCCGGCCACTGGAACCGGAAGCTGCGGACGTGGAACGGCGCGAGGACCGAAGCGCGGGATGCTGCGCTCACGGCAGGGCCGGGCCGCCAGACGGGGACGACGAAACCGGGGCGGGGAGCACGCGCGCGCGCATGGCGGGAACGATACCACCGATTCGCCGCCCCCTTCCGCCGCGCTCCGCATCGTGATCTGGCACAATCGCGCTTTCGACAACCGGGAATTGCGGCAATGGCGGGCAAGGACAGGAAAATCGCGGTGCTGGGCGCCGGCGCCATCGGCAGCAGCGTGGCCGCCGATCTCACGAAGGCGGGCTACGACATCACGGTCATCGACCAGTGGCCCGCGCAGGTGGAGGCGCTGAGGACGAAAGGCTTGCACGTCCAGATTGCGGACGGCGATATCGAGGTGCCGATCAAGGCCTTTCACCTCTGCGACCTCGCCTCGGCCAATCTCGAATTCGACATCGTGTTCCTCGCGGTCAAGTCGAACGACGACCGCTGGCTGGCCGAATTCATCAAGCCGTATCTCAAGCCCGACGGCGTGCTGGTCGGCGTTCAGAACGGCATGAACGACGATACGCTCGCCTCCATCGTCGGGCGCCAGCGCGTCGTGGGGTGCTGCATCGAGCTGTCGGCGGAGATCTTCACGCCCGGGCGGGTCCAGCGCAACACCACGCACCAGGGCACCTGGTTCGCCGTGGGCGAGCTCGATGGCTTTTACACGCCGCGCGTGAAGGAGATCCGGGCGATCCTCTCCCACGTGGCCCGCTGCGACGTCACCAACAACATCTACGGCGCGAAGTGGACCAAGCTCATCGCGAACACGATGACGATGGGGCCGCGCGGCCTGCTGGGGCTCGCGAACGGCGAGGCGTCCCAGCTGCCCGGCATGTTCGACGTCGCCGCGCAGGCCGGCCGGGAATCGCTCGCGGTCGGCGCGGCGATAGGCTACCGGATCGAGCCGGTCTTCGGCCTGCGCGCGGACGAATTCGCGGGCTCCAACGACGAGAACCTCATGACGGCGATGAAGACGCTGCTGGGACACGTGGGCGGCCGCTCCCGCACCGCGCCGATCCACGACCACATCAAGGGACGCCGGAGCGAGATGGAGTTCATTACCGGCGTGGTGTCGCGCAAGGGCAGGGAGCTCGGCATTCCGACGCCGTGCAACGATGCCGTGCTCGAGCTCGACCGGATGATCAACCGGGGCGAGCTCGGGATGGAGCCGGCGAACTTCGAGCTGCTCAAGGCCAGGCTGCGGTGACGAGCGACGAGTAGCATCCGGCGCGCGCCCGCGTCCGTATATCCGCGGTCCATCCACCGTTCCCGACAGCCGTGCCAAGCGACCGTTTCTACGCCGCGCTGCCGGTCATCACCGATTTCAGCGCGGTGACGCGGGCCGAAAGCTACGCGCCGCTGCCCGGGGACTGGCACGTCGCGCTGTGCGACGTGCGCGATTCGACCGCCGCGGTCCAGGCGGGCCAGTACAAGAACGTCAATTCGCTCGGCGCGGCCGCCATCACCGCCGTGCTGAACGCCGCGGGCGACACCGACATCCCGTTCAGCTTCGAGGGCGACGGCTGCGTGCTGTGCGTGCCGCCGCGGCTCCTCGAGGACACGCGCGCCGCGCTCGCCAAGACCCAGCAGGTCGCGCGCGAGTCCTTCGGGCTGGATCTCCGCATTGCCACGGTGCCGGCGACGCGCATCCGCGAGGCCGGGCACGCGATCCGCGTCGCGCGCTACCGGGTCTCGGAGCATTACGTCCAGGCGGTGTTCGCGGGCGGCGGCATGGCTTGCGCCGACAGCCTGATCAAGGACCCGGCCACCGCGCCGCAGTACGTGATCGAGCCCGGAACGGTCGAGCCGCGCGGCAGCCACGAGGGCTTCGAGTGCCGGTGGCAGGACATTCCCAGCCGCCACGGCGAGACGGTCAGCCTGATGGTCCGCGCGCTCGACCCGGACGCGGGCCGCGCCGCGGCGCGTTACCGGGAGGTCATCGCCAGGGTGCGCGAGATCTACGGCAGCGACGACGCCTGCCACCCGATCTCGGTGCCGGAGCTGGCCATGACGCTCGGCGGCCGCGGCCTCGGGAACGAGGTGGGCATACGCGCGGCGGGTCGCGGCGCGTTGGGCAAGTGGCTCGCGCTGATGCGAACCCGCTGGTTCGTCCTGCTCGGCGCCGTCCTGATGAAGCTCGGCATCCGCGCCGGGGAAACCGACTGGGGCCGCTACAAGGAGACGCTGGTGCGCAATTCCGACGTGCGCAAGTTCGTGGACATCTACCGGCAGATCCTTGCCGGCACCGCCGCGCAGCGCGAGGCCCTGGGCGCGTGGCTGGAAGAGCGCTACGCCCGGGGCGAGCTGGTCTACGGGCTGCACGTCACCGACCGCGCGCACATGACCTGCCTTGTGTTCAACTACGCGGGCCGGCACCTGCACTTCGTCGACGGCGCCGACGGCGGGTTGTTCCTCGCCGCGAAGGCGTTCAAGGCGCGCGCGGCGCGCCTGGTAAAGAATTAGTTTCCGCCGGCTTTGCCGGTGAGCCAGACGCGCTCGATCTGCGGCAGCGCCTGCTCGATGCGCCGCCCGATCTCCTCGTCGGTCAGCGAGCTCAGGGGGTGGGTAATCACGACCGCGCCGAGTCCCGTCATGCCGAGCGCGTCGCGCTGCGTCTCGGCCTCGAGCAGAAACTCGCTGGTGACGATCGCGGCCGTGGGACGGCCCTTCGCCTCCAGCATCACCGTGTCGTGCATACAGCACGACGTGCAGGAACCTCAGTCGCCGATGGCGGTGAGGACGACGTCGTTGTTGGCCGCGATCTCCGAGAGCAGCCCGGGCGCGGCGCTGAGCGAGAAGCTCTCCTTGCGGTAGTAGTTCACCGCGCCGAACGCATGCTTCTGCGCCAGCCGGTCGCGCACGCCCCGCAGCAGCTTGTTGGCGTTCCACTTGGTGTTGTCGAGGAGGCCCAACCGCAGGCCTTCGAGCTTCTTCGCGCGGGGCGCCGTCGTCAGCGGCGCCGCGTCCACCACGCCGCGCGGGTCATATACCGGTATCGCAGTCATTGAGCCTCCTTCGGACAAAAAAAGACGGATTCTAGACGGCGCAGGCGCCGTCGCTGCACTCCGGCCCGCCCGCGGGCCGTGCGTCGCCCACGCCGCGCAGCACCGGCGCGGACATGTGCCCCCAGCCGGGGATGAAGGCGGAGAAGCGCCCGGCCTCGCCGCCGGCGACGAAGAGATGGATGTTGTCCGGGCTCGGCACGATCGGCGTGCGCGCGTCGGGCTCGCGCTTGTACCACACCGGCAGGTTGCGGTTGTAGACGCTTCCGTAGCGGCCGTTGCCGTAGAGGTCGCCCCAGCGGTTGCCGGAATGCGCCCACAGGTAATGGCGGATATCGTGGCGCTTCCAGCGGGATTTCGCGACGGTGACCGCGTGCTCGGGGCCGAGGACCACCGCGCAGTGCCCGGCCGAGACGGCGTTGTTGTTGCAAATCGTGCTCATCGCGGAGCAGATGCTGTCGAGGATCCCTTCCGCGTCGTTCGCGAAATGGTTGGTGACGCTGTGCGGCGGCTCGGCCGCGAGCACGAAAACGGTGGAGTCCTCGATGCGGTATCCCTTTTCGACGTGATAAGGCGCAAACGGGCTCGCCTCCTCGTTTTCCGCGATGCAGTAGGTGTACTTGCCCGGATGGCCGAGCGTGCTCTTGTCGAGCAGGCCCGGCCAGCCGCCGCCGACGTTGAGCAGGACCAGGCGCAGCGCGCGGCCGATCGTGGCGTTGGCGCGGTTGCCCGATCCGAACACGTTGCAGCCGGCGTTCATGCCGACGCGCTTCCGGACGGGTCCGTTCACCACCAGCAGCGGGCTCGCCATGTGCGTCGTCGCCTGCACGCCGTTCAGGTTGAACCGCGCGTCGCACAGCGCCAGCATCGCCGCCTCGACCACCGGCGCGTACTCGGGCCGGCAGCCCGCCATCACCATGTTGATTGCCAGCACTTCGCGCGTGAGGCTGCCCCAGCGCGGTGGCACGCGGCTCACCAGGTGTCCCGGCTCCCCGCCCAGCGCGGCAACCGCCACCGCAATCTTCTCCGGCGTGGGCGGCACGAGCGGGAAGCCGTCGGACCAGCCACGCTCGTAATACCATTCGATGAGATCGGTGCCCTCGGGCGCCTGCGACGCATCCGTCTGCGGCGGTGTAGCGATGGGATCGCTCTTTCCCATGAGCCCATTATCTCATTTATCATGGCCGTTTCCCGTCCGCCCGAGTGCGATAAGCGCAGTTCCAGGAGGAAGCCATGACGACCATCACGCGTGAGCTTGCCGGGTTCGTGGCCCGGACATCGTACGAGGCGCTGCCCGCCGAGGTGCGCAGCCGCGCCAAGGCGTTTGCGCTCGATCTCGTTGGCATCGCGTTGCGCGCGCGCAACGAGGCCGAATCGACACCGGCCATGGTCAACGCCGCGGCCCGGCTCGGCCTCACCGGCGGCGCGTGCACGGTGATCGGCGATGCCGCCGGCTACGCGCCGCCCGGGGCGGCGATGCTGAACGGCACGCTCGCCCACTCGCTCGATTTCGACGACACCCACGCGTCCGGCTCGCTGCACCCGAGCGCGCCGATCGCGCCGGCCGCGTTCGCCGCCGCCGAGATGACGGGCGCCGACGGCAAGGCGGTGATCGCGGCCATCGTCGCCGGCTACGAAGTGCAGATCCGCCTCGCCCTCGCGCTCGACCCGGCCGCGCATTATGACCGCGGCTTTCATCCGACCGCGACCTGCGGCGCGTTCGGCGCGGCCGCGGCGGCCGGCCGGCTGCTCGGGCTCGACGCCGACGGCCACGCGAACGCGTTCGGGATCGTGCTCAGCATGTCGGCGGGCTCGCTGCAGTTCCTGGTGAACGGGGCCTGGACCAAGCGCTCGCACGTCGGCCATGCGGCGATGTGCGGGCTGGTCGCGGCGACGCTCGCGCGCGAAGGCTACAAGGGCGCATCCGAGGCGATCGAGGGCAAGTGGGGGTTCCTGCACGCCTACGCGCCCGCCGCGGACGCGGCAAAGGTCGTGGACGGGCTCGGCAGCCGGTGGGAAACGCTGAAGATCGCGGTGAAGCCCTATCCCTCGTGCCGCTACGGCCACGCCTCGATCGACGGCATACTCGATCTCGCGCGCGCACACCGCATCCAGGCCGGGGAAGTGGAGGAAGTGATGGTCGGGCTGCCCGAGCCGGGATGGAAGCTCATCGGCGATCCGGAGGCCGCCAAGCAGTCGCCGAACAACGTGGTGGACGGCCAGTTCTCGATGGCGTTCTGCGCGTCGGTCGCCCTGCGCAGCGGCGGCTTCGCCTGGGACGACTACGCGCGCTACCTCGGCGACCCCGGCGTGCTCGCGCTGTGCAAGAAGGTGCGCACGCGCGTCGACCCGGAGGTGCAGGCCGGTTTTCCCGCCGAAATGGGCGGCCGCGTGGCGATCCGGACCGGGCGCGGCACGTTCGAGGCCCACGTGCGCGTGCCGAAGGGCGAGCCGGCGAATTTTCTGTCCGCGGCCGAGCTGCGCGCCAAGTTCGACGGGCTCGCCGGGCCCTACCTGTCCGCGCGCCGGCGCGACGAGCTGGCGGGCGCGATCCTCGCGCTCGAGCAGGCGAAGGACATCGGCGCGGTGCTGCGCCTGACGCGCCCGGAGGACGCGCGCGGCCGCCGCGCTGCCGCCCTTTCAGCATGACAGTCGAGCGTAAGCCAGTCGGGCCGAACCGCTATCGCGAGTCCTTCGGCCGCCATTTCGAGGATTTCAGGGTCGGCGACGTCTACGAGCACCGGCCGGGGCGCACGATCTCGGAAGCCGACAACACCTGGTTCACGCTGCTCACCATGAACACCCATCCGCTGCACTTCGACGCCGCCTACGCCGCGAAGACCGAGTTCGGAAAGCCGCTGGTGAACAGCTGCCTCACGCTGGCGATGGTCGCCGGCATGAGCGTCTCCGACCTGAGCCAGAAGGCGGTCGCGAACCTCGGCTGGGACAAGGTCCGGCTCACGGCGCCGGTATTCGCCGGCGACACGATATACGCCGAGTCCGAGGTGCTCGAAGTGCGCGAGTCGAAATCGCGTCCGACGCAGGGCGTCGTGACGG
>Ga0156023_1010_pt1 | contig 12065 bp, 13 predicted proteins | sample RifCSPlowO2_02_FD_107677 | JGI IMG/M metagenome (GOLD analysis project Ga0156023, IMG submission 107677) | Betaproteobacteria bacterium RIFCSPLOWO2_02_FULL_67_26
CCTGTTCGCAGGTATTGGCCACGTCGCTGACGGTGGCGCGCTGCATGTTGCGCACCCAGCGCAGGTCGTCGTAATCGGTGCCGCGGTGCATGGTGCAGCGGTTGTCCCACATGACGAGGTCGCGCGGCCGCCAGCGGTGGGTATAGACGAACTGGCGCTGCGTGGTATGCGCGATGAGCTGGTCGAGGAGCGCCTGGCCCTCCTGCTCCGGCACGCCGAAGATGCGACCGGCGTGCGAGGCAACGTAGAGCGACTTCCTGCCGCTCTCCGGGATCGTCCGCACCACGGTCTGCGGCACCGGCGGCAGGCGTTTCGATTCGTCTTCATTGAAGCCGGTGAAGCCGCTCTTACGGCGCGAGGTGGCGATCGAATGCTCGGCGACCAGCCCCCGGAGCTTCTGCTTCATTGCGTCGGGCAGCGCGTCGTAGGCCGCGCGCTGGTCGGCGAATTCCGTGTGGCCGCCAAGGGGCGCGACCGTGTGCGCATACAGCAGCGAGCACAGGCCGGGCCGCCGCTTGAAGGAACTGTCCGTGTGCCAGAGCTTGTTGCCGGCCTTGTACAGGCGCTGGCGGCTGTCCTTCGACCAGATTCTCCCTTCGGGCGTGAGGTTGGAGATGTCGGCAAAATCGTTGGCGAGGCGCTGCGGCGTCACCGTCGCGTCAAGCACCCGGTCGGTCTCGATCGGGCCGAAATGCCGCGCGAACGCGAGGTGCTGGTTTGCCGCCAGTTTCTGGTCCGGGAAGATCAGCACCGCGTACTTCCAGAACGCGATCCTGATCTCCGCCAAGTCGGCCTCGGCGAGCGTGGACAGGTCCACGTCGCCGATCTCCGCGACGAAGACAGGGGTAACGGGGCAGATCGCAATGCTCATGGCTCGCCTCCTGCCCTATTATCCCCGCCTTTTGCGGGCGGTGACCAGCGGCCACCCGACGCTCACACCGGCACGGCCGTCACGTCGTAGGTGAAGAGCCACTCGTAGCGCCTCTTCACCCGCTCCTCGGACCATTCGCGATTCACGTAATCCTGCGCGCCGGCTGCCTCGGCCAGAGCAGGATTGTGGAACCGGCCCGCCATCTCGGCCGAGCCGTGCACCACTTTCCCGGTTCGCTCCTTGCGCGAGGTCTCGTAGCGCGCCAGGCCCGGCTCGAGGTCGCCGCCCGCGGCCTGCAACGCCCGCGCCAGGATGTAGCCGTCCTCGAGAGCCATCGCAGCGCCCTGCGCGAGAAACGGCAGGGTCGGGTGACAAGCATCCCCCAGCAGGCTTACCCGCCCTACGCTCCATTTCTCCATCGGCGCGCGGCCCAGCAGCGCCCACAGGTACGGCGTCTCGATGTTGGCTATCATCGCGTGGACGTCGCGGTGCCAGCCCGCGAAATCGGCGCGGCATTCGTCGCGCGAGCCGCTTGCGGTCCAGGATTCGACCCGCCAGTCGCGGCCCTCGACGACGCCGATGAAGTTCATGTACTCGCCGCGGTGCACGGGGTAGTGAACCACGTGCCGTCCCGGGCCGACCCAGTTCGAACCGACCAGCCGCCGCATGTGAGCGGGGAGCCGCTCCATCGGGATCGTGCCGCGCCAGGCGACGAGGCCGGTAAAGCGGGCCTCGCCGGGGCCGAACAGCGCCTGCCGGATGCGCGAGTGCACACCATCGGCGCCGATCAGCGCGTCGCCACGCGCCACTCCGCCCTCGAAGTGCAGCGCGACGCCGCCCGCGGACTGGTCGAAGCCCGTGCAGCGGGCATTCAGGTGGATCGCGTCAGGCTTTTCCCGCTGCACGCCCTCGGCGAGCACCGCCAGCAGGTCCGGGCGATACACCGTGTAGTACGGGAAACCATAGCGCTCGACCGACACCGCGCCGAGGTCGAAGAGCTTCCAGGTCTGGCCGGTGTTCCACAGGCGCACCTCCTTGCCGGATGCTTCGCACGCGAGCGCCCGCAATGCGTCGTGCACGCCCAGCTCGTGCAAGACCCGGATGGCGTTGGCGCTCAATTGCACCCCGGCGCCCACTTCCCTCAGCTCCGACGCCTGCTCGTAGACCTCGACGTCGATCCCGCGCTTGAGCAGCGCGAGCGCCGCCGCGAGCCCGCCGATGCCGCCGCCGGCGATCAGAACATGGGGGGTGTTCAAGGATCGACGCGCAGCTCTTTCCTGAGGTCCAGCAGTGCCTGAGCGGCAATGCGCTTGCGCCACTGCCTGCGCTCCTTGATCGGCAGGTTCTCGACCTCGGGCGCGACCTTCAGCCAGACGAATACCGGTCCCGGTGCCGCCAGTATTCGCTCGACCTCGATGGAAAAGCGCTCCAGATTGTCGAAGGCGTGAGTGCGGGCATAGCCGCACGCGCGCGCCAGGCCGTCGTACGAAACGTTCTTTGCGTTGGGCACCGGCTGCCCGCCGGTGGTGGCGTAGCACTCGTTGTCGAGCAGGAAGTGGTAGAGATTTTTCGGCTGCTGCTCGGCGATGGTCGCGAGCGCCCCCATGCCCATCAGCACGTCGCCCTCCGAATCGAACAGGACGACCTTCTGATCGGGCCGCGCCAGCGCGAGGCCGAGCGCAAAAGACGAATGCCCGCCCATCGCCGGGTCGCCGACGGGAAGATCCCGGTTGGGCTGCGTGCTGATGCCGACCCAGTGGCGGCCGCCGCGGCCGGGGATCACGACGGCATCGCCGCGGTGCCTGTTGAACACCTTCAGCATCTCCGCCGTGTCGATCATCGGTTAAACCCGTGATACTCGTCCGCCACCAGCACGGCGACCGGCCGTTTCGTCTTCGCTGCCTCCTCGAACGCGATCGAGATGCGCGGCGCGTCGCCATCGTCCTCGACGAGGTAGTAGTTGATGCCGAAAGCGTTGAGGAAGCGCTCGGTGTAGGTCGCCGCCGTGTCCGTGTTGACGCCGTGGCGCGTATAGCCGCGGTAGCCGACCATCATCACCACCGGTACATTGAGGCCGAGGGCCCAGCCGCGAAGCGAATCGCCCGATTCCATCAGGCCGGTGTTCTGGACCAGGACCACCGGCTTCCCGCCGCCCGCCCACACGCCCGCCGCGGTGGAAAAGGCGAGCCCTTCGCGCGTCACCCCGACGAGCGTAAGCGACGGCTCGGCCTTCATCAGCATGAACAGCCAGTTGGTCTCGCTGTCGGGCAGCCAGATGACGTGCGAGATGCCGTTCTTCTTCAGCTCCGCCAGGATCGTCTCGGGACTGAGGCTGGCTTCGCGCCCCTGCGCCATCAAAGGGCCCCGGTCACTTGTCGGCCGCGGCGCCGGTCTGCTCGGCGCGGCTCTGGACCTGCTGCGCCGCCTGCTCGACCTTCTGTTTGGCCTGCTCCATCGTCTTCTTGCCCTGGTCCACTTCCTGCTGCTTGATCGCGGCACTGGTCGCCGCCGTGGTGGCCGTCTCGACGCCGCAGCCCGCGAGCGCCACAAGAACAGTGATCAGAGCAGCATTCCTCATCCCTCATCCCTCCGCCCTCATCCCTCGGCTAGTCGGCATTCGCTCCCGCCGCCGCTGCCGACCCCTTGACGAGGCGCTTGAGGATCTTGATCCGCTGCACGGTGTCGCCGGCGAGGTGCGTCCACACCATGGCGTCGCGCACCAGCTTGTCCACCCGCGCGTGCATCGCGCAGCCCTCGGCGCCGTGGATCTCCATGTTGAGGCGCGTAACGCGCTGGATGACATCGGTCGAGTAGTTCATGACCAGGCCGGCGTTGGCGGAGTGCTGCCCGCGGTCGTGCAGCCACGCGACGCGCATGACGTACGAGCGCAGCGCCTCGGTCAGCGCGTGCATCTCATTGATCTTGAGCTGGACGAGCTGGTGCTCCATGAGGGCCTTGCCGGCGCGCTTGTGCGTCTTGGCGAAGCCCAGCGCCATCTCGCAGGCGTCGTCGCAGACCCCGAGCGCGTTCGCCGCGAGCTCGAGGTCGCCGAAGAGATCGCCCCCCGTGGTGTCGCCGCGGCCGGCCTTGACCGAGCCGGTGCCCACCTCGCCGACGACGTTGGCGTGCGGCACGCGCGCATTCTCGAAGATCAGCTCCGCGTTCTGGTAGAAGCGCCAGCCGCGCTTGTTGAACACCTTGCCGACGCGGAAGCCGGGCGTCGTCTTCGGCACCATGAACAGCGTGCCCCCCTGCTTGATGCCGACGTCCGGGTTGGTGCGCGCGTCCACGAAGAACAGCGAACCCACGCTGCCGTTGGCGATGAAGCACTTCTCGCCGTTGAGCACCCACTCGTCGCCTTCGCGCACCGCCCGCACCCGGTATCCGGCCTTGGGATCGTCCTCGGGCGGCATGCGGTTGTCGGAGCCGGCGTTGGGCTCGGTGATGCCGCGGCCCATCACGTAGCGGTGATCGGCGAGGAACGGCTTGAGGAAGCGCTCCTTCTGGTCCTGCGTGCAGGCGGAGGCGATGAGATGGCTCCACTTCCAGTTCTGGCTGAACGCCTTGGAAATGGCGCTGTCGCCGCGCGCGAGCTCGGCCATCACCAGCGCCTGCGACACGAAGTCCGCCCCGGGCCCGCCCCACGCCTTGGGCACCGCCAGCGTGCGAAAGCCGAGCTTCGAGCCCTTCTCGATGATGCCCCAGTCCCACGGCTCGAATCCGCCCTCGATCTGGTCGCGCGCCATCGAGATCGGGCGGATCTCGTCCATCGCGAACTTCCGCGCCTCGGTCTGCCAGCCGCGCTGCTCTTCGTTCAGTGAGAAATCCATCGTCTACTCCTCATCCCTCATCCCTCATCCCTCAAGCGGCATCCGCCGCCGGCCGCTGGTAGCCGACGACCGCCTCGGCGACGGCGAGCTTCGCCGCGCCGTCGGCGTCCTCGGCGTGCAAAAAGACCATCGCGTCGTGCACGTACTTCTGCAGCGGCATGTCGCGCATCACGCCCATGGCGCCGAAGCACTCCGCCGCGAGCAGGGCGACATCATTGACCGCCTCGGCCGTGTAGACCCGCGCGACGACGTGCAGCGGCAGGTCGGATACGCTGCGGTCGGAGACGGCGTCCGGGTGATCCAGCACCCAGGCCGCCTTCCAGATCGCGGTGCGCGCGAGCTCGAGCCGGATCGCGCAGTCGGCGAGCTTGGTGCCGATGGCCTGGTGCTCGACGATCATCCGCCCGCCCTGGCGCCGGATTTTCGCGTAGTCCAGCGCGGCTTCGTACGCCGCCCGGCCGAGCCCGAGGTTGACGGCCGCGAGCAGCGGAACGCTGCACGCGTGTTCCGCGCTGGCGGCGAGCGGGCTGCGGCCTTCGTTCCCGAGCAGGTGGTCAGCCGGCACGCGGCAATCCTTGAACGCCACCGCGGCACCGCTCCCGTGGTGCCAGCGGACGGCGTCACCGACCGCCCTGAGCGGTTCGCGCACCGTCAGGCCCGGCGCATCGCGCGGCACCAGCAGCGTGCTGACCCCGGCCTTCTTCGGATCGGTCCTCACCTGCACCGCGATGAGCTTCGCGACCGGCGCGTTGGCGACGAATGCGACCGTGCCGTTGATCACCCACTCGTTCCCTTTCCTGGCCGCGACCGGCTCGTCGCCGGATTCCGCGGCCCGCGGACGATGGTAGCTCCAGCCGATGCCGGCATCCGGAGCGCGGCCCGCGAACGCGAGATGAAAGCGCTCGTCGGCGACGAACTTCGGCAGGTAGCGCTTGCGTTGCTCCGGCGTCATCAGCCGGTCGAACAACGCCTGCCCCAGCGCCGCGGTTTGCGCCAGCACGGTGGCGACGTCGACGTCGCCCGCGCCCAGCTCTTCCAGGACGATGCACGCGGTCAGGCCGTCGGCGCCCGCGCCGCCGGCCTCTTCCGACAGCGCCAGGGCGCGGAGGCCCATCTGCGAGGCCTTGTCGAGCACGTCGGTGAGCAGCGGCTTCTCGAACGGCTCCAGCCGTTTCGGGCTGAGCGCGGCGGGCTTGACTTCGCTGTCGACGAAATCCCGCACCGTGTCGCGGAATTCGAGCTGCTCGGGGGTGAGGCGAAGGTCGTACATGTCAGCGTTCCATAGTCTGGTCAGGCAGGAGCCGCAAGTGTAGCAGCCGCCGGAAAGGCGGGGCCAGTATGTGGAACCCCGGCAAGAGGAGACCGCGCATTGACAGGGCCGGCGCTCCGGTTCATGATGTATCTACGTGTAGATACATTGGAGCGATCCATGGCAACCAAGGGCTTGCGGGTGGAGTTGATGGTGTCGAAGTGGGGCAACAGCCTGGCGGTACGCTTGCCAGCCGAATCGGCCAGGCGCATCGGCGTGGGCGAAGGCGATACGCTCGTCGCGGAGGTTTCCGCCGACGGCCGCCTGATACTCGCCCCGGAAGGCCGCGCCGTAGGCAAGGCCGAGATGCGCCGCCTGCGTCAATTCCTTGGCCGCCAGAAGGAAACGGCGCCGGTGGTCGGAGACCTGCGCCGCGGCGCGCGCTACTGATGATTTACGTCGATACCAGCGCCCTGGTTCCGCTCTTCATCCGGGAACCGAAGAGCGAAGCGGTCATGGCCTGGATCGAATCCTCGGGCGAGCGTCTGGCGATCAGCGAATGGTCCCTGGTCGAGTTCGCTTCGGCCACCGCTATCAAGGTGCGCACCGGCCAGGCGACGGCGAAGCTGGCGAAGCAGGCCACGACACGGGTTCAGGAATTCGCGGAGAAGCATTGCACGGTGGCTATCCCCGGCCGGGAGGAGTTCCGCCGCGCCGCCGAGTGGGTGGGCAACGAAGCGTTGAAGCTCAGGGCTGGCGACGCGCTTCATCTTGCCATCGCTTCAAGCCTGAGCGCGCAGGGCATACTCTGTCTTGACGACGCGATGATCGAAAGCGCCAGGTCGCTCGGGTTGAGCGTTGTAGCGGTTTGAACATCCGGAAGCAGCCGGTGGCGCGCGGCAGCCGTGACGCCGGGCCCCTCCTGATATCGGTCACTTTATCTTGCCGCCAGCGAGCGCGTGCAGCTCGCCAATGAGCGCATCGCTCAAGTCCAGTCCTTCCGTCCTTGCTATTGCGGCGGCCTGCTGGCGGCGCGCCCCGGGAAGGCGCACGCCCTCGTCGGCAAGCATCTTCGACACCATCACTTCCAGGCGCGTGTAGTACGAGTCCGCGCCGGCGAGCGCTTCGGGGTCGATCGCGAGGATCGCGTGGCCGATGCGCGGCCGGTTGCCCGGCCCGAAATAGGAGTCGTTTTCGAAGCTGAACGCCGCGCCCGTCAGCGCGACGCACAGCACTTCGACCATCAGCGCGAGCGTGGCGCCCTTGACGCCGCCGATCGGAGCGAGGCTGCCGGTCAGCGCCGCCTTCGGGTCGGTGGTGGGATGGCCGTCCTGGTCCACCGCCCAGCCGAGGGGGATGGGCTTCCCCTCCTTGGCGTAGAGCATGATCTTGCCGCGCGCGACTTCCGTGAGCGACAGATCCACCACGATCGGGGCGGCATTCCGGCGCGGGAAAATCGCGGCCACCGGGTTGGTGCCGTAGAACGCCTGCTTCCCGCCCCAGGCAATGATCGCGGAAGGCGAGTTCGTGAACGCGAGCCCGGCGAGCCCCGCCTGCGCGACCGGCGCGAGATGGCAGGCCGCGGCGCCGAAGTGGTGGCTGTTGGTGACGCCGGCGAACGCGACGCCATAACGCCTCGCGCGCTTGACCGCTTCCTTCGCCGCGAGGGCGGATGCCAGAAAGGCGAGACCGCCGCGCGCGTCGACGAGGCAGGCGCCGCCCTTCTTCTTGATGATCTTTGGGCGCGCCCTGCCGTCGGCCCGGCCCTCGCGCAGGTGCTGGCAATAGAGCGCCGTGCGCGACAGCCCGTGGCCGGACAATCCCTCCATCTCGGCGGTGACCAGCGCGCTTGCCGTCGCTTCCGCCATCGCCCTGGACGCGCCCGCGCGCTTCAGCGCCTTCGCGGCGAGCAGCGTCAACTCATCTATCGGGAGCTTCACGGAAGCAATCGGGCACCGTTCAGGCCGTGGCCGCCTCCCGCAGCAGCGACTCTCCCGGCTTCACGCGCGTGAACTGCACCGGCCGCGCAGAGACCCCGAAGCGTCCGTCATGCCAGCCGACGCAGGTATAGGACGAGTTGGCGAGGTCGCGCACCTCGGGAAAATCCGAACGGTAGTGCGCGCCGCGCGAATCCTCCCGCGCCACGGCGGCGGCCCGGATCGCCTTCGACGTGAGCAGCAGGCTCTTGAGATTGAGCCAGTCGTGCCAGGTGAGGTTGAAGGCGAGGTTGGACGCGTCCACGCCGGTCGCGTCGAGACGCGCCTCCAGCTCGTCGAGCGCGCCCGCGGCGCGCTCGAGGCTCGCCGCGTCGCGCACGATGCCGACATCGTCCCACATCACTTCGTAGAGCCGCTCGCGGATCGCGTTGAGATCGCCCGCCGGCTTGCCGAGGGGCGCGCGCGCGCGCGCGACCGCTTCCTCGAGCGCCGCCTCGTCGGGCTCGTGAAATACGCCGTGCTTCCGCACCCATGGCGCCATCGTTTCCCCCGCGATGCCGCCGAACACGGTGGAATTGGCGACGCCGTTGCCGCCGAGGCGGTTCGCGCCGTGCACCCCTCCCGAGTCCTCGCCCGCGACGAACAGCCCCGGCAGCTCGCTCGTGCAATCGGCGTTGAACACGACGCCGCCCATCATGTAGTGCGCCGTGGGCACCACGTCCACCAGGCCCGACACCAGATCGAAGCCGCAATCGGCGCAGCGTTCCACCATTCCCTTGAATTGCCGGCGCACCATGGCCGGGTCGAGATGACGCATGGTGATGTAGAGGCCGCCGCGCGGGCCGACGTTGCCCTGGCGCATCTGGTCGTACATGGCGCGGCTCACGATGTCGCGCGTGGCGCGCTCGTTGCGCGGGTCGTAGCGCTGCACGAAGCGCTCGCCGGCGCCGTTCAGCAGGTGCCCGCCGGCCCCGCGCAGCCCCTCCTCGATGATCGTCCCGGTGATGCGGGTATGCGGGCCGGCGATGAGGCCGGTCGGATGGAACTGCACCATCTCCATGTCGCGCAGCGTCAGGCCCGCGCGCAGCGCCATCGCCATCCCGTCGCAGGTCTTGTCGCCGGAGGGCGTGTGGTACTTGTACATGGTGGGCCCGCCGCCGGTGGCGAGCAGCACCGCTCTCGCCTGAACCAGCACGAACTCGCCGGTCCGGATGTCCATCATCACCACGCCCGCCAGGGCATCGCCGCGCCGGTTCTTCACGAATTCGACGGCGCGGTGCTCCTCCAGCCGCCCGATGCCGCGCGCCCACACCTGCTCGGCGAGGCGATTGATGATCTCGATGCCGGTCAGGTCCCCCTTGTGGACGGTGCGGTCGAAGGTCTGGCCGGCGAACGCCTTCTGGTGGATGGTGCCGTCGGGATTGCGGTCGAAAAAGCAGCCCAGCTCGTTCTCGAGCTCGTGGACGCGCTCCACCGCCGTCGTGACCAGCGTCCAGGCGAGATCCTGGTCCGGCAGCCACTTGCCGCCTTCGATCGTGTCCATGAAGTGGCGCTCGACGGAATCCTCCGCGGCGAGCGCGACGTTGTAGCCGCCCTGCACCATGCGCGTGCAGCCGCATTTCCCCAGCAGCCCCTTCACCGCGATGGTGATCGAAAGCCCCGGGTCCGCCTGGTGCGCGTGCAGCGCGGCGAACAGCCCGGCCCCGCCGGAGCCGAGGATGATGATGTCGGTCTTGAGTCGCTTCACAGACACAGCGAATAGACAGGATTTACAGGATTAACAGGATTCAGGCGAAAGTTTTATCTTGTAAATCTTGTTAATCCTGTCTATTTCGACTTGACGCCGAGGGCAGCAAGGGCGGCGGCGCGCTTCGCGCGCGCAGCCTGGTTGACCTCGGTATAGAGGCTGCCGCCGTGCGAATCCATCGAGACCAGAAGCGGGCCGAAGCCCTTCACGCGGAACTTCCACAGCGACTCGGGGTTGAGGTCGTCGAGGTCGACGTCCTCTATCCGCTCGACCCAGGTGGTCTCCAGGGCCGCGGCGCCGCCGACGACGGCAAGGTACGCCCCGCCGAGCTCCCTGAACGCCGCCGCCGAGCCCTCGCGCAGCCCGCCCTTGCCGATGATGATGCGCGCGCCGTACTCGCTCAGCAGCGGGCGCGTGAAGCGCTCCATGCGGTCGCTGGTGGTAGTGCCGACGCAGATCGGCTCGTATCCGGTCGGGGCGGCCTTCGTCTCACCCACCCATTTTACGTTGGGCGCGGTGTGTATCAGGGCGTGGCCCCTGAGATCGAAGCGCGTCTTGCGCCCGCGGTCGAACAGGTGAATGAGCGTCGCATCGCGGATGCCGTAGAGCGTGCCGTTCAGCGTAACGGTGTCGTTCACGCGGAGCTTGCGGACCTGCTCCTCCGTCACCGGCGTCGTGAAGTCGTAGTGGCTCATCAAAACCCGTAAGTCACGCCTTTCGGCGTGAAGGTCGCGCGGGCGCGGCGCGCGGAGTGGCACTGCATGTTGACCGCGACCGGGTTCATCGTGATGTGGGTTGCCGCCACCTCCACGTGCACGGCGAACGCGGTCGAGTCGCCGCCCAGGCCCTGCGGGCCTACGCCGAGCTGGTTGACCGCCCGGGTGAGGCTCTCCTCGAGCGCCGCGCCTTCCGGGTCCTCGCAGCGGCTGCCGAGCGGTCGCGTCGCCGCGACCTTCGACAGGTGCACGCACAAGTCCGCCGTCCCGCCCACGCCGACGCCGACGATCGTCGGCGGGCAGGTCTTGCCGCCCGCGTCGAGCACGCAGTCGACGACGAACGTCTTGATCGCATCGACGCCGTCCGCCGGCACCGCCATCCTGAGCCACGAGTTGTTCTCCGAGCCGGAGCCCTTGGGGATCATCTCGATCGAAAGCGATTCCGGCTGCGGCGTGAAATCGACGTGGATGACCGGAATCTCGCGCCCGCACGAGGTGTGCTCGTTCTTGCGCGTCACCGGGTGCACGACGGACGAGCGGATCGGATGCTCGCGCGTCGCGCGCTCGCAGCCCTTGCGGATCGCCTCCTTCAGCCCGAAGCCGTCCACCTGGACATCGGCGCCGATCGTCACGTTGTAGATAGGGATGCCGGTGTCCTGGCACAGCAGGTTGTTGTTCTGCTCGGCGACGGCGATGTTGCGGATCATCGTGCCGAGGATCGCCTTTCCGGTGGCGTGGGTCTCGCCCGCGTCGAGGCGCCTGAATCCCTCCTTGATGTCGGGCGGCAATATCTTCAGGGCCCGGATGTAGAGCTCTTTGCTCGCCTCCTCAACCTGTTTCAGGTCAACCTTCATGCTCGAGCCGGGATTGAAGGTCAGTTCACCTGGAGCTTGCGCTCGCGGACGATCCTGCCCCAGCGCGCCGACTCCTCCTTCATCGCCCTGGCGAATTCCGCCGGCGTGTTGGCGGCCGGAGCCATGCCGAGGTCGTCGAAGCGTTTCTTCACGTCCGCGGCTGCCAGCACCTTCATCATGTCGGCATGGACCTTGTCGAGTATCGCCTGCGGCGTGCCGGCCGGGGCCACCAGCCCGAACCAGCCCAGGTTCTCGAAGCCCGGCAACGTCTCGGCGGCCGCGGGCACGTTCGGGACCTGGGGGGCGCGCTGCTTGCTGGTCACCGCGAGCGCGCGGAGCCGGTTCTGCTGCACGAAGCCGATCGCCGCGGAGAGATTGGGCGTCAGGAAGATGATCTGCCCCGCGACCAGGTCCACCAGCGCCGGGCCCTCGCCTTTGTACGGTACATGCACCGCGTCGATTCCGGCGGCGTTGAGGAAGTTCTCGGCCGCCAGGTGCGTCTGCGTGCCGACCCCGGCCGAGCCGAAGGTAATCGTGCCGGGCCTGGCCTTGGCGAGCGCGATCATCTCCTTGATGTTCTTCGCCGGGAAGCTGGGATGCACGGCGATGATCTGCGGACCGCTCGCGACATTGGTGATCGCCACGAAATCCTTCTCGGCATTGAACGGCAGCTTCCTGTACATGTGCTGGTTCGCCGTCACCACGGAGCCCGAAGGCATGAACAGCGTGTAGCCGTCGGGCGCCGCCTTCGCCGCGAGCTCGGCCCCGATGTTGCCGCCCGCCCCCGCGCGATTGTCGACCAGGATGGTCTGGCCCCACATCTGGTTCAGCTTCTGGGCGACGATGCGCGTCACGATGTCG
>Ga0156023_1104_pt3 | contig 11958 bp, 5 predicted proteins | sample RifCSPlowO2_02_FD_107677 | JGI IMG/M metagenome (GOLD analysis project Ga0156023, IMG submission 107677) | Betaproteobacteria bacterium RIFCSPLOWO2_02_FULL_67_26
GGTGCTTGGCGAGGAAGTCCTCGTAGAGCGCGCGGTTGTCGTGGAACTTGTGGCAGCCGGCGGAATTGCAGGTATTGAACGCCATGCCTTCGTGGCTCGGCCGGTCCTTGGCGATCTCCTGGTGGCAGAGAAAGCAGAAGTCGCCGGCGAGCGTCACGCCCATCGGGCCCGTGATCTCGGGCCGGTGCTCGACGTGGCAGGTGACGCAGGCGAGCGCGTCGAGCTTCTCCAGCCGGTCGGCGTTGCGCGGGTCGGTGAACTTGCTCCGCGGGTGCTTGTCCACCGCGTCCTTCAGCTCCTGCCCGTGGCAGCGCTCGCACGCTTCCTGCAGCGCCTCGCGGCCGCCGAACGGGCTCTTGTGGCAGCTCTCGCAGGCGAGCTCGATCTGGTAGTGGCCGTGGCTGGTCTTGCCCGGCAGGAACACCGAGCGCGCCGGCGCGAGCAGCGGGTGGGTCGCCGCGCTCTTCGACAGCAACCCCATCGAGAAATATCCGGCCAGCGCCACGCTCAATGCTCCCCACCAGATCCAGTAGATCCTTCGGCCCGCCGGCTTCGCCATGTGCTTCCCGGCTCAGAAGTAATAGGTCTTGAACACATGGAACCCGAGCAATACCGGTATCGGCCAGGCGAACAGGATGTGCGTCCACAGCCAGGAGCGGCGCAGCCGCGCGGCGGCCGCGCCCAGGCGGTGCTCGAGGGCGACCACGCCGCCCGCCACGGCACCCACGGCAACGACGCCGAGGAACGCGGCCATCAGCATGAAATTGAGGTTGGAGCCGAGCCGGCCGCCGGTGTGGATCGCGAGCCCGGCGAGCGTGAGCGCGCCGAGCACCGCGTGCACGGCCCGCCACACCGGGAAGTCGCCGAGCGTGAAGCGGCGGATGCGCTTGCGCAGCGAGAGCGCCCCCAGCGCCGCGGCAAGCCCGAGCACCGTGAACCCGCTCGCCTGCTTCCAGAAGCTCTCGCGCCACAGGAGGTCCCATTGCCACGGCACCTGCACCGTGGCTGCGTACGGCACGGCGATCAGCAGGGCGAGCGCCAGCGACGCGGGCAGCGCGATGCCGCCGGCGCCCAGCAGCGTCCTCCAGCCGCGCACGGGCTCTGCGGGCCCCGCGGCGCCGGCCAGCTCGGCGACGAGCGGGCGGCAGGAGCCGCATACCGACGAGGCGCGGGTCGCCAGCGACACCTGCTCCACCGTGCGGCATCCGGCCGCGCAGGCGCGCGCGATCTCGCCGCAGGTCACGCCGGTGCAGTTGCAGACGACCGCGCTGGCGGGCCACTCGGTCACGGCGCCGGGCTCCTGCTCCGGCCACAGCGTGCCGTGGCGGAGAAAGCGCCAGCGCTGCCACGGCAGCACGAGGCGGCCCTGCAGGATCATCTCCTGCGCGCGGCTCATCTCCGGGAATTCGCCGAGCGCGATGGCGCCGATCAGCCGCCCGTGCTCGGTCACGATCTTGCGGTAGGTGCCGGCCGCCGCATCGCGATGGACGAGCTCGCTGGCGAGGTCGAGGCGGGAATATTCGTTGACCGCGCCCATGCTGAACATCGGCAGGTCCAGCACCTTCAACCGCGTGGCGACGCTGGAGCCGCGGTAGCGGCCCCGCGAGCCGGTCGCGTTGTGCGCGGCAATCGCCGCCTGCTCGAGGCCGGGCGCGATGAGCCCCCACACCTCGCCGTCGTGCTCGGCGCACTCGCCGACCGCGTAGATGTCGGGATCCGACGTCTGCAGAAAATCGTTCACGCGCACGCCCCGTCCGACCTTGAGCCCGGCCGCGGCCGCGAGCTCGACGTTGGGACGGATGCCCGCCGCGACGATCAGCGTGTCGCATTCGATCTCGCGCCCGCTGCGCAGCCGCAGTCCCGTGACGGCGCCGCTGCCGAGCACCTGGCGCACCGGGTCGCCCAGGACGGCCTCGATGCCGATTCGGCGCACGTGATCGAGCAGGCAGGCGGCGCCCGCCTCGTCGAGCTGGCGCGGCATCAGCCGCGCGGCATGCTCGATCACGCATACTTCCGTATTGAAGCGCTGCATCGCGCGCGCGGCCTCAAGCCCGAGCAGCCCCCCGCCGATGACGGCGGTGCGCCGGCTCCGCATGCGCCGGGCGCACAGGCGTTCGGCGTCGCGCAAGTCGCGGAACACGTAGACGTGGTCCTGGCCGACGCCCGGAATGTCGGGAACGAGGGGGCGCGAGCCGGTCGCCAGTACCAGTCTCCAGAAGGGCTGGGCGCGCCCGGCGGCGTCGATCACCGCGCGGCGCTCGCGATCGATCGCGGTGACGCCGCAATTGAGCCGCGCCGTGACATGGGGGCCCGCCGGCAGGTCCTGGCCCGCGAGCAGCGCGTTCAGGTTCATCTCGCCGGCGAGCAGCGACGACAGGCGGACGCGGTTGTAGGGAATGCTCGGCTCGTTGCCGTACACGACCACCGGCTGCGCGGGCGCGATCCGCGTCAGTTCCTGCGCGACGCGCACGCCGACGGGACCGGTGCCCACCACGACGATGGGTTCCGCGGCCTCGGGCAATGGCTGGACGGCGAGTGCGCGTGCAGGTGCGGGCATGACGGTTCCTGTCGCAGCCGCGGCGCGCCCAATAAAGTGGCGCTCACCACGCTCCGTGCGCGGAGAGCGCCCTGGCTACGGGTCAGCATCGCCGTTTACGGCTGCCTCGCAGCGATGATCAGCAAGCAGTGTGCCATCGCCTGTTGAAGGGCCCGTTTCATCGATAAGCTATTGAGTTAACTTGATACTTTTCATCGGTGTGCGTATCGCCTGTTTGGCCTCCGGCGCACTGTTGCGGTGCAACATCCAGAGCGGCGCACTGTTTGTTGGCGATCCGCATCGCGCGGCAATCCGGGCGCACGTGAACGGGTGCGGCACGCCATCGCCCGTGCGCGGCGTTCCTCCAGTGCTTCGATCTTTCAATGGGTTATGTCGCCGTGCCACGCGCTTTTTTGATGTAGCGCAAACTTGCGGCGCGCCCAGCATGGTCCAATAAGTCGAGCCATTTCCCGCTGGACCCATGAAGGTCGTGATCGCATTGGGCGGCAACGCGCTCCTTAAGCGCGGCGAGCCGCTGGAAGCCGACGTGCAGCGCGCGAACGTCGCGCGCGCCGCGGAGGCGATCGCCGCGATTGCGCGCACGCATACCGTGGTGGTAACCCACGGCAACGGGCCGCAGGTCGGGCTCCTCGCGTTGCAGTCGGAAGCGTACCGGGAGGTGCGGCCGTATCCGCTCGATATCCTCGGCGCGCAGAGCGAGGGGATGATCGGCTACCTCATCGAGACCGAGCTGGAGAGCCGGCTGCCGAAACGCCAGATCGTCACCCTGCTCACCCAGATCGAGGTCGCCGAGAACGATCCCGCGTTCAGAAATCCCTCCAAGCCGATCGGCCCGGCATTCAGCGAGGCGGACGCCAAGCGCCTCGCGAAAGAGCGCGGCTGGACCGTGGCGCCCGACGGCCCGAAATGGCGGCGCGTCGTGCCTTCGCCCGAGCCGCGGCGCATCAAGGAGCTGGCCGCGATCCGGCTGCTCATGTCGGCGGGCGCCATCGTGGTGTGCGCCGGCGGCGGCGGCATCCCGGTCGTGACATCGCCTTCGGGCGCCGTGCACGGCGTGGAAGCCGTGATCGACAAGGACCTCGCGGCGGCGCTGCTCGCGCACCAGCTCGGAGCAGACGCTCTGCTGCTGCTCACGGACGTCGAGGCGGCTTTTGCCGGATGGGGAACGCCGCACCAGAAGCCGATCCACGAGACGATGCCGGAGCAGCTGAAGAAACTCACTTTTGCGGCGGGCTCGATGAAGCCGAAGATCGACGCGGCCTGCCGCTTCGTCGAAGCGGGGGGCAAGTTCGCCGGCATCGGCCGCCTTGAAGATGCCTCAGCGATCCTGGAAGGGGTTTGCGGCACGATCGTGCGGCCGACCGGCGTCAGCCTCGATTTCACGCCAGAGCAGGCATCAGCCGGACCGCGAGCGCCGGCGACGGCGGCGCAATCGGCTCCGAAGCCGCAGGCGCCCGGATGGGTGCCGTTCGACCTGCCGCCGACCGCCCCGATCCAGCTGCCGGACCCGGTGCCGCCGCAGCCCAAACCTCGAGCACCCGGGAAATAGCGGCGCCGCGTCCTCGATCGCCTCACGCAGCTTCCACTTCTCCCGCACCGTCGCGGTATTCAGCGACAGCAGGCCGGGATCGGGAGGCGCGTTATTCATACAGTTCCAAAAGACGGGAGAGCGAAACTGCTCCCTCTCACGATTTCCCGATTTCCCAGTCTCTGCCGATGCGTCTTTCAGACATAGGGCCGTGATGGGTGAAGGGTGATGGGTGATGCGCGCCTGGGACAGGCGCTAACGCGCCGGTTGCGCGAGGTCTTTCGACTTACTTGCCGGAGCGGGACTGGTCGAGGGCGCGGCGCGCGTTCTCGATGTCCTGCTCGAGCTTCTTCTGGCGCGCCCAGTACGCGTCCGTGAACCGTTGCTGCCCGCTCACGGTGCCCTGGCGCTCGCCCGCCACCGGCTCCTTCCCGGCGGCCAGCCGGGCCTCGGCCTCGCGCAGCGCCTGCTCGGCCGCCTGCACCTTGCCCTGGGCGCTCTCGCGCTTGAGCCGCGCCGCTTCCAGCTCCTTCAGCGTCGCGGCCTCGCCCTTGGTCGGCGGCGCGAAGCCCTTCTTGGAGGTGTCGGGCTTGCTTTTCTCGACTTTGACCGCGCCCGGCACCGGCTTGTCGCCGTAGATCACCTTGCCGTCGGGCATGGTGGACTTGTAGAGCAACTGCGCGGACGCCGCCGGCGCCAGCAGGGCGGCGGCGAGGCAGCAGGCGATCGCGGATACAATTCTCACGCCGCCTATTATAAACAGCCCCGCTTCCCGATGCCCGACATTCGCGGCGACGCCATCGTCATTCGCGGCGCCCGCCAGAACAACCTCAAGGATCTCACGCTCGAGGTGCCGCTGAACGAGCTGGTCGTCGTCACCGGCGTCTCCGGCTCGGGCAAGTCCTCGCTCGTTTTCGACACGCTCTACGCCGAGGGCCAGCGCCGCTACGTCGAGACGTTCTCGCCCTACGCGCGGCAGTTCCTCGACCGCATGGACAAGCCGCAGGTGGACGCGATCGAGGGCATCCCGCCGGCCATCGCGATCGACCAGACCAACCCGGTGCGCACCTCGCGCTCCACGGTGGGCACCATGACGGAGCTGAACGACCACCTGAAGCTCCTCTACGCGCGCGCCGCGCAGCTCCACTGCCGAGGCTGCGGCGCCGGCGTCGCGCGCGACACGCCCGATTCCATTTACGCCGGCCTCGCCGCCCGTGCACGCGCCGCCGGAGACCCCCGCCTCCTCATCACCTTCCCGGTTCCGGTACCAAAGAACTTCTCCGAGGCGGAGGTCAGGCAGTTGCTCGAGCGGCAGGGCTACACCCGCATCCACGCGCAGCGCGACGGCTTGCTGGAAGTGGTGCAGGACCGGGTCCGCATGACCTCCGCCGAGCGAGCACGGGTCATCGAGGCGCTGGAATCCGCACTCAGGATCGGCCAGGGCCGCGTCAACATCTATCCCCTCGCCGAAGGCGGGCTCCCTCATCCCTCATCCCTCATCCCTCATCCCTCTCCGTGGAGGTACTCCACGGACCTGCACTGCCCCGACTGCGATATCCACTACCAGGACCCGACACCGAGCCTGTTCTCGTTCAACTCGCCGGTCGGCGCGTGCGAGACCTGCCGCGGATTCGGGCGCGTAATCGGCGTGGACTACGGGCTCGTCGTGCCCGACGAATCGAAGACGCTGCGCGCAGACGCGATCCGGCCGTGGCGCACCGAGTCCTACCGCGGCTGGAACGACGATCTCGTCCAGTACGCGAAGAAACGCGGCGTGCCGCTGGATACGCCGTGGCGCGAGCTGGAAGCGGAGCAGCGGCAATGGGTGATCGAGGGCGATCCTGGCTGGGTGAGTTGGCGTAAGTCCTGGCCCGGCAAGTGGTACGGCATCGGCCGCTTCTTCAAATGGCTGGAGACCAAAGCCTACAAGATGCACGTGCGCGTGCTGCTGTCGCGCTACCGCGCCTACACGCCGTGCGCGGCGTGCGGCGGCGCGCGGTTGAAGACCGACGCCCTCGCCTGGCGGCTGGGGAACCCGGAAGACGCGGACGCGGTGCTCGCGCCGGACCAGCGGTTTCTGCCGAGCGGCGTGAAATTCGGCGCGGATACGCTCGCGCGCCTGCCGGGGCTCGCGCTGCACGATCTCGTGCTGCTGCCGATCTCGAAGACGCGGGCTTTTTTCGCGCGCCTGCACCTCCCGGCGCCGATGGATCAGGCGACGGACCTGCTGCTGACCGACATCCGCGCGCGGCTCTCCTATCTCACGGAAGTCGGGCTCGGTTACCTCACGCTCGACCGCCAGTCGCGCACGCTCTCGGGCGGCGAGGTGCAGCGCATCAACCTCACCACCGCGCTCGGGACCTCGCTCACCAACACGCTGTTCGTGCTGGACGAGCCCTCGATCGGCCTGCATCCGCGCGACATGGGGCGCGTGATCGGTGTCATGAAGAAGCTGCGCGACGCCGGGAACTCGCTGGTGGTGGTCGAGCACGACCCGCAGATCATGCTCGCTGCCGACCGGGTGCTCGACATGGGTCCCGGCCCGGGCGAGCGCGGCGGCCGCATCGTATGCTTCGATACGCCGGAAGCGCTCAAGCGCTCCGGCACGCTCACCGCCGATTACCTTGCCGGGCGCAAGCGCGCCGACGGGGGGAGCCCTCATCCCTCATCCCTCACCCCTCATCCCTCGATTCGGATCTACGGGGCGGCGGAGCACAACCTCAAGGGCATCGACGTGACGATCCCGCTCGAGCGCCTGGTGTGCGTCACCGGCGTGTCCGGCTCGGGCAAGTCCACGCTGGTGCAGGACGTGCTGTACGCCGCGTTGCTCAAAGCGAAAGGGAAGCCGACCGAGGCCCCGGGCAGGCACCGCGCGCTGAAGGGGCACGAGCGGATCACCGAGGTCGTGCTGGTGGACCAGTCGCCGATCGGGCGCACGACGCGCTCCAACCCCGCGAGCTACGTCGGGGCGCTCGACGCGATCCGCAAGCTGTTCGCGGAGGCGCCGGCGGCGATGGAGCGGCGCTACACCGCGGGCACGTTCAGCTTCAACTCGGGCAACGGCCGCTGCCCCGCCTGCGGCGGCAACGGCTTCGAGCACGTCGAGATGCAGTTCCTCTCCGACGTCTACCTGCGCTGCCCGGACTGCAACGGCCGTCGTTACCGTCCGGAAGTACTGGAGGTCAAGCTCCAGCCTCCGGCCGCGTCACCAGCAACGGGCAACGAGCAACAAGCTGCGGGCAAGTCGATCGCCGACGTGCTCGACATGACGGTGACGGAAGCGATCGCGTTTTTCAAGGGCAACCGCGAAGTGGAAACAGTGTTGCGGCCCCTCGCCGATGTGGGACTCGACTATCTGCGGCTCGGCCAGCCGGTACCGACGCTCTCCGGCGGCGAGGCCCAGCGCCTCAAGCTCGCCGGCCACCTCGCCGAAGCTTCAAGCCGCTCATCACCCATCACCCATCACTTATCACTCTTCCTGTTCGACGAGCCCACCACCGGCCTGCACTTCGACGACGTCGCCAAACTGCTCAGGGCGTTCCGCCAGCTGATGCGCGCCGGTCACTCGCTGGTGGTGATCGAGCACAACCTCGACGTCATCCGCGCCGCCGACTGGATCATCGACCTCGGGCCGGAGGGCGGCGATGCCGGCGGCGAGATCGTCGCCACCGGCACGCCCAGGGACATTACTGCGCACCCGACCTCCCACACCGCCAAGGCCCTGCGCGACTACGAATCCGCTCTCGTCCCCGCAACCGCCACAACAGCGGAAGAACCACGCGTGGACGCGCCTGCCCCTCATCCCTCATCCCTCATCCCTCATCCCTCGATAGACGTGCACGGCGCGCGCGAACACAATCTGAAGAACATCGACGTCGCCATTCCGCGCAACCGCTTCACGGTGGTGACCGGCGTCTCGGGATCGGGCAAGTCCACGCTCGCCTTCGACATCGTGTTCGCCGAGGGCCAGCGGCGTTATCTGGAGTCGCTCAATGCCTACGCGCGCCAGTTCGTCGAGCCGTCGGCGCGCCCCGACGTGGATGCGATCTTCGGCATCCCGCCGACCGTCGCGATCGAGCAGCGCGTGAGCCGCGGCGGGCGCAAGAGCACGGTGGCGACGCTGACCGAGATTCACCATTTCCTGCGCCTGCTCTACATGAAGCTCGGCACCCAGCATTGCCCGCGGTGCGACGTGCCGATCGAGCCGCAGAGCGTGGACGCGATCGCGGCACGCATCGTGCGCGACTACCGCGGCTCGCGCGTGGGGCTGCTGGCGCCGCTGGTGGTGAACCGCAAGGGCTATTACACGGACCTCGCCAAGTGGGCGCGCGGCAAGGGCTACACCCACCTGCGCGTGGACCGCGAATTCATCCCGACCGGGAAGTGGCCGCGGCTGTCGCGCTTCCACGAGCACACGATCGAGCTGCCGGTCGCCGACGTGCGCGCAGTGCCAGAGACTGAAGCAGCCCTGCGCGCCGCGCTCAACCGCGCGCTCGACTACGGCAAGGGCGTCGCGCACGTGCTCGCCCCGCTGGAGGCGCTGGAACGGGCGATGGCCCGGCGCGACCCGGCGCTCGCCGTCATGACGGAAACGGTGTTCTCGGTGAACCGCGCCTGCCCCTCGTGCGGCGCGAGTTTCCCCGAGCTCGACCCGCGTCTCTTCTCCTACAACTCGCGGCACGGCTGGTGCGCAACCTGCTACGGCACGGGCCTGAAGCTGGCGGGCTTCGATGAAAGCCAATCGGGTGAGGAAATCGGGTGGAACGAATGGTTCGAGGGCGAAGCCGCGCGCTGCCCGGACTGCTCGGGGCGCCGGTTGAATCCCGTCGCGCTCGCCGTGCGGTTCCGGGACCGCTCCATTGCCGATCTCTCCGGCCTGTCCGTGGCGGCCATCGAAAGGTTTTTTCTCGATTTGCGCCTGGCGGGACGGGAAGCGGAGATTGCGCGCGACATCGCCGCGGAGCTGAAGAGCCGGCTCGCCTTTCTGCGCGAGGTGGGGCTCTCCTACCTCGCGCTCGACCGCGCCGCGCCGACGCTGTCGGGCGGAGAGGCGCAGCGCATCCGGCTCGCCGCGCAGCTCGGCTCCAACCTGCGCGGCGTCGCCTACATCCTGGACGAGCCCACCATCGGGCTGCACCCGCGCGACAACCGCGTGCTGCTCGACACGCTCGCGAAGCTCGAGGCGAAGGGGAATACGCTGATCGTGGTCGAGCACGACGAGGAGACTATCCGTCGCGCGGAACACGTGGTGGACCTCGGTCCCGGCGCCGGGAGCCGCGGCGGCGAGGTGGTCGCGGCGGGCTCCGCGGCGGATATTATCCGCGTGCCCGCGTCGGTCACCGGCCGCTACCTCGCGCAACCGCTCAAGCACCCGCTCACCGCGCAGCGGCCCGTGAACGGCGCGACACCAGGCCTCGCAATCGAGCGCGCCAGCCTTCACAACCTCAAGCGTCTCGACTTCCGCGTGCCGCTCGGCCGCCTGGTCGTGGTCACCGGCGTTTCCGGTTCCGGCAAGTCAACGTTGGCGCGCGATGTGCTATACGAGAATTTGCGGCGCCTCGTCGCAGCGCGCCAATACAAGGCACAAGGCACAAGGCAAAAGGCAAAAGGAAAACGCAAGGACTCGTCACTCGTCAATCGTCACTCGTCACCCGCGCTCGTCGGCTGCCGCGCGATTCACGGCGCCGCAGCCGTCGGGCGCGTCCTGGAAGTGGACCAGACCCCGATCGGCAAGACGCCGCGCTCGTGCCCGGCGACCTACGTCGGCTTCTGGGACACGGTGCGCCGGCTCTATGCCGAGGTGCCGGAAGCGCGCATGCGCGGCTACACCGCCTCGCGCTTCTCGTTCAACACCGCGGGCGGGCGCTGCGAGACGTGCGAGGGACAGGGGCTGAAGCGCATCGAGATGAGCTTCCTCCCGGACGTGAAGGTGACGTGCGAGGCGTGCCGCGGGGCGCGCTTCAATCCCGAGACGCTCGCCGTGCGCTTCAAGGACCGGAGCATCGGTGAAGTGCTGATGATGAGTGTGGACCAGGCGGCCGGATTTTTCTCCGCGCACCCGTCCATCCACCATGCGCTGACGCTGTTGCAGGACGTCGGCCTCGGCTACCTCACGCTCGGGCAGCAGAGCCCGACGCTCTCCGGCGGCGAGGCGCAGCGCATCAAGCTCGTCACCGAATTGGCGAAGGTTCGAAGCAATGGACCAGCAACGAGCAACGAGCAACGAGTCACTCTTTATGTTCTTGACGAACCCACAGTGGGCCTGCACATGGCCGACGTCGAGAAGCTCACGCGCGTGCTGCACCGCCTGGTAGACGCGGGCAACACCGTGGTGGTGATCGAGCACAACCTCGACGTGATGGCCGAGGCCGACTGGCTCATCGATCTCGGCCCCGAGGGCGGTGACGCCGGCGGTCGGATCGTCGCCCAGGGCGCGCCGGGAACGGTGGCCAGGAACGCGTCGCGCTCGCACACCGCGGGCATCCTGGCCGATTTCCTGCGCGAACGGGGGGTCAAGAACGGCTGACGCCGGCCCCTGAAGCCGCGAGGGCGGAAGAGCGTGAGAGCGGCAGCATCCGTGAGGGCGGGAGTGCGCGAGAGCGGGAGATGGAAAGATCCTTCTCACGACCTCCCGATCTCCCGATCTCCCGGGTTTTTCGATCTCCCGATCTCCCGGGTTTGGCGTCCTTCTGCCTTCTGCCTTCAGTTCAGGCGGCCTGCTTCGCAATAGGCTTCACTGAAATGCGGAGGCCAGTTGCCTCCAGCACGGAAGTCAGGCTGCGCAATTCCGGATTTCCGGATCGGGACAGCATCCTGTAGGTCGCCTCGCGCGTGAGCTTCGCCTTGCGGGCGATTTGCGCAATTCCGCCCCGGGCCAGGGCAACCTGCCGTAGCGCGAGCATGATCGCGGCCTGGTCCCCCTCGTCGATGACGGCCTCGAGGTACGCCGCCGCCTCCGCGGGATCCTTCAGCCGCTCGATCAGCCAGTCCGCGTAGCGCAGGCTAGGCGCGGCCGCGCGGCGCCCGCTTCGCAGAGCGCGCTTTGTAGTCTTTGAAATACGCTTTCGCACGTTTGATGTCCTCCTGCTGCGTCCTCTTGTCCCCTCCGCACAGGAGGAGCACGATCACCTGGCCGACCCGGGAAAAATAAACACGGTATCCCGGTCCCCAGTCGACTCGCAGTTCCAGCACCCCTTCGCCCGCCGTCTTGACATCCCCGAGGGTTCCGGCGGCGACCCTTGCCAGCCGTGCTTCGATCCTCGCCCGGGCCTGCTTGTCGGCGAGCCCCGCCAACCACTCGACGAAAGGCTGCTCGCCAGAGGCAGTCTGGTAGTAATAGAGCTCGTTGGTCGCCATTGTAACTTATAGTTAACAGTGCGCCAAGTGGCAGCCCTGGCGCTCGTTGCCGCGCCGGATGAAGTGAGCGGACAGGCCCGCCACCGATAGACGTCGGCGTCGAGGCATCCCGCTTCTAACGGATAGCTCGGGCTTCGGGATGACAATCGAGAGATCAGACAACCGCAGGCGTCGGGCGTGCGGCGGCTCAGAATTCAGCAGTCAGCACTCGGAACTCAGTCCTCAGCACTCAGCACTTGGCCCCACCCATCACTCATCACCCATCACCCATCACCCGCCTTAGAGCGGCGATTTCGGGCCTGAAAATGGCCGTCTAAGGTCGAAAACAGCCGCTGAATCTCGGTCTTTTCGCGGCGTGACAACGCGTTGCGTGGGTCCGACCCGGCATTCCGACCCGGCAAGGCTGGAAGGATGAGGCCGGAAGGAAAACCGTGACACCATCCTGTCGGTTAGTATCGCCTTCGAGCCCCTACGTGTTGGCGCGAAAGAATCTTCGCAATGGTTAAGAGCTTCATCC
>Ga0156023_1120_pt2 | contig 11603 bp, 13 predicted proteins | sample RifCSPlowO2_02_FD_107677 | JGI IMG/M metagenome (GOLD analysis project Ga0156023, IMG submission 107677) | Betaproteobacteria bacterium RIFCSPLOWO2_02_FULL_67_26
CACGTCCACCCCGCCGGCCTCGAGCGTCTCGATCTCCTCGATGAGCGCCTGCGGAGACAGGACGACGCCGTTGCCGATATAGCACGCGACCTTCTCCCGCAGGATCCCGGACGGAATCAGGTGCAGCACCGTCTTCTTGCCCCCGATCACCAGCGTATGGCCCGCGTTGTGCCCGCCCTGGAAGCGCACCACGCCCCGGGCATGATCGGTGAGCCAGTCCACGATCTTGCCCTTGCCCTCGTCGCCCCACTGGGCGCCGATCACGACGACGTTGCGCGCACCCGGCGTCATCGGCTGCTGTTCCGGCCGCTGCGTTTCCGCCGCTGCGACGTTCCGTTGGCGCCGGCAAGGCTGCGAAGGTCGATTGAAAAACCCGTCGCGGGCCGGGAGCGCCCGAACGCCTTGCCGACCTCGTCGTAGCGCCCGCCGCGGGCAACGGCGCCCGCGACACCCCTGCAATAGGCGTCGAACACGGCTCCCGAGTGGTAGTGGTAGCCACGCAGCTCCGCCAGGTCGAAGCTCGCCGGGACCGGGCAGGCTTTCGAGAGCGCGCGCAGCGTGGCAAGGGCGCGGGTCAGGTCCGGAATCCGGGGCAGTCTCTTCTCGGCGGCCACCAGCACCTCCGCCCCCCCGTACAGCTCGGGCAGGAGCGCAAGCGCGGAACGGGTACCCCCGTCCAGGGAGCGCGCAAGGCTTTTCACGGCGCGAACGTCTTTTTTCTGTATGGCCTCGAACAGGCCCGCCTCGAGCTCGGCCCCGGCCTTCGCCGCACGCACGATCGAGCGGAACACGGCCACGTGCCCGATATCCACGCGCGCATCGCGCACCCCCGCCACTATCAGCGAACGGCACAGCAGCGCCTGGACCTCGAGGTCGGCCGCGACGCCGGCGTGGCCGTAGATCTCCGCTCCGAGCTGGATCAATTCGCGGGTCGAGCCGGGGCTCGCCGGGCGGGTGTGCAGCACGCTGCCGCAATAGCACAGCCGAGTCACGCCCTTGCGGTTGAGCAGGTGCGCATCGATCCGCGCGACCTGCGGCGTGATGTCGGCGCGCAGGCCCATCATGCGGCCCGAGAGCTGGTCGACCAGCTTGAAAGTCTGCAGGTCGAGATCGTGCCCGGCGCCGGTGATCAGCGACTCGACGTATTCGAGCAGCGGCGGCATCACCAGCTCGTAGCCCTGGTCCCGGAACAGGTCGAGCAGGTCCCGCCGCAGGCGCTCGATGCGCGCCGCCTCGGCCGGCAATATGTCCTCGATGTATTCGGGCAGTACCCAGGCGCGCATTTCAGGATTAGGCAATCAGGATTGAGGATCGAGGGCAATTATAGAGAAGTTCGGTCCTCAATCCCGAATTTCAGTGGCGCGCGATGTAGAGCAGCAGCAGTCCGGCGAGCATCGAGGTGAGGCCGATGAAGCGAATCTGCCCGTCGCTCATCTCGGTCAGCCGCCGGAACGTCTCGCGCCAGAGGCCGGGCATCAGGAACGGCAGCACGCCCTCGATGATGAGCATCAGGGCGAATGCGGTGAGGAGGATGTTTCCCATCTTCGTCCCCGGTCAAGCCGCTGGAGCAGGGGAGCGAGGGACCGATTCCCCCCGCCCGCTTACTTCGCCGGCCTGCCGCTCGACCTGAGGTACTTGAAGAACTCCGAACTGGGCTCGAGCACCAGCACGTCGTTCCTGCCGCGGAAGCTCGCCTTGTAGGCCTCGAGGCTGCGGTAGAACGCGTAGAACTCGGCGTCCTGCTGGTAGGCGCGCGAGTAGATCGCCGTCGCCTTGCCGTCGCCCTCGCCCTTGATGCGCTGCGCCGCGCGATACGCCTCCGCGATGATCACTTCGCGCTGGCGGTCCGCGTCCGCCCGGATCTTCTCCGACTCGGCGGCGCCGGTGGACCGCAGCTCGTTCGCCACCCGCTTGCGCTCGGCCTCCATGCGGCGGTAGACGTCCACGCTGACTTCCTGCGGCAGGTCCACGCGCTTCAACCGCACGTCGAGCACTTCCACGCCGATTGTCTTCGCGTCGTCGTTCGCCTTCTCGCGCATCAGGTCCATGATCTTGTCGCGTTCGCCGGACACCACCTCGTGCACGGTGCGATTGCCGAACTCCGCGCGCATGCCGTCGTTGATCGTCTGCAGCAGCCGCGTCTGGGCCAGCGTTTCGTTGCCTTGCACGCTCACGTAGTACTGCTTCACGTCCGTGATGCGCCACTTGACGAAGAGATCCACCAGCACGTTCTTCTTCTCGGAGGTGAGAAAGCGCTCCGGCTCGGCGGTGTCTATGGTGAGGATGCGCACGTCGAAATTGCGCACGTTGTCGAGCAGCGGCACCTTGAAGTAGAGCCCCGGCTCCTTCTTGACGTCCACCACCTCGCCCAGGCGGAACACGATCGCGTTCTGCCGCTGGTCCACGACGAACAGGGAAAGCGAGCCGATGATCAACACCACCACCGCGCCCACCAGCAGCATGCCGAGATTGGCTTTCATCAGCGCTGCTCCCGGTCACGCGAGCGGAACGCTTCGCGCGAGCGCGCGGTGGAGGATTCCGGAGCGGGCGCGGTTTCGGCGGCTTTGGCGGCGTCGGACGGTCCGGTGCCCGTCGCCTGCATGATCTTGTCGAGCGGCAGGTACAGCAGGTTGTTGCCGCCCTTCTGGTCGATGAGCACCTTGGTGCTGTTGCTCAGGACCTGCTGCATCGCCTCGATGTAGAGGCGGTCGCGGGTAACCTGCGGCGCCTTGTTGTACTCGGTCACGACCTGGCGAAAGCGGGCGGCGTCACCTTCCGCCTGCTCGATCACGCGCTGGCGATAACCCTCGGACTCCGCCTGCAGGCGCGACGCCATGCCCTTCGCCTTGGGAACCACGTCGTTGGCGTAAGCCTGGCCCTCGTTCTTCTGGCGCTCGCGGTCCTGTCCGGCCTTGACCGCGTCGTCGAACGCCGCCTGCACCTGCTCCGGCGGCTGCGCGTTCTGCATCGTCACCTTGCTGATGCTGATGCCGGTGCCGTAGCGGTCGAGTATCCCCTGCATCAGCTTGTGGGCGCGCGCCGCGACCTCCGCGCGCCCCTCGAAGATCACGAAGTCCATGCTGCTCTTGCCGACGATCTCGCGGATCGCGGATTCCGCCGCCTGCAGCACGGAGTCCTCGGGCACGCGGTTGTTGAACAGGTAATCGGTTGGGCTCTTCAGGATGTACTGGACCGCGAACTGGACGTCGATGATGTTCTCGTCGTCGGTCAGCATCAGCGATTCCTTGAGCACCTTGCTCTTGACGTTATTGCGGTAGCCCACCTCCACACTGCGCACGCCGGCGACGTTCACCACCTCGGCGGTTTCCAGGGGATACGGCAGATGCCAGCGCGGCCCCGGCATGGTGGTCTCGACGTATTTGCCGAAGCGCAGCACCAGGCCGCGCTGGCCCTCGTAGACGATGTAGAAGCCGCTCGCCACCCACACCACGATTACCAGGCCGAAGAGGAGCCCCGCCCCGCCGCCGACTTTCCTGGCGTCCGGGCCTCGCGGCTCGTCGCCGCCACCGCCCCGGCGCCCGAACAGGCCGTTCAGCTTCCGGTTGAAATCGCGCCAGATCTCCTCCAGGTCGGGCGGCCCCTGGCTGGGGCGCCGGCCCCACTGCGGATCGTTGAGCGACATCAGCGCGCCCAGGAAGCGCAGCGCGCGATCCCTCGCGTAGTCGCGGAAAGTCCTCAAGTTGACAGTCATCAGGGGCTTTTGTCCTACGCAGCGACGGAGCTCTTGGGTGCGGCAGGTGCCTGCGCAGCAGCGGCAGATTCCTCGAGGGCGAGGCGGATGAATTCCAGACCCTGACCCGATTGCGCGCTCGCCCAGACCCGCGAAATTCTACCATACTCATCGCGCTCGACCCGCGGCGTGAACGGGGTGCGATCGATCTTGTTCATCACCAGGACCTGCGGAATGCCGCGGGCGCCGATCTCCTCCAGGACCTGGTTCACCGCCGCGATCTGCGCGTCGCGGTCCTCGCTCGACGCATCCACCACGTGCAGCAGCAGATCGGCATGGATCGTCTCCTCGAGCGTGGCGCGGAACGCGGCGACCAGGGTGTGCGGCAGCCGCCGGATGAATCCGACGGTGTCGGAGAGCACCACGCGCGCCCCACCGGCCGCGTGGACGCGCCGGGTGGTGGTATCGAGCGTGGCGAACAGCTGGTCGGCGGCGTAGACGCCGGCACGCGTAAGGCGGTTGAACAAGGTGGACTTGCCCGCGTTGGTATAGCCCACCAGGGACACCGCCATGAGATTCGAGCGGCTGCGCGCCCGCCGCTGCACGGCGCGCTGCGACTGGACCTTGGAGAGCTTTTCCTTCAACGCCTTCACCCGCTTGCCGAGGAGCCGCCGGTCGGTTTCGAGCTGGGTCTCGCCCGGCCCCCCCCGCATCCCGATACCGCCCTTCTGGCGCTCGAGGTGGGTCCAGCCCCGCACCAGCCGGGTCGCGAGGTGCTCGAGCTGGGCCAGCTCGACCTGCAGTTTCCCCTCGTGGCTGCGCGCGCGCTGGGCGAAGATGTCGAGAATCAGGCTCACGCGGTCGACCACGCGGCAGCCGAGGCTGCGCTCGAGATTGCGTTCCTGCACCGGGGAGAGCTCGTGGTTGAAAATGGCGAGCCGCGCGCCGGTCGCAGCCAGCGTGTGCGCAACTTCCTCCACCTTGCCCTTGCCCGCGAACAGCGCCGGATCGGGGCGGGCGCGCCGGCCCCGGACCAGGGCGCGCGTGGCAATGCCGGCGCTGGCCGCAAGCAACTGGATCTCTTCGAGGGACTCCGCGTAACCGGCCCCGCCCAGGTCGAGGCTGACCAGCACCGCGGCCGTGCCGTTCGCGGGACGGTCAAACATCAATCGGGGTGCGAATGCGCTTGCCGCTCAACTGTCGGAGCTTTGGTCGAGCGAGAGACTGACGGGGCGCGCGGGGACCACGGTCGAGATGGCATGCTTGTAGACCATCTGGGTCACCGTATTCTTGAGCAGGACCACGTACTGGTCGAAGGAGTCGATCTGGCCCTGCAGCTTGATGCCGTTGACCAGGTAGATCGACACCGGGATGTGCTCCTTGCGCAGGGTATTGAGGAACGGGTCTTGTAGCAGCTGCCCTTTGTTGCTCATGTGGGCCTCGTATTATGGTGTTTTTTGGGAAGGGTACTTTACTCGCAATTTCACTGTTATGCCATAGGGTTAGCGGCGGCGGCGGGCCCGTTCCGCGTAAGGATTCGGGCCGGACCTCAGCTCCACGCGCAAAGGCGTCCCCTGTAATTTGAAAGCCTCCCGGAAGAAACGTTCCAAATAGCGGCGGTAGGTCTCCGGCACGTGATCGAGAGCGTTGCCGTGGACCACGATGCAGGGCGGGTTGACGCCCCCCTGGTGCGCGTAGCGCAGCTTGGGCCGGATGACCCCGGCGCGCGGCGGCGACTGCCGGGCAACCGCGGCGGCCAGCGCGCGGCTCAACCGCGGCGTGGGCAGGCGCGCCATCGCCGATGCGTAGGCTTCGTCCACCGATTTCATCAGCGGCCCGAGGCCCTGGCCGGCAAGCGCGGAGATGAAATGCAGCCGCGCAAATCCCAGGAATTCGAGCTTGCGCAGGAGCGCGCGCTTCACGAGGTCGCGCTCCTCCCCCGGCAGCCGCTCCCATTTGTTGACTGCCACCACCAACGCGCGCCCCGCCTCCAGGATGAATCCGGCGACGTGCGCGTCCTGCTCCGAGATGTCCTGGCGCGCGTCGAGCACCAGGACCGCAACGTTGGCGTCCTCGATGGCCTGCAGCGTCTTCATCACCGAAAACTGCTCCGGCGCGTCCGCCACGCGCCCGCGCCGGCGCAGTCCCGCCGTATCGATCAGGGTGTAGCGGCGCCCGCCGCGCTCGAATTCGACGTGGATCGAGTCGCGCGTGGTGCCCGGCTGATCGAAAACGACGACGCGCTCCTCCCCCAGCAGCGCGTTGACGAGCGTGGACTTGCCGACGTTGGGCCGGCCGACGATGGCGATCCGCGGATGGCGGTCATCTTCCCGCGCGGCCTCCCGGGTCGAGGGAACGCTCGCCAGCACGAGGTCCATCAGGTCGGAAACGCTGTCCCCGTGCTCTGCCGACACCGGCAGGGGATCGCCCATGCCGAGCGCATGGAATTCCGCGCCGGCAATCGCCGGCGCCATGCCCTCGGCCTTGTTGACCACCAGAAAGACGCGGCGCCCGCTGCGCCGCAGCTCGTCGGCGACCGCGCGGTCCTGGGGGACCAGTCCCGCCCGCGCGTCGACCACGAACAGGACGGCATCAGCCTCGTCCACCGCCTGGCGGGCCTGCCGCGCCATCTCGTGGAGCAAGCCTTCGCGCGCGACCGGCTCGAAGCCCCCGGTATCCACGGCGAGATAGGGCCTGCTGCCGACGCGCCCGCGGCCGTAGTGGCGGTCGCGCGTCAATCCCGGCATGGCTGCAACGATCGCGTCGCGGCTTCGCGTCAACCGGTTGAAAAGCGTCGACTTGCCGACGTTGGGCCGGCCGACGATGGCGACGATGGGGAGCATGCGATCACTGGGCCGTAATCGCGTAGACGCCGCCGTTGCGGGTCTGCACCAGGAAGCTCGTCATATCGAGCGCCACCGGAGGCGCCGTGATCGCGCTGCCGTCGGTGGCGATGCGCGCCGCAAACGCGCCATCCTCGCGCGAGAGCAGGTGCACGTAGCCTTCGACGTCCCCGACCGCAACATGCCGCCCGACCGCAAGCGGCGCGCTCACGCTCCGTCCGGCAAGCTTGTCCTGCCGCCAGATGCTGGCGCCGCTCGTCTTGTCGAGCGCCAGCACCGCGCTCTTGTCGTCGGTCACGTACAGGTAACGCGCGTCAACCGCGAGTCCCGCGATGCTGGAAACGTCCCGCGCCCATACCACGGTGCCGCGCACGGCGTCGAAGCATCCGACCCGCCCCTGGAACGCGACCGCGCAAATCCGCTGCCCGTCGATCACCGGCAGGCTGGTGATATCGGCCACCCGCTCGAGCTCGGTCGCCCCCCGCGGCAGCGCCACCACCGCCTCCCAGCCCAGATTGCCATTGACGATGGACAGCGCAACGAGACGGCCGCCTGGAAACCCGACGAACACGCCACCGCGCTCGATCACGAAGCCGACATGACTGCGCACCGAGAGCGCTGGCGTTGTGCGCTGGTAAACCCATTTGCGCGCGCCGCTGGCAGCGTCCAGGCCGTAGATGCGGCCGTCGCCGGAACGCGCGACCACCGTGCCGTCCTGCGCCCTGGGCGGCGCCAGCACTTCACTGGAAAGCTGCGCTTTCCACAGCGCCTTCCCGTCGCGGTCGAACGCGAGCACCTCGCCCCTGGGCGTGCCGAGCAGCACCATGCCGATGCCGCTCCCTACTCCGCCGGACACGGGCTGGCCCGCCGCGATCCGCGCGACGGCCCGCCCGCTGGCGACATCGAAACCGGTGACGTTGCCCGATCCGCCCGTGGCGTAGACGACATTGCCCGACACGGCGGGGTAATAGACGCTGTGCTCAGCGGATCCGACGCTTCCCTGCCACAACACCTTCAGCGAGGCGGTGGGCTGTATCGGGGTCAGTTCCGCCGGGCGCTGCGCCGGGCGCCTGCCGATGATCCGGTCGTAGCCGTCCGCGACCGTCCGGCAGCCGGCAAGCAGCACCAGCGCGGCGAGCAGTGCAAGCAACCTCATCTGCCGGAACCCTCGATGACTCGGATTCGAGCTACCTGGCAGCTGGCGTTGCATCACCCAGCGCCTCGAGCTTCAATTGAAGGGTGGCTCGGTACGGGCTCCCCGCCTCGCTCCGGTCGAGCGCAAGCTGGTAGGCGCTGCGCGCCTCGGCCCGCTTGCCCTGCGCGAGCAGGATGTCGCCCTTGAGGTCCGCATAGAGCCCGGTCATGGACTCGACCGGCTTCACGTCCACGAGCGCCAGCGCCTCTTCCAGTTTCTTCTCGTCGAGCAACACCCCCGCGAGGCGTAGCCGCGCGACGTCGCGAATCTCGTCTTCCTTGACGTTGTCGACGACCCATTGAAGCTGCGCTTTCGCGGCCGCGAGGTCGCCGGTGTCGAAGCTGCCCCGTGCCGCGCTCAGGGCCGCGAACGCGCTGTAGGGCGTGGAGGCGTATTTACCGGTGATCTCCGCCGCGATGTCGCGCACCTTCTTGTGATCGCCGGCGCGCTCGGCCTGGTCGAGCTGCTCGTAGAGCGTGACCGCGGCTCTGGCCTGGCTCGACTGGTAGTAGCGCCAGCCCTGCCACCCCGCAATGGTGAACGCGCACGCTGCAACGCCGGCAATCACCAGGTTGCCGTAATCGTTCCACCACGCCTTCAGCGTGGCGATCTGCTCTTGTTCCTCGAGATCGTATGCCATTTTTTTGTCACGCTTTTCCCTTGATCAAATCGATTGCTTCTGCCACCGAGGCGCGGATCTGCTGCGCCGCCTCGCGCAGCGGCTTCACGCTCACGACGTCCGACGCCGCTTCGTCATCGCCGACGATGACCGCGAACCGCGCGCCGCTCGTGTCCGCCTTCTTCATCTGCGACTTGAAGCCGCCGCCGCCGCAATGCAGGACCACCGACAGGCCCGCCTCCCGCAGCTGCTCCGCCACCCGCGCCCCGTAGCGCTCCGCCGCCGCGCCCTGGCGCAGCAGGTAGACGTCCGCGCCCCGCGGCGCCGCGGCCGCGCCGGCCTTGAGCAGGACCAGCAGGCGCTCGACCCCCATCGCGAAGCCGCAGGCGGGCGTGGGCTTGCCGCCGATGTGTTCCACCAGCCCGTCGTAGCGTCCGCCGGCGCACACCGCGTTTTGCGCGCCCAGGCGATCGCTGACCCATTCATAGACCGCGCCGTTGTAATAGTCGAGGCCGCGAACGAGGCGCGTGTTGATGCGGAATTCCACAGTGGCGTCGCGCAGCATCGCCTGCAATGCCTCGAACTGCCTGAGGGAGGTCTCGTCGAGGTCATCGGCGAGTCTCGGCGCCTGCTCGACGATCTCCTTCATGTCCGGGTTCTTGCTGTCGAGCACCCGTAGCGGGTTCGCGTGCAGGCGGCGCTTCGAGTCGGCGTCGAGCCGCGCCTCGTTGCGCTCCAGGTGCTTCACCAGGCGCGCGCGGTAGCGGGCACGGGCGCTGGCGTCGCCCAGCGTGTTCAAATCGAGCGCGATGCCATCGAGGCCCAGGCGGCGCCACAGCCGCGCGCACATCACGAGATGCTCCGCGTCGATGTCGGGACCGGGAAAGCCGAGCGCTTCCACGCCGACCTGGTGGAACTGGCGATAGCGTCCCTTTTGCGGGCGCTCGTGGCGAAACATCGGCCCCCAGTAGCACAGGCGCTGCGGGCCCGCGTAGAGCAGGTTGTGCTCGATCACGGCGCGCACGCACGCCGCGGTGCCCTCCGGGCGCAGCGCGAGGCTCTCGCCGTTCAGCTCGTCCACGAAGGTGTACATCTCCTTCTCGACGATGTCGGTCGCGGCGCCGATCGAGCGCACGAAAAGCTCCGTGCGCTCCAGGACCGGCGTGCGGATACCGCGGTAGCCATAGGCGCGCAGCCACGCCCTCACCGTGTCCTCGAGGAATTCCCATAAATGCGCCTCGCCCGGCAGGACATCGTTCATCCCGCGGACCGCCTGTATCTGCCTGGAAGCCATCGTGATCGGTAACTGGAAAATCCAAAAAGCGGGGCGGGCCCCGCCCGTCATTCACGCGTGGGCGGCATCCTTCGCCGGTTGCGTGCCTTCGCCTGCGACCTTGCTCGAATAGGTGTCGACCACGTATTGCTCGACGATCTTCTGGAACTCGGCGGCGATATTCCCGCCCTTCAGGGTCACGGTCTTCACGCCATCGACAAAGACGGGCGCCACCGGGTTCTCGCCCGAGCCGGGGAGACTGATTCCGACGTTGGCATGCTTGCTCTCGCCGGGCCCGTTCACCACGCAGCCCATCACGGCGACATGCATCCCCTCGACCCCCGCATAGCGGCCGCGCCACTGCGGCATCTGCGCCCGCAGCCAGCTCTGGATGCGGTCGGCGAGCTCCTGGAAATAAGTGCTGGTGGTGCGCCCGCAGCCCGGGCACGCGATTACCAGCGGCGCGAAGGAGCGCAGACCCATGGTCTGCAGCATTTCCTGCGCCACGATCACTTCCCGCGTGCGGTCGCCGCCCGGCTCCGGCGTGAGCGAGACGCGGATGGTGTCGCCGATGCCCTCCTGCAGCAGCACCGACATGGCGGCGGTCGAGGCGACAATGCCCTTCGACCCCATGCCCGCCTCCGTCAATCCCAGGTGCAGGGCATGGTCGCAGCGGGCCGCGAGGTCGCGGTAGACCGCGATCAGGTCCTGCACGCCGCTGACCTTGCACGAGAGCATGATGCGCTCGCGCGGCAGTCCCAGCGCCTCCGCCTGCCGTGCGCTGTCCAGCGCGGACACGACCAGCGCCTTGCGTGTCACGACCGCCGCATCCTCCGGGTCGCGCTGCCTTGCGTTCTCATCCATCATCCGCGCCAGCAGCTCGGGGTCGAGGCTGCCCCAATTGACTCCGATGCGAACCGGCTTGCCGTAGCGGCAGGCAAACTCGACCATCGTGGCGAACTGCTCGTCGCGCCGGGAACCGCGCCCGACGTTGCCCGGGTTGATGCGCAGCTTCGCCAGCGCCTCGGCGCACGCCGGGTGCCGCGTCAGCAGCCGGTGGCCGTTGAAATGGAAATCCCCCACCAGCGGCGCGCTGATCCCCATCGCGTCGAGCCGCTCGCGGATCACGGGCACCGCCGCCGCGGCTTCGGCAGTGTTGACGGTCACCCGCACGATCTCGGACCCGGCGCGCGCCAGCTCCGCCACCTGCTGCACGGTGGCCGCGACGTCGGCCGTGTCGGTATTGGTCATGGATTGGACCACGATCGGCGCATCGCCTCCGATCGCGACGTGCCCAACCCTCGCTTGTACGCTCCTGCGCCGCGGCAAGGGCCCGTAATCCGGATAGCACTTCATTGCAGGATCAGGCGCGCGACGTCGATCTTGGTATGAACGGAGAGGTCGACCGGCCGCTCGTCGTAGGTGAGCCGCACGCCTTGCGCATTGCCGACCACGACCGAAAACGGCGGCAGTCCGTGGATGAACTGCTGGGTGCCCGGGCGGTTGAGCTGCGAGAAGATGACCCGCTCGTTGCGATCCCGGATTTCCACCCACGACTCGTCGTCGAAGTCGAGCCTGACCTGCCGTTCGCCCGGCCCCGGAGCGCGGTCCGCCTCCGGTGCCGAAACGATTTCGGCCGCCGGCACCATCGGCGCGGCAGCGACGCTCGCTACGGAAGCCTCCCGAACCGCCTGCGCTTCGCCGCCCGAAACTGGAACCGCTTCGGGCGTACTCGCAGCTTGCGCGGGCGCCGCCGCGGAGGTCGACGCCGCCACGGCCGGCCGGGCAGTCCTTGCCTCCGGCTCGTTCCAATAAAACTCGTAGATCGCCAATGCCCCGACGATGACGGCGGCGGCGACCGCGTAAAGGGGCCACCGCGGCGTCTCCTGGCCCGGGAACGGGATGTCCTGCGAAGGCGGCGCGTCGCGCCTCGCTACCGGCTGCTGCAGGCTGTCGCCCCCCGCGCGCAGCAGCTCGCCCGG
>Ga0156023_1122_pt1 | contig 11439 bp, 11 predicted proteins | sample RifCSPlowO2_02_FD_107677 | JGI IMG/M metagenome (GOLD analysis project Ga0156023, IMG submission 107677) | Betaproteobacteria bacterium RIFCSPLOWO2_02_FULL_67_26
GACCTTAATTGGGAGAGCTGCATAGCCATTCAGATTGAAACTGGTGCCTCTCGTCAGCGGAACAGGGCGGGCGGTGGGGGCGGTCCAGTGGGCCCTCTCCACTTTGTGGGAGGGACGCGGCAGCCGCGGCCGGGTGGCGGAATGGCCGGTGACTGATCCGATTCTCCGTACTGGTACTGACTCAAGACAACGCGATGACCAAATCAATTGCCCGAATGCGTCAGGAGAAGCGGAGCAGGCGCTGGCCGTTTCGACAGGACCCGGCCAGCGGCTGAGCGTCCTCCTATGCCCAGCGCAGGCCGGAGGCGCGCACGACGAGGATCGCCGCGAACGGCAGCGCGAGCCCGATCAGGACCTGCACGATGAGCAGCTCGCCGAGCTGGCTGTAATCGGCGGGCACCTGGACGGCGCCGGTCGCGGCGTCCTTGACCTCGCGGGTCACGACCAGCGCCTGGTTGAAGTACTTCGTGCCAAGTTGCGAGGCGGACAGCGCGAGATTGGTGAAGGATGCCATGATGGCAAAGTAGGTCGCCTTGAGGTTCGCAGGGGCGGAATTGGCGATCCACGCCAGCATGGGAATCATGGCAATCTGCCCGAGCGGGGACTCGAGCGCGGTGTTCACGATCACGATGAAGCGCGCATCCACCACGCCACCGGTCATCGCGGCGGTCCACTGGTGCAGGCCGTAGACCATGCCGACGATCGGCACGGAAAGCGCGGCGCCGATCAAGGTCAGGCAACCCACGACGTAGGCGATCGACCGCTCGGCCATGAAGCGGCGGAACAGGAACATGCCGAAGAGCGTCAGCACGCTGGCGATGAGCGAGAGCACCGCGAGGAAGCGCTGGTCGAACCTGAGCTCGTCGATCATCCACCAGGTCAGGCCCTCGCCGGGACCCGGGATCGCGCGAAAGACGAAGATCACGATGGCGGTGCCGATGAGCGTCGCGCGCGCTTCCGGCTCGAGCGCGCGCGTGAGCTTCGCGATGAGGAACGCGATGATGGCGAAGGAGCCGGCGAAGATCGCTTCCTGGTTGTAGGGCAGGCGGCTGAAGCCCATGCCGAGCGTGAACGCGACGAACGCGAGGCTGCCGCCGAGGATCCACCAGTTGGGCGCCGGCCGCTCTTCGGGCTGTTCGAGCAGCTTGCGGGCCCGGGCCGGATCCATGCCGTGGCCGATCAAGCGCCGCAATTCCCGGCGCCTGAGGAAAAAGGCGAACGCGACGCCGGCTACCGATATCACCGGGACCCCCATCGCGGTCAGGTAAATCTGGCGGTAGACCGCGACCTTCTCCACCTCGGACAGTTTCTCGACGTCCGCGAAAAGGTAAAGGTTGACCGCCGCCACCAGCGCGAGGCCGCCGATCAGCGCCACCCGGCCGAGCGTCTGCATGGTGGTGTTCATGAGCTTGCGCGCGTCCTGCGGCACCGGCTTGCCGTCTTCGCCGATGCGCGGCACGGCCTCCACCGTCATCGCGTCGGCCACCACGTCCTGGACGACGTAGCCGACCGGGGAGAGCAGGGCCGCGAGCACGAACCACGCTTCGGCCGGCATCACCGCGGTCATCGCCGCCCGGTCGGTGAGGAGCCCCACCATGATGGCGAGGCTCGCCGCGATCAGGCCGGCGCCGATGAACACGAGCACGCTCTTCCAGCGCCACATCAGGTCCACGAGGTGCCCGAGCGGCATCTTGAGCGCCCACGGGATGCCGGCCCAGAAGCCGAGCGCGGCGAGAAACGCGGCCGAGAGCCCGAGGTAGTCCTTGACGAAGAAGGTGCCGACGATCCCGGTGAGCCCCGAGATGCCGTAGGCGACGTACACCATGAGCGGCGGGAGGTAGGAAAGGCGCATCTCCCGCCCGAGGGCGAGGATGTTGACGTCGATCCAGCGCAGAATACTCGCGAGCATGGTCCGGCCATTCTAGCCGTTGCGCTGGTAGCATGGAGCCTGCAAGGAGGAGCGTGCTCATGGCCGTCAATAGAAGCGTTCCGGGTCCGTCCAACCTGCTGGGCATGGACGGCATCGAGTTCATCGAGTACGAAACGTCGAAGCCGCGGGAATTCGGGCGGCTCCTTCAGAAGATGGGGTTTGCGGCCGTTGCGCGCCATCGCTCGCGCAAGGTCACACTCTACCGGCAGGGAACCCTGAATCTCGTCGTCAATGCCCATGCTCCGGGCGGCGACACGCCGAAGCTCTCGGCGATCGCGCTGCGCGTGCGCGACGCCGCGTTCGCGCACAAGCGCTGCCTCGACCTCGGCGCGTGGGACATGCCGACGCGCGCTTCAGCCATGGAACTGAACATCCCGGGCATCCACGGCGTCGGCGAGAGCCTGATTTACTTCGTGGACCGTCACCGGGATTTTTCGATCTACGACGTGGACTTCGTGCCCATCGCGCGCGCCAGCCCGAAGCCGCCGGCCGTGGCCGGCCTGCACTGGTTCGGCGTGGTGCAGGCGATACTGGACGGGCGCACCGGCGACTGGCTCGATTTCTACCGTCACCTTTTCGGCTTTGCGGCCCTGCCGCGGGGCCAGTACTTCGGCGTGCTGCCGAAGGGCACGCTGCTGGAGAGCCCGTGCCGCAAGTTCTACCTCCAGCTCATCGAGCCGCCGCCCGGCGCCGAGGACATCCACTGGGAGGAGGGGCTGGTGCGCGTGGGGCTGGGGGCGCCGGATATTGCCGCCGCCACGCGCGCGCTCAAGGGGCGCGGCATCGCGTTCATAGACCGCGGCGCCGTGCAGCCCAGCGACAAGGGCGCCCTGACGCAGGTCTACATGGGCGCGGTGACCTTCGAGCTGGTCGTGAGCCGCCCATGAACATCGACCATTTCGGGATGGACACGATCACGCTGGCGGGCCCGCTGGAAGCCAGGCTGCGGGCGATCCGTGGCGCGGGGTTCACCCAGGTGATGCTCAACGCGGGAGACCTCGTTGGCCACCCGGACGGCGCGCAGGCCGCCATGGATGCGGTGAACGCGAGCGGGCTTCGTTGCACCGGGTTCCAGGTCCTGCGCGACTTCGAGGGGCTCTCCGGCCACCTGCATGCGTACAAGGTCGACGTGGCGAAAGCGATGCTCGAGATGTGCGGCGGGCTCGGCGCCCCGGTGCTGCTCGCCTGCTCGTCGACGTCCGCGCACGCGGCGGGGGAGCGGGAGGCCCTGGTGAGGGACCTGCGCAAGCTCGCGATGCTCGCGCTTCCCTTCGGCATACGCGTCGCCTACGAGGCCCTTTCCTGGGGCCGGCACGTGAACCTGCTGCCACAGGCCTGGGACATCGTTCAGGAAGCGGACCGGTCCAATCTCGGGCTTTGCATCGACTCGTATCACGCTATCGCGAACCGGGCGGAGCCCGTGACGGTGGAAGACATCCAGCCGGACAAGGTGTTCCTCGTGCAGCTATCGGATTTCCTGTGGCACGAAACGCGGACGCCGGAGGACCGGATCGAGACGGCGCGGCACTATCGCGTGTTTCCGGGCGAGGGCGTGCACAGCGAGCAGATCGCGGGGCTCGTGCGCCAGCTGGACGGAATGGGATACCGCGGCGACTACAGCTTCGAGGTGTTCAACGACGACTACAAACAGCTCCCGCCGCCGCTGGTGGCGGAGCGGGCCCGGCGCTCCGTCAAGTGGATTACCGGACTCGTGTCGCGCCGGAGCCTGCCGGCGCTGCGCAACCGCGCGTCGTGAGCCGCAGCCAGCGACCTCAAGCGGGCTCGATAACGTTCTCCACGTTGTCGACGGTGACCGGGACCGCCGCGTAGAGGATGTCCGGCGGCGCGCCGTATTTCTGGGTCACCATGGCCTTCCATTCGTTCGTATAGCACGCCTCTGCGTCAGCCCTGGATTTCCAGAAATAGATGCCGCCCGCGCGGTCGCCGGTTTCGGTGATGTAGTAGTGCTTGCGCACGAGCCCCGGTTTCCCCAGGTACTTCGGCGCCGTTGACCTGAACACACCGGCCGCCTCATCAACGGTCCAGCGTTTCGCGAGCTTGAATGTGACGATCGAGACGATCATTGCCCTTCCTCCTCCAAGTCAGATCCCGATTTAGAAGTCAACTTCTGCGACTGATGCTAAGGTAAAGGCCTGACTCCGTCACTCCCGGGGTTCGGACTGGTGCCCGAGCGTTGAACGGCGACCCATTCGTCCATTCCTGCGCGCGGAGTTAAGCCGGCGCGTAGCGTCCGGCCAGGGCCCCCGCGCGTTGATCGGTGATGGTTCATCCGTTCGAACGCGCGGAGTTAAACCGGCGCGTAGCGTCCGGCTTTAACGGGAGGTAGAATGCGCGGCACTATTTTCAAGAAGGCCCGAAAGACCCATGCATCCCGAATTTTCATTGATGCGCCGGCGCGTGCTGATGGCTATCGCGGCGCTGCCCGCGGCGCGCGTTGTCCAGGCGCAGGATGGTGATCTCGAGCTCAAGCGCACGGGCGGACCGTACGTGCCGACGCCGCAGGTCGTGGTGGACGAGATGCTGCGCATCGGCCGGGTCGGCCCGGGCGATTTCGTGGTGGACCTGGGGTCCGGCGACGGCGTCATCGTGCTGACCGCGGCGGTGAAGCTCAAGGCGCGCGGCTTCGGGGTGGACATCGACCCCGAGCTGGTCACGCAGTCCAACAACGAGGCGAAGATCCGCGGCGTTGCCGACCGCGCCGCGTTTCACGTGCAGGACGTGTTCAAGGCGGACATCAGCAAGGCGACGGTGGTGACGCTCTACCTCCTGCCCAACATGATGCTCGACCTGCGGCCGAAGATCCTCGCCGACTTGAGGCCCGGCACGCGCGTCGTCGCGCACGACTACCATTTCGGGGAGTGGCTGCCCGACGACCAGTACACGTGGGACGTTCCGGAAAAGGAGGCGGTCAACGGGGTGCCGCGGGCGACCGTGTACCTGTGGATCGTGCCGGCCCGGGTCGCGGGCCGCTGGCGGTTGAACCTGGCCGCGCCGGCCGGCGAGAAGTTCGACCTGACGTTGCGCCAGACTTTCCAGAACCTCGACGGAACCGTGGCGGGCGGCGGCGCCAAAGGCGTCAAGCTCACGCAATCGCGCTTGAGCGGCAACGAGATCTCGTTTGCGTTTCCGTCCGGCGGCGACCGCCACCTGTTCAAGGGGCGCGTCGCGGGGGACACGATGGAAGGGACCGTGGAGCTCGCCGGCGGCAAGGGCGCGGCGAAGTGGACCGCCACGCGCGTCAAGGCGTGATCAGTTGACGAGGAACGCGGGGGGCACTGACCCCACCACCGCCCTGCGGTAGAGCACCTGGCTGCCCGCGATGTCGTGCACCGCGCGATTGCGCGCGTCGGTCACGATTTCCCCGTCCTTGAGCAGCCCGCGGTTCAACGCCTGCGGCTGCTTCATCATCGCGTCGAGCGTGTCCCCGTGCTGCGGGGGCACGTCATCCACTTTGACCGGCCGTGGCTCGGGCAGCGGCGCCGCCGCGGCGACGATGAAGCTGTTCACGTGCAGCGTTCCCGGCCAGTCCGGCCGGTAGAGCGCGATGTACGGCAGCTCCGAGCGCAGGGTGGCGAGGAGATGCGCGTACACGTCGGGGCGGTCGAGGTCGGCGAAGGTGTTGAACACCGCCACGCCGCCGGGCCCGAGGCAACGCCTGAGGTCCGCGAAAAAATCACGCGTGACGAGATAATCCGGCGTGCCGTCGCCTTGAAACAGGTCCACGAACACCACGTCGTAGCGCCGGCCGCAGCGTTTCAACTCGGTGCGGGCGTCGGCGAGGCGCACGCGCACGCGCGCGGCATCGAAGCCGAAGTAACGGGTCGCCGCAGCCAGCGAGGACGGGTCGATCTCCACCGCCTCGACCGCGACGCCCTTCGCGGCAAGTCGCATCGGGACGATACCGGCGCCGAGCCCCAGCACCAGCGCCGATCCGATGCGCGGGCGGTAGGCGTAGGCGAGGGCTTCCAGCGCGTAGGTGTAGAAGGACAGCGAGCGCCCGTCGGAGGCGACCGTGTTCTGCACCAGCCCGTCCTGGAAGTAGATCCGGACGAACTGCCCGCCGGCGTCGGGCGCGCTGCGCAGTATCTTGACGGTCCCGAACAGGGAGCCGAAGCGCGCTTCCACGTTCCACGACCTTCCGCCGAATCCGGCCGGCCACATGCGCCCGAGGTAGGCGTCGGCCTGCCACAGCGCGAGCACGGCGAGGAGCGTCGCGCCGCCGGCGGCCAGTCCCAGCCTGCCGCGGGCGGCAAGCGGGACCGGCGGTCGCGCGGCGGCCGCGGCCGAGAGCAACGCCAGCACCAGCGCCACCGCGAGCGTCGCGGAGAAATTGCTGACGTAGGGAATGAGGCCGAACGCCGTGACCAGCACGCCGGCGACCGAGCCGATGGTGCTCACGAAATACACCGTTCCGGCGCCGGCGTCGCCCGTCCTGCCCCCGCCGCGCGCGAGCAGAATCGCGACCAGCAGGGGATTCATGGCGGAGGCCGCGACGAGCGGCACGAACAGCAGCACCATGCATGCCGCGAACGCCCCGATCACGAGGTCCGACGTGGCGAGCAGGGGAAAGACATGGGGATAGACGAGGCAAGCCGCGACAATGGCGAAGGCCGCGATCACGGGCATCAGCGCGAAGCGCTGCGCGAGCCGGGCGGTGCCGCCCGCCGCGCCCCTGACCGTGGCGAGCCGCCCGCCGGCCCAGTAGCCGAGCGCGAGCGCCACCAGCGTGATCGACAGGATGCCGGTCCAGATGTACAGGCTGACGCCGAAGTAGGGCGTCAGGATGCGCGACGCCAGCAACTCCAGCGCGAGCACCGCGCCGCCGGAGATGAAAAGGATGACGTGCAGGAGCATGGGCAACGGGCGAGTCGGGTATAATCCGCCACTTTCCGGACTGGGAATATAACCCACCCCCGCTGCGCAGACGAGGCGTCGGCGCAAGAGAGAGCTTCCGTGCAGTCCATATCGTGTCAGAAGAGTTTTTCCACCCTGGCGAAGCGGGCGGGCGGCGCGGCCGCGCTGCTGGCTATCGTCCTTCCCGCAGCCTGGGCCGGCGAGGCCAGGGTGCCCTATGTGCCGACGCCGCAGGAGGTGGTGGAGCGCATGCTGGAGACCGCCCGCGTCGGGCCCAGCGATTACCTGATCGATCTCGGCTCCGGCGACGGGCGCATCGTCATCACCGCCGCGAAGAAGCACGGCGCGCGCGGGTTCGGCGTCGACTTGAATCCGGAGCGCATCAAGGAGAGCAACGAGAACGCGCGCAGCGCGGGCGTGACCGATCGCGTGTCTTTCGTGCAGCAGGATTTGTTCGCGACCGACCTGAGCGAGGCGACCGTGATCACCATGTACCTGCTGCCGCGGGTCAACGTCGAGCTGCGGCCCCGCCTGCTCGAGCTCAAGCCGGGCACGCGCCTGGTGTCGCACGATTTCAGCATGGGCGACTGGCGGGCGGACACCCAGTTCGCCATGGATACCAGGGACAAGTACAGCGGCGCGGGCGGATCGAGCGAGGTTTATTTCTGGGTGGTGCCGGCCCGGGTCGCGGGTGTTTGGCGGTGGCAGATCCCGGTCCGGGGCAAGCCGCTGCCTTATGAAGTCAGGCTGGAGCAGAAGTACCAGGTGGTCACGGGATCGGCGTGGGTCGCCGGCCGCACCGCCACCCTGCGCGACGTGCGCCTGCGCGGGGCCGACGTGAGCTTCCACTTCACCATCGTAGTCAACGGCGCGCCCGTGAAACACGAATTCACCGGCAGGGTCGAGGGTGACGGCATCAGCGGCACGGCGGCGCTCTCCGGCGATCGCATCCAGTCCCAGGTGGACTGGAACGCCCGGCGCGCGGTGCGGTCCGCATCCGCCAACGGCGCCCCGGGCCGTGCCGCGCGGCTGTCGTCCGGCGCCGCCCTCAATTGATGCAGCGGCGCACTGCCCCGGGCGCCGCCAAGCTGCTCGCGAGCGCCCTGCTGATCGGGTGCCTGGCCACCGGGCGCGCCGCCGCGCAGGACTGGGGCGATACGCCCTACGTGCAGACCCCGCAGAACGTGGTGGACACGATGCTCGACATCGCCAAGGTCGGGCCCGGCGATTACGTCATCGACCTCGGCTCGGGCGACGGCCGCATGGTGATCACCGCGGCGAAGCAGCGCGGCGCGCGCGGGTTCGGCGTGGACCTCGACCGCAAGCTGGTCGCCCTCGCCAATCGCAATGCGGCCCGGCTCGGCGTGGCGGACCGGGCCGTGTTCTACCAGCAGGATTTGCACGCGACCGACGTCAGCGCCGCATCGGTCATGACGATCTACCTGCTGCCCGAAGTGAACCTGATGATCCGCACCCGGCTCCTCGCCACGCTCCGGCCCGGGACGCGCATCGTGTCCCACGATTACGGCATGGGCCAGTGGCTGCCGGACTACCAGACCGAGCTGGCGGCGCCGGGCAAGACGGTCGGTATCGGTCAGCGCAGCAAGATCCTCTACTGGGTGGTTCCGGGCCGCGCCGCCGGACGCTGGCTGTGGCGGCTCGCGCCGGACGGCAAGCCCGCCGATTTCGAGCTCGCGCTCCAGCAGAACTTCCAGGCGATCGAGGGCACCCTCAAGTCGGGCGGACGCAGCGCGCGCATCGACCAGCCCAGGCTCTCGGGCGAGCAGATCAGCTTCACCGTCCAGGTGAACGGCGCCACGCACGACTACACCGGGCGCATCGTCAACCACGCCATCGACGGCAAGGTGCGCATCGCCCGTGATGGAAAGTCGCGGGAGCTGCCCTGGTCCGCGGCGCGGGTGGAGATCTGGGATCCGCGCCACGCCGCCCTGAACACGGAGCAGGCCTTGAAGGAGATTCAGTGAGACGTGCCCGGGCGCTCCTCGGCGCGCTGGTCCTGGGCCCGGCGATTCAATTCGCGTCCGCGCAGGAGGTGCCGTCCACGCACTCCGACGTGCCGTACGTGCCGTCGCCGCAGGTGACGGTGGACGAGATGCTGCGGCTTGCCGGCGTTGGCCCCGGGGATTTCGTCATGGACCTGGGCTCGGGAGACGGGCGCATCGTGGTGACTGCCGCGAAGAAATTCGGGGCGCGCGGGATGGGCGTGGACCTCGATTTCAATCTCGTGATCCAGAGCGAGGAGAGCGCGCGGCAGGCGGGCGTGCAGGACCGCGTGAAATTCCTGGTGCAGGACATCTTCAAGACCGATCTCGGGCCGGCCACGGTGATCACGATGTACCTGCTGCCGGCCGTGACGCGGCGGCTGCGGCCGCTGCTGCTCGACCTGAAGCCCGGCACGCGCATCGTGTCGCACGACTTCGACCTCCAGGACTGGAAGCCGGACCGCAAGACTTCCATCCGCAAGAACGTGTTCCTCTGGATCGTGCCCGCGAAGGTGGCGGGGCGCTGGCAGGCGCGTCTCGCGCTGCCCCCGATCGAGCGCCAGCTCGAGCTGTCGATGACGCAACGATTCCAGGAGGTGTCGGCCCACGCGCGGCTGAACGGGGTGCCGACCGAGGTCTGGGAGACCCGGCTCGAAGGCGACCGTCTGTCGTTCGCCGTGGTGGACAGGACCGACCGCGAGAACGAGGCGATACTCTATTTCGATGGGCGGGTGGCGGGCGACGTGATCGAGGGCGACCTGGCGAGCGGCGTCGGCACCGCGCGCCGCGCAATCAAGTGGCGCGCCGTGAAAGTCGGAACATGACCGTCCCGGCGCGCACGGGGTGGCGCGGCGCCGCCGCGGCGTTCCTTGCGGTACTGCCGATGCTGTCTGCGGCGGCCGACCAGCATCCCCATGCCGACGTTCCCTACGTGCCGACGCCGCGGGGCGTGGTCGACGCGATGCTCAAGCTCGCCAACGTCGGCGCGAAGGATTACGTGATCGATCTCGGGTCGGGCGACGGGCGCATCGTCATCAGCGCGGCCAAGCAGCACGGCGCGCGCGGCTTCGGCGTGGAAATCGACGGCGCCCTCGTCAGCGAAGCGCGCCGGGAGGCGCGGCGCCAGGGCGTTGGCGGTCGCGCCGAGTTCCTGGAGCAGAACCTGTTCATCACGGAGATCGGCCGTGCCACCGTGGTCACGATGTACCTGTACCCGAAGTTGATGATGCAGCTGCGCCCGCGCCTGTTCACGGAGCTCAAGCCGGGCGCGCGGGTCGTCTCCCACGATTTCGACATGGAGAACTGGCAGCCCGACGCGCGCGTGACCGTGCCGGTCCCGGACAAGACCTACGGCCCGCCATCGAGCGAGGTCTACCTGTGGGTGATACCGGCCAACGCCGCCGGCGACTGGCGGTGGCGATCCGCGATCGCCGGCGCCGCCCTGGACTACGAGCTGGCGCTCGACCAGGCCTTCCAGGTCCTCGACGGCAAGCCCCGGGTCGGCGGCAGGCCGGCCCGCTTCGAGGGCGGCAGGATGCGTGGAGACGAGATTCGCTTTATGCTCACGGCGGAGGTGGACGGGCGGACCGTGCGCCACGAATTCCGCGGGCGCGTGGCAGGCGACGCGATAGCCGGGAAAGTGAGGATTGCCGGCGGCGGTGAATCCGGGTGGAACGCGACGCGCGCGCGGCGCGGACACATCAAGCTGAGCAGTGACCGGTAACCCTTGAATCTTGGACGGCGACGGCAGACGGGAGTGACGATGAGATTGGCAGCAACCCTGCAACGGATGTTGGCGCTGGGACTGGCGCTGCTGGCGCCGGTCGCGGCGGCCCAGGAAGGCCAGGGCGACGTGGTTTACGTGCCCACGCCCCAGGTGGTGGTGGACGAGATGCTGCGCATCGCCAAGGTCGGGCCCGACGATTACATCATCGACCTCGGCTCGGGCGACGGGCGCATCGTCATCACCGCGGCGAAGAAGCACGGCGCGCGCGGCTTCGGGGTGGACCTCGACACCTACCTGCTCAAGCTCGCGAACGCCACGGCGGTGAAGGAGGGCGTGTCGGACCGCGCGCGCTTCATCGAGCAGAACCTGTTCGAGACCGACCTGAGCCCCGCCACCGTGGTCACCACCTACCTGCTGCCGGAAATGAACCAGCAGCTGCGGCCCAAGCTGCTCCAGTTGAAGCCCGGCACGCGCGTGGTGGCGCACGACTACGGCATGGGCGAATGGGACCCCGACGAGGAGCGGACCCTGCTGGTCCCCGAGAAGGTCGTCGGCGATCCGGGCAAGAGCTACATCTACTTCTACGTCGTGCCGGCGCGGGTCGCCGGCCGCTGGGAATCCGAGATCGCGGCCGGCGGCGGCAAGCCCGTCCCCTACCAGTTCAGCTTCGAGCAGAGCTTCCAGCAGGTTCATGGCACGGCGCGCGTGGACGGACGGGAGCTGCGCCTGCCGCAGTTTCGGCTTGCGGGCGAGCGGATCGCCTTCAATCTCACCGTGCCGGCCGGAGCCGCTTCGGTCACCCATCGCTTCAGCGGCCGGGTCACGGGCGACGCCATCGAAGGCACGGTGACGGTGGGCGAAGGCGCCGGCCGGCGCGTGGTGCCGTGGCGGGCGAAACAGGTCGA
>Ga0156023_1035_pt1 | contig 11380 bp, 13 predicted proteins | sample RifCSPlowO2_02_FD_107677 | JGI IMG/M metagenome (GOLD analysis project Ga0156023, IMG submission 107677) | Betaproteobacteria bacterium RIFCSPLOWO2_02_FULL_67_26
GGGGGACACTGCGATGCCAGGACTGGTCATCAAGGACTTGCCGGCGAAACTGCACCGCAAATTGAAGCAGCAGGCGGCCCGCCACCACCGCAGCATGACCAAGGAAGTTCTGGTCGTGCTGGAACGGGCGCTGAGCGAAGAACCCCTTCCGCGAGAGGCCCCTCCCCCGTTCAAGGGACGCTTCGCGCTGACGGACAAGTTCATCGCCGAAGCCAGGCGCGAGGGCCGCGAGTGATCGTCGTCGACGTCAATGTTGTCGCCTATTTCCTGGTCAAGGGCGAAAAGACAGCGGCGGCACGGGACTTGTTGCACCGCGATCCGGATTGGCGGTTGCCCGCCCTCTGGCGTCACGAATACCTGAACGTCCTGGCGACTTTCGCGCGGGAAGGCGGCGCGACGATCGCCGAAGCACAAACGCTCTGGCGCCGGGGCGTTGAACTGTTCGGCACCAGGGAGCAAAGCGTCGACATGGAGTCGGCCCTGGCCCTGGCCGTCGAAAACCGGATCAGCGCGTGTGACGCGCAGTACATCGCGCTTGCGCGCCGGCTTCAGACCGTCTGTGTCACCGAAGACCGGCGCTTGCTCAGAAGGTTTCCCGCTCTCACGCGCACGATACAAACCTACGGCACCGCCTGAGATGGACAACCGCGCTGCGCCCGGGAAACGCAGCGCCTCGTACGCAGGCCGCATCAATCCGCGATCCAATGCTTGAAGCACGCGAACTCGAGGCCACGCGCGGCGGCGCGACGCTGTTCAGCGGCCTCGCCTTCACGCTCCGGCCCGGCGCGCTGTTGCGCGTGTCCGGCGCGAACGGCAGCGGCAAGACCAGCCTCCTGAGGGTGCTGTGCGGGCTCGCGCAACCGAGCGCGGGCCAGGTGCGCTGGAACGGCGAGAGCATCGGCGCGCTGGGCGAAGAGTACCGGCGTCAGCTCGCCTACGTCGGGCACGCCAACGCGCTCAAGGACGAGCTCACGGTGGCCGAGAACCTGGAGGCGATCTGCGCGCTCGCCGGGCTCGACACCACGCCGGCGAGCGTGCGGGCGGCAATCGGGCAATTCGGGCTCGGCGGCCGCGAACTGCTGCCGGTGAAGCTCCTTTCCCAGGGTCAGCGGCGGCGGGCGGCCCTCGCGCGGCTGGCGCTGAGCGAGGCGGCGCCGCTGTGGATACTCGACGAGCCCTTCGCGGCCCTCGACGCGGACGCGGTGGACCGGGTGCAATCGGCGGCGGGCGCGCACCTCGCGCGCGGCGGCATGATCGTGCTGACGACCCACCAGGAAGCGCGCATCGAGGCGCGGTCCGCGACCGACATCAACCTCGATCGTTGACGCCATGCTTGCCGCCCTGCGCACCGTGATCCGCCGCGACCTGCTGCTCGCGCTGCGCAACAAGTCGGACGCCGCCAACACGCTGCTGTTCTTCGTGATCGTCGCGAGCCTGTTTCCGCTGGGGGTCGGCCCGGAGCCGGCGCTGCTGCGCGGAATCGCGCCGGGCGTGGTGTGGGTGGCGGCGCTCCTCGCCTCCATGCTCGCGCTCGCGCGCCTGTTCGCCGCCGATTACGCCGACGGCACGCTCGAGCAGCTCGCGCTCGCGCCGCAGCCGCTCGCCGCGCTGGTCGCGGCCAAGATCCTCGCGCACTGGCTCGTATCCGGGCTGCCGCTGGTGCTGATCGCGCCGCTCCTGGGATTGCAGTTCGACCTGTCGGGCACCGCGCTGCTCACGCTCATGGTTTCGCTGCTGATCGGCACGCCGGTCCTGAGCCTGCTCGGCGCCATCGGGGCAGCGTTGACGCTCGGGCTGCGCGCGAGCGGCGTGCTGGTCCCGCTCATCGTGCTGCCGCTCACCGTGCCGGTGCTGGTCTTCGGCGCGGGCGCGGTGGAGGCCGCCGCCGCCGGGCTCGGCGCCGAGGCGCAGCTCTCGCTGCTCGCGGCATTTCTCCTCGTCTCAGCCGCGCTCTCGCCGTGGGCCGCCGCGGCGGCGATCCGCATTGCTCTCGAGTAATATCCGGGATACGGGCACGCCAGATGAACTGGTTCAAGTATTCCTCGCCGCAGACCTTCTACCCCCTGGCGGGCAGGATGGTGCCGCTGTTCTTCGCGCTCGCGGCGCTGTTCGCCATTCCCGGCCTGTACATCGGTTTTTTCGTCGCGCCGACCGACGCGCAGCAGGGCGAGTCCTACCGCATCATCTTCATCCACGTGCCGGCGGCGTGGATGTCAATGTTCATCTACGTCGTGATGGCGTTCTGGGCGGGCGTGGGCCTCGCGTTCAATACGCGGCTGTCTTCCATGATGGCGAGCGCGCTCGCGCCGACCGGCGCGCTGATGACTTTCATCGCGCTGTGGACCGGATCGCTGTGGGGCAAGCCGACCTGGGGCACGTGGTGGGTGTGGGACGCGCGCCTCACGGCTGAGCTCATTCTTCTTTTTCTCTACTTCGGCTTCATGGCGTTGCAGGCGGCGATCGACGATCCCCGGCGCGCCGACAAGGCAGGCGCAGTGCTCGCGCTGGTCGGGGTCATTAATATTCCGATCATCACCTTCTCCGTCCAGTGGTGGAACACGCTGCACCAGGGCGCCTCGGTCAGCCTGACCCGGAGTCCGACGATGGCGGCGACCATGCTGACCGGCATGCTGGTCATGGCGCTGGCGTTCTGGATGTACTCGATCGCCGCCTCGCTCCTGCGCGCGCGCTCGATCATCCTCGAGCGCGAACGCAATGCCGACTGGGTGCGTGAATGGCGGGAGGCGGCGCCATGAACTGGGGCAGCCTTGCCGCGTTCATCGCCATGGGCGGCTACGGGACCTACGTGTGGGGATCTTTCGGGGTAACCGTGCTGTTGATCGCGATCGAGGTGCTGCTCCTCGTCGCGCGCCACCGGGCCGCGCGCCGCCAGCTCTGAGCCTCAGCGAACTTCGGAGCTGATCACGACCGCGATGCCGGAAGCGCCCAGCTTCACCGGCGCGGTGAGGCCTTCGAGGTCGCCCGGCTGCGCGGCGGGCTGCCCGCTCTTCGAGATGCGCGCGCCGACCACGACTTGCGGATGGTCCGACAGCTTCGAAGTGGGCGCCATCGCCATGCTGTCGTCGAGCCTGAACGCGGCGGGAAGATCGCGCACCTGCTTGCGCAATACGGCGAGCGGGATGCGGGGGCCGCTCGCGGGCCGCGCGAATATGAACACCGTGTCCGTCGGCGCCGCCTTGGAAGCCAGCGCCGGCGCGAGCCGCACGGTGCCGCTCACCTCGGCCATCGCCGGAGCAGCGGCCGGCGCGGCCGCCGCCTTGCTGTCCGGCGCGGCCTGCGCCACGCCGCCGCCGGCCCGCGAACGCGCTTCCGCGATGCTGTCGCGTATGGAATCCGCGATCCCGGATTCCGCCGGCGCCACCTTGAGGATGCGCTCCCAGTGCGCGATCGCGCCGTTGAAGTCGTTCTTCTCGAACGCGACCGTTCCCGCCAGCGCGAGCGCCTTCACGTGGTCGGGATCGAGCTTCAACGCCTGCGCGATGAGCCGTTCCGGCTCGCCCCGCAGGCTCTGGCCCTGCGTCATCGCCAGCGCGTCGGCGTAATCCGCGTAGAGGTCGGCATTGTCGGTCACCAGGCCGACCGCGCGGGCGTAAGCCTTGGCCGCCTGGGGAAAGCGCTGCAGCACGAGGTTCGAGCGCGCGAGCAGCACCCAGCCCTGCGCGTCGCCCGGATTCTGCTCCAGCCGCGCCTCCAGCCGCGCGACCATGCCCTCGATCTGGTCCATCGTGACCTCGGGATGGCCGGGCAGCGCCTGCTGGGGCGAGAGCGCGCCGGGGCTGCCGATCTGGAGATAGAGCAGCCCGGCCGACACCGGGATCAGCACGGCGAGCGCCGCGGCGGCCCAGCGCCCGGTGCGTCCGCCGCTGACCGCCCCCGGGTGCTCCGCCGCCGTTTCCTCGAGCACGCGCCGCTCGAGCTCGCCGCGGGCCTTCGAGTACTGCTCAGAAGAGAGCGTGCCGCTCTTCATATCGACGTCGAGTTCGGCGAGTTGGTCACGCAACAGCGCGAGATTCGACGCGCCGCGCTCCACGCCGTCCCGCGGCCGGCGGCGCAGCAGCGGCGGCAGCACCCAGGCGAGGGCCAGCGCGGTCATCACCACGGCGGCGACGAGGAAGCCGGTCACGTCCGGTCTTTCCCGCCGCCCGTCAGCAGCTGCTCGGCGCGCCGGTGGTCCTCGTCCGTCAGCTCGGGCTCGGCCGCGCGATGCCGCCGTTCACGCAGATTGCGCGCCAGCACCACCGCGCCGATCACGAGCAGCAACAGCGGGCCGCCCCAGAGCAGCACGGTGGTCGTATTCAACGGCGGGCGGTAGAGCACGAAATCGCCGTAGCGCTGCACCATGAAATCCACGATTTCGTTGTCGCTCTTGCCGGCCTTGATCTGGTCGCGGATCTGGCGGCGCAGGTCCACCGCCAGCTCGGCGTTGGATTCCGCGATGGACTGGTTCTGGCAAACGAGGCAGCGCAATTGCTCGGAGAGCTTCACCGCGCGCTTCTCGTGCACCGGATCCTGCTCGGTAGGCACCGCCTCTCCGCACCACGCGGCGAACGGCATCAGCGCAAGCAGCAGCGCGGCGAGTGCCTTCATGATTTTTGCAGTTCCCGGATGAGCGGCAGGATCTTGCCGTCCAGCGCCTGGCGCGTGATCGGCCCGATCTGCTTGTAGCGGATATTGCCGGCACGGTCGATCACGAAGGTCTCGGGCACGCCGTACACTCCGTAATCGATCCCGATCCGCCCGTTGGCGTCGGTGACGCTCACCGTGTAGGGGTCACCGTAGCGCGTGAGCCACGCCTTGGCATCGTTCGATTTGTCCTTGTAATTGAGGCCGATGATGGGCACGACGCGATCCCGCGCGAGCTCGACGAGAAACGGGTGCTCGTCGCGGCACGCGGCGCACCACGAGGCCCAGATGTTGAGCAGCCAGACCTGCCCCAGCATGTCCTTCTGCGAAAACACCAGGGCGGGCTGGTGCAGCTGCGCGAGCTGGAACGCGGGCGCCGGCTTGTTGATGAACGGCGACGGCACTTCGCGCGGGTTGAGCGTCAAGCCGACGGCGAGGAACGCCACCAGCACTGCGAACACCCCGAGCGGAATCAGGAAGCGGTTCATCCAGGAGGCGGGGCCAGGTCAGCGGGCGCCGGCGACGCGGGCCGCCGCCGGGATCTCCTCGCGCCGCGCCGCGAGGCGATAGCGCCGGTCGGAGAGCGCCAGCAGCCCGCCGAGCGCCATGATGGCGCAGCCGGCCCAGATCCAGACGACGAACGGCTTGTAGTAGACGCGCACGCTCCAGGCGCCGCTACTGCCCGCCGGCTCGCCGAGCGAGACGTAGAGATCGCGGAACGGACTGGACTCGATGGCCGCCTCGGTCATCGGCATATTCTGCACGTTGTAGATGCGCTTCTCGGGCAGCATCACCTCGATCCTCTTCCCATCCCGCATCACGGTGACCGCGCCGCGCGCCGCCCGGTAGTTCGGCCCCGGCACGCTGGTGACGCCGTCGAAGCGGAAGGAATAGCCGCCGACCGTCACCACGTCGCCCGGCTCCATGCGCACGTCGCGCTCGATCTCGTAGCCCTTGACCAGCGTCACGCCGACGATGAACACCGCCACACCGCAGTGCGCGGCCAGCATCCCGTAGTAGCCGCGCGGCTGCGCGCGCAATCTCGCTCCGAGGCTGCCGGCGGCGCCGGCAAGCCTGCCGCGCAGGTTTTCGGCGGAGGTGAGCAGGATCCACGATGCGAGCAACAACCCGAAACTGACCATCGGCGTCCAGCCGCCCGCCGCGAACGGCAGCAGCAACGCGCTGACGATGCTCACGCCGAGCGCCCAGCGCAGCCGCACCGCGAGCTCGGGCAAGGACGCCTGTTTCCAGCGCGCCAGCGGCCCGAGCCCCATGAGGAACACCGCCGGCGTCATGAGCGGCACGAACACCGACTCGAAGTACGGCGGGCCGACCGAGATCTTGCCGAGCCCGAGCGCGTCGAGAAACAGCGGGTAGAGCGTGCCGAGCAGGACGGTGCCCGCGGCCGCCACCAGCAGCACGTTGTTGGAGAGCAGCAGGGATTCGCGGGAAACCGGCTCGAACGAGCCGCCGAGGCCCACGCGCGGCGCCCGCCAGGCAAAGAGCGCGAGCGAGCCGCCGATGACGAACGCCAGGAAGCCCAGTATGAAGACGCCGCGTTTCGGGTCGGTCGCGAACGCGTGCACCGAGGTGAGCACGCCCGATCGCACGAGGAAGGTGCCGAGCAGGCTCAGGCTGAACGCGAGTATCGCGAGCAGCACGGTCCAGCTCTTGAAGCTGCCCCGCTTCTCGGTCACCGCGAGCGAATGGATGAGCGCGGTGCCGACGAGCCACGGCATGAACGACGCGTTCTCGACCGGGTCCCAGAACCACCAGCCGCCCCAGCCCAGCTCGTAGTAGGCCCACCAGCTGCCGAGCGCAATGCCGCACGTGAGAAAACACCACGCCGCCGTGGTCCACGGCCGCGACCAGCGCGCCCAGGTCGCATCGAGCCTGCCGGAGAGCAGCGCCGCGATGGCGAAAGCGAAGGCGACCGAGAAGCCGACGTAGCCCATGTAGAGCATGGGCGGGTGGATCACCATGCCCGGGTCCTGCAGCAGCGGGTTGAGATCACGCCCGTCGGCCGCGGCCGGAAACAGGCGGTCGAACGGATTCGAGGTCAGCAGCATGAAAAGGAGAAAGCCGACGCTCACGATGCCCATCACGCCCAGCACGCGCGCCGCCATCTCGTCCGGCAGGTGGCGGCTGAAGACGCTGACGGCGACCGTCCACACATTGAGCATCAGCACCCAGAGCAGCAGCGAGCCTTCGTGCGAGCCCCACGTCGCGGCGATGCGGTACTCGAGCGGCAGCTGGGAATTGGAATTAGTCGCGACGTTCACGACCGAGAAATCGTTGTTGACGAACGACCACGCGAGGCAGCCGAACGCGATCGCCACGAACACGCACTGCCCCTGCGCCGCCGGCCGCGCCAGCGCCATCCATTCCGGCACGCGGCGCGCGGCGCCGGCGATCGGCAGCACGGCCTGCGCGAGCGCGAGCGTCAGCGCGAGGATGAGGGACAAATGCCCGATCTCGGGAACCATCGCGCTGGCTGCCTACTTAATGACCACGGTCTTCTGCGCCTTTGCCGCCTGCTCCAGCGCGTGGGCGGCCTCCGGCGGCATGTAGTTCTCGTCGTGCTTTGCGAGCACTTGCGTCGCCCGGAAGACGCCGTCGGGCCCGAGCTTGCCCTGCGCCACCACGCCCTTGCCCTCGCGGAACAGGTCGGGAAGGATGCCCGTGAACGCGACCGGGATGGTTTGCGCCGTGTCGGTCACGTTGAAGCGCACGGTCAGGCCGTCGGTCTGGCGCTTGACGCTGCCCGCCTCCACCAGCCCGCCGATGCGGAACGCGTGGTCGCGCGGCGCTTCATTGGCCATGACCTGGCTCGGGCTGAAGAAAAAAACCAGGTTGCTCTGGAACGCGTTCAGCACCAGTGCGGCGGCGGCGCCCAGCGCGGCCACGCCGCCGACGATCAGCACCATCTTCTTGTGACGGGGTTTCATTACCATTGACAGACCCATCCGCCGGGATTCGGTTCCGGCGGCAATGCGATAAAACGTTGATTTTAGCGGGTTCGGCCGCGCGCGGGCAAAAAGCGGACGGCCCTCACGCGACGCCGTTCAAGCGCGCGTGCAGCCTGCCGACGTCGGGCAGGCGCACGTTGCGGCCATCGACTTCGATCAGCCCGCTGGTCACCAGGTCGCGCAGGATGCGCGAGAAATGCTCGTGCGTGAGATTGAGCTGCGAGGCGATGATGCCTTTCTTTGCGGGGAGCGTGACCATGTCCCCGCCCTCGGCGGCATCGACGGGAAGCCGGTTCAGCAGGTAGCCGATCACGCGCTCGGTGCCCGAGCGCAGCATGCAATCTTCCAGCGCCCCGATCAGGTGCTGCAGCCGGTGGCTCAACGACGCGACGATGTTGCGCGTGAATTCCGGCGTGTGTTCCAGCTCCGCCAGGACGGTCGCCTTCGCAACCGTGACGAGCTGGGTGTCAGTAAGTGTTTCCGCAGTGAGCACGTGCGGCCGGTCGAGAAAGATGGAGGATTCGTCGAGGCATCCGCCGGGTCCCACCAACTCAACGATCTTCTCGCCGCCCTGCGGCGTCTCCAGTGCCAGCTTCACCTGGCCGGACACCACGATGTAAAGGCCCCGGCAGGCCTCGCCTCGCCGGTAAAGCACCGTGTCGCTGCCGGCGCTGACCTCGTTGACACCCGCGGAGAGCCGAGCCAGCGCCGCCCCGTCGAGGCCACGGAAAAAGGGCAACTCGAGCAGGCGGTTTGCGGGTGGCATCTGTGTCGTGGTCATGGCCGGTGATGTGCGGGTTTCGGGCGTTGTTTAAGCCATTATTGCGGATTGGTACGGCGCGGTATTGATGCAAATCAAGCACTTTTGTTGCGTAGCAGCAACCATGGCTGGATCGTGGCACCCGCTGCCGAAAGCGCGGTAGAAACAATTCGATGCCCATGACATTGGTTTGATGTACATCAAGGAAACGATGCGTGGCGCTTGGTAATTTTCAACGGTCGGTTCTGGAGGCGGATCCAGGGGAGATGGGGTATGCCAGATAGCTTGCGCGGCCGCTCGTCATGCGTGTTCACCACCATTGCGGCCGCTTTGCTGATTCTGGCCGGCACGGTCTTTCCTCTTGACGCCGCCGCCCAGCTCCCCGCTGGCCGCGATGTCGCCGAGGTTTGCAAGAACTGTCACGCCGACCGCGTCGAAACCTACCTCGCTACCAAGCACGGCCAGAAGGGCAACCAGCGCGGGCCCGACTGCCAGACCTGTCACGGCGACGCCACCGAGCACGTCAAGGCCGGCGGCGGACGCGGCGTCGGGGGCATTCTGGGATTCAACAACAAGGCCATAGCCGCCGACAGGAAAGCGGCGGTCTGCCTCAGCTGCCACGCGAGCAACCGGCACCTCGCGTTCTGGGATTCAGGCAGGCACCGCAAGAACGACGTCTCCTGCAACAACTGCCATAGCCTCCACGGCACGCCCGGGCTCGGCTCGACCATCGCGCTCAACCGGCCCAATCCTTCGGTCACGCCGTACCAGACCACGGTGCGGGAGCTTCAATACGAAACGTGCGTGTCCTGCCACAAGCAGATTCGTTCGCAGTTGCTCAAGCCGTCGCACCACCCGATCATCGAGGGCAGGATCACCTGCAACGACTGCCACAACCCGCACGGCGCGCTGTCGCGGGCGATGGTGAAGAGCGAGTCCATACCCCAGCTCTGCACCACGTGCCATGCCGAAAAGCGCGGTCCATTCATCTGGGGCCACCCGCCGGTCGAGGAAAACTGCCTCACCTGCCACAACTCGCACGGGTCCAACCATAACCGGCTGCTCGTGGAAAAAGCGCCGAACGTGTGCCAGGACTGCCATGACGCGAGGTTCCATCCGGGAACGGTGTACGACGGCAGCGGTGGATGGAACTTCATACCGCCCCGCAACAACGTTCCGAATACGCGCCTCATCGCCCGCGGCTGCGTCAACTGCCATTCCCAGGTGCATGGCAGCAACGCACCGGCCATGCGCGGCAAGTTCTTCCTCAGGTAGGGAGCGCACATGAAACGCGCACTGATTGCGATACTGGTTGCAGGCCTGTTTCCAGCGTCGTCCCTGGCCCCTGCCGAGGGGTTGAAGTGGACCGGATCCGCGAGCCTCGGCTTGCGCCACACCAACGATCGGGCCACGGACAATTCCAAGCTCTTCGAATATCGTGACCTGGATTCGGGCCTCATCGGCAACCTCGATCTGCGGGCGCGCGGCGACAACTACTATTTCAACGGCTTCATCGAGAACCCCGGGCGCGACGACCTGTACATCGATTTGCGGGGGGGCAGCTACGGCTCGTTCAAGTACCAGATCTACAACAACGAGCTGCGGCACAATTTCGGCTCCGGGGTTGGCGCGCGCTCCCCTTATTCCGGCATCGGCGGCACGGTGCTCACCGCGACGTTGCCCAACCTGGCGCCGGGCACCTGGAACCTGTTCGACCACTCGTATGATCGGCGCGACACCGGCGGCATGCTCGAGTTGTCGTTCAATTCTCCATGGTACGTGCGCTTCGACGCCAACGAGCTGGTGAAGAAAGGCATCAACGTCACCGGTGGCGCGCAGGGCACGAACCCCGGAGGCGGTTTCGTGGACCTGCCGTCCCCGATCGATTACAAGACCCGCAACGTCTCGGGGGAAGCCGGCTATCAGGGCAAGACCTCGCATATTGCCGCGAATTTCCTGCACAGCAAGTTCGAGAACGACAATCCGCTGCTCATGTGGTCGAATGGCAACCTGTCTGCCGGCCTGCCCCTGAACCGCGACACGACCGTGCTGGCGCCGGAAAACGAGATGTGGCGGCTCGGCATCAACGGCAACGTCAGGAAGCTGTTCTGGGACTCGACCCTGGCCGGACGCGTCACCTACAGCAAGCTCACCAACGACGTCCCGGTGCAGCCCACGATGCTGGCGGCGGCCAGCACCAACCCGGCGACGGCCTCGAGCAGCCCCCTGTACCATGGCGAGATGCAGAACAGCACGGCATCGGTGTCGTTGACCTCTCACCCGATGCGCGAGCTCGATACGCGGGTCTACTGGAACTGGGCGAAAGAGCACAACAACTCGACCCGCCTCACCTTCACGCCGACTGCGGCGAGCGGCCTGCGGTGCTCGGGCGGCCCGTGCACGCCCGAGCTGTTCGCGTACCGGAAGAACAACCTCGGCGCCGAGGCCGGCTACCGCCCCAACCGCGACAACAAGTTCACCGCCGCGTACGAGTATTACGACGTGGAGCGCGAGCGCATCGACTTCATCAGGAACGTCGACAACAAGTACTCCATCGAGTGGAAGAACAGCTCCTTCGACACGCTCACCGGCCGCGCGAAGTACCAGTACCTGCAGCGGCGGTCGAACTACGCGCTTCCCCAGGCCAACATGGTCGCCAATCCGACGGAGACCTATGTGAGGCGGTTCGACCTCGCCAACGTGGACCAGGACCTGTTCAAGATCGTGCTCGATTACGCGCCGGTCCCGTTCCTCGATTTCGGCTTCGAAGCGATCTACAAGAAAAACGATTTCAAGGACACGCCCCTCGGGCGCGTCGAGGACGAGCGCCAGGAATACTACGCCAGCGTCTCGGCCGGGAACCCGAAATCGTTCCGCGTCATGGTGTTCGCCGACGTCGAGCTGCTGCAGATCGATTCGAGACACCGTGTCGGCGGCACCACCATTGCCAACTCGAACCCCAGCGCGGCGCCCACCGGCGGCCCGCCCAACACGATCTACACCTGGC
>Ga0156023_1047_pt1 | contig 11292 bp, 9 predicted proteins | sample RifCSPlowO2_02_FD_107677 | JGI IMG/M metagenome (GOLD analysis project Ga0156023, IMG submission 107677) | Betaproteobacteria bacterium RIFCSPLOWO2_02_FULL_67_26
CCGGCGTCGCCTCGGGCTCGTCGCTCTCCACCACCCACGGCGGCGGGATGCGCCTCGGCGTCTCGTTCGAGACCGCGCCGATGGAGCAGGATACCGAGATCACCGGGCCGCTGATGATGAACCTGTGGGTGTCGAGCACGACCGAGGACATGGACATCTTCGTCACGCTGCGCAATATCGGTCCCGACGGGCAGGAAGTCAGTGAAATCGGCCAGCACGGCCAGCCGGTGCCGCTCACCAAGGGGTGGCTGCGCGCCTCGCACCGCAAGCTCGACCCGGCGAAATCGCTCCCGTACCGGCCCTATCACGCGCACAACGAGCGGCTGTGGCTCAATCCCGGCGAGCCGGTCGAATGCCCGATCGAGATCTGGCCGACCTGCATCGTGCTCGGGAAGGGTCACAAGCTGCGCGTGGACATCCAGCCGCGCGACGGCATCGGCAGTGCGCCCTACACGCACTATCACGCCGACTACAACGCCGGCGCCGAGAACACGATCTACTCGGGCGGCGACCGGCAGTCCTATATCCTGCTGCCGGTCATTCCGCCGAAGTGATGGGACCGGCGCCGTAGCGTCCGGCTTTAACGTCACTTGGTAATGCTGATGCCCGAAATCTTCACGATCTCGGCAACGCGCTTGCGCTCGGTCGTCCGGAAATTATCCAGCTCCTTGCGCCCGCCGCCGATGATCTCGATGCCGAGGACCTTCAGCCTCTCGCCGAACGCCGGCTGACGGGCGGCCTTGACGACCTCTGCGCTCGCCTTGTTGATCACGGCCGTGGGCGTGCCCTTGGGCACCACGATGCTGTACCAGCCAAAGTTCACGAAGCCCGGCAACGTTTCCGCGATCGTCGGGACGTTGGGCAGCCCCGGCGCGCGCTTCGCCGTGCTGACCCCGATCGCCCGCAGCCTGCCGGAGCTGACCTGGGGCCACGCGGCGGGATAGACAGCGAACTGCATCTGGATCTCGTTGGCGATGGTGTCGAGGAGAGCCCCCGCGACGCCCTTGTAGGGCACGTGCAGCATGTCGATGCCGGCCGCGTGCGTGAACATGACCGTGGCGAAATGCTCGCCGCTGCCCGGGCCGCCGGAGCCGTAGCGGAGCTTGCCCGGTGATTTCTTCGCCAGCGCGATCAGCTCGGCGACGGAGTTCGCCGGCAACGGCGGGCTGACCGTCAGCACCCACGGCACCAGCCCGACCAGCGACACCGAGTCGAAATCCTTGTCGAGGTTGAACTTGAGATCGGGGTAGACCGAGGTCGCGACGAAGAGCTGGGAGGTCAGCATCATCCAGGTGTAGCCATCGCGCTCCGAGCGCAGCGCCTGCTCCGCGCTGAGGATGCCGGCGACCCCGGGACGGGCGTCGACGACGACCCGCTGGCCCCACACCTTGTAGAGGTGCTCGCCGATGAGCCTGGCCATGATGTCCGGCCCCGACCCCGACGCGCTGCCGACGATGAGCCGGATCGGCTTGTCCGGGTAGGCCGGCATCGCGGCTTGCGCCGCCGTGGCCGCGAGCATTGCCGGAACCGCGATTGCAGCCAGAATTCTTCGAGTGTGCATGACGATCCTCCTCCTGTTTGTATGCTTAGGTTAATTACGGCGCCGCGCCGGGTCAACAGACAATTTTCAGGCACAATGCCGGGATCAGGGGGGGGCGATGAGCGGCTGCAAGAGCGAGATCCGCGACGGCATGCGGATCGATTGGGACGTGCCGATCGCCATGGACGACGGCGTAGTGCTGCGCGCGGACGTGTTCCGGCCGGTGGCGGAGGGGCAGTACCCCGCGCTGGTGAGCTACGGGCCGTACGGCAAGGGCCTGGCCTTCCAGGACGGCTACAAGACGGCGTGGGAGATCATGAGCCGCGAGAATCCCGACGCCGTATCCGGGAGCACCAACCAGCACGCCAACTGGGAGGTGGTGGATCCCGAGAAATGGGTGCCGGACGGCTACGTCTGCGTGCGCGTGGATTCGCGCGGCGCGGGGCGCTCGCCGGGCTACCTTAGCCACAACGACGCGCGCGAGAACCGCGATTTCCACGACTGCATCGAATGGGCCGCCGTCCAGCCGTGGTGCAGCGGCAAGGTGGGGCTCAACGGTATTTCCTACTACGCAAGCAGCCAGTGGCGCGCCGCCGCGCTGCAGCCGCCGCACCTCGCCGCGATGTGCGTTTGGGAAGGGTGGGTGGACTACTACCGCGATTCGGTGCGTCACGGCGGCATCGCCTGCACCTTCCGCAAGCACTGGCAGGACATGCAGGTGAAGACGGTGCAGCACGGGCGCGGCGAGCGCGGGCCGAAGAGCCGCGTCACCGGAGAGCTGGTGTGCGGGCCGGAGACGCTGCCCGAGGAGGAGCTTGCCAGGAACCGGGCGGACATGTGGGAAGGGGTGCTGAAGCATCCCCTGGCCGACGACTACTACCGGGAGCGCACGGGAGATCTCTCGCGGGTGACGGCGCCGCTGCTCTCGGCGGCGAACTGGGGCGGGCAGGGCCTGCACCCGCGCGGCAACTTCGAGGGGTTTGCCCGCGCGGCGTCGAAACAGAAGTGGCTGGAAGTGCACGGTGGCTCGCACTGGGCGCCGTTCTACACCGACTACGGCGTGAAGCTGCAGAAGCGCTTCTTCGATTTTTTCCTGAAGGGCAGGCAAAACGGCTGGGACCGGCAGCCGCGCGTGCTGTTGCAGGTCCGCCATCCGGGGGAAAAATTCGTCGAGCGCCACGAGCACGAATGGCCGCTGGCGCGCACGCGGTGGACGCCGTTCCATCTCGACCCGGACGGGATGCGCCTGTCCCCGACGCCCGTCGCCGCGGACAAGTCGGTGACCTACGACGGCCTGGGAGAAGGCTTGATCTTCTCGACGCCGCCGCTGGAGCAGGAGACCGAGATCACCGGGCCGTCGGCGCTGAAGCTGTGGGTGTCCTCGACCACGGCGGATGCCGATATCTTTGCAGTGCTGCGAGTGTTCGATCCCACGGAAAAGGAAGTCGTGTTCCAGGGCGCGCTCGATCCGCATACCCCGATCGCGCAGGGGTGGCTGCGCGCCTCGAACCGCAAGCTCGACCCCAAGCTCACGCTCCCGTGCCGGCCGTACCACGCGCACGACGAGAAGCAGCCGCTCACGCCCGGCGCCGTCCATGAGCTGGATGTCGAGATCTGGCCGACCTGCATCGTGGTGCCGAGGGGCTACCGCATCGCGCTCACGATCCGCGGCAGGGACTACGAGTGGGAAGGCGAGGCGGCGACGCTCTCGAACATGAAGAACCCGATGCGCGGCTGCGGTCCGTTCGTCCACGACGACGGGACTGACCGGCCGCCGGCGGTCTTTGGCGGGAAAGTGACGCTGCACGTGGGACCGCAACAGCATTCCCACGTGTTGCTGCCCGTCATACCGCCAAGTGGAAGGCAGGGATGAGGGGCACCCCCGCAGTGCGCAATCGCCTGCCAGGTCCCCCGCCCGCACGTCGTTGACAAGGGGAGACCAACCTACTCATACTGGTTCGTACAACAACAACAGGCGTCGCGCGAGGATGCAAGACGGCATGCCGGTTACGGGCAAGATCGTCATCGCAGCGGCGCGGATCGTTTCGCACGAAGCGCAACGCAAACATGGAGGAGGAACTATGCTTCGCACCCTGCCGGCCGGCTTTCTGATTCTCTTGTCGTTGGCGGGCGGTGTCGCCGCGCAGGAGGCGTATCCCACCCGGCCGATCAATCTCGTGTCGCCCTATCCACCGGGCGGCGCGGCTGACCTCACCGCCCGGCCGCTCGCCCCGGCCCTGGAGCGGGCCCTGAAGCAGCCCGTGGTGGTGGTCAATCGCGTGGGCGCCGGGGGCGCGGTGGGCACCCAGTTCGTGTCGACGGCCCCCGCGGACGGTTACACGCTGATGATCACCGTATTCTCCATCTCCACCATCCCGGAGGCGGACAAGGTGGCGGGCCGCAAGCCGCGCTTCACCCGGGACCAGTTCGTCCCGATCGCCCGCATCAACGCCGACCCCACGATGTTGATCGTGCACCCGAGCACCCCGTGGAAGAGCGTGAAAGCGCTCGTCAACGAGGCGAAGAAGCGCCCGAATGACATCGTCTTCGTGTCCGCGGGCCCCTACACCGTCGCGCACATGGCGATCGAAGTCTTCATGCAGACCGCCAAGATCAAGATGCGCCACCTGCCCACCACCGGGGGCGGCCCCGCGATGACCGCGTTGATCGGCGGGCATGCGTTCGTGTCGGCGCTGTCCACGGGGGCGGTCAGCCCGCAGTGGAAGGCGGGCAAGCTCCGTGTCCTGGCGAACTCGGGCGCCAAGCGGCTGGCGGCGTTCCCCGATACGCCGACGCTGAAGGAACTCGGCTACGACATGGAGGTTTACCTGTGGACCGGGATGTTCGCGCGCAAGGAGGTGCCGCCCGCGATATTGAAGACGGTCCGGGCCGCGGTGGGCAAGGCGGTGCGGGACTCCGAGTTCGTGAAGGCATCAGCGAAGATGCAGATGCCGCCCGACTACCTCGACGCGCCCGAGTTCCAGACTTGGTGGGACAAGGACAGCGAAATGCTGGCCAACGCCATCCGGCGCATTCCGCAACCGTCCAAGTAGCGCGGGTGCGCCGCGCCGGATCGAAGGACAACGCGTGCGGTCGCTGACTGTCGACCAGGTGGTGGGGTCGGTTTTCGCGGCGTTCTCGCTCCTGGTCCTGTGGGAAACGCGCGGCATCCCGTTTGGATTTCTTGCCGAACCCGGGCCCGGCGCCATGCCGACGCTCCTCGCGACCGCGCTGCTGGCGTGCAGCATCGCGGTCGTTGTCGGCGGGCGCTCCGGCAAGCGCGCCGCCGATGTCAAGTGGACGGAATGGCGCCACGCCGTGGGCATCCTGGGGGCGTGCGCCTTCATAGCGTTTGCGCTCGAACGCCTCGGATACCGCCTGACGATACTCGTGATGCTGCTGGTGCTGGTGAGCATCGTCGAGAAAAAGGGGTGGATCGCGGGGATCGTTTTCGCCGCCTGCTTCTCCTTCGCCACTCACTATCTCTTCAACACGCTGCTGCGGGTGCCCCTGCCGCAGGGTCCGTTCGGGCTGTAGGACGCCCTCGCGGCCCCGTGGAAGACGGCAGACAACGCGCAGGTAGCAACAGGATAGCGGCCTGATGGTCGAGACGCTGCACAGTCTCGCCAACGGCTTCGCGGTGGCCTTGTCCCCGGAAGTGCTGATGTACGCTTTCGTGGGCTGCCTGGTGGGAACGCTGGTGGGCGTGCTCCCCGGCGTGGGGCCGCTGGGGGGGATCAGCCTGCTCTTGCCGGTCACCTACGGGCTGGACGCGACCAGCGCCCTGGTGCTGCTGGCCGGCATCTACTACGGGGCGATGTACGGCGGCTCCACGACTTCCATCCTCATGCGAATTCCCGGCGAGGCCGCGTCGGTGATGACGTGCATCGACGGCTACGCCATGACGCAGAAAGGACGGGGCGGGGCCGCGCTGGCCATCGCCGCGGTGGGCTCGTTCGTCGCGGGGACCCTGAGCATACTCGGGCTCATGTTGCTGGCGCCCCCGCTTGCCGAGTTCGCCCTGCGCTTCGGTCCGCCCGAGAATTTCGCGTTGATGGTTCTGGGCCTGCTCGTGCTCGCGTACATGAGCAGCGGACCGATCACCCGGTCGCTGAGCATGGCCGCGCTCGGCCTGCTGCTGGGCATGGTCGGCATGGACACCATGACGGGCCTGTTCCGCTTCGACTATGGCGTGTCCGAGCTGGGCGACGGCATCGGCATCGTGCCGGTGGCGGTGGGATTGTTCGGGATCTCGGAAATCCTGCTTTCGGCCGGGCGTGACTCGAAGGCCGAGATCCGCGCGCCCCGCCTCAGGGAGCTGCTGCCTACCCGGCAGGAATGGCGGGCAAGCGCCGCGCCCATCGGCCGGGGCACCGTGCTGGGATTCCTCATTGGAATCATTCCCGGCCCGGGCCACGTCATTTCGTCCTTCGTTTCCTACTCGGTGGAGCGGCGCCTCTCCAGGCATCCCGAGCGGTTCGGTCACGGGGCCATCGAAGGCGTTGCCGGCCCCGAGTCAGCCAACAACTCGGCGACCAGCGGAGCCTTTGTTCCCATGCTCGCCCTGGGCCTGCCCTCGGGCGCCGTTCCGGCCATCATGCTCGCGGCGATGATGATCCACGGTATCGCCCCCGGTCCCCTGCTGATGCAGCAGCAGCCGGAGCTTTTCTGGGCCGTCATCGCGAGCATGTACGTGGGCAACGTCGTGCTGCTCATCCTCAATCTCCCGTTTGTCGGGATCTTCGTGAACATCCTGCGCATCCCGTATTCGTACTTGTACCCGGCCCTCCTCGCGTTCGCGACGATCGGCGTGTACTCGGTGAACAGCAGCGTGGTGGACGTGTGGATGATGGCCGTTGCGGGCCTCGCGGGCTACGTGCTGCGGAAGCTCGACTACGAAATCGCCCCGATCATCCTCGGCCTGGTCCTCGCGCCGATGATCGAGCTGAGCTTCCGGCAGTCGCTGGCCATGTCGGCGGGGAGCTACTCCATCTTCTTCACCCATCCGATTTCGGCCTTCATGCTGCTGATAGGGCTCACGCTCCTGCTGCTGGGCATGCGGTCGATGTTCACGCGGGCCGCGGGCCCGGGGGCGCTCATGGGCATCGAGCCGGCAGCCGGTCCGGGACAGAAACAGCCCTAGACGGCTCCGCCTTCATCCCTCAAAGATTGGCGTGAGCCAATCGGCTATGGCGTCCACGCCGAGCTGCCGGTTGTCGACCTGGCAGTGCTCCGCGCCGCCCTCGGCGGCAGTGAAGACCTTCAATGTCTTGTGCTTCGAGCCGGCCGCCGCGTAGAGCTTTTTCGCCGAGTCGAGCGGGACGATGCGGTCGTTCTCGCCGTGCGCGACCAGCAGCGGGCATTCGATGCGGCCGGCCACGCCGGAGAGGTCGAAGCGTTTCGCCATTTCCACCGCCTCGTCGAGGTCCTTCGCGCCGAACGCCCACGGCACCTGGAAGTGCGACTGCGCGCTCGATTTCGCGTCCGTCCGCACCGCGCGCCGGATGCCGTCCACCCATGCCTCCATGCTCCAGTGCATCGCGCCGAACGCGACGCACGCGCAGTAGCGCTTCTCGAACGCGACGATGCGCGGCGCGTAGTAGCCGCCGAAGCTGTAGCCCATGACCGCCACCCGCTTCGGGTCCGCCTCCGGGCGCGCCGCGACCCACTCGTAGGCGGCGGTGCCCGCCACTTCGTAATCGTGGCGGGTCCTGATGTCGCGCAGGCGCAGCGACTCGCCCTGTCCCGGGCCGTCGATCGCAAGCGTGTGCCAGCCGCGCGCCGCGAACTCGAGGCCGTTGAAGAGCACGCTCATCTCCTTGCAATTGTCGAGCCCGTCGAACGCCACCATCGTCGGCGCGCGCCCCGCCGCGCCCGGCGCCTTCATGAACAGCGCCGGCAGGCTCTTGCCCTCGTACGGCACCTCGACGCGCTCGACGTTCGGGTAGCGCCGCAGGATGCCCTTCGTCTGGCAGTCGATCGCTTTTTGCCCCATCGCGCGCTTCTCGGGACCGGGCTCGATGAAGCGCTCGGCGGTGAAGTAATACATCCCGGCGCGCAGAAACAGGTTGCCGGCGCTCATGCATTCTCCGCGCGCCTGGGCGGCCCCGGCTGATTTTTCAAGGCGCGCGGCGACGGCGCTCCATTCCTCCCGCCACGCGTGCGGCTCGCCCTGGCGCGCGCGCAGCCGCTCGCAGACCTCGTCGATCTCGCCGAGCGCGACGGCGCCGTACGGCGCCATGCCCTTGGTGACGAGCGTGGCGTTCGACCACATGAAATTACCGGGGAAGTGGTCGATCCAGGTGGGGCTGGCGGAAGCCATGAACAACCGTGAGATCGGGAGAGCGGGAGATCGGGAGAGCGATAAACCAGGAGATCGCGAGATCGGTCAATCGGGAGAGGGTTGGTCCCCCTCCCGCCCTCACGCTCTCACGCCCTCCCGTGTTCTCGGTCCGGTCACGGAATCTGGATCTTGCCGCCGCCCGGCATGCCGCCGCCGGGCAGGCCGCCCATGCCGCCCTGCGGCACGACGATGGAGGACGCCGCCTGGCGGCGCAGCTCCTGCAGGTCCTTCATGGTGCGCTCGACCGCCTCCTTCGCCGCGCCGGCAAATTTCGACACCGCCTCGTCGAGCGTCTGGGCCTCGAGCTCGAAGTTGATCGGCAGCGTGCCGACGTTGGTCATGAGCTGCGCTTCGCCGAGGTAGATCACGGCCCGGCTGGCGTCGGTCGAGCCGTCGCGCTTGACCGGCGTCAACATGCGGATCGTTCCCACCTTGCGGTCGGTGATGATCTCCTCGCGATAAAGCGATGCGGCGTCCATCGTCGGTTCGCCGGTCCGTTCGTCGGGTCTTTGGGCCATGGGTGCCTCGTCGGTGCGTATTGCGCAAGCGCAAGCGTATCAGAAATATTTTTCCAGCGCTCCGGCGGCGCCGCGCGCGCCATCCTCCTTCGAGACCCTGGCGCCGAGGTCTTGCGCGCGCGCGGCATAGTGCGGGGCTGCGAGCAGGGCGGCCAGCTCGCGCGCCAGCGCGCCGGCCGATGCCTTTGCGAACGGGATGCTGCGCGCGACGCCAAGCGCGGCCGCGCGCCGCGCGTTGTCGGGCTGGTCGAACGCGACCGGCACGATCAGTTGCGGTCGGCCCGCCGCGAGCGCCTGCGCCAGCGTGCCGATCCCGCAGGAATGCACGACCGCCGCCGCTCGCGGGAACACCGCGGAGTAGGGGAGATACTGAAACACCTTGATTGTCGGGGGGGCGGCGCCGAGCGCCTCAGGCGGATTTCCCGTCAACAGGATCGCGCGCCGCCGCAGGGATTGCGCGGCGTCGATCGCCGCGCGCCAGAATCCGCCCGCAACCATGACGGCGGAAGAGCCGAGTCCGAACACGATGGGCGGCTCGCCCGCGGCGAGGAACGTTTCGAGCTCGGCCCGGGTGCGGGCATCGGGCGCGGCCCCGTCGTAGCGCGGGAAGCCGCACACGACGGTGTTGGGCGGCCAGTCGGGCTGCGGGGCGGCGAGCACGCCGGAGAACAAGGCCAGGTGCAGCCGCGGCGAGAACTGTCCTTCGAACTGCGCAACCTTGCCGGTCGGAGGCAGGCCCAATTCGGCGCGGAACGCCCGCAGCGGCGCCTCCCAGCGCCAGACCATGGCGCGGGGGATGCGGAACAGCCACCGGTACGGCGCGACGCCGAGCCTGCGCGCCCATTGCATCCACGGTGCGGCGGGCAAAACCGGGGGATCGAACGCGGAGAACAACGTGATCGGCGAGAGCGCGGTCGAGACCCAGCGCAGGCCCTGCTTCTGCGCGAGCAACTGTCCCGCGAACGCGAGCGGGTGGGTGACGAGGAGGTCGGCGCCGCGGCACGCGCCCGCAAGGTCCTCGTAGCTCTCGCGCAGGTGCGGCATGAACATCCCGCGCACCAGGAATTCGGGCCCGCGCCAGGGATCGACCAGACGCTCCATCACGGCCGTCCGGTCGCCGAACCCGGCCATGTCGGGCCGCATCGGGGCGAACTCGACGCCCGCTCCTTCGACGGCCTCGCGGAACTCGGCGAAGCTGGCGATCAGCGGCCGGTGGCCGCGGCGGCCCAATTCCCGCGCGACGGCGATGTAGGGATGAAGATCGCCGAACGAGCCGAAGGTGGCAAAGACGATGCGCACGCCGTCACGCCTTCGGCGTGTGGCGGCGCAGCGCAGGCACGCCAGGCCGCCCGGCGCGGCGGTGCTGCTCGAGAAAAAACTCCGCGAGCAGGTCCGCGTCGCGCCGCCGGACGGACGTGCGCCGCGCGACGAGCGCGAGCGTGCGCGACGGCGCGGGCGCGGCGAACGGCCGGGCGATCAGCCGCGTGCCCTTGAGGAGGCCCGCCTTCAGCGCGATCTCCGGGAGCAGCGTGATGCCGAGCCCGCCTTCGACCATCTGGATCAGCGTGGGCAGGCTGGTGGCCTCGACCTTGGCCTCCCACGCGCCGCGGCGCGGGCCACAGGCGGCAATCGCGTGGTCGCGCAGGCAATGGCCTTCCTCCAGCAGGAGCACCGCGCCGGTGTCGAGCTTGCGGATGGCGATCTCCTTTTCCCGCGCGCCGGGATCGTCCTCGCGCGCCACGAACCAGAATTCGTCCTTGTAGAGCCCACGCACGTGGAAATCGCCGGTGTCGTAGGGCAGCGCGATCAGCGCGACGTCGAGGCTCCCGGCGCGCAGCCGCCCGAGCAGCCGGTCCGTGAGGTCCTCGCGCAGGTAGAGCTTGAGCGCGGGGTGCGCGCGCCGCAGCAACGGCAGCACTTCGGGCAGGAGGAAAGGCGCAATGGTGGGAATCGCGCCCAGGCGCAGCGGGCCCGAGAGGGGCGCGCCGGCGCTGCGCGCCGCTGCGGCGAGATCGGTCGCCCCGGAGAGCAGTTCCCGCGCCCGCGCCACCACCTCCTCGCCCACGGCGGTCAGGCGCACGTGGCGCTTGTCGCGCTCGACCAGCTGCGTCCCGAGCAGGGACTCGAGCTCCTTGATGCCGGCCGACAGCGTGGACTGGGTGACGAACTGCGCCTCCGCCGCCGCCCGGAAGTTGAGGCGGTCGGCGAGCTCCACCAGGTAGGTGAGCTGGCGCAGGGTGGGGAGGGCGGGCATGATCGTTAATTTCGATCATTCTAACTCAGATTATTCGTTGGAGCGATCAATCGGGGTGGGGCACACTCGGATCCGTTCCCATCATTCCGATCAAGAAGACAGCAATGCTGACCGTAGGTGACCGCATCCCTCAATTCGACCTCCAGGGGGAGCTGTATTGACCTGGATCAAGTGTGACTTCGCTGCCGGGGCCAACAATGCATACGGCGACGGCACCGAAAGTTAGGTGCAAACAACCAAAGGAAAGAACCATGCCAAACGAAATGAAGTGCCCGTTCAACCACACCGCCGGCCTCGGCAGGACCAACCGCGACTGGTGGCCGAAACAGCTGCGGCTGGAACTGCTGCACCAGCATTCCTCCAAGTCCAATCCCATGGGCGAGGACTTCAACTACGCCGAGGCGTTCAAGAGCCTCGACTACAAGGCGCTGAAGAGGGACCTGGTCAAGCTGATGACCGACTCGCAGGACTGGTGGCCGGCGGACTTCGGCCACTACGGGCCGCAATTCATCCGCATGGCCTGGCACTCCGCCGGAACCTACCGCATCGACGACGGCCGAGGTGGCGGCGGTCGCGGCCAGCAGCGCTTCGCCCCGCTCAACAGCTGGCCCGACAACGTCAACATCGACAAGTCGCG
>Ga0156023_1113_pt2 | contig 10924 bp, 7 predicted proteins | sample RifCSPlowO2_02_FD_107677 | JGI IMG/M metagenome (GOLD analysis project Ga0156023, IMG submission 107677) | Betaproteobacteria bacterium RIFCSPLOWO2_02_FULL_67_26
TGAAGTTCTTCGCCGAGGAATCCTGCGGGCAGTGCACGCCCTGCCGGGTGGGCACGGCCAAGGCGTTGAAGCTCATGGAAGCGCCGCGCTGGAACCGGGGCCTGCTCGAGGAACTCTCAGTAGCCATGGCCGACGCTTCCATCTGTGGGCTGGGACAGGCGGCGCCGAATCCGATACGCTGCGTGGTGAAATATTTTCCGAAGGAAATCGAGTGAGCCGGGAAGCGAGAGGCGAGCGATGACGGCGATGAGCAAGGACGAGCAGGCGGCGATGCCGGTGGAATTCAAGCTCAACGGCCGGGACGTGGTCGGTCACGGCAACGAGACGATCATCCAGGCCGCCAGGCGCTACGGCGTCGAGATCCCGCACCTCTGCCACAAGGACGGGCTGCGCCCGGACGGCAACTGCCGCGCGTGCGTGGTCGAGGTCAAGGGCGAGCGCGTGCTCGCGGCATCGTGCTGTCGCAAGCCGGCCAAGGGCATGGAGGTCTTCACCGACAACCCGCGCGCGCTGGCCTCCCAGAAGATGGTGCTGGAGCTGCTGCTCTCCGATATGCCGAAGGCGCGGCACACGCTCGATTCGGAGCTCGACCGCTGGGCCGCCGCGCTCGAGGTGGGCAAGCCGCGTTTTGCGCCGCGGCACCAGCCCCGGGCCGATGCGTCGCACTACGGCATCGCGGTCAATCTCGACTCCTGCATCCAGTGCACGCGCTGCCTGCGCGCCTGCCGCGAGGAGCAGGTGAACGACGTAATCGGCTACGCTTTCCGCGGCGAGCATTCAAAGATCGTCTTCGATCTCGACGACCCGATGGGCGATTCCACCTGCGTCGCGTGCGGCGAGTGCGTGCAGGCCTGCCCGACGGGCGCGCTCATGCCGGCGCGCGACGCGGGCATGGTGAAACCGGACAAGCAGGTGCACTCGGTCTGCCCGTATTGCGGCGTGGGCTGCCAGCTCACCTACGCGGTCAAGGACAACAAGATCCTTTATGTCGACGGCCGAGACGGGCCCTCCAACCACGGGCGGCTGTGCGTGAAGGGCCGCTACGGCTTTGACTACGTGCACCATAAGCAACGCCTCCTGAAACCGCTCATTCGCAAGCCGGGCGTGCCCAAGCACGCGGATTTCACCATGGATCCCGCGAACCCGCTCGAGCACTTCCGCGAGGCAAGCTGGGAGGAGGCGCTCGATATCGCCGCCGGCAAGCTGAAGGCAATCCGGGATAAGGATGGCAAGCATGCGCTGGCCGGCTTCGGCTCGGCCAAGGGCACCAACGAGGAGGCGTACCTGTTCCAGAAGCTGGTGCGCACCGGCTTCGGCTGCAACAACGTGGACCACTGCACCCGGCTGTGCCATGCCTCGAGCGTCGCCGCGCTGATGGAAGGCATCAGTTCCGGCGCGGTGTCGAACCAGGTCAACGACGTTGCCCACGCGGAAGTGATATTCCTGATCGGCGCGAACCCGGTGTCGAACCACCCGGTGGCCGCGACCTGGATCAAGAACGCGGCCAAGCGCGGCGCGAAGCTCATCTACGCCGACCCGCGCCGCTCGGACCTCTCGCGCCACGCTCATGTCATGCTGCAGTTCAAGCCCGACACCGACGTGGCGCTGTTGAACGCCATGATGCACGTCATCGTGCACGAAGGCCTCGTAAACGGGGAATTCATCAAGAGCCGCACCATCGGCTACGAGGAGCTCAAGAAGAACGTCGCCGGCTACAGCCCCGAGGCGATGGCGCCGGTCTGCGGCATCCCCGCCGAGACCATCAAGGAAGTGGCGCGGCTCTACGCCACGTCCAAGAGCTCGATGATCCTGTGGGGCATGGGTATCTCGCAGCACGTCCACGGCACCGACAACGCGCGCTGCCTGATCGCGCTCTGCATGATGACCGGCCAGATTGGCCGTCCCGGCACCGGCCTGCACCCGCTCCGCGGCCAGAACAACGTGCAGGGCGCATCCGATTCGGGCCTGATCCCGATGGTGTTTCCGGACTACCAGCGCGTGGACAATGCCGGGGCGCGCGCGCGCTTCGAGAAGCTGTGGGGCACGACGCTCGATCCCAAGCCTGGCCTTACGGTGGTCGAGATCGTGCACGCGGTGCTCGACGGCAAGATCCGGGGCATGTACATCATGGGCGAGAACCCGGCGATGTCGGATCCCGACGCGCACCACGCGCGCGAGGCGCTCGCGAAGCTCGACCACCTGGTCGTGCAGGAGATCTTCCTCACCGAGACCTGCTATTACGCGGACGTGATCCTGCCGGCGACGGCATGGCCCGAGAAGGACGGCACCGTCACCAACACCGACCGCATGGTGCAGCTCGGCCGCAGGGCGCTCACCGCCCCGGGCGAGGCGAAGGAAGACCTGTGGATCATCCAGGAGATCGCGCGCCGCATCGGGCTCGACTGGAACTACGGCGGCCCGGCGGACGTGTTCAACGAGATGCGCAAAGGCATGAACTCGATCGCGGGCATCACCTGGGAGCGCCTCGAGGCGGAGAGCTGCGTGACCTACCCGTGCGAGAAGGAAGGCGACCCGGGGCAGCCGGTGGTGTTCGTGGACCGGTTTCCGACGCCGACCGGACGCGCGACGCTGGTGCCCGCCGACATCATTCCCGCCGCCGAGCGCCCGGACCGGGAATTCCCGTTCGTCCTCATCACCGGGCGCCAGCTCGAGCACTGGCATACCGGCGCGATCACGCGCCGCGCGTCGGTGCTCGATGCAATAGAGCCTGAGCCGACCGCCTCGCTCCACCCGCTGGATATCGACGCGATGGGCGCGAAGCCCGGCGACGTGATCACGGTGGAATCGCGCCGCGGCATCATTTCGCTCTATGCGCGGGCCGACGACGGCACGCCGCGCGGGGCGGTATTCATCCCGTTCTGCTTCTACGAGGCGGCGGCGAACCTGCTCACCAACCCGGCGCTCGATCCGTTCGGCAAGATACCGGAGTTCAAGTACTGCGCGGTGAAGGTGATGCGCGGCGGGGAGTTGACGCCGCGCTCGAGCTACGGCGGCGGCCAGGCCTACGCGGAAGCGACGACCGGCGGGGCCTGAAACGGCTATTTCTTGTTCCGCGCACGGACGGCTTGCAGTGCCTGCTCCACCGCGGCCCGGTCGCCGGGATCACGAACCAGCGCGTGCGCAGCGGAAAATTGCGTTTCGGCCTCCTGGCTGCGTCCGCTATCCAGGTACGCCAAGCCAAGATGAAGCCGGATACGGCCTTCGTATTGGGGATCGAAATGTGGATCCCGCGGCCGGCGCAAGGCCTCTTCCAATAGCTCGACTGCCGTTTGGGAACGGTTGCGGGAACGCTCCAGGACGGCGAGCCGGATGCGGTTCATGTAATCGTCGGGGTTGGTTTCGAGCGCGCGCCGGTGAGCGCGTATCGCTGATTCGTAGTTTCCGAGTGAAGTCTCGATCGCGCCAAGGGCATACCACGCAAAATGATAGTCGGGATGCAGCTCTATCGCCCGCAGATAGGCATCGCGGGCCTTGGGTAGCTCCCACTGCCGCACGTAATACGCCCCCAGGTTCGCGTAACGCCAGGAACTCGGCCCATCCTGGCGGATCGCCCACGTGTTCATGACGGCGTCGTTCTTCCACAGCGGAATGATCACGCGGACATTGGCGGCGGAACCGAGCAGCCACACCGCGAGGATCAGACCGAGAAACGCCCTGCCGTACCGGACACGTTTCGCGAGGGCCGTGTCGGCAGAACGGACGAGGAACGGTACGGCGAGGCACGCAAACACCAGCGGAAAGGTGAGATAGCGGGAGGCCACACCAATCTCGCGGGGGTCGGTCACGGCGGGAATGGGCACGATGTTGGCAACGGGGATCAGCGCGGCGACGAAGGCAAGAAACAGCAAAGCCGGAACACGACCGGCGCCACCCTTCCAGGCAGCCAGCAGCGCCACGACGATCACTGCCGCGCTGGCCGCGGCCGTCGGCAGCACCTCCATCGCGTCGATCGGCAAGGGCAGTTGCCGGCCCGGGGCAATATTCTGAAACGGCCAGAGGGCGTTCCCGATGTGCTGCGCCAGGCTCGCCACCACCACCAGCGCGTGCTGGCCGAAGGACCCGATATAGCGCGCCGGGGAATCCATATCGGTCAACCCGAAGGCCGGTCCCAAGACGGCGAAGCGAGCCGCAAAGTAGAGCGCCAGAGCGCCCAGCAGAGCGGCGTAAACCCGGTAATGCGACGCCCACAACGTCCTCAGCGGATGCAACCCGAGCGGAGCCTGCGGCCGCAGCCGTGCCAGGTGCAGGAAAGGCAGAGCGGCGAGGAACCCGACGGCTGTTTCCTTGCTCAACAACGCTGCAAGAAATCCGGCCCCGACGGCTAGCGCCCTTTGCCTGCTGCCCTCCTGCAACGACTGGTCACCCAGCGCGGCCAGGCACAGCATGCAGGTCATCACCACATCGGCGCGGGCCGAGATAAAGATGACGGGCTCAGTGAGCGCCGGATGGATTCCATAGATAAGCCCGCACAAAGAGGCCAGAACGAGCCGCTGCGTCGGCGGCAACGACGGTTCGTCCAGCAGGCGCCACGCAACGAGCGTAAGCAGCAATACGTTGCCGGCGTGAATGAGCAGATTAACGATGTGAAAGGATTCGGGTCCGGTCTGCCCCGCCCACAACTGCAGCAGAAAGGTCAGCATCAGCAACGGCCGGAACAGCACCGCATACTCCGCCGGCGGCCGCAGCAAGGCCTCCTGCCACGACATCGCGGCGAGACCGTCCGCAAATCGATCCACTATGGCCCAATCGTCCCAGACAAAATCATTTTCCCGGACCGGCCAGTACAGGGCCAGCGTCACCAGCGCGGCAAGCAGGCCGCAAGCCATTGCTGAACGCCGAGTCATTGCGGGCAAACAGCCGTTGTGTCCGTTACGGCGTCCGATGGTAGAGTGGGCATGGAGCAGTTTGGCGAATCTTGACTAAGGTCAAGGCCGCGGGGATTGTATTCAAGCAAGAATGCGGGCCACACGGCTGGATTGAAAGAATAGCATTAGTTGCGAAAACGCTAGAGGGGACGCACATGTTGAGTGACATCGAGATCGCACAGAAAGCCGGCATGAAAAGAATCAACAAGATTGCCGAGCGGTTGCAGATACCCGAGGAGTATCTCGTTCCCTATGGGCACTACAAGGCCAAGGTATCTCTCGAATACGTGGACAGCCTGAAAAACCGCAAGGACGGCAAGCTGATCCTGGTGACGGCGATCACGCCGACCCCCGCGGGCGAGGGCAAGACCACCACGACCGTCGGCCTGGGTGACGCGCTCAACCACATCGGCAAGAAGGCGATCATCTGCCTGCGCGAGCCGTCCCTGGGACCCGTCTTCGGCATGAAAGGCGGCGCCGCCGGCGGGGGCTACGCCCAGGTGGTGCCGATGGAGGACATCAACCTCCATTTCACCGGGGACTTCAACGCCATCGGCCTCGCGAACAACCTGCTCGCGGCGGTGATCGACAATCACGTCCATCACGGCAACGAGCTGGGGATCGACGTGCGCCGCATCACCTGGAAGCGGGTGATGGACATGAACGACCGCGCGCTGCGCGACATATCGGTCGCCCTCGGCGGCCCGGGCAACGGCTACCCGCGCCAGGACGGGTTCGATATCGTGGTGGCGTCCGAGATCATGGCGATATTCTGCCTTGCAACCTCCCTGAAGGACCTCAAGAACCGGCTCGGCAACATCGTGATCGGCACTACCCGCGACCAGAAGCCGGTGCGCGCGAAGGACCTCAAGGTGCACGGCGCGATGAGCGTGCTGCTGCGGGACGCGCTCGCGCCCAACCTCGTGCAGACGCTCGAAAACAACCCGGCGTTCATCCACGGCGGCCCGTTCGCCAACATCGCGCATGGCTGCAACTCGGTGATTGCGACGCAGACGGCGCTGAAGCTCGCCGATTACGTCGTGACCGAGGCCGGGTTCGGGGCCGACCTCGGCGCCGAGAAATTCGTCGACATCAAGTGCCGCAAGGCGGGCCTGCGGCCGGGCGCGGTGGTGATCGTGGCCACGATCCGCGCGTTGAAGCACCACGGCGGCGTCGACCGCGCCGATTACAACAAGGAGAACCTCGCGGCGCTGGAGAAGGGCATCGCCAACCTCGAGCGGCACGTGAACAACGTGAGGAACCACTACGGCCTGCCGTGCGTGGTCTCGATCAACCGCTTCAACTTCGACACACCGGCGGAGATCGAGCTGCTGAAGAAGAAAATGGCGCACCACGAGGCGCCGGTGATCCTGGCGACCCATTGGTCGGACGGCGGCAAAGGGGCGGAAGAGGTCGCGCGCGCGGTGGTGAACCTCATCGAGAAGGTCCCCTCCGACTTCAAGTACGTCTACGACGACGCGATCCCCCTGTGGGACAAGATCAGGACCATCGCCACCAAGATCTACGGCGCGGCCGATGTCACGGCCGATGCCAAGATCCGCGGCCAGATCAAGAAGCTCCAGGAAGACGGCTATGGGAGCTATCCGGTGTGCGTCGCGAAGACCCAGTATTCGTTTTCGACCGATCCGCAACTGCGCGGCGCGCCGTCCGGCCACGTGATCAACATCCGCGAGGTGCGGCTCGCCGCGGGCGCGGAATTCATCGTGATGGTGTGCGGCGACGTCATGACCATGCCCGGGTTGCCGAAAGTGCCGTCGGCGGAAAAGATCGACCTCACCGACGACGGGAAAGTGGTCGGCCTGTTCTGATCCGGTATAATCCGCGCGCGCCGCAACCAGGGCGTCATCACGAGGAGTGACCGCGAACGATGGAACTGTGGAACGAGATTCAGACCACCGCGTTCTGGATCGGGCTATGGCAGATCATTCTCGTCAACATCGTCCTCTCCGGCGACAATGCCGTGGTGATCGCGCTCGCCGCGCGCTCGCTCCCGCCGCGGCAGCAGACGCAGGCGGTTCTTTGGGGCGCGGGCGCCGCGGTGGTGATGCGGATCATACTCACCATCGTCGCGGTGGAACTGCTGAAATGGCCGTGGCTCAAGATGATCGGAGCGGTGCTGCTGCTGTGGATCGCGGTGAAGCTGCTGCTGCCGGAAGATGGCGGCGACGACGGCATCGAGTCGAGCGAGAACCTGTGGGCGGCAATCAAGACCATCCTCATCGCCGACCTCGTGATGAGCCTCGACAACGTGATCGCGGTGGCCGCCGCCGCGAAGGGCAGCCTCACCTTGCTGATACTGGGGCTCGCGATCAGCATACCGCTGGTGATCTTCGGCGCGACCATGCTGATGAAGATCATGGATCGCTATCCGGTCATCATCACCATCGGCGCCGCGCTGCTCGGCTGGGTCGCGGGCGACATGGCCGCCACCGACCCCGTTGTGAAAGGCTGGGTGGACGCGAACGCAGCCTGGCTGCATTGGGCGGCGCCATCGGCGGGCGCGGTACTCGTGGTCGTGCTCGGCAAATGGCTTGCCGCTCGCGCCGAGGCCGGGCACAAGGAAATCGTGGACCTTGGCGAAGGCAGCGAGACCAGGGCGCCACGCTGAAGTCAATCATGGATCATTCAGGAGCGCCCCGATGCTGAAGTTCCTCATTCCGGTGGACGGGTCCGAATCCTCGAACCGGGCCGTCGACCTGTTGATCAAGAAGCTCGGCTGGTTCAAGGACGGGGTCGAGATCCACCTCCTCAACGTGCAGCATCTGATTCCCTACGGCGACCGGGTCTCCTCGGTGGTGGGTCACGACAAGATCGCGCAGTTCCACCAGGAGGAGGGGATGGCGGCGCTCGCAGCCGCCCGGCAGAAATTCGACGCCGCCCGGCTCAAGTACCACTACCATATCGGGGTGGGCCACGAGGCCGAGATCATCTGTAAGTACGCGAAGGAAAAGGGGTGCGACCAGATCGTCATGGGCACCCGCGGCATGGGTTCGGTGTCGAACCTGCTGTTGGGATCGGTCGCGACCAAGGTCATCCACCTGTCCCCGGTGCCGGTGCTGCTGGTCAGGTAGGCCGCCTCCCGCAAGGCCGGCCATTATGCCCCCGCTGCGACCGGGGGGCCTGGTTGCGGTAATATTGCGTAAGGTTGACAGGGGTCAATTCCATCCGGGGCCGGAATTGCGGATGATTGTCGGCTGGAAGCTGGAACAGGTGGTAGGGTCCCGAACGGCGGTTGTGGCGCAAGTGAAGTTCAAACCATAAGGAGGAGCAAGTCATGCGTACCCAGCAAGTTCTTACCTGCAGTGCAGCGATGATTGCCGCCGCGTTCGCGGCCGCGCCGGCGGCGGCGTGGGAGCCAACCAAGACGGTGGAGTTCATCATACCGGCCGGCACCGGCGGCGGCGCGGACCAGATGGCGCGCTTCACTCAGGGGGTGGTCGCCAAGCACAGCCTGATGAAGCAGTCCATCGTGCCGATCAACAAGTCGGGCGGAGCGGGCGCGGAGGGTTTTCTCGACGTGAAGGCGTCGAAGGGCGATGAGCACAAGATCATCATCACGCTGTCCAACCTGTTTACGACGCCGCTCGCAACCGGCGTGCCGTTCAACTGGAAGGACCTGACGCCGGTGGCGATGCTGGCGCTCGATAACTTTGTCCTCTTTGTCAACGCCGACACGCCGTACAAGAGCCCGAAGGACTACATCGATGCGGCCAAGAAAGCGGGTCCGGGCAAGTTCAAGATGGCCGGCACCGGCGCGAAGCAGGAGGACCAGATCATCACGGTCGCGATCGAGAAGGCGGGCGGCGTCAAGTTCACCTACGTCCCGTTCAAGGGCGGCGGCGCGGTGGCGACCCAGCTGGTCGGCGGGCACGTCGATTCGACGGTGAACAACCCGATCGAGGCGGTGGCGCACTGGCGGTCCGGCAAGCTGCGTCCGCTGTGCGTATTTGAGAAAGCGCGCATGCCGTACAAGAACAAGGTGACCGAGACCATGTCGTGGAACGACATCCCGACCTGCAGGGAAGCCGGCATCCCGATGGATTACCTCATGCTGCGCGGCATCTTCATGCCGGCCGGGGTGTCGCAGGATGTGGTTGATTACTACATCGGGTTCTTCAAGAAGGTGCGCGCGACCGCGGAATGGAAGAAGCTCATGGAAGACGGCGCTTTCAACCAGAGCTTCATGGCCGGCAAGGAGTACGTCGACTGGGTCGCGGCAGCGGAGAAGGTGCACCGTGACCTGATGCGGGACGCGGGCTTCCTCGCCAAGAAATAGCGGCACTTCCGGGGGCGGGCGCCACGCCCGCCCCCTTTTTTCTCCGGGGCGGGGCGTCGGTCCGCGCCCCGTGTTTGTCGCGCTTACCGGGGCAGTGGCGGAGATGGAGAACAGCAGCGGATCGGCGCAGCGCGCGGTACGCATCGTCACCATGGACGTCGTCGTCGCGGCGCTGGTGTTCGCGCTCGGCGCGCTGGTGGTCTACGAAAGCCACCGGCTGGGTTCGGGCTGGGACGAAAACGGCCCGCAGGCGGGGTATTTCCCGTTCTACATCGGATTGCTGGTGTGCATCTCGGGCGTGGTGGTGTTCGTGCAAGGCCTGCTCAAGCTCAAGTCCGACGCGAGGGTCTTCGTCCGGCAGGATCAGTTCGGCCAGGTGCTGGTGATCCTGCTGCCCTCCGCGGCCTATGTGCTGGGAATCCAGCTGATCGGCATCTACGTTCCGTCGGCCGTGTTCATCGGGCTGTTCATGAGGCTCGCCGGGAAATACAGCTGGCTGCGCAGCGCGATAGTCTGCCTCGCGGTCAGCGTGACCGCATTCCTGCTGTTCGAGGTCTGGTTCAAGATTCCCCTGCCCAAGGGCCCGTTCGAGAAGCTGATCGGTTTTTGATACCGGCACGGACGAGGACAATCGACGGTGGAAGAACTCAACGCGCTGTTTCACGGCTTCTCGGTCGCGCTGACGCCGTTCAACCTGATGCTGATGTTTATCGGCATCATCCTCGGCGTCATCATCGGCGTGCTGCCGGGACTGGGCGGCGCGAACGGGGTGGCGATCCTGCTGCCGCTCACGTTCGCCATGCCGCCGACCTCTGCCATCATCATGCTCTCCTGCATCTACTGGGGCGCGCTGTTCGGCGGCGCGATTACCTCGATCCTGTTCAACATTCCGGGCGAGCCCTGGTCGGTGGCGACCACCTTCGACGGCTACCCCATGGCGCAACAGGGCCGCGCCGGCGAGGCGCTGACCGGGGCATTCACCTCGTCGTTCATCGGCGCCCTGGTGGCCGTCCTGATGTTCACATTCCTCGCGCCGTTGATCGCCAATTTCGCGCTGCAGTTCGGGCCGCCCGAGTTTTTCTCGGTTTATCTGCTGACGTTCTGCAGCTTCGTCGGCACCGGCAAGGGCAATCCATTCAAGATTATCGCCTCGATGATGCTGGGCTTTGCCATGGCGGCGGTCGGCATCGACATCGTCACCGGCCAGCTGCGGCTCACGTTCGGGTTCACCGAGCTGCTCTCCGGGTTCCATTTCCTGGTGGCGGTGATCGGGCTGTTCGGCATCGGCGAGATCCTCCTGTCCATGGAGGAGGGCCTGTCGTTCTCGGGGCACAGCGCCAAGATCAATCCCAAGATCGTGCTGGAAACCTGGGCCAAGCTGCCGCGTTACTGGGCGACCTCGATCCGCAGTTGCTTCATCGGCTGCTGGATGGGGATCATACCGGGCGGCGCGCCGCCGGCTTCGTTCATGAGCTACGGCGTCGCGCGCCAGATGTCGCGCGAGGGGGACAAGTTCGGCACCGGTCAGCTGGAGGGGGTGGTCGCGCCGGAAACCGCGGCGCACGCCGCCGGCACCTCCGCCCTGCTGCCGATGATCACGCTGGGCATACCCGGCTCGCCAACCGCCGCCGTGCTGCTCGGGGGCCTGATGATCTGGGGGCTGCAGCCCGGCCCGCTGCTGTTCGTGGAGCAGAAGGACTTCGTGTGGGGGCTGATCGCCAGCATGTACCTCGGCAACATC
>Ga0156023_1001_pt1 | contig 10830 bp, 12 predicted proteins | sample RifCSPlowO2_02_FD_107677 | JGI IMG/M metagenome (GOLD analysis project Ga0156023, IMG submission 107677) | Betaproteobacteria bacterium RIFCSPLOWO2_02_FULL_67_26
GAGTTCGACGTGCTGGTCGGCATCAACCTGCTGCGCGAGGGGCTGGACCTGCCGGAGGTGTCATTGGTGGCGATATTGGACGCCGACAAGGAGGGTTTTCTCCGGTCGGAGCGCTCGCTGATCCAGACCATCGGCCGCGCGGCGCGGCACATCAACGGCACCGCCATCCTCTACGGTGACACCGTCACTGACTCGATGCGGCGGGCCATTGGCGAAACCGAGCGGCGCCGCAACAAGCAGATCGCCTTCAACGCCGCGCACGGCATCACCCCGAAAAGCGTTTCCAAGCGCGTCAAGGACATCATCGAGGGCGTGTACGACCACGAGGAAGCGCGCAGCCAGCTGAAGGCCGCGCAGACCGAGGCGCGCTACGGAGCGATGAGCGAGAAGGACCTCACGCGCGAGGTGAAGCAGCTCGAGAAGGAGATGCTGGAAGCCGCCCGCAACCTCGAGTTCGAGCGCGCGGCCCAGTTGCGCGACCAGCTCAGGGCGCTGAAACAGCGCCTGTTTCTAGAGGCGGCGTGACTTGTAGTAAGCCCTTCCCGTGGTTGCTTGATGCTATGCTGCTGGCTGTGTCTCGTTAAGCCGGCTTCATTTGGTCGGGAATAGCGACGCGAATCACCAACCTTCGCACATGGCCGTGTCAGGCAAACCGATCCGTCTTTCCGGACACGCCCGCGAGCAGATAGGACACCGGGGAACCACCGAGCAGGAAGTGCATGAGGCGATTCGGGAAGGCAGCTGGGGCGATGCCGGGGGAGGCCGCCGCGATGCCCGCAAGGATTACAAGTTCGATGCCGAGTGGAATGGCCGCCGCTATGCCACGAAACAGGTACGGCCGGTATTTGTCGAGGAAGCGGGAGAGATCGTCGTAGTAACGGTGTACGTGTATTATTTCGAGCGGAGGCAAGGATGAAGATCACCTACGATCATGAAGTGGACGCCCTGTATATCCGCTTCAAGGACACGACCGTCACGACCAAGCACCTCGCCGACGGCATCGTGGCTGACTACGACGCGGCAGGGAAGCTTGCGGGGATCGAAATCCTCGACGCGACAAAACGCCTCGACGATCCATCGGTACTCAAGCAGGTGATTCTCGAAGACGTCGCGATTGCGCGATGAACCTGCGTCCTGCGCGATAGAGCGCCCAGTTTCCCTTCCCCTAGAAGCGCCTTCCGCCGTCCGCCCATCTTGATGTCGCGAATTGCGACATCAGGATTTCAAGTTTTCCAATGCTCGCCCGGCGCCCCGGAATTACTCTCGGATAACGATTCGGGTCTTCAGTGCGAAACCCGAATTAAAATCAATTTGATGGCGCAGCCGATCAAAATCCTGTTCGTGTGTATGGGCAATATCTGCCGATCGCCGATGGCGGAGGGGGTGTTCAAGCACCACGTCTCCGAGGCAAAGCTTGACGACTGGATTGCAAGCGACTCGGCGGGCACGCACGACTACCATATCGGCGAGGCGCCGGACGCGAGGGCGCAGCGCATCGCGGGAAAGCGGGGCTACGACCTGAGCCGCCTGCGCGGCCGCCAGGTGAGCCGGCGCGATTTCGACGAGTTCGACTACGTGCTGGCAATGGACGAGATGAACCTGCGCCTGCTCCAGCGCCTGTGCCCCACGCAGCACGCGCACAAGCTCAGGCTCTTCATGGAATTCGGGGCCGACCCCCAAGTGCGCGAGGTGCCCGACCCCTATTACGGCGGCCCGGAAGGATTCGAGCGCGTGCTGGACATGGTGGAGCAGGCCGCGCGCGGCCTGCTCGATCACCTGCGCGAACGGTGCTAGCCGGGCAGGGCGGTTTCTTTTTCCTTCTGGCCGCCGCTGGCCGCAGATTCCGCCGGGCCGGTCTCGATCTGCACCAGCGGTCCGTCATCCGCCGGAGCCTGCGGCTGGCGCACGCGCTTCGGGCGCGGCGCGGACTCTTCCTCCACGACGCGCTCCTGGGCGGTGCGCACCTTCTCCGGATCGGACTCGACCTGCTGGAGGTCCGAGGGCCATTCGATCCTGACCGGCTCCGCCGGCGCGTACCCGGCACCCGAAGGCGCTTCCGCCGCTTTTTCGTGCGGCGGAAATTCGCGCACCCGCTCGGCCTCGAACGAAGAGGGCGCGGTGGGTGCCTGGTACGGTGCGGCCATCGGCGTTGCGACTTCCACCATGGTGTCGGAGACAGCAGGGGCCGCTTGAACGGCGAAGCTCTCCCCGGCCCCTGGCGCCGGGCGCTCTTCAGCCAGCCGATCCGGTTGGCCGTGAGGTTGCGGTCCGCGAGAAGTTTGCTGCTCGTGCCGGTCGCGTCCTCCACGGCGCCGTCTGCGGCCGCGTCCCTCGCGTTGCTCTCCCGGTTCTCGCGGCTGCTGCTGGCCCTGCGCCGGACCGCGCTGCGGCTGCTGGGGAGATTGCGGCTGCTGCCGCTGCCCCTGTGGTTGCTCGTGGCGGCGATGCTGCTGCTCTTGCCGCCGTTGCTCGTTGCGCTCCGGGTCATGCCGGTTGCGCGCGCCATCGCGCTGGCGGTCCTGCCTGCCCTCCTGGCGCTGGCGCTGGCCGCCGGCCCGTTCCGGCTCACGCTCGCGGCGCGCGCCGTCACGCTCGTGCCGGTGGCGGCGCTGACCGCCGCGCTCCGGCACCGGGCGCGTGGTCTCCGTGGCGACCGGTGTTGCTTCGGCCGGTTTGCGCTTGAAGAAACCGAAAATCTTGCCGATGATCGAGCCCTCCTGTCTCGCGGGCTGCGGCTGCGGCTGACGGACCGGTTCCGGCCTCGTTTCCTTCGCCACCGGCATCGGCGCGGGCTGGTCCGGGGTGATGCCCTTGACCAGCGCTTCCGGGCGCGCCGCGGCGGGCTCGGGTGCGCCGGGCACCGTCTTTTCCTGCTCGGTCGGGGCTTCCACGAGGTTGTAGCTTGCCGGCAGCGGTTCGGTCTTGTTGAGATCGTCGTGGCGCAGCCTCGTCACCGTGTAATTCGGCGTCTCGATGTGCATGTTCGGGATCAGCATGACCGAGACCCGGTGGCGCGCCTCGATCATCTGGAGGTCCACGCGTTTCTCGTTCAGGAGAAAGGTTGCGACATCCACCGGCACCTGGGCGTTGATGGCGCCGGTGTTTTCCTTCATCGCCTCTTCCTGGACGATGCGCAGGATGTGCAGCGCGGTGGATTCGGTGCCGCGGATGTGGCCGGTGCCGTGGCAGCGCGGGCACGGGCTGTGCGCGGTCTCGCCGAGCGACGGCCGCAGCCGCTGGCGCGACAGCTCCATCAGGCCGAAGCGCGAGATCTTGCCGAGCTGCACCCGTGCCCGGTCGTAGCGCAGGGAATCGCGCAGGCGGTTTTCCACTTCGCGCTGGTTGCGGCCGCTTTCCATGTCGATGAAGTCGATGACGATGAGCCCGCCCAGGTCGCGCAGCCTCAGCTGCCGCCCGATCTCCTCCGCGGCCTCGAGATTGGTGCGGAACGCCGTCTCCTCGATGTCGGAGCCGCGCGTCGCCCGGGCCGAGTTGACGTCGACCGAAACCAGCGCCTCGGTGTGGTCGAACACGATGGCGCCGCCGGACGGCAGGTTGAGCGAGCGCGAGTAGGCCGATTCGATCTGGTGCTCGATCTGGAAGCGCGAGAACAGCGGCACGTCGTCCCGGTAGAGCTTGATGCGGTTGACGTTCTGCGGCATGACGTGGCTCATGAACTGCCGCGCCTGCTCGTAGACCGGCTCGGTGTCGATCAGGACTTCGCCGATGTCCTGGTGGTAGTAGTCGCGGATGGCGCGGATCACCAGGCTCGATTCCTGGTAGATCAGGAACGCGCCGGTCTGCTGCTGCGCGGCGCCTTCGATCGCGCGCCACAGCTGCATCAGGTAATTGAGGTCCCAGGTGAGCTCTTCCGAGGAACGGCCGATCGCCGCGGTGCGCCCGATCACGCTCATGCCCGGGGGCAGGGGCAGCTGGTCGATCACGTCGCGCAACTCGTTGCGGTCCTCGCCCTCGACGCGGCGCGAAACGCCGCCGCCGCGCGGGTTGTTGGGCATCAGCACGAGGTAGCGGCCGGCGAGGCTGATGAACGTGGTGAGGGCGGCGCCCTTGTTGCCGCGCTCGTCCTTGTCGACCTGGACGATCAGTTCCTGGCCTTCGTCGATCGCTTCCCTGATGGTGGCGCGGCCGACGTCCACCCCGGGCTTGAAGTAGGCGCGCGCGATCTCCTTGAAGGGCAGGAAGCCGTGACGCTCCGCCCCGTAGTCCACGAAGGCGGCCTCTAGGCTCTGCTCGGCGCGGGTGATGACCCCCTTGTAAATGTTGCTCTTGCGCTGTTCCTTGCCGGGGGTTTCGATGTCGAGGTCGACGAGCTTCTGGCCGTCGACGATGGCGACGCGCAGCTCTTCGGCCTGCGTCGCATTAAACAACATGCGTTTCATTTTTATCTTCTCCCGCGCTCGTACACGGGATGGGGCAAACCACGGGGCCTGCGTTCAGGCAGGCGCCGCTGACCGGATCAGTCGCGTGGAATGAGCATGATCGACATGAAAAGCCGGATGTCTCGTGCAGTTTGCCCAGGTGGGGACCCGCGCCGCGCGCGGAGCCCGCGAATGCCTATGGTGTCGTGAGCGCGTAGTTCGTCTACTATCGCTACTTCTGCGTGGTGAGCGACATTAACCATTTCGTCCGGCGAATCCGTAGTCGTCTGACGATTCGCCTTCGGCACGCCCGATCTTGCTGGCGCGCTCCTGCGGCCAATTCTGGCGTAAGCGCAGGCCGACTCCCGGCCCGGGATCGCGGAGCACTTCGCATCACGCTTCCCGGCAGTCGCGACGTACGGAAAATATTATATACAAATGAAAGGCTTAAGTAAAGATTCCGCAAGCTGGCACGAGGTGGAGGCGGAAGCCGCCGGGCAGCGCGTGGACAACTACCTGACCAAATGGCTGAAAGGGGTCCCGAAGAGCCACATCTACCGCATCCTGCGCAGCGGCGAAGTGCGCATCAACAGCCGCCGGGTCGGCCCCGATTACCGGATGCAGGAGGGCGACCGCCTGCGCCTGCCGCCGTTGCGCACCGCCAGGCGGCCCCTCGCGACAGTGCCTCCGCCCGCGTCGCGCCTCAAGGCCGACGTCATCCACGAGGACGACTTTCTGCTGGTGATAGACAAGCCTGCCGGCGTCGCGGTGCACGGCGGCAGCGGCATCAGCCGCGGCGTCATCGAGCAACTCAGGCTGGAACGGCCGGAGTGCCGGTTCCTGGAACTCGTCCACCGGCTCGACCGCGACACCTCCGGCGTGCTGCTGCTCGCGAAGCGGCGAGCCGCGCTCACCGCGCTGCATCGGCAGTTGAGGGAAGGACAGGTCCAGAAGCACTATGTCGTGCTGGTCAAAGGCGACTGGCGTGACGGCAAGCGCAGCGTAAGACTGCCGCTCCACAAATACGTGCTGGCTTCGGGCGAGCGGCGGGTCAGCGTCGGGCGCGATGGCATGCCCGCCCACACCGTGTTTCGCCTGCAACGGAACTGGAGCGGCTACAGCCTGCTCGAAGCGGAGTTGAAGACCGGCCGCACCCATCAGATCCGCGTGCACCTTGCCCATCTCGGCTATCCGATCGCCGGGGACGACAAGTACGGCGATTTCAAGCTCAACAAGCAGCTCGTCCGGGAGGGCTTGAAGCGGATGTTCCTGCATGCCTGCAAGGTCGTGATCTCGCATCCCCAGAGCGGCGCCATGCTGGCGCTGGAGGCGCCGCTGCCGCTCGATCTGAAAGCATTTCTTGCAGCCCTGGATGCCGGGGAATCGTGAACTCGCGGCGCTTCGACCTGCTGGTATTCGACTGGGACGGCACGCTGATGGACTCCGCGGCCGCGATCACAGCGTCGCTGCGGGCCGCTTGCCGCGATCTCGATCTGGCCGTGCCGAGCGAAGAGCAGGCGCGCTACGTCATCGGGCTCGGCTTGCACGACGCCATGTCGCATATCCTGCCCGGCCTCGACGCGGCGCTCTATCCGCGCGTGGTCGAGCGCTATCGCGTTCATTACCTCCGGCTCGACGCCGGCACTGCCTTGTTCCCGGGCGCAGCGGAGACGATCGCGGCACTGCGCGACTCCGGTTTCCTGCTGGCGGTCGCGACCGGCAAGAGCCGCCGCGGGCTGGATCGAGCGCTCAGTGCGACCGGTCTCGAGCGCTACTTCCATGCCACGCGCTGCGCCGACGAGGGACCTTCCAAGCCGCATCCCGGGATGCTGCAGGGGTTGATGGAAGGATTGGGTGTCGAAAACGAGCGCACGCTGATGATCGGGGACACGACGCACGACATGGAGATGGCCCGCGCCGCCGGGGTGCCGCGGCTGGGCGTGGCCTACGGGGCGCATGCCCGGGAGGCGTTGCTGGGCTGCGAGCCGCTGGCGTGCGTGGACGACTTCGAGAGCCTGCGGCAATGGCTGCTGGCGCATGCGTAATTCCTGCAACGCGGGATGGGGAACCGTTAAAATGCCGGCATCGCCGCGGGCCGCATGGCCGGTGGCGTTCCGGACTGAGGGTGGCAATCATGGCTGAACTGGAACCGGGAAAGCCCGGATCGAGCTGGGAGCGTCAAACGATCGAAAAGGTCGCTTTGGCGGCGATCGACGAGCAGCGCCACGCGCGGCGCTGGGGCATCTTCTTCAAGCTGCTGCTGTTCGTCTATCTGTTTGCGCTGCTGTTCGTCGGCATGGGATTGTTCGGCAAGAGGGAGACCGGCGCCGACAAGCACACCGCGCTGGTCGAGGTGCAGGGTGTCATCGGCCCCAACAGCCTCGCCAGCGCCGACAACGTCACCGCCGGACTGCAGGAGGCGTTCAAGGACAAGCGCACCCGGGGCGTGATACTGCGCATCAACAGCCCGGGCGGCAGCCCGGTGCAGGCCGGGCACATCAACGACGAGATCCGGCGGCTGCGGGCCAAGTACCCCGATATCCCGATCTACGCGGTGGTGGAGGATATCTGCGCCTCCGGCGGCTATTACGTCGCGGTGGCCGCGGACCGCATTTATATCAACAAGGCGAGCATCATCGGCTCGATCGGCGTGCTGATGGACAGCTTCGGCTTCACCGGGACGATGGAGAAGCTCGGCGTCGAGCGGCGGCTGCTCGCGGCGGGGGAGAACAAGGGCTTCCTCGACCCGTTCTCGCCGATCCTCGATTCACAGAAGGAGCATGCCCAGGAGATGCTGGGACAGATCCACCAGCAGTTCATCGGCGTGGTGCGGCAGGGACGCGGCAAGCGGCTGAAGGAAACGCCGGACATGTTCTCCGGGCTCCTGTGGGTCGGTCCGAAGAGCATCGAGATGGGACTGGCCGACGCGCTCGGCAGCGTCGAGCAGGTTGCGCGCGACGTGATCAAAGCCGAAGACATCGTGGACTTCACGCTGCGGGAGAACGTCGCGGAACGGCTGGCGAAGCGGTTTGGAGCCGGGATGGCGGAGGGCCTGGCGCGCTTCGGCGTGCTCGACGGGTTTCAGATCCGCTAAGTTCAGTCGCGATAGAGCAGGAACACGGCCAGCCGCCGGTCGAGCACCGGCGGTTTTTTTTTCCACTCGGAGATGGCGCGCGTCGCCACGGACTCGGTGGGACGCGTGAGATCCACCGCGATGCAAAGCAAGGTGTCCCCGCGGCAGTGCTCGAGGAGGGTGTCGAGCATCGCTGCGTTGCGGTACGGCGTTTCGATGAAGATCTGCGTCTCGCCACGCGCCCGCGCGTCAAGGTCCTTGAGGCTGCGAGCGCGCTCGCTCTTCTCCACTGGCAGGTAACCGTGAAACGTGAAGCGCTGGCCATTCAGGCCCGAGGCCATCAGCGCCAGCAGTATGGAGGAGGGGCCGGTGAGCGGCACCACCCGGATACCGGCCCCATGCGCGCGTCGCACCAGTTCCGCGCCGGGGTCCGCCACGGCGGGGCAACCGGCCTCGGACATCAGCCCGCAATCCGTGCCGGCGATCAAGGGTGCGAGCAGCGCATCGATGTCCCGCGCCGGCGTATGCTCGTTCAAAAGATGGATGTGAAGGTCCTGCAGCGGACCCGGATGGCGGATCGCCTTCAGAAAGGCGCGCGCGGACCTGGCGTCCTCGGCGATGAAGGTTTGCAGTGCTCGCGCCGCGTCGAGCGTGGCGGACGGGAGGCGGGATGGCACGTCTTCGCTGCCCAGCGCCACCGGGATCAGGTACAACGTCCCCTTGCCCGTGACCGGCTCAGACAAGGGCAACGCCTTCTTTTCGCAACATGTCCGCGAGCCGCACCAGCGGCAGGCCGATCAGGGCGCTGGGATCGTCGCCGGTCACGCGCTCGACCAGCACGATGCCGAGCCCCTCGATCCTGGCGCTGCCCGTGCAGTCGTACGGCTGTTCCAGCTCGAGGTAGCGCTCGATTTCACGGTCGCTGTATTGGCGGAAACGCACGGTTGTCGGCGCTTCCGCCGTCTGCATGGCGCCGGTCTCGGTGTTGAGCAGCGCCAGCGCGGTATGGAACAACACGTCCTTGCCGCGCATCGCTTTCAACTGCGCTACCGCGTTGCGGTGGCTGCCCGGCTTGCCGAGCTGCGTACCGTCGAGCGCCGCGACCTGGTCGCAACCGATGACCAGCGCGCCGGGAAAGGACGGCGCCACCGTCCGTGCCTTGGCTTGCGCCAGTCGCAGGGCGGTTTCGCGCGCCGGCTCATCCGGCAGGGCGGACTCGTCCACCGCGGGCGCTTTCACCTCGAATGGCAGGCGCAACCGCGCCAGCAACGCGCGGCGGTACGGCGACGTCGAAGCGAGCACGATGCGGCGGGAATTCAAGGGCGGGGCGGGGTCCTAAGTCTCTGCCAAATCTGGATTTTTCTGCAAATTCTTTTTGACAGAACTGGGCAAAAATACTATCATGCGCGCCTCATGGCTGTCATCGATAGTCTGGAGTTCGCCCGGACCGGACAGACGCTGAGCGGCAGTGTGCAGATTTCGCGGCTGGCGCGGCTACAGGACAGCCTGATCGACGGCCTCGGCGAGTTGCAGTATGAGGTGAAAGGCGGTCACGACGCGCGCCGGCGGCCGGTTCTCATGCTCGAGGTCGGCGGCGTGCTGCACCTGCAATGCCAGCGCTGCCTCGGGATGCTGAATCATCCGCTGCGGTTGTCCAGCACCCTGCTGCTCGTCAGCGGGGGCGCGGCCGCCGCGGACGAATTCGACGCGGAGGACGCCGAATGGATCGAAGCGAGCGCGGCGCTCGATGTAACGGGGCTCATCGAGGACGAGGTCCTGTTGAGCCTCCCGTACTCGCCGCGGCATGACGAGGGTCTCTGCCGGCACGGCACGGACGCGATGACGGCGGACAGCGCCGGACGGGCGGTGTTTGCGAAGCTCGCCGACCTGAAACGGACCAGCAATTGAGACGCAAGGAGCGATAGACATGGCAGTACAGCAGAACCGGAAGTCCCCATCGAAGCGCGGCATGCACCGCTCGCACGACGCGCTGTCCAATCCGCCGCTGGCGCTCGAGCCGACGACCGGTGAGGTGCACCTGCGGCATCACATCAGCCCGAACGGCTACTACCGCGGCAAGAAGGTCTTGAAGACCAAGGGCGATTAGGCGCGGCGCGCCGGCTATTGCGGCGGACGCGATCGCACATGACGCGCGCCGGGGAGGGAAATCGCGGATGGACGTGAAGGTTGCCATCGATTGCATGGGTGGCGATCACGGCGCGCATGTCACCGTGCCGGCGGCTCTCAGCGTCCTGCGCAGCGATCCCGATGTCTCCTTTCTGCTGGTGGGCCGGCAGGACGCGATCGAGCGGCAGGTGGCCCGAGGCGGCTCCGCGCCGGCCGGGCGGGTGAGCGTCCGGCACGCGAGCCAGGAGGTCGAAATGGACGAGGCGCCCGCGGCGGCCATGCGCGGCAAGAAGGATTCGTCCATGCGTATCGCGATCAACCTCGTCGAGCAGGGCGAAGCGGCAGCCTGCGTCAGCGCGGGCAATACCGGGGCGCTGATGGCGATCTCGCGTTTCGTGCTGGGCATGCTGCCCGGAATCGACCGCCCCGCGATCGCTACCCTCCTGCCGACGCTCGAGGGCCATACCTATATCCTGGATCTCGGCGCCAACGTCAATTGCGCGCCCGAGCACCTGCTGCAGTTCGGCATCATGTGCTCGGAGCTGGTGCGCTCGGTCGAAGGCAAGGCGCGCCCCACCGTCGGGCTGCTCAACATCGGCGTCGAGGACATCAAGGGCAACGACCAGGTGAAGCAGGCGGCGGAACTGATGCGCGCGAGCGATCTCAACTTCCATGGCTACGTCGAGGGCGACGATATCTACAAGGGCACGACCGACATCGTGGTGTGCGACGGTTTCGTCGGCAACGTGGCCCTCAAGACCTCGGAAGGGCTGGCGCAGATGCTCGCCACCTACCTGAGGGAGGAATTCGGGCGCAATGCGCTGACCCGGCTCGCCGGGCTGGTGGCCATGCCGGTCATCAACGCCTTCAAGCGCCGCGTGGACCACCGTCGCTACAACGGCGCGAGCCTGCTCGGGCTGCGCGGCATCGTCGTCAAGAGCCACGGTTCGGCCGACGCCTTTGCCTTCGAGTTCGCCATCCGGCGCGCGATCGAGGAAGCGCGCACCGGCGTGCTCACCCACATCACCGCGCGCATGGCTGCCGTCCACAAGAGCGCAGCGTGAGCCACTTTTCCCGGATCGTCGGCACCGGCGGCTACCTCCCGGCGAAGGTGCTGACCAATCATGACCTCGAGCGCACGGTGGACACCACCGACGAGTGGATCACCACGCGCACCGGCATCCGCCAGCGGCACATCGCGGCGGACGGCGAAAAAACCAGCGATCTCGCGCTCCACGCTAGCCGCAGGGC
>Ga0156023_1024_pt4 | contig 10771 bp, 9 predicted proteins | sample RifCSPlowO2_02_FD_107677 | JGI IMG/M metagenome (GOLD analysis project Ga0156023, IMG submission 107677) | Betaproteobacteria bacterium RIFCSPLOWO2_02_FULL_67_26
CTGCCGCACCCGCGCGCGAATCGGCGCAGGCGCAAGCCACCACCGTCCTGCAGGCGCAGGCAGCGAGCCGTCCGGCAGCGGGTGGCGTGGGCGCCTACGTGCGCGCGCATCCCGTGATGCTGATCGGGACCCTGGCCGGGATTTTTGCGGCCGGCTTCGGCGCCTACGTCTACCTTCAGATATTCAATCCCGGGTTTTTCGTCGGGCAACCGCCGCTCGCGGCCAAAGGTCCGCCGCCGCCGTCGGTCCAGGCCCCCCCGGTGCCCGCTCCCGGCGAGCCGCTGGCGACCGAGACAGTGCTCAGGGAAGCGGCGGCCGAAGCCGCTTCTGCGACGCCTTCCTCCGGCGCGAAGCCGCCGCCCGCAGCGCCGCCCTCCGCGCCGGAGGAGGCCGCCGCTCGCGGCAATACCATCGTCGTCAGCCCCGGGAGCGCCGAGCCGGTCCTGAACCCGTTGCTGGCGCAGTCCTATGCCGCGCTGCAGGCGGGCGACCCCAACGCCGCGCAGCGCCTCTACGGCCTGCTGCTGCGTACCGAGCCCAGGAACATCGAAGCGCTGCTCGGACTCGCCGTGGCGGCGGGCCAGCAGGGGAACGGCGAGGAAGCCGCGCGGCGTTACCTGCAGATACTGGAACTCGACCCGCGGCATGCGCTGGCGCAAAGCGGGCTGATCGCGCTGCTCGGGCGCGCCGATCCCCTGGCCGCCGAATCGAAGCTGAAGCAGTTGATCGCGCGCGAGCCGTCGGCCTATCTTTATTTCACGCTCGGCAACCTGTACGCCGACCAGTCGTTGTGGGCGGCGGCGCAGCAAGCCTACTTCCAGGCCCACCATCTCGAGCCGGCCAATCCCGACTACGCCTACAACCTCGCGGTCGGCCTCGAGCACGTGAGCCAGCCCAGGCTGGCGCTCGGCTACTACCGGCGCGCCGCGCAGCTCGCGGCCGTCAAGGGCCGCGCCAACTTCGACCTCCCCGTGGTCCAGGAGCGCATCGGACAGCTCGCCCAGCAGGTAGAATAGAACGCTTTTCAAATTACCTGAACACCCGGACACCAGACCCGAATAGACAGGATTAACAGGATTTACAGGATTTGATGCGGCCTTAATCTTGTTAATCTTGTAAATCCTGTCTATTTTTTGTCTTTGAGACAGGTTCCAGCTTCATGGCCGAGCAACGGAAGAAACTGCGCCTGGGCGAACTGCTGGTGCAGCAGGGGCTGATCACCACCGACCAGCTCTCGATCGCGCTCGCCGAGCAGCGCCACAACAACGTCCCGATCGGGCGCCTGCTGGTGCGCCTGGGCTTCGTCACGGAAAGCGCCATCCGCGACATCATGGCGCGGACCATCGGGCAGGAATCCATCGACCTGGCGCAGGTGGTGGCCGACCCGGAGGCGCTGAAGCTCGTCAATCAGGATTTCGCCCGGCGCAACCGCGTGCTGCCGATCGCCTACGACCCGGCGGAGCACGTCCTCACCGTCGCGACCACGGAGATCTTCAACGTCGTCGCGATGGACCAGCTGCGCGGCATGATCGGCTCCCAGGTCGAGATCAAGACGCTGCTCGCGAGCGAGGCCCAGCTCGGCGACTACATCGACAACTTCTACGGCTACGAGCTGTCGGTCGACGGCATCCTCAAGGAAATCGAGACCGGGGAGATCGACTACGAGAGCCTGCAGGCGGCGGGCGGAGGCGACGAATACACCCAGCCGATGGTGCGCCTCGTCAACGCGCTGCTCGTGGACGCGGTGAAGCGCGGCTCCTCCGACATCCATTTCGAGCCGGAGTACGCGTTCATGCGCATCCGTTACCGCATCGACGGCGTGCTCGAAACGGTTAGGAGCCTCCACAAGACCTACATGCCCGGGATCACGGTGCGGGTCAAGGTCGTGAGCGGCCTGAATATCGCGGAAACCCGCTCGCCGCAGGACGGCCGCCTGTCGCTGACGCTGAACGGCCGGCCGGTGGACTTCCGGGTCTCGACGCAGCCCACCATCTACGGCGAGAACATCGTGCTGCGCGTGCTCGACCGCGAGAAATCCATCATCTCGCTCGACCGCATGCAGCTTGCCGACGACGCGCTGGAGAAGATCAACCTCATGCTGGCGCGCCCCGAGGGCATCCTCATCGTCACCGGCCCCACCGGCAGCGGCAAGACCACGACGCTCTACTCGCTGCTGGCGCAGGTCAACGACGAGACGGTCAACATCATGACCCTCGAGGACCCGGTCGAGTACCCGTTGACGCTGATGCGCCAGACCTCGGTGAGCGAGGTCGCCCGCATGGATTTCGCCGACGGCATCCGCGCCATCATGCGCCAGGACCCGGACATCATCCTGGTGGGCGAGGTGCGCGACAAGGAAACCGCCGAGATGGCGTTCCGCGCGGCGATGACCGGCCACCAGGTGTTCACCACGCTGCACACCAACTCCGCGCTCGGCGCCTTCCCGCGGCTGCTCGACATCGGCATCCAGCCCGACATCATGTCGGGCAACATCATCGGCGTGATCGCGCAGCGGCTGGTGCGCGTGCTGTGCGCCCAGTGCAAGGAAGCCTACGCGCCCTCCCGCGAGGAGCGCCAGCTGCTCGGGCCTTCGGCGGACCAGGTTTCCTTTCTCCATCGTTCGGTCGGCTGCAAGCTGTGCGAAAACAAGGGCTACAAGGGCCGCACCACCGTCATGGAAATCCTGGTGATGGACGGCGACCTCGACGAGCTGGTGGCGCGCCGCGCCACCGCCAAGGAGCTGCGCGCGGCGGCGATGGCCAAGGGCTACCGCTCGCTCGCCGAGGAGGGCATGCGGCGGGTGGTGGACGGCACGACCAGCCTGGCCGAGGTGGCGCGCGAGATCGACCTCACCGGGCGCTACGGCTAGCGTGCCTTCGTACCGGTACAAAGCCGTAGACAAGACCGGCCGGCCCGCCCGCGGGGGCCTCGACGCGGTCAACGAGGTGGATCTCGAGCTGCGGCTGCGGCGGATGGGGCTCGACCTCATCACCTACGAGCAGGTGGACCGCCGCGCGTCCACGCTCGCCGGCGGCAAGGTCTCGCGCCAGGACCTCATCAACTTCTGCTTCGACATGGAGCAGATGTACCGCTCCGGCATCCCGATGATCGACGGCCTGCGCGACCTGCGCGATTCGGTGGAGAGCCCGCGCTTCCGCGAGATTCTCACGGTGATGACCGAGGACATGGAGGGCGGCAAGGTGCTTTCGCAGTGCATGGCGTCGCACCCCGAGGTGTTCGACAGCGTCTTCGCCAGCCTGGTCCGCGCGGGCGAGCAGTCGGGCCGGCTGGCCGAAGTATTCGAGAGCCTGACCGCCTCGCTCAAGTGGCAGGACGAGCTGGCGTCGCAGACCAAGAAGCTGCTGATCTACCCCGCCATGGTGCTGTTCGTGGTCGGCGCGGTCGTGGTGTTCCTGCTCATCTACCTCGTGCCCCAGGTCACGGGGCTCCTGAAGACCATGGGCCTCGCGCTGCCGGTGCAGACCAGGGTGCTGATCTTCGCATCCAATTTCATCATCGCCTACTGGCCGTTCGTGTTCGGCGTGCCGGTCGTGGCGGCGGTCGCGCTGATCACCTGGATCCATCGCAGTCCGCGGGCGGCCTACATGTGGGACTACGCCATCCTGCGCCTGCCGATCACCGGCTTGATCCTGCAGAAGATCATCCTGGCGCGCTTCGCCAGTTTCTTCGCCCTCATGTACCAGTCCGGCATCACCGTGCTCGATGCGCTGAAGACCAGCGAGGACATCGTCGGCAACCGGGTGATCGCCGACGGGCTGATGCGGGCCGGCCAGCAGATCAGCGCCGGGGAGAGCCTGACCGAGACGTTCCGGAACCTGGGCGTATTCCCGCCGCTGGTGATCCGCATGCTGCGGGTCGGCGAGGCGACCGGCGCGCTCGACACGGCGTTGCGCAACGTCAACTACTTCTACACGCGGGACATCCGCGAATCGGTGGACAAGGCGATGAAAATGCTGGAGCCGACGCTCACGATGGGGCTCGGCGTCATCCTCGCCCTCATCATGTGGTCGGTGCTGTCACCGGTGTATGATATGTTAGGTAAGATCAAGTTTTAAAAGGCGGAATTCGAAATTCGCCGCGACGATACATGAACCAGAATGAGCGCGCCTTGTCGTAAACACAGCGCCGCTTTCGGGTCTTCAAATGGCTGACAAGTTGCTTATCGGCGTTTCGACGCAAGGCGCCATCGTCGCGTTCTGGCACGGCCGCCGCATTGTCGAGTGCCAGACGTTCGCCGACGATGCGGGCGGGCGGGCCGGTTTCAAGCAGCATCTCGCGCAGTTCTCCAACGTGCCGGTCCATATCATGGTGGACGCGGTCGAGGAGGATTACCGCTTCGAAACCCTGCCGCATGCCACGGGGGGCGACCGCGCCGACATGGTCGGCCGGAAGCTGAAGCAGCATTACCGCAACACGCCGTACATGGCCGCTTCGTTTCTCGGGCGGGAGAGCGGCAAGCGGCGCGACGACCGCTTCCTGTTCGCCGCGCTGACCAATCCCGAGCTGATCGGGGACTGGCTGCAGGAGATCGTCGCGCGCGAGCTGCCGGTCGCCGGGATCCACCTCCTGCCCACGGTGAGCGAAGCGCTGCCGGACAAGCTCGACGTGAAGGCGACCAACCTGCTGCTGGTGGCGCAGCATCCCAACGGGTTGCGGCTCACCTTCTTCCGCGACCGCCAGTTCCGCCTGAGCCGGCTCACGCGGGGGGACAGCGGCCGGGCGGAGAACCGCGTCCGCTACTTCGCGGAGGAGATTTCCAACACCCGGCTCTACCTCCACGCGCTGCGCACCATGACGCTCGACGAGCAGCTGGCGGTGGTGCTGATCGACCGCGGCGACGAGCTGGCCGAGGTGGCGACCGGCGTCACGCGCGAGAACCCGAGCCTCGCGTGCGAGCGCCTCGGCCGGAAGGACCTGGCCGCGCGTCTCGGTTTCGCCGAATCGCTGCTCGACGCCTCGCCGTACGTCATCTACCTGCACCTGCTCGGGCTCAAGGAGCCCCAGACCAACCTTGCGCCGGCGAACGTCACGGTCGGCTACCGGCGCTACCAGGCGCGCCGCTCCATTTACGCCGGGTGCGGCGTGCTGGCCGCCGCAGCCGCGGTCTGGACCGGCGTCAACTTCTACCAGATGATGATGCTGCGCGGGGAGGCGGAGGACGCGGCGCGCCAGGCCTCGCAGCTCGCCGCCCAGTACAGCGAGATCACGCGCCAGTTTCCGCAGGCCCCGGCCTCGGCGGAAAACCTGAAGAAGACCGTCGAGATCGCGCAAAAGCTCCGCGACTCGCTGCACACGCCGCAGCGCATGATGACGCTCGTGAGCCGGGCGCTGGAAGCGAATCCCGCCGTCGTGATCAGGGAGTTCGGGTGGAAGTACGGCGCAACGGAGATCGAAGCCGAGGGCGCGGGCAAGCGCGCCGCGGGCGCGCAACCACCCGGCGCGCCGCCGCCGGCCGAGACGCCCTCGGCGCAGCGCAGGGAAAGCGCGCTGATCGAAGGCGAGATCCGGCCGTTCCGGGGCGACTTCCGCAGCGCTATCGTCGCCATCAACGGCTTCGCCGGCCGCTTGTCCAAGGAGCCGGAGGTCGCCGAGGCGCGGGTCGTGAAACTGCCGCTCGACGTCGATCCCTCGCTGTCCCTCTCCGGCAACACGCTCGACAACCCGGAGCAGGCGAGCGGCTCCGCCCATTTCAAGCTGCTGGTGGTGCTCAAGCCCGCCACATGAACGCGGCCGACCTCCAGGCGCTGAGGATCCCGCTGATCGTCCTGTTGGCGGCGCTGCTGGCCGGCGCCGCGGCCATCTATTTCACCGACCGGATGACGGTGGCGGCGCGCCAGCAGCTCGTCCAGCAGCAGAACCAGCTCAAGGAGGCGCGCACGCGGCTACAGAAATCGGGCGAGGAAAAGGACGTCATCGTCCGCTTCCTGGACGGCTTCCGCCAGCTCGAACGGTCGGGCTTCGTCGGCGAGGAGCAGCGCATCAACTGGCTGGATGCCCTGCGCCTCGCCAACCAGCAGGCGGACCTGTTCGGCGTGGACTACCAGATTGCGACCCAGAAGCGCTTTCAGTACGCCGCTGAACTCAACCCGGGGCAGATCACGCTCAACCAGTCGGTCATGCGGCTGCGCTTCCGGCTGCTGCACGAGGAGGACCTGGTCCGGTTCCTGAACGCGCTGGCGCGCCAGGGCGGGGGCATCTTCAACGTCGACCTGTGCCTGCTGCGGCGCATAGACACCGGCGGCGTGATCCGCTACCAGCCGAACGTGACCGCGGACTGCGAGCTGTCGTGGATCACCGCCAAGGTCGGGGCGGGCGCCGAGCAGAAGAAACCGTGATGGGTGATGGGTGATGAGTGATGGGTAGAAGGTTTTTGAAGCTGTTGGCGCTTGCCGGTGGGTTGGTGGCGGCCGCCCTGCCGGGACAGGTCGCGGCCCAGGCGCCGGCGCCCGCCGCGGCGGCCGCCAAGCCGGCGGCGAAACCGGCGGCGGAGCCGCTGGGGCGGATGTTCTTCACGCCCGCGCAGCGCGCGTCGCTCGATATCGCGCGCACCCAGCGCGCGCGCACGACCCTCGCCACCGAGAAGACCGAGGAGGTCGCCACCGCCGCCCCGGTGCCGCAAACCATTACTTTCGACGGCACGGTGCGGCGCAGCGACGGCAAGACGACGTTCTGGCTCAACAACCGCGCGGTGAACGAGAACGAGCAGCCCGGCGGCGGCGTGGTCGTCGGCCGCGTGCGGCCCGACGGCGGCATCTCGCTGCAGTTGCCGCAATCCGGCCGCGGCGTGGACCTCAAGGTCGGCCAGAGCATCGAGCTGCTGTCCGGCACGGTCGAGGAGCCGTACTCACGCAAGCCGCCCGCCCCCGCGCCCGAGGCCAAGCCCGCCGCCAAGCCGGCGCCGGAGGCCAAAGGCGCCAAGCCGCCCTCGCCCGAGGCCGCGCGGGCCGAGCGCGACCTCGAGGAACGGATACAGAACCGCGTGGAAGAATCCTTGCGCGCCCAGTCGGCCGCTGGCGCCAAGCCTGCTCCCGCCACCGGCGCGCCCGAAGGTCCGGCGAAGTAAGAAAGCCGCGATGACCGCCCGACCCGATCTCCGCCGCGCCCGGCCCCGTACCCGCCAGCGCGGGCAGGCCGTATTGTTGACCGTGGTGTCGCTCGCGCTCGGATTGGGCGCGGTGTTTTACAGCTTTTTCGGTACGGCGCGACAGACCATAGCATCCGACAAGATCACCCAGGACGCGCTGGCGCAGGCGAAAGCAGGATTGATCGGGTACGCCGCAGGAGATTCCAATCGTCCCGGTTCCCTGCCCTGCCCCGACACCGACAATGACGGAAGCGCAGAATCTCCGATTCCCACGAACTGCCCGAGCTACATCGGACGGTTGCCGTGGCGCACGCTCGGTTTGCCAGACCTGCGTGACGGCAGCGGCGAGCCTCTCTGGTACGCGGTCTCATCCGAATTTGCGCGGAACCCCTCATGCGGATCAAGCTGCCCCCTGAACTCCGATACGAAGGGAATGTTCGTCATCACCGGAACTAGTCCGGCGACGGATATCATCGCCGTCGTATTTGCGGCGGGTCAGTCTGTCGGCACGCAGGACCGAAGCGCTGCAAACCAGAATACGGTCGCGCATTTCCTCGAGGGTGGAAACGAGACCGGAATTGGCACGTCCACCTTTGTCACCGGCATCGCTACAGACGCGTTCAATGACCGCCTACTCGCGGTCAACGGGGCTGACGTGATGACGCCGGTCGAGAGACGCGCCGCACGGGAAATACTGACCCTCCTTCAGAGCTACAAGACCGCGAGCAGCGACGGCGGCGGACCGCTCTGCGACTGCTACCCCTGGGCGGATATCAGCGACGGCAGCAGCAACAACGGTTATGACACCGGCAGGGTCCCGCTGCTGGGCGCATTGCCTCATACATGGGGGTCGCTCGGAATCACCGTCCCGACGTGGCTGACGACCAACCGCTGGTGGTGGGTTTTCTTCTATGCCATCGGCGGCCCTGTGAGCGAATCGCAAAGCGGCAGCTACCTGACGGTGAACGGGACGTACGGCACGAGCGTGGTGTTGATCACAACAGGTCCTGCCGGTACCGGCCGCCCCATCACCTCCTGGGCCGGCGATTCCGACTGGCCCACCTATGTCGACGACTCCAGCAATTCGGACATGGGCACCTGGTTCGACACTCCATCGTCAACCGCGTATGCGAGAGACCGTCTTTACACGCTTTAGGGAAGCTCGCGGATTCAGCCTGATCGAGATGACCGTGGTTCTCGTGGTCATCTCGCTGCTCGTGGGCAGCATCCTGGTCCCGCTCGCCACTCAAGTCGAGGAGCGCCAGGTCAGCGACGCCGAAAAGACCCTGGAGGAAATACGCGACGCGTTGGTGGGGTTCGTCACCGTAAACGGGTACTTGCCGTGCCCCGACACCGGCACGAATGGCACCGAAAACATTTCCAGCGGCGCTTGCACCTCGCCCACCAGCGGCATCAAGTGCGGCAGGTTGCCCCATGGAAACCTCGGACTGGGCACCTCGGACGTATGGGGCAATCGTTTTACCTACTGCGTGAACGAACTTTTCGCGCGTCGCAGCCCGTCGACGCCCTTTACCTTGTCCACCGCCGGCAATGACGTATACATTTGCACGACGCAGGCGTGCACCACGACCATCAGCACTACAGCCGTTTTTGCTGTCGTGTCGCACGGGAAAAACGGTTACGGCGCGACCAATTTCAACACCGGGACACAAAACACACTGGCGACCGCCGCCGACGAACAGGAAAACTATGACAATAATGACCGCAACATCGTCTACCGCACCCGAACGGAAATCGGAACGACCGCAGGCGAGTTTGACGACATTGTAGTCTGGGTATCGCGGTATACCCTGTTCAACCGCATGGTCGTCGCCGGCAAGCTGCCGTAGCCCTGCCAATGTTCACGGACCCATTGCTCGCTCGCTCACCGGCTGCTTCCCCGGCCGCGACGAGGCCGCCGAGCGCGGGAGGCCGAGATCAAGCGGGATTCAGCCTGATCGAGGTGGCGATCGCCCTTGCTCTCGTCGGGTTCCTCCTCGGCAGCGTTCTGGTGCCTCTGCAGACCCGGGTCGAGGAAAACCAGGTCGGTACTGCCCGGAAAGCGCTCGAGAACATCCGGGACGCGATGATCGGGTTTGCCGCCGTCAACGGCTACCTGCCCTGCCCGGACGCGACCTCCGGCGGGAGCTCCAACGACGGGATTGAGAATTTCAGCGGATCGTTCTGCACCAGCATCAACGGGGCCATGGTGGTGGGAAACGTGCCCTGGGCGACATTGGGCGTACCGGAAACAGTCGATCCCTGGGGCAACCGCTACCGCTACGCCGTGATCGAGAACTACGCGCGCCGATCTCCGTTGATGTTCAGCCTGGGCACTATCGTCAACGGCGCGCTGCGCGTCTGCGCCACTACGGCCTGCGCCACCCTGGTCATTCCGTCCACCAGCGACAACGCGGTCGCCGTCATACTTTCACACGGCAAGAACGGCTGGGGCGCCATCAACAGCCTGACCAATACCGCGAACACGGCGCCAACGAGCGCCGACGAGCTCGAGAACAGCGACAACGACAAGGACTTCGTCTATCGCGAGCGTACCGCCGCGGGGACCACGGCGGGAGAGTTCGACGACGTGGTCATCTGGCTCTCACGGGCGGTCTTGATGAACCGCATGGTCGCCGCCGGCAAGCTGCCCTGAGGACCAAGGCAGAAGTCACAAGGCAAAAGGCAAAAGTGGGATGAGCGGCCTTATGCCTTGTGCCTTGTGACTTCTGCCTTGTGCCTTCAGGGGCGCTCCCCCTCCCGCGTCAGCACGAAGCACACCGTCCCCGGATGGTTGGCGGCGAGCGCGAGCCGGTAGCCGAGCTGGCCCGCCTGCCGCGCCGAATGGTAGAGCCCCACGCCGAGCCCGGTCTGGGACGTCACCGGCGCGTCGAAGAGGTGTTCCGCCGTGCTCTTCTCGATCGCGGCGCCGTTGTCGCACACCGTTAGCGTGCCGCCGCGCGCCGCCGAGAAGGTGACCCGGACCTCCAGCGCGGCGGCGCCCGCTGACTTGTGGAGCGCGTTCTCGATCAGGTTGTCGGCGACGCTGTCGAAGAGCTCCGCGGGCAGCTTCAGGTCCTTCGCGGGCCCGTCCACCTGGAACTGGATGTTGCGCCCGGTATGGCGCTGGATCAGCCCCGCCCACCACGCCGCCGCGTCCGCCTGGGTAACGTCAGCCTCCCCCGGCGAGCGCAGCTTCTCGAGCGTCACGTTGAGGCGCTGGGTGATCTGCGGCAGTTGCCGCTGCATCAGCGTCTGCAGGGCCTGCGCCTCGTCGGCCCGGCTGGTTTCCACCGCCGCGCACAGCGAGCGCAGCGACTGCAGCAGGTTCTTCACGTCGTGGGTGAGCCGCGCGCCGGTCTCGTAGATCGCCTGCGTGTACGCGCTCTGGCGCTGGACCTGCTCGCGGCGCTTGGCGTCGTAGAAGTGGCCGACCATCTGCGTCAGCAGCTTCAGGTGCAGCAGCACCGCCGGCGACAACGACCATTCCGTGTAGATCTTCAGCCGCAGGTCGTGGAACCAGAACTCCGCCGAGTAGCCCGACTTGACGCCGATCTCGCCCTGGCCGAGGCGCGTCTCCCACTCCAGACCCGTCACCCACGGCAGGTCCAGGATGTGCTGCAGCGCCTGGGCGAGGAAGCGTTGCGGCTGGACCTCCTGCTCGGC
>Ga0156023_1126_pt2 | contig 10543 bp, 10 predicted proteins | sample RifCSPlowO2_02_FD_107677 | JGI IMG/M metagenome (GOLD analysis project Ga0156023, IMG submission 107677) | Betaproteobacteria bacterium RIFCSPLOWO2_02_FULL_67_26
AAAGGGATTCAACATTCATCAGTCACGTCGTACCATGGCACGCCGCATCATGTCACGCTTCATCCTGTCACGCATCATCACCAGGCGGATCCCCCGTTATACTAGTGCCGATCCAGCCATTCCCTGGCGACGACATTGCGAGGAGATGCCACCCCATGATTTCCGCCCGCTCGACAACGCACGCGCTGGTCTCGGTAGCCGCCTGTTTCGTCCTCGGCGCTCCGGCAGCACTCGCCCAGAAGGCCGATCCGGCGGCGGGATTTCCGGGCCGGCCGATCCGCTTCATGGTGCCGTTCACGCCGGGCGGCCAGCCCGACATCTTCTCCCGCATGATCGGGCAGAAAATGAGCGAGGCGCTCGGGCAGCAGGTCGTCGTGGACAACCGTCCCGGCGCCGGCGGCTCGATCGGCTCACGGATCGTCGCCGAGTCCAACCCGGACGGCTACACGCTGCTCTCGATATCCGCCGCGCACGCCATCGGCCCCTCCGTCCGCAAGCTCCCGTACGACACGCGCCGGGATTTCGCCGGCATCTCGATGTCGTACAACACCGCCTACCTGCTGGTGGTGCCGCCCGCGCTCGGCGTGAAGACGGCGCAGGAGCTCATCGCGATGGCCCGGTCCTCTCCCGGGAAGCTCAACCTGGCGTCCGCCGGCAGGGGCAGCGGCACCCATTTCGCCGGGGAAATGTTCAAGCACGCCGCCGGCATCGACGTCGTGCACGTGCCCTTCAAGGGCATCCCCGAGTCGCTGACCGACATCATGGCGGGCCGCGTTCACCTCTTCATGGCGCCGCTCGCGAGCTCGCTGCCGCTGGTGAGGGAAGGCAGAATCCGCGCGCTCGGGGTCTCCTCCCCGAAGCGCGTCAGCGTGCTGGCCGAGGTCCCCACCATCGCTGAAGCCGGGCTGCCGGGGTTCCGCTTCGATTCCTGGGGGGCGATCTTCGTGCCGGGGAAGACGCCGCGGGCAATCGTCAACAAGCTGAACCGAGAGATCACGGCCGCCCTCCGCCTGCCCGATGTCGGGAAGCGCATGCGCGCCCTCGGAGCGGAGCCGGCGCCCACCACGCCGGCGGAACTCGACAAGTTCATCATCCAGGAGCTGGCCACGATCCAGAAGCTCGCGAAGCTGGCGGGCATCAAGCCGGAGTAGCGCCGGATCCGCCCCGGTGGGCCTGGATCACCCCGCGCTCGATCAATATTGCGTTTTCCCCGGGGTTGGGAGGGGGGATGAAGGATCAGGACTTGCCGAACTGACGGGCCAGCTCGGGATCGAATTTCCCGTCGATCAGCACGTACAGCATCTTGACCGGCTTGCCCGAGCGGTTGCTCCACGCGTGGCTGGTGCCGCGCTGGATCACGACGTCGCCGGCCTTGAGGCTCACATCGCCGTCGTCGAGGATCAGCGTGATCTCGCCTTCGAGCACCACCGCGTAGTCCACGGTCTCGGTGCGGTGCATCAGCGGGTGGCGGCCGCCGCGCCCCCAGGTCGAGGCCTCTTCCGCCCCGCTTGCCCGGAACGCCTCGCGCGCCTGCTCCGGCGTCATGTCGCGGATGGCATCGGTCTCCGGCGGCACCTCGGAAATGCGGAACAGGGTTCCCCGCGGCGCCGGATGGAGCTGCCGCTTCCCGGTCACCGGATCGGGCTCGTCGCGGCCGATGGGTATCGGCGCCGCGTTCGTCTTCCAGACTTCGTGGGAGCGCTGGCCTGGGCGCAGCGGATTGCCGTGCACCGGCGCCTGGCTGTCCGAAACGACGATGGCTCTTCCGTTCTGGTCGTGGCCGGTGACGACGCGCCTGACTCTGAATTCCATGATTGCTCCTCGCGCAAAGCGTGGCAGGAGGCGGGATTGTAAACCCGGCGCATAGACACCGCGCGGCGGCGGCGCGACCACTATGTGATCCGCATTTCCGCCGTCATCCCTCATCCCTAAAGTCTCGACTCCTGGTAGTCGAGGTCTTCCTCGAGGTGGTGCAGCACGTCGTCGCTGATCTGGTTCTCGCGCCAGATGCGGATCAGCTCGCGCCGCTCCGCCTCGATCGCCGCGCGCCGCAAGAGGCGCGCCGGGTCGGCGCGAACGTGCAGCGATTCCCCGGTCGCGACGCCGATCGTGACCTTCTCGGCGAACTCGGCGCGGATGCGCTCGGCGACGTCGTCCGGGACCTTCCCGTTCCGGGCCGCCTCGTCGATCGCCGTCATCGCCGCCTTGGTGAGCGCGAGCTTGGCGCGGCTCTCCTCCTCCTGCACGCTCCAGTCGGTGCCGACGTTGAGGATACGGATCAATGGCGCCAGCGTCAGCCCCTGCAGCACCAGCGTCGCCGCGATCACCACGAACGTGAGGAAGATGATGAGGTCGCGCTGGGGAAACGGCGAGCCGTCCTCCAGCGCCAGCGGCAGCGCCAGCGCCGCCGCGAGCGACACGATCCCGCGCATGCCGCACCAGCTCATGATGAACACCTCCGCCTCGGGCAGCCCGGGCTCGCGCCGCCGGAGCCGCCCGCTCAGCACGCGTGGGGCGTAGGTCGCGAGATAGATCCAGGCGAAGCGCACCAGGATCGCCACCGTGGTGACGAGCGCGCCGTCGAGGAGGAGTTCCGCCGTCGCGTGCCCGCCGAGCCGGCCGGTGATGCCCGAGAGCTGCATGCCGATCAGGATGAAGACCAGGCTGTTCAGCATGAACACGATCAGGTTCCAGGCCGAGCGCGCGATGATGCGCATCTCGGCCGAGACGATCTCGGGGGAATAGCGCCCGCGCACCAGCCCCGCCGCGACCACCGCCAGCACGCCGGAGACGTGCAGCGACTCGGCGGCGATATAGGCGATGTACGGCACCGACAGCGAGGTCAGGACCTCGATGAACACGTCGCCGAGATGGCGGTGGATGAACACGAACAGCCACCCCGCCAGGAGGCCGATGATCGCGCCGCCGATCGCCACCCCCGCGAACTGGACGCTCGCGTCGAGCAGCGAGAACGTCCCGGTCAGCACCGCCGCCACCGCGAACTTGTAGAGGACGAGCCCCGATGCGTCGTTCACCAGGCTCTCGCCCTCCAGCACCGTCACCACGCGGCGCGGGATGTTGAGCCGCGACAGGATCGCCGTCGCCGCCACCGCGTCGGGCGGGGAGACGATGGCGCCGAGCACGAACGCGGCGGCCCAGGGTATGTCCGGCACCAGGAACTTCAGCGCGCCGCCGACCGCGAGCGTGGTGGCGATCACCAGCCCGATCGCGAGCAGGCTGATGGGGCGGACGCTGGCCTTGAAGTCGCGCCACGACGTCAGCAGCGCCGCCTGGTACAGGATCGGCGGCAGCACCAGCACCAGGATGAACTGCGGGTCGAACTTGAGCTGCGGCAACTCCGGCACGAAGCCGAGCGCCCCGCCGCCGACGACCAGCGCGATCGGGTAGGGGAAGTTGAAGTGCCGCGCGATCCAGCCGAGCGCGAGCGAGCACAGCATCAGGTACAGGAGGACTTCCAGCAGGTTCATGGCGCGCGGTTCAAAAGGCCGCCATCTTGCAAGGGATGAGGGCGCAGGGATGAGGGATGAGGGGCCGAATTCAGGGGCGCGGCACGAGGCCCAGCTGGAACATCATCCCGAGGTCGTCGCGCACGGCGGCGTGCTCCGAGATCTGCCCGCCGCTCACGCGGAAGCTGTGGAAGTGCAGCACGCGCACGGCCTTGCCGGTCGGCGCAACGCCGGCCAGCATGCCGCTGAAGACTTCCGGCAGGGTCGGCCGGCCGAGATGGGTCCCGGTCATGGTGACCTTGCACACGACCCGGTCGCCCGCGGCCGTCGCCTCCTCGATGCGATAGTGAAAGTCGGGGAACGCGCTGAAGAGCCCTTCGAACACTTTCTGCATGCCGGCGCGGCCGACGGTGCGCCCATGGTTCTTCGCATCGGGCGTGTAAAACGCCGCGGCGGCGGCGGCGTCCCGCCGGTTGAGGCCCTCGTCGTAGAGACGCTGGACCAGCGCCTTGTTTTCTTCAGCGGACATGGCGATCAATGGTCAGGATGAAGGCGGAATGATAAACCAAAGCCGGCATTTGCTATCCTCATGCTTTCCGACAGCCCGGCACGCATTGCCTATGATCCGCAGAGAAGACTCCCGCCTCGTCGCCGGCCACGGCCGCTACACCTCCGACTGGAACCTGCCGGGCCAGTTGCACGCGGCCGTGCTGCGGGCCGACCGCGCGCACGCCGAGATCGTCCGGCTCGACGCCGCCCGGGCGCTGGCCCATCCCGGCGTGAAAGCGGTGCTCACCGGCGCGGACGCGCGCGCGGCGGGGTTCAAGTCGCTTCCCAACGTGGTCAGCTACACGGGAAAGGACGGCCAGGCGCTGCGCAAGCCCCACCACCCCGTGCTCGCGATGGAACGCGTGCGCTTCGTCGGCGAGCCGGTCGCGATGATCGTCGCGGACGCCGCGGCGAGCGCCGAGGACGCGCGGGAACTGGTCGAGATCGAATACCGGGACCTGCCCGCCGTCGCGAGCTTCGATGCCGCGGTGGCGGACGGCGCGCCGCAACTCCACGCCGACGTTCCGGGCAACCTCGCGTTCGAGTACGAATCCGGCGACGCGCAGGCGGCGGCGGCCGCGTTCGCGCGCGCGAGATTCGTGAGCCGGCTCACCATGGACAGCCAGCGCCTGGTCGGCAACATGCTGGAGCCGCGCGCGTGCCTGGTGGCGTTCGACCCGGAAAGCGGGCGCTACACGATCTACGCGCCGGTCCAGGGCCCGGGCGGCATGCGCGGCCAGATCTCGGCCGTCACCGGCCTCGACCAGGACAGGATCGTCATCGCCACCCAGGACGTCGGCGGCAGCTTCGGCGTCCACGGCGCGGCCTACCCGGAGTACTTCGCGGCGATGCTGGCGGCGAAACAGCTCGGCCGCCCCGTGAAATGGGTCGGCACGCGCAGCGAAGCCTTCCTGAGCGACTTCCAGGGGCGCGCGATCTCGCTCACCGGCGAAATCGCGCTCGACGCGGACGGGAACTTCCTCGCGATCCGCTTCGACGACCGCGCCGACCTCGGCGCCTACGGCGCGGCCTTCGGCGCCTTCATCGCCACCCGCAACCTCACGATCACGATGGGCGGCGTGTACCGCGTTCCCGCCTTGTACGCCCGCACGCGCCTCGCGTACACCAACACGGCGCCGGTGTCCGCGTACCGCGGCGCCGGGCGTCCCGACATCGCCTACGCCGTCGAGCGGCTGGTGGATTACGCCGCGCGCGAGCACGGCTTCGACCCGGTCGAGCTGCGGCGGCGGAACTTCGTCCCGAGCGCGGCGATGCCCTACAAGACGCCCAACGCGGGCACCTACGATTGCGGCGATTTCGAGGGCGTGATGGACGACGCGCTCGAGCACGCCGACTGGGCGGGCTTCGCGCGGCGCCGGGCGGCGGCCGGGCGCGCCGGAAAGCTGCGCGGCATCGGCATCGCGACCTATCTCGAAGCGGGCGGCGGGGGCGCCGTGCCCAAGGACCAGGTCGCGGTGGAATTCGACAGGAACGGCGCCATGACGCTGTTCGCGGTCACGCAATCCTCCGGGCAGGGGCACGAGACCGCATTTCCCCAGGTCGTGGCCGGGACGCTCGGCATCGACGAGAAGCACGTCCGCTTCCATGCCGGAGCGCCGGGCGTGGATCTCGTCGGGAACGCCACCGGCGGCTCGCGCGGGGCGCTCGGCACCGGCAGCGCGTTCCGCGTGCTCGGCGAGAAGCTGATCGCGCTGGCACGCCCGCATGCGGCCGCCCGGCTGAAGGCGGCGGAGAGCGATTTGCGCTACGAGAAAGGGGCGTTCCGCGCCGGCGGCCGCTCGATCGGCTTCGTCGAGCTCGCGCGCGCGCTTTCCGGGCCGAAGCCGCATCCCCTCGACACCGTCGCGGAAGGCACGTTCGGCGCCACTTATCCCAACGGCTGCCACATCGCCGAGGTCGAGATCGACCCCGAGACCGGCGTCGCCTCGATCGAGCGCTACACGGCGGTCGACGATCTCGGCAACGTCATCAACCACGCGCTGGTCGAGGGCCAGGTCCATGGCGGCGTCGTGCAGGGGGCCGGCCAGGTATTCGGCGAGCACGCGGTGTACGATCCCGACACGGCGCAACTGCTGACCGGGAGCTTCATGGACTACCCGATGCCGCGCGCGGGCGGGCTGCGGGACATGCACGTGGACGACCATCCCGTGCCGACGCGCACCAACGCCCTCGGCGCGAAAGGCGTGGGCGAATCCGGCGCCACCGGCGCGCTGCCCGCGCTCGCCAACGCCACGATCGACGCGCTGCGAACACTGGGCATCAGGCACCTGGACATGCCCTTCACTCCGGCTAGGGTCTGGGCAGCCATACGCCGTGCCAGGGACGCGAAATGACGAAAACACGGGAGAGCGGGAGATCGGGAGAGCGGAAGATGGAAGACATGCGGGCGGGTTTCGCTCTCCCGCTCTCACGCCCTCACGCCCTCCCGGCCGTTCGGCGGTCACTGGTCGTGACCGCGCTCCTCGCCTGCGCCGGCTGCAGCGCGCCACCGCTGCTGGTCGCCCAGGAGACCAACTATCTCACCTACGAACACGCGTTCACGGAGGCGGCGGCGGCGGACGCCCGCAAGGATGCCGGGAAACTGTGCGCGCGTACCAAGCTGGTCGCCGTCAGGACCAGCGGCGCGTGCACCCTGACCCGGTGCACCACGCACTTCCAGTGCATGAGCAAGGAAGACGCCGGGAAGTACCGGCAGTAAGAGTCACTTGGCGGTGATACCGGCCTCCCGGATCAACTTGCCGAACTTGACGGCCTCGGCCTTGATGAAGTCGCCGTACTGCCCGGCGGTCATCTTCCCGGGGTCCAGCGCCTGTGCCGCGAACTTCTCCCGGACGTCGGGCCGGGAGAGCGATTTCCCGATTTCGCCGTTCAGCCGCGCCACGATCTCGCGCGGCGTGCCGGCCGGCGCCATCACGCCGAAGAACCCGATCATCTCGAACCCGGGCAGGCCCGATTCCGCCATCGTCGGCACGTTGGCGACGACCGGCGAGCGCTTCAAGCCGGTCTGGGCGAGCATCCGGAGCTTGCCGGCGTGCACGAACCCGATCGACGCGGTGATGTTCGAGAACATCATCGGCAGATGGCCGGCGATGACATCGATGAGCGCCGGCCCTTCCCCCTTGAACGGCACGTGCACGAGCTTGAGCCGGGCCTGGGTGGCCAGCAGCTCGCCGGACATGTGCGGCGTGGTGCCCAGTCCGCCCGAGGCGTAATTCAGCTCGCCGGGCCGCGCGCGGGCGAGCGCGATCAGCTCTTTCACCGATTTCGCCGGCAGCGACGGGTTCACGACGAGGATGAGGGGGCTGGTGGCGGACAGCGACACCGCCGCAAAATCCTTCGTCAGGTCGGGAAAGGTCTTGCCTTCGATCATCTGCGAGGTCATGAGCGTCTGCGTCGTCATGAGCAGGGTATAGCCGTCCGGCGCGCTCCTCGCCACCAGCTGACCCGCGATCTGGCTGCTCGCGCCCGGACGGTTCTCCACCACCACCGACTGGCCCAGGCTCTCCGTCAGGCTCGGCGCGAGCAGGCGCGCGATGATGTCCGTCGCCCCGCCCGGCGCGAAGCCGACCAGCATGCGCACCGCCTTGGCCGGGTACTTCGGCGCCTGCGCAAATGCCGCCCCGCCACCAACAATCAACGCGATTGCTACGATTCCGTGCATGATTTTCATGACTGCCTCCCCTTTTCGTTTCTCGTTTCTCGTTTCTCGCATTTCGACTTCTGCCTTCTCCCCTCCCTCACGTATCGCGCTTCGCCATTGACGCCATCGCGGACAGCATTTCCACCGGCAGCGGAAACACGATGGTGTTGGACTTGTCCCCCGCGATCTGGGTCAGCGTCTGCAGGTAGCGCAATTGCATCGCCTGCGGCTCCCGCGCCAGCATCTGCGCCGCCTCGAGCAGCGCCTTCGAGGCCTGCAGCTCGCCCTCGGCGTGGATCACCTTCGCCCGCCGCTCGCGCTCGGCCTCGGCCTGGCGCGCGATGGCCCGGATCATGGATTCGTTGAGGTCCACCTGCTTGATCTCGACGATGGAGACCTTGATGCCCCACGCGCTGGTCTGCGCGTCGAGTATCTTCTGGATGTCCAGGTTGAGCTTCTCGCGCTCGGAGAGCATCTCGTCGAGCCCGTGCTTGCCGAGCACCGCGCGCAGCGTGGTCTGCGCGAGCTGGCTGGTGGCCTCCAGGTATTGCGCCACCTGGATCACCGCCCGTTCCGCGTCCACCACGCGGAAGTACACCACCGCGTTGACCTTGACCGAGACGTTGTCGTGCGAGATCACGTCCTGGCTCGGCACGTCGAGCACCACCGTGCGCAGGTCCACCCGCACCATCTGCTGGATGCCGGGCACGATCACGATCAGGCCCGGCCCTTTCACCCCCCAGAAGCGTCCCAGCAGGAACACCACGCCGCGCTCGTACTCGCGCAGCACCCGCAGCGAGGCGAACACCAGCACCAGCACCAGCAGCGCGAGGCCGCCGTAACCCAACATCCAGCTCATGACCCCTCTCCTTTCCGTTCGGGCTCGACGACGAGGACCAGGCCGTCGATGCCGGTCACCCGCACGATCTCACCCCGGTTCAACGCGCCCGGCGAGCGCACTTCCCACACTTCCCCTTGTATGCGCGCATAGGTCTCGCGGCCGGTATCCTCCACGATCTCGCCGGTCGCGCCCACGATCCGCTCGCGGCCGCTTACGACCGGCCGCTTGCGCGCCCGGAGGGCGAGGTACAGCACGGCCAGCAGGAACAGGGCGCTCACCGCGGTCGCGCCGCCGATCAGCCCGAGCGGGATCGCGAAACCGGGCGCATCGGTGTCGATCAGCATCACCGAGCCGATCGCGAACGCCACGACGCCGCCGAACCCGAGGATGCCGAAGCCCGCGACGAAATACTCCGCGACCAGCAGGCCGATACCGAGCACGATCAGCGCGAATCCCGTGTAGCTGACCGGCAGCAGGTGAAACGCGAACATCGCCACCAGCAGACAGATGCCGCCGATGACGCCCGGCGCGACGGCGCCCGGCATGTAGAACTCGAGGAGCAGGCCGTAGATGCCGATCAGCATCAGGATGTAGGCGACGCCCGGATCGGTGATCGCCGACAGCAGCCGGATGCGCCAGTCGGGCTGGTACTCGACAACGTTGGCGCCGGCCGTCGCGAGCCGTTTTTCACCCCCGGGCACCGCGATCTTCCGGCCGTCCAGGCGCGCGAGCAGCTGCGGGACATCCTCGGCGACGAGATCGATGACCTTGAGCTTCAACGCTTCATCCGCCGACAGGCTCACCGCCTCGCGCACCGCCTTGTCCGCCCATTCGGCGTTGCGCCCGCGCAGCTGCGCCAGCCCGCGGATGAACGCCGCCGCGTCGTTCGTCACCTTGCGCGTCATCGTTTCGCGGGTCGACCGGACGCCGGAATCGCTCCCCGCGTCCTTGTCCTTGTCCTTGCCCTTCGCGGGCTTGCGCCTGGATTCGTCCGTCTCCCCCGTGTCGCCGATCGCGATCGGGGTCGCCGCCCCCAGGTTGGTCGCGGGCGCCATGGCGGCGACGTGGCTCGCGTAGAGGATGTAGGTGCCCGCGCTCGCCGCGCGCGCGCCGTTCGGCGCGACGAAAACCGCGACCGGCACCGGCGAGGCGAGGATGTCCTTGATGATCGCGCGCATCGAGGTGTCGAGCCCGCCGGGTGTGTCCATCCGCACGACGACGAGCTGGGCCTTCAGCTCGGCGGCTTTTTCCAGGCCGCGGTGGAGATATTCGGCGCTGGCGGGCCCGATCGCGCCGTTCTGCACCAGCACCACCACCGGCGGCGCCGTTTGCGCGGTCGCGAGTGAAACCCAGCACCAGAGCAGCAGCACTACCGCTCGCATGGGACCGTCCCGGGGAAATGGGATGACTACGCTACCACTTTTCATCGAGTTCCGCGTAATGGCGGAAAATCCCGCGGTCGTTGAGCGGGATGCGCCGGGGCGAGGCGAGATAGGCGGCGATGCGCGGGCGCGCCATGACCCGCTGGTGCAGGGCCGTCAGCCGCGGGTGCTGGAGCTTGACGCGCGCCATCGTGCGGGGGAACGCGTAGTCGAGCCCCGCGATCACCTGGAACAGCGAGAGGTCCACGGTCGTCAGCGATTTCCCGATCGCGAAGCGGTCGCCGGCCGGGTTGCCCTCGAGCACGCGCTCGAAGTAGCCGAGGAACTTCGGCAGTCGCAGGGCCTTGAAGTCCGCCGTCCGCCGCAGCGCTTCCGGCTTCTGGTCCTCGTAGTAGAGGCTCTTCGCGATCGGGTGATGCGTGTCGTGCGCCTCGACCACGAAGTCGGCGAGGGTGAGCTGGAGCTGGTGCGCCCACAGCCGCGCCGCTTCGGCCTTCGGCACGAGGCCCAGCCGCGGGCCGAGAACCTGGAGGATATTAGCGGTCTGCGAGATCAGGAGTTTCCCCGTCTTCAGTATCGGCGGCGCGAACGGCGTGCGCCCGTCCGCGGCCCGCTCCAGCAGGCGCTGCACCGCCGGCCGTCC
>Ga0156023_1125_pt1 | contig 10450 bp, 10 predicted proteins | sample RifCSPlowO2_02_FD_107677 | JGI IMG/M metagenome (GOLD analysis project Ga0156023, IMG submission 107677) | Betaproteobacteria bacterium RIFCSPLOWO2_02_FULL_67_26
ATGCCGCACGATTCCGAACCGGCTCCCGCGTCAGCGCCGCGCCCCCTCCGCCTTTTCGAGATACTCGCGATCATCCTGCTGTGGAACGCGGGCTACAAGGGCGTGCGCATCGCGAACACGCTCTATGCGCTCCAGCTCGGCGCGGGGCCGCTCGACACCGGCCTGCTGCTGGCGGTCTACGGGTTGTTCCCGTTGCTGCTCGCGATCCACATCGGCAAGGTCGGCGACCGCTACGGCGTGCGCGTGCCGGTAGCGGTGGGCGCGATCATCTCGGTGCTCGGGATACTGCTGCCCTGGTTCCGGCCGGTCCTGCCGATGCTGTTCATTTCCGCCGCCGTGAGCGGCGCCGGCTTCATCCTGGTGCAGGTATCCATGCAATCGCTGATCGGCTCGCTCGGGAGCGGCGGCTCGCGCACCCGGAACCTCAACCTGTACGCGCTGATCGTGTCGGTCTCCGACCTGACGGGGCCGATCGTTGCGGGCTTGTCGATAGATCTTTTCGGGCACGTGCAAACCTATCTGCTCCTTGCCTTGATGACACTCCCGTCCGTGCTGGCCCTGATTTTCCTGGGTCACCGCTTGCCCCGCCCCGCGACCGGCGCCCCCGACCGCTCCAAGCAGCGCATGAAGGACCTGTTCCGCATTCCGAGCCTCCGCCGCATGCTGGTGGCGAGCGCCCTCGTCATGGGCGGCCTCGATCTCTTCCAGCTTTACCTGCCGATCTATGGCCACTCGATCGGCCTGTCGGCGTCCGCGATCGGCATGATCCTGGGAGCGTTCGCGGCGGCGGCGTTCGTGACGCGGGCTTTGCTCCCGGCCCTCGTTCGCCGCGTCGGCGAGCAGCGGGCCCTGTGCTACGCGATGTTCCTCGCCGCCGGCACCTTCTTCCTGATACCGATGTTCGAGAGCGCCGTCGCGCTGGGCGTGGTCTGCTTCGTGCTGGGCCTGTGCATGGGGCTGGGGCAGCCGCTGACGGTGATCCTGACCTACAACTACTCGCCGCCGGGTCGGCACGGCGAGGGGTTGGGCCTCAGGATCGCCATCAACAATTCCATGCACGTGACGGTGCCCGCCGTGTTCGGGGCGGTCGGCTCGCTGCTCGGGCTCGCTCCGGTGTTCTGGGCAAGCTCGGCGATGCTCGCGCTGGGCGGCTACGCGGGCCGCGCGCGCAAGGCGGCATGACGCATGAACATCGGCATCGTCGTCCTGATCGTGCTGTGCAACATGTCGAGCTTCCGCGCGAGCAAGGTGCTGATCTCGCTGTTCGCGATCGAGCTTGGCGCCTCCCAGTTCGCCATCGGCGTCATGATCGCGATGTATTCGCTGCTGCCGGCGCTGCTGGCGCTCCATGCCGGCAAGCTGTCCGACCGCCTCGGGGTGCGCCTGCCCATGCTTGCCGGCTCGCTCGGCATCGCCACGGGTTTGCTGCTGCCGTGGCTCTCGCCCACGCTGCCGGCGCTGTACGCGTCCGCCGCGCTGATCGGCGCTACGCACATGTTCTACAACGTGTCGGTGCAAAACCTGGTCGGCACGCTCGGCGCCGGCGAGGACCGCACCCGGAATTTCAGCAATTACGCGCTCGCGATGGCGTTCGGTTCCTTTCTCGGGCCGCTTGCGGCGGGCATTTCGATCGACCACTTCGGGCATGCGTCGAGTTATCTCTACGTCGCCGCTTTGCCGCTGGTGCCGGTGCTGATCATGGCGTCGGCCCGCGGCATAAGCCGCGGACGACGGGTGAAAACCGAGGAGGAGCAGGCGGTGCTGTCCACCAGCCTGCTCGCCAATCCGTTGCTGCGCCGCACGCTGATCGCGAGCGCGATGGCGGTGACCGGGCAGGACCTGTTCCAGTTCTACATGCCGATCTACGGGCACTCGGTCGGGCTCTCCGCCTCCGCCATCGGCGTGGTGCTGGGCATGGCCGGCATCGCCGCTTTCGTCGTGCGCTCGGCGCTGCCGGGGCTGGTGAAGCGCTGGGACCCGGACACGGTGTTCAACGGGTCGCTGTACGCCGCGGCCGGGGCGTTCCTGCTGTTTCCGCTGTTCAGCGACGTGGTCATGCTGTCGGTCGTTGCGCTCGTGCTCGGGCTCGGCATGGGCTGTGCGCAGCCGGTGACGCTGATGCTGATCTTCAGCCGCGCGCCCGAGGGCCGCTCGGGCGAGGCGCTGGGGATGCGCGTCACCATCAACCAGATCATGCACATCGCGGTGCCGGTGATATTCGGCACCATCGGTTCCGTATTCGGCGTCGCGCCGGTGTTCGTCACCAACGCGGTGATACTGGCGGGGAGCGGGTTGCTGAACCGCGCCCGCGGCAAGCGCTGATATAGAATGTCGCGTTCCATCGGAGAGGGATGAAATGAAGATCGCGGTGCTGGACGACTACCAGGACGTATTCCGCACGCTCAAGTGCTTTCCGAAGCTGAAAGGCCACGACGTCGCCGTTTATCACGACTCGGTCAAGGAACCCACGAAGCTCGCCGAGCGGCTGAAGGGCGCCGACGCCGTGATCCTGCTGCAGCAGCGCACGCCGTTTCCACGCGCCGCGGCCGAGAAGGTGACGACCCTGAAGCTCATCAGCCAGACCGGCCGCAACGCAAACCATATCGACCTGGCGGCGTGCACCGAGAAGGGGATCATGGTTTGCGGGACCGGCGCCGGGGTCGTCAACCACACGGCCGAGCTCACCTGGGGCCTGATCTTCTCGGCGCTGCGCCACATTCCCGATGAGGTGCAGCAGTTGAAGGCGGGCCGGTGGCAGACCACCATCGGCACGACGGTGGTCGGCAAGACGCTCGGCATCTACGCCTACGGCCGCATCGGCAGCATCGTGGCCCGGGCCGGGCGGGCGTTCGAGATGAAAGTGATTTGCTGGGGCCGGGAAGGCTCGACGGGGAGGGCGCGCGCCGACGGCTTCGAGGTCGCGGCGAGCCGCGAGGCCTTCTTCGAAAATGCGGACATCGTGAGCCTGCACATCCCGCTCAACAAGGAGACGCGCGGCATCGTCGCGCACGCCGACCTCGCGCGCATGAAGCCGACCGCGCTCGTCGTCAACACCAGCCGCGGGCCGATCATCGAAAAGGACGCGCTGGTGAAGGCGCTGAAGGAAGGGCGGCCCGGCTTCGGCGCGGTGGACGTGTTCGACGACGAGCCGGTGCTGGGCGGCGACCACCCGCTCCTCAAGATGAAGAACGCCGTCTGCACGCCCCATCTCGGCTACGTCGACCGCGATACCTACGAAAAGTACTATGGCGCGGCCGTGGACAGCATCCTGGCGTTCGCCGGGGGCAAGCCGGCCAACGTGCTCAATCCCGACGTCTTGAAGAAGGCGTGAACGGTGAATCACGCAGTTTGCGAAGCGAAAGGAATGGAATGGCAAAGATGAAGTGTGGTGTGGCCGCCGTGGAGGCACTGCGCGCGGCGGGGGTGAGCCGGGTGTTCGGGCTGATGGGATCGAGCACGCTCGAGATCTACGACGCGCTCTACGACGCGAAGGACATGCTCTACATCGGCGTGCGGCACGAGAACTGCGGCGTGCACATGGCGGATGCCTACGGGCGCGTGACGCAGACGCCGGGGCTGTTCATCTGCGGGCAGGCGGGGCCGGGCGTCGCCAACATGATGCTGGGGCTGACCGCGGCGAAGCTGGCGTATTCCCCGGTCGTGGTGATCGCCGGGCTGCCGTCCACCGCCGACCTGGGAAAGGACACCTTTCAGGAGATCGACCAGCACACGCTGTTCCTGCCGGTGACGAAGCGCGTGATGACGGTGACGCGTCCCGAGCGTATCCCCGAGTTCCTGCTGGAGGCGTTCCGCGTGGCGAACGCCGGGCGGCGCGGCCCGGTGGTGGTGCAGATTCCGCGCGACCTGCTCAACCACGACGTGGACGTTTCGATCCCGGCGCGGGGCGGACAGCCGGAAATCGCGGCCGGCACGGTCGAGCGCGCGACGCTCGAGCGGGTGAAGGCGATGATCCTCGAGGCCAAGGCGCCCGTCATACACGCCGGCGCCGGCATCAAGTGGGGGCGCGGCACCGCGGCGCTGATAAAGCTCGCGGAGAAGCTCCAGCTTCCGATCACCAATTCCGCCGGCCACACCGACATCGTCCCGGTGGACCATCCGCTGAACGCGGGGGGCGTGGGCCCGCGCGGGAACCCGGTGGCGACGGGCCTCGTGCGCGATTCGGACCTGATCCTCGCGCTGGGAACGCGCCTCGGCTTCAATACCGCGCGCTTCTCGGACGAGATCGTGACGCCGCGGGCGAAGATCGTGCAGGTGGACATCGATCCGCTGGCGGTCGGGCGCTACTATCCGGTCGCCCTCGGCATCGTCGGCGACGCGGGGGCGGTCGCCGGCGCGATTGCGGACCTGGTGGACGCGGTTCCGGCGGGCCGCGCGCCCTGGCGCGCGCGCAACGAGAAGTTCGCCAAGGACCGCCAGCAGCTGTGGCAGGGGCGCGAGGAGATCGCCGGGCGCGGGTCGAAACCGCTGCATCCGGAAACCATCTACTCCGAATTGCGCAAGGTCGCGCCGCGCAACGCGTTGTTCACGATCGACGCGGGCACGACCTGCCTGCAGGCGACCGACAGCCTGCCGTGCCATACGGTGCCGTCGCTGATCGCGCCCCTCGACTGCGGCAACATCGGTTTTTCCTACGCCGCCGGGCTCGGCGCCAAGGTCGCGGCGCCGGAGCGCACGGTAATCTCGCTGATGGGCGACGGCGGCTTCGGCATGACGATGGGCGAAATGAATACCGCGGTGCAGAGCCAGATCAACACCATTGCCGTCGTGATGGACAACGGCACCTGGGGCGCGGAGATCGCCTACCAGCGCGATTTCTACAAGGGCCGCTATATCGGCGGGCACGTGCTCTCGCCGCGCTTCGACGAGGTGATGAAGCTCTGCGGCGGCACCGGCTACTTCGTGACCGGCCCGGGCGAGACCGCCGACGCGGTGAACCAGGCGATGAAGGACGGCAAGCCCGCCGTCATACACGCGAAAGTGGACCCGGGCGCCATATTGAGCTTCCGCACCGACGCGTTGCAGAAACGCTAGGTGGACGCGCCGGCGCGCGGGGATCAGCTGACCGCGCGCATCATGTCCTCGAGAAGCTGCCACGCGCGCTTCGCGTGCGAGGCGTTGCACGCAGCGGGGCTGCGCACGTATTCCTGCCGCAGCTTTTCCAGCCCGGTGAAGGCGGCGAACGCCGGCTGGATGGCCGTCGGGAGCCGGGAGGGCGGCACCGGCAGCTTCGACGGCGTGTTGGCATGCTGGTCGTCGGGCAACACCGCGGCACCGTGCAGCAGGAGGTTGCCGAGGTGGTAGCCGGCGATCACCGCCCCGTCGATGACGCAGATCGGGTTGGCGTCGGGGGGGATCTTCCTCAGGCTCGCGACGATCCTGAGCGCTTTTGCCAGGTGCTGGTCGCGGGTCATGCCGCCGTTCCCTGACCGACCAGCGAATCGGTGCAAGCCCGTATCCCGGCGTAGGCCCGGCTGCACGCTTCCACCATCGCGCGATCGAGGGTCCCGGGGCCGCGCACGAACTCCGGACGCAGGTCCTCGAGCAGGGCGAGATGCTGGAACGCCTCCCGCAGCGCGGGCGGCAGCGCGACCTCGAGCTTCGGCTTGTAGGTATGATTGAGATCGCCGATCTTCCCCGCTGCGCCACCCACGGCCTCGCTCGTCAGGCCCAGAGCGTGAAGGGCCGCATTGACGCGGTTCGTTCCTGCCCGCATCAGGAACACGACGTAGAGCTCTCCGTCTTCGAGTGGATCAAGTCTTGCGACGGCCCGCTCGAAGGCGGCGGCCCGTTCGAGGTGAGCTTCGATCTTCATGGCTTGGGCGCAGGTGACTTGGAGAATCCGAGGTCGGTCAGGGCGCGCTTCAATTCGTCGTACTGCGCCTTCAGGTACTGTTGCGCGTCGTTGCTGCCGAGATAGGCGTTTTCCCAGAGGCTTTTCCGAAGCCGCTCGTTCCACGCGTCCGTCCGCGCGAGCCTCGAGAGGGCCTGGTCCCAGAACGCGGTCTGGCTGCTGCTCAGGCCGCCCGGGCCGATGACGCCGCGCCAGTTGACGACCAGCGCGTCCACGCCCAGTTCCTTCCACGTCGGGGCTTCCGCCAGGACGCCGCCGAGCCGCTTGGGGGAAGTGATGGCAAGCACGCGCAGCTTGCCCGCGTCGACGTGGGGCGCCGCGACGCTGGGAGGGCCCACGGCCACGTCCACGTGACCGCCGAGCGCGGCGGTCATCACCTGGCCCGAGCCGCGAAACACCACGATCCTGAGCTTTTTCGGGTCGATGCCGGCGGCGCGCGCGACGGTGCCGATCGCAATGTGGTTGATGTTGCCGAGGGCGCTTGCCATGCCGAAAGTCACGCCGGCGGGGTCGCTCTTCAGCCGCGCGACGAGGTCCCTGCCGTCCTTCAGGGGCGAGTCCGGCTTGACCACGAAGCCGATGTATTCGTTGATCATGACGGCGAGCGGCGTCAGGTCCGCGTAGTACAGCTTGCTGATGCCCGCGATGTGGCTGGTCAGGAGCGTATTGGAAGCCACCGCCATGTAATGGCCGTTCCCCTTGTGCTCGCCGACGTAGCCGAAGGCAATCGCACCGCCCGCGCCCGGCTTGTTGACCACGTTGAGTGGCGCTTCCACCAGGCGCCCGTCCTGCATGATTTTCTGCATCACGCGCGCGATATTGTCGTTGCCGCCGCCGGGCGAAGCCGCGACCACGATCTCGACGGTCTCGGCCGGCGCCCAGTCCGCGCCCGTCGCCGGAGTCGAAGTCGCCAGCGCCGCGATGGCGAGCAGCGTGGGAATACGCGGCAGTGCTCTCCCGATTCTCGTCAGCTTCATGGTCGCTTCCTCCTCGGTCTTGTCGTCGTGCGTGCTCAACGGTATGGCGTGAACTCGATCGGGACTTCGATCAGCGTCGGCCTGTCGGCGGCGAGCGCTTCGCCGAGCGCGGGCGCCAGGTCGTTGGCGCCCGTCACCCGCAACGCTCGGAAACCGAAGGATTCCCCGAATTTCACGAAGTCCGGGTTCGTGAGTTCCGTGCCGATCGTGCGCCCGAAGCGGCGGCGCTGCGTGTTATTGAGGATCTTGTAGCCCCCGTTGTTGATGATGACTATCGGAATATTGAGACGGTAGTGTGCAATGGTTGCCATCTCTCCGCAGCCGAACATGAACCCTCCGTCGCCGCAGAACGCAACCACGGGCCGCCCGGGCTGGCCGATCTTGGCGCCGATGGCGGCGTGGAACGCAAAGCCCATGGACCCGAAGGAATTGGCAAACAGGAAGCTGCCGGGTTGATACATTTCCAGGACATAGCGCGCCCAGTGGCCCACGATCGATTGCGCCGCAACGATCGCGTCGCGCGGCAGGACGCTGCGAATGCTCTCGAGCAATTTCATCTCTTCCGGCACGCGCTGCCGGAGTTCTCTCCAGGCCTCTTCCCGGATCGCGGCCACCTCGGCGAGGCGCGACTGGCGCGGCGGAATTTTCCTCGCCCGCAATGCAGCGAGGAGGTCCTGCAACGCGAATTTGGCGTCGCTCTCGAGGGCGAGCGTCGGTCGGTAATTCTTTCCAAATTCGCCGGGGTCTATGTCGACATGGATCAGCGTCTTCGGCATGCGCATCGTCCAGCCCTTGGCCGAACGGCCGGTGACGTCGATTTCCGCGTCCTTTCGCCGGGACCGCGTGGCCCTTTCCGAAAACCGGGTGCCAACGGCCAGCATCACATCTGCGGTCTCGATCAGTTTCGATTCGACGGTCCACGCCATCGTGAGCAGGTTTCCGAGCATCAACGGGTGGTCGTCCGGCACGATCCCTTTCGATCCGTTCGTCGACAGTATGGGGGCCTGGAGCAATTCCGCGAGGGCCTGCAATTCGGCGCCGGCGCCCGCCTTCACCACGCCTCCGCCAGCCCAAAGGAGCGGCTGCTTCGCGTTGAGGAGCAGTTCCGCGACCCGCGCGATCTCCGCCGCATCCGCGCGCGGGGCCGCCGGGGTCCGGGGCGTGGGAAGCGTGACATCGTCCTCGGCGTTGAACACGTCCGCGGGAATCTCCAGCATGACCGGGCGGGGCCGTCCCGATTTCATCCGGAAGAAGGCTTCGCCGATGACCTCGGGGATCTCGGCTGCGCGCGTGACGCGGCGGGTCCAGCCGGTCACCGGCCGAAACATGGCCATCTGGTCGCGACATTCGTGGTAGACGCCTCGTTCCTGGTCCAGATAGGGCGTCGGCACCTGGGTCACGATATTCAGCACGGGCCAGGATTCCGCATAGGCTTCGCCCATGGCGGAGAGACTCGCAACCGCGCCGGCGCCGACGGTGACCATGCCAACGCCGACCTTGCCGGTCACGCGGGCATACGCGTCCGCCATGTGCAGCGCGCCATCTTCGCCGCGGGGCGTGATCAGGCGAATATCGGTCCGATCGCACAGGGCGTCATACGGCCTGAACAAGGTGCTGCCGAGGACGCCAAATACCGTATCGACGCCGTGGCTGTAGAGTGATTCGATCAGCGCCTTGCCGCCGTTCATGCGCGCCATGCGATCCTCCTGCGGATGGACGAACGATTGAGGGGTAGGGAGCCCGGCGTGCCGCTAGGCCCGCGCGAGAGGGCCGAGTGCTACTATTGCCGCTGCGGAACCCGTCAAAACGATAATTGTAATCGCGTGTCCCGCGGCCTGGTCGGATAGTTGTTCATTCCGCCATGAAGAGGTTTCATCGATGTTCCAGAAATTGCCGTCGCTCCCGGCGCTCGCGGCCTTCGAGGCTGTCGCGCGGCACAAGAGCTTCGCCAAGGCGGCTCGCGAGCTGTGCGTGACGCAGAGCGCGGTCAGCCACCGCATACGCGCGCTGGAGGATCAATTCGGCTCCCGGTTCTTCGTGCGCGCCAAGCACACGGTCGAGCTGACGTCCCAGGGCACATTCCTGCTCAGCGCCGTCATCAAGGCGCTGTCGACCTTGAGCGCCGCCTGCGCGCGCCTGGCCGCCACGCGCAGGGCTGTCAAGCTCAGCGTCGGTCCCGCATTCGCGCGCAACTGGTTGATCCAGCGCCTGGGCGGGTTCTATCGCCTGCACGACGACATTGACCTGGAAGTGAACGCCGTCAAGCTCCGGGACGCCGAGAAGCTCGGCGCCCTGAAGAGTGGCGAGGCCGACATCGCGATTCGCTATGGAAATGCGGCCGCCTGGACCGGGTATCACGCAGTGGAGTTGATGAAGCCAGAAGTGTTCCCCGTCGGCAGTCCCGGGCTGGCCGTCGCCGGGGGCGGCGCGGTCGGGCCCGACATCCTCGGCGGCAGGACGTTGCTGAGACTGCCGCGCCAGCCATGGAAGCCATGGCTATGCGCGGCGGGACTGGTCGGGAACGAGCCCGAATGCGGGCCGCTGTTCAGCGACGCCAGCCTGATGCTCGACGCCGCCGCCCAGGGTCAGGGCGTGGCGCTCGCGCGCAGCGTGCTGGTGGAGCACGACCTCGCGACGGGACGGCTGGTGCGCCTGTCCGCGGTCAGCATTCCGTCCGACAACGCGTACTGGGTCGTCTGCCTGCCGGAAGCCGTGCGGCGTCGCGAGGTGAGTGCCTTCATGGAATGGCTCGAAAACGGCGCGTGTCAGGGAAAGTGACCGGCTGTCCGACGCCAGCCGCAACTCGCCGGGTCAGTGAAGGTGCTTGTTCCGCGGGTGCAGCGGAATGACTGTTGACGAGCCCGTGGCCTGCTCGCCGGTGATCTTCTTGGTCGCCCAATCCTGGTCGAACAGCTGGTTGACGAGCGCGGTGGCCTGCTCCACGTCGGCCTTGCCGAGGTGGCGGCCGAGCAGGCCGGTCAGGTCCTCGACCACGCACTGGCGCCGGAACTCGTGGATCGCCTCGGGCGTCGGGCCGACGAACATCTGGTAGAACTCGTCCTCGCCGTTCTCGGGGTAGTAGGTGACCTCGACCTCGGAGGCGTACTCGGTGAGCGGGCCGAGGTTCTGGAACGCCTCGGTGAGGCGCGCCTGGAAGCTGCGGCCGACCTCACCGGTCCAGCACACGTTCACCGTGCGCTCGCGCGAATCGAACTGGATGCCCGGCTCTTCGCGCTCGATGCTGTGCGCCTCGGCGATGGTGTCCACGTCGAGGTACTCGATCCACGGGCGCAGCGCGTGCTCCACCTGCGACAGGCGCACGCCCCTGCCGAGGAAGATGCTGCCGTGAACGTGGACTTCGATCCTCATTCTGCGCTTTCAGTCCGTTGAATCCGGGGGGAGAAGAATACCACAGCGCCTCCAAATCCGTGAGAGCGGGAGATCGGGAGATCGGGAGGGCGGAAAGGCGAATGGAATTTTCCCTCTCCCGCTCTAACGCTCTCCCGCCCTCCCGTCTTTTCGCTCAAAGGCGTCCCTGCTCCTTGAACACCTCCACCGCGAGGCGCACGGCGCCGTTGGAAGCGGGGAAGCCGCAGTAGCC
>Ga0156023_1025_pt1 | contig 10147 bp, 11 predicted proteins | sample RifCSPlowO2_02_FD_107677 | JGI IMG/M metagenome (GOLD analysis project Ga0156023, IMG submission 107677) | Betaproteobacteria bacterium RIFCSPLOWO2_02_FULL_67_26
GAGACCCATCACGAACAGGTCGCCGCCGTCGCCCTGCAGGTACGGCCGCACCTGCTCGTCGAGTATGGCGTTGATCCTGTCGAGCCGCTCCTTGTCCGCGTCCGACAGGCTCTCCGCGTTCATCACGGTACCCGACTGTTGCGCCAGTTGCGCCGAGTGGGCATCGGCGGTGGGCGATTCGCGGATCGGAACGGCGAGCTTGCGCATGAGTTCCTGCCAGTCGGCCTGGCCATCCTGCGTCACCGTGATCCAGTGGTCCACGTAGAACACGCTCACCACGTGCTCGATGTCGAACAGCTGCGACGCGAGCGGGTCATCCTGCGCCTGCTCCGCGTTCTCGTACGATCGCGATATGCCCCAGGTCAACGGCTCCTTGAGGACGAACTTCATCGCGTTCGGGTTCGGCGTCGGCTCGATTTCGGCTATCTTTGGCATTGCCCTAAAACCTAATGGACAGGATTAACAGGACTTACAAGATTCAACCTGTTTCAATTCGCCCTAATCCTGTTAATCGTGTAAATCCTGTCTGTTCAATCAAGCGTTTCCGACCGGGGCGTGCATCGGATCAGCATCGGCCTCGGTGGTGACGCTCGCCTCGGAATTCAGCGCCGCGTGCAGCGTGTGCCACGGCAGGATCGCGCACTTGACGCGCGTCGGCAGGTCGCGCACGCCGGAGAATACCGTCAGGCGCCCGAGATGGTGAGGGGAATCCACATTGAGCTGGCCGGTCGCCATGTCCCGGAATTCCCGGACGAGTTGTTCGGCGCCGCTTCTCGATTTGCCCTTCACCGTTGTCGTCATCATGGAGGACGACGCCTTGCAGATCGCGCACGACTCGCCCTGGAAGTTGACGGCGTCCACCGTATCGCCGTCCATCTTCAGCGTGAGGACGATATGGTCGCCGCATAGCGGGTTGTGCCCCTCCGCCTTGTGCGTCGCGTCGGGCAGCACGCCCCAGTTCCGGGGCTTCCTGTTGTGATCGAGGATCACTTCCTGATACAGCTGCTTGGAGTCGGCCATTACTTGAACACCTTCTGCACGCGCTTGATGCCGGCGACGAGCGCATCGACCTCGGCGCGGGTGTTGTAGAAGGCAAACGAGGCGCGCGAGGTGGCGGGAATGCCGAAGCGCTGCATGACCGGCTGCGCGCAGTGGTGCCCGGTGCGGATCGCGATGCCCTCCTCGTTCAGGAGCGTTCCCACGTCGTGCGGGTGCACGCCGTCCACCACGAAGGACAGCACCGCCGCCTTCTGCTCCGCGGTGCCGATAATGCGCACGCCGGGAAGCCGGTTCACCTGGTCGGTCGCATAATCCAGGAGGTCGGTCTCGTGCGCGTGCACGCGGTCGAAGCCGATGCCGGCGAGATAGTCCGCCGCCGCGCCCAGCGTGATCGCCGCGGCGATCGGGGGCGTGCCGGCCTCGAACTTGCCCGGGATCACGTTGTAAGTCGTCTTCTCGAAGGTGACCGAGAGGATCATGTCGCCGCCGCCCTTGTAGGGCTGCATCTTCTCCAGCCACTCGCTCTTCCCGTACAGGATGCCGATGCCGGTCGGCCCGAACATCTTGTGCCCCGAGAAGGCGTAGAAATCGCAGTCGAGCGCCTGCATGTCGAGCGGCATGTGCGGCGCCGCCTGCGCGCCGTCCACCAGCACCGGGATGCCCTTCTCGTGGGCGGCCCGGATCATCTCGCGCACCGGGTTGATGGTGCCGAGCGCGTTCGAGACGTGGCCGACGCCCACCAGCCTGGTGCGCGGTCCGAGCAATTTCAGATAGTCCTCGACGATGAGCTCGCCGCGGTCGTTGACCGGCACCACGCGGATCCGCGCGCCCTTCTCCTCCGCCACCATCTGCCACGGCACGATGTTGGAGTGGTGCTCGAGCGTGGTCAGCACGATCTCGTCGCCCGCGCCGATGAACTTGCGCCCGTAGCCGTGCGCGACCAGGTTGATGGCGTCGGTCGTGCCGGTGGTGAAGATCACCTCGCGCTCTTCCCTCGCGTTGATGAAGGCGGCGAGCTTCTTGCGCGCGCCTTCGTATTCGGCGGTGGCGACTTCCGACAGGTAATGGACCGCCCGGTGAATGTTGGCGTGCTGGGTGGTCTGGTAGCGGATCCAGCGGTCGATGACCGGCTGCGGCATCTGGCTCGAAGCCGCGTTGTCGAGAAACACCAGTGGTCTTCCGTTGACCTTCAGCCGCAGGATGGGGAAGTCCGCGCGGACGCGCTCGATATCGAGGCCGCCGTCAGGGGCGCGCTTGAGGCCGGCAGTTGGGGCGTTCATGCCGGTTCGGCGGCCTGGGTCTGGGCCAGCACCGTTTCTTCCAGTTGCGCGACCAGCGACGGCACCGGGATACGGTCGACCACCTCGGCGGCAAAAGCATAGGTGAGCAGGTTCCGGGCGCGTCCCTCGGAAAGTCCCCGGCTCCGCAGGTAGAACAGTTGCTCGGCGTCGAGCTGGCCGACGGTGGCGCCGTGGGCGCACTTCACGTCGTCGGCGAAAATCTCGAGCTGCGGTTTCGTGTCCACGTGCGCCTTGTCCGAGAGCAGCAGGTTGCGGCTCTGCTGAGACGAATCGGTGAGCTGGGCGCCGGGCCGCACCAGGATCTTGCCGTTGAACACGGCATGCGCCGCGCCGCCGGCGATGCACTTGTGCAGCTGCCGGCAGCGGCCGTGCGGTTGCGCGTGGTCCATCAGCGTGTGCGTGTCGGCGAGCTGGCGTCCGGATATGAGCGCGAGCCCGTCCATCTGCACTTCGGCGCCCTCCCCCTGCTGCGTCACAATCAGGTTGAAGCGCGACAGGCGCGCACCCAGCGTGACGGCATGCGATGCGTAGCGGGCGTCCCTGGCGAGAGTCACCGCACAGGTGGCGATATGGAATGCGCCTGCCGCCTCGCGCTGCACCCTGGCGTGCCGCACCCGGGCGCCTGCGCCCACCACGACCTCGGTCACGGCGTCGTTGAAATACGCCGCGTCGCCGAGACCCGCGTAGTCCTCGATGAGCGTGCAATCGGAGCCGTCCTCTGCAATCACCAGGCAGCGCGGATACGCGGCAGCTTCCTTCTGGGTCGAAACATGGAGCAGTTGCACCGGCGCCGGGCACGCGCAGTTCCGCCCGACGCGGATGAAAGCGCCGTCCCGGAGATGAGCCGTATTGAGCGCGGTGAAGACCTCGCGCTCGAATTCCGCGTGGCGCGCGAGATGCGGCTCGATCGCCCCGGCATGGGCGTCGAGCGCAGCAGCAAGGGTGCTGACGACGACGCCTCGTGGCAACCCGGTGGTCGCCGAGAGCCCGGGCGCGAACACACCGTCCACGAATACGAGGCGGGCCCCCGCCTCCGGGGCGATGAATCTCGAAAGGCCGGACAACGCAAGCGGCTTCGTTTCGGCAGCCGGCCGGAAAGAGAGCCTGGTGAGCGGGGTAATGTCGGTGAAGCGCCATTCCTCGTCGCGCGTGGTCGGCACCGTGAGCGCGTTGGCGCGCTCGAGCGCCTGCGCGCGCCGCTCGTCGAGCCAGGAGGCGCCGCTTCGCGGCGCCTCATAGCCCTTCAGCAGCGCTTCGATATAAGGATGCTTTGCAGCGACGGACACCATGACTGCATCAAGCCGCTCTGACCCAGTCGTAGCCGCGCGCCTCCAGCTCCTCCGCGAGCGTCTTGCCGCCGGTCCTGACGATGCGGCCGCCCTCCATCACGTGCACGTAGTCGGGCACGATGTAGTTGAGCATCCGCTGGTAGTGCGTGACGAGCACGATGGCATTGTCGGGAGTGGCCAGGTGGTTGACGCCGTTCGCCACCACCCGCAGCGCATCGATGTCGAGCCCCGAATCGGTCTCGTCGAGGATCGCGAACCGCGGCTCGAGCAGCGCCATCTGCAGGATTTCGTTGCGCTTCTTCTCGCCGCCCGAGAATCCCTCGTTCACCGAGCGGTCGAGGAACGCCGGGTCCATGTCGAGGAGCTTCATCTTCTCCCGGGCCAGGTCGTCGAATTCCAGCGGGTCGAGCTCGTCGCGCCCGCGCGCCGGCTGCAGCGTGTTGTACGCAAGCCGCAGGAACGCGCTGTTCGAGACGCCGGGAATCTCGACCGGATATTGGAAGCCCAGGAACAGGCCGGCGCGCGCGCGCTCCTCCGGAGCCATTTCAAAGATGGAGCGCCCTTCAAAAACGGCCGTGCCGCCGGTGACCTCGTACGCGGGATGTCCGGCGAGCGTTTTCGCGAACGTGCTCTTGCCCGAGCCGTTGGGCCCCATGATGGCGTGCACCTCGCCGGCGCGCACCACGAGATCCAGACCCTTCACGATCTCGGCCCCGCCCACTTTCGCGCGCAGCCCCTTCACTTCGAGCAGCAACCTGGCGTCCTTGCGGATCATCCGACGCTCCCTTCGAGCTTGAGGCCAAGGAGCTTGGTCGCCTCCACCGCGAATTCCATCGGCAGCTGCTGGAACACGTCGCGGCAGAAGCCGTTGATGATCATCGAGACCGCCTCTTCCGCGCCGATGCCGCGGCTCGCGAAGTAGAACAGCTGATCCTCGCCGATCTTCGAGGTGCTGGCCTCGTGCTCGACCGTGGCGCCGTGGTTCTGCACCTGGATGTAGGGAAAGGTGTTGGCGCCGCATTTCGAGCCGATCAGCATCGAATCACACTGCGAGTAGTTGCGCGCGTTCGCCGCCCGCGGCCCGATCTTCACCAGCCCGCGGTAGCTGTTGTTGGACTGCCCAGCCGAGATGCCCTTGGCTATGATGCGGCTGCGGGTGTTCCTGCCGATGTGCACCATCTTGGTCCCGGTGTCGGCCTGCTGATGATGGTTGGTGAGCGCGACCGAGTAGAACTCGCCGATCGAGTTGTCACCGAGCAGGACACAGGACGGGTACTTCCAGGTGATCGCCGATCCGGTCTCGACCTGGGTCCACGAAATCTTCGAGTTGACGCCCTTGCACAGCCCGCGCTTGGTGACGAAGTTGTAGATGCCGCCCACGCCGTTCTCGTCGCCGGCGTACCAATTCTGCACCGTCGAGTACTTGATCTCGGCGTCGTCGAGCGTGATCAGCTCCACCACCGCCGCGTGCAGCTGGTTGGTATCGAACTTGGGGGCCGTACAGCCCTCGAGGTAGGAGACGTGGGAACCCTCCTCGGCGACGATAAGGGTTCGTTCGAACTGCCCGGAGGACTCGGTATTGATGCGGAAATAGGTCGAGAGCTCCATCGGGCACCGGACGCCCCTGGGGATGAAGCAGAACGAGCCGTCGGTGAAGACCGCGGAATTGAGCGCGGCGTAGTAGTTATCCCCGGCCGGCACCACGCTGCCCATGTACTGGCGCACCAGATCGGGATGCTCGCGCACCGCCTCCGAGATGGAACAGAAGATGATGCCGACATCGGCAAGCTTCTGCTTGTAAGTGGTGGCGACCGAAACCGAGTCGAAGATCACGTCCACCGCCACTCCGGCCAGCTTGGCGCGCTCGTTCATCGGCACGCCGAGCTTCTCGAAGGTCTTGAGCAGCTCCGGGTCCACCTCGTCCATGCTTGCGAGCTTCTTCGGCTTGGGCGCGGAGTAGTAGATGATGTCCTGGAAGTCGATCTTCGGGTACTTCACGTTCGGCCACTGCGGCTCGGCCATGGTGAGCCAGTGGCGATAGGCCTTGAGACGGAACTCGAGCAGCCACTCCGGCTCGCTCTTCTTCGCCGAAATGAAGCGGATGGTGTCCTCGTTCAACCCCTTGGGCGCGGTGTCCGACTCGATGTCGGTCACGAACCCGTGCTGGTAGGGCTGGTTGACGAGGTTTTCGAGTACCGAGCTCACTTCACGCTCCAAATTCAACTATTTGCGTTCATCCGCAGTTTCGGGCTTTTCCTTCACGCTGAAGCTCTCGCCGCAGCCGCAGGTGGCGTCCACGTTGGGGTTGGTGAACTTGAACACCTGCTTCAGTCCCTCCTTGACGAAATCGAGGGTGGAGCCGTCAAGGGTTTCCAGGCTCTTCGCGTCCACCACCAGCTTCGCGTCGTGCGCCTCGAACAGCCGGTCGTCCGCCCGCACCTCATCCGCGTAGTCGTAGATGTAGGCAAAGCCCGAGCAGCCCGCGTCTTTCACGCCCACGCGCAATCCTATGCCCTTGCCACGCTGGGCAATCTGTTTCTGGATCTGCTTCGCCGCGCTTTCTGTCAATTCGATCCTCATAACCGCCCTCTCGTCACTCGTCACTCATCGCTCAAATCAGACCGCCATTGCCGTCAGATTTCTCAGGCGCGTTACGACCGCCGTGAGCGCCTTGAGAAATTCGTCCACCTGCTGCGGCGCGTTTCCCGTGCCGAGGGAGAACCGCACCGCCCCGAGCGCGAGCTCGGGATCCACGCCCATCGCCAGCAGCGTCGCCGAGGGCTCGGGGTTCGCGCTCGAGCAGGCGGCGCCGGGGGCCACCGCATACCCGGCCTTGTCGAGCTCGATGACCAGGGTTTCGCCCAGGATTCCCTTGAACGCGAAGTACGACGTATTGGGAATGCGCGGCGCGCGCGCGCCGAATATCACCGCTCCCATATCATTGAGCCCCTGCTCGAGCCGCGCCCGCAGCGCTTCGAGCCGCGGCGCCAGTTCCGCCGTCCGTCCCGCGGCAAGCTCGCACGCCGCGCCAAAGCCGACGATCGCCGGCACATTTTCGGTGCCGGAACGGAGCCCCTGCTCGTGGCCGCCGCCGTGAATGATGGGACGCAGCTGCAGACGCTTGTCCATGACGAGCGCTGCGGCGCCCTTGGGTCCGTAGATCTTGTGCGCGGAGATGGTCATCGCGTGCACCCCGAGCGCCGCGAAGTCCACCGGCACCTTGCCGAGCGCCTGCACCGCGTCGGTGTGCATCAATGCTTTCGCAGCGCGCGCGCGTTGCGCAACGGCCGCGACGTCCTGGATCACCCCGGTTTCGTTGTTCGCAAGCATCACCGATACCATGCCCGTCGGCTCCGTCAGGGCGCGCTCGACGTCGGCGAGATCGATTTCCCCGTTGCGGCTCACCGCAAGCTTTCTCACTTTCCAGCCCTGGCGCGCGAGGTCCTGTGCCGGCTTTGCAATGCACGGGTGCTCGATGGCGCTCACCGCCACCTGCGAGGGCTTGAGAAAGCCCGCCGCCCCCTTGATGAACAGGTTGTTCGCCTCGGTGCCGCCCGAGACAAGGATGACCTGCGCCGGCTGGACGTTGACGAGCGCGGCGACCTGCTCGCGCGCGGCATCCACCGCCCGTCGCGCCACCGTGCCGAGCTCGTGCCGGCTCGACGCATTGCCGTAGCTCTCGCGCAGGTACGGCAGCATCGCCTCGAGCACTTTCTCGTCGAGTGGCGTCGTGGCGTTGTGATCGAAGTAGACGGGTTCCATCAGTACCGTGGAGCGTGACGACTGACGAACTATGCTGAAACCGGGGTAGGCCGCTTGCCTGCGGTGTCACGCATGTCGTGGACCTGGGTGACGCCGGATTCGCGCGCCGCCTGTTTCGCTTTCTGGCTGTCGACCAGCTGGCGCAGGCTCACCGCCCCGAGGTAATCGAAGATGCGCTCGTTCAGCGCCGCCCACAGATCGTGGGTCAGGCACTTCTGATCGTCGTGGCAGTTTTCCTTGCCGCCGCATTGCGTGGCATCGATCGGCTCGTCCACCGCCAGGATGATCTCGGCGACGGACAGCGCGCCCATATCCTTGGCGAGGCAGTAGCCGCCGCCGGGCCCGCGCACGCTTTCAACCAGGCGATGGCGGCGCAGCTTGCCGAACAGTTGCTCGAGATAAGACAGCGATATCTTTTGCCGGCCGCTGATCTCGGCCAGCGTCACCGGACCGCCGCCGTGATGCAGCCCGAGGTCGATCATCGCCGTTACTGCAAAGCGCCCCTTCGTCGTCAGTCTCATGGGCTACCTCTAAAATATCGTTAAATCAATATGATAAGTTACAATTTATACACTAGTAATTTAGTCAACTATAGCATACCCGAGCAAATCAGTCGACCATTTTGTTGAGCGCGTCCGCATCGAGAGGATGCGCCTCGCGCTTGTCGGTCCGGCCGCCCAGCCGCCGCAGCTCCGCAAGGATCTCCTCGATGCGCTGGTCGGTGTCGGCGCAGTGCCCGATCAGCTCGTGCACCGCCTTTGCCAGCGGATCGTTCAGGTCCTTCACCACGGCGTATGCGGCAAAACGCCCGTTCTGCGCCATGCCCTCCGCTTCGACGATGCGTGCCGGGATGCCGATCGCTGTCGCGCCCGGCGGCACTTCCTTCACGACGACCGCGTTCGAGCCGATCCGCGCGCCGGCACCGACCGTGATCGGCCCGAGGATTTTCGCCCCCGCGCCGACGACGACGCCCTCGCCCAGCGTGGGATGCCGCTTGCCCTTGTTCCACGAGGTGCCGCCCAGGGTGACGCCGTGGTAGAGCGTGCAGTCGTTGCCGATTTCCGCCGTCTCGCCGATCACGACGCCCATACCATGGTCGATGAAGAAGCGCCGGCCGATCGTCGCGCCGGGATGGATCTCGATGCCCGTCAGCCACCGCGACAGATGGGACACCAGTCGCGCCAGCCACTTCAGGCCCGCGCCCCACAGACTGTGGGCCAGGCGGTGAAACAGCATGGCGTGAAACCCGGGATAGCAGGTGATCACCTCCCAGGTGTTGCGGGCCGCCGGATCACGGTCGAATACGACCGCGATTTCCTCTTTCAAACGAGCGAACATGGGTTACAAATCAAGGATAAGGGTGCGCAGCTTACGATGTCCTACTGAAATGGTCAACTTTTCACCCGCGAAGGGTGACTATCGCTCAGCGCTGCTGTTTCTTCTTGGGATGGGCGAGCGTCTTGATCACGCCGCGCAGGATGTTGACCTCTTCCTGCTCGAGTTGCGTTCGGCCGAACAGCCGCCGCAGCCGTGCCATCAGTTTCTTCGGATTACGTGGATTCAGAAAACCAGCCTCCAGCAGGCTGCGCTCGAGTTGCTCGTAGAAGCGCTCGATCTCCTCGTGAGTGGCATGCTCGGGCGGCTCGCCGCTGCGGTTGCGCACGGTTGCACCCCATGCGGCAAGCCGCAATTCGTAGGCGAGCACCTGAACCGCCGCCGCGACGTTGAGCGAGGAGAATTTAGGGTCGGCGGGGATGGTCGCGAGCAGCTGGCACTTGCCGACCTCGGCGGCGGTCAGCCCGTAAGTCTCGTTGCCGAATACCAGCGCCACGGACTGCGTACGGGCGACCTCGACGATGCGCGCGGCCGCTTCACGCGCCGCAACCATCGGCACCGCCACCTCGCGCGGCCGCGCCGTGCAGGCGACCGTGAATGCCGATCCCGCCAGCGCCTCGTCCAGGCTGGCGCACACGTGCGCGCGCCGCAGCACATCGGTCGCGCCGACCGCCAGCCACTCGGCCTGCGGGTCCGGATACCGTTCCGGTGCGACCAGGAACAGCTGCGCGAGCCCCATCGTCTTCAGCGCGCGCGCCGCCGCGCCGATATTGCCCGGGTGCGCCGTCTCGCACAGCACGACGCGGATATTTTTGAGCGGATCAGCGGCCATCACTTACAATACGCACCCCATGCATCCCATGCTCAACATCGCCGTCAAGGCTGCGCGCCGCGCCGGCAACCTCATCAACCGCGCATCCCGCAACCTCGACATCATAGCCGTCAAGGAAAAAGCCGCAAAAGATTTCGTGACGGAGGTGGACCGCGAGGCGGAACAGGCGATCATCAGAACGCTGCACGACGCCTATCCCGATCATTCGATGCTGGCGGAGGAAAGCGGCGCCTCCGGGACATCGGAGCACCAGTGGATCATCGATCCCCTCGACGGCACGACGAATTTCGTCCATGGCTTTCCGCAATACGCCGTGGCGATCGCGCTCAGGCACCGCAACGTGATCACGCAGGCGGTGATCTACGATCCCTGGCGCAACGATCTCTTCACCGCTTCGCGCGGGCGCGGGGCGTACTTGAACGACCAGCGCATCCGGGTCAGCAAACGCGCCAACCTCGCGGCCAGCCTGATCGGCACCGGGTTCCCGTTCCGCCAGCTCGAGCACCTCGATACCTATCTCGCCATCCTGCGCGACGTGATGACGGGCGCCGCGGGCGTGCGCCGCGCCGGTTCCGCCGCGCTCGACCTCGCCTACGTCGCGGCGGGGCGGCTCGACGGTTTCTGGGAAT
>Ga0156023_1004_pt2 | contig 9870 bp, 6 predicted proteins | sample RifCSPlowO2_02_FD_107677 | JGI IMG/M metagenome (GOLD analysis project Ga0156023, IMG submission 107677) | Betaproteobacteria bacterium RIFCSPLOWO2_02_FULL_67_26
CACGCACATCGGCCAGCGTTTCGTTCCGGTGATGGGATTCCCGGTGGTCGCGGCCGCCAACGAAATGAACCACGACTTCATCGTCACGCCCGACGTGGTCGAAAAAGCCCTGGACACGGCGGGGCTACGCCGCTGATTTCACCTGCACGGCGCAGCCGGCGCCGGCGTGCGCGGCTTGCGGCTCTTGCTGATCACGCGACAACACGTCACGGTTTCTTAAGAGCCGCCGCCAGCGAACCGAATACCGCTTCTCCATTTCGGTACGCGATGCGCTCCGCCACGTCGCGCGGCAATTCCGACAGCCACATCCGCGCCAGCCGCGCGTGCTCCTCGATGAAATACCACCGCTGCGGCGACGGCGTGTCGGTGCCGACCATGAAGCGGTCCGGCAACTCCAGGAACACCTTGCGCCATTCCGGGTTGAGCTTGCCTTCCGGCGCGTGATCGGTGCGAAAGGCGAGGTCGCACCACAGGTTCTTGTGCTTCAGCAGCATCGCCCTCACGCGCTCCGGCTGGTCGAAGCCTGCGTGCGCCCAGAGCAGGCGCGCGCCGGGATCCTGCCGGAAGACGCGCTCCACGGCGTCCGCGTCGGAATGAATGTGTATGAAGATCCTGTACTGCCGCGCCAGCTGCACCATGCGCCGCACGACCGGCAGATCGGCGTCGGCCCCGAACACGTGGAACTCGCCGATCGCGACGTAACGGTGGCGGCGCAACCGCTCCTCGACGTGCGGGATGATGGTCTCGTCGCGCACCCAGGTCCCGATCTCGCCGCGGCTGCGGTACGGGCGCAATTCGGGGATGATCAGCTCCGGCGCCTCGGCGTAGAGCTTCTGCGTGCCATCATCGCTCGAGCTCGACACCAGCGCGCGCCGCACCCCGCTCTTCCTCAGGATCTCGATCGCCGTCTTCGGCGGCAGCACGTCCCACGAGTCGTGGCTGTAATGGATGTGCGCGTCGAAGATCGGCAACTCTGCCGATCGCGCCTGGGCAAGCGGCAGGGCCGTCAACCAGAGGCCGAGAACCAGAAATCGAATCATGCCCGGGAATGATAGCGCAAGCTAACGCTCGCGCAACGCCCGTTCGCGCGCCTTCAGCACCGGCTTGAGGAGGTAGTCGAGCACCGTCTTGTGCCCGGTGAGCACGTCCACCGTGGCGGTCATGCCCGGGATGATCGGCAGGTCCTTGTCCAGGTGGCGCAGGCTCGCCCGGTCGGTGCGGACCAGCACCTTGTAGTAGGGATACCCCTTCTTCTCCTCGACGAGCGAATCCGCCGACACGTGCTCGACCCTGGCGGGCAATCCGCCGTAGATCGAGTAATCGTAGGCGCTGATTTTGACGGTCGCGGCCTGCCCGGGATGGATGAAGGCGATGTCGTCGGGCCGGAGCTGGGCCTCGATCAGCAGCGTGTCCTCGAGCGGCACCACTTCCAGTATGCTCGCCCCGGGCTGGATCACCGCGCCGATGGTGGTCATGTTGATCTTCTTCACCACGCCGCGCACCGGGGACCGCACCAGCGTGCGCTTGACGCGGTCATCCATCGCCACCGCTGTCTCGTCGAGCGCCGCCAGCTCGTTCCGGTTTCTCGTCAGCTCTTCGTTCGCGTCCGCGCGGAAGCGATTGCGGCGGTCGTCGATGTTGGTCTGCAGCTCGTTCACCTGCCGCCGCAGGCGCAGGATCTCCACTTCGGAGATCGCGCCCTTAGCGACCAGCGGCTCGGACATCGCGAGCTCCCTGCCGGCAAGATCGAGGCTCCGTTTCAGGCCCGCGACGGTCTCCTCCAGCGCGCGCCGGCGGCTTGCGTAGCTCGCGGTTTCCCCTCCCACGCTGTTCGGCGCGCCGCGCACCACCTCCGCCGGGAACGACAGCCGTGTCCCCTGCGCTTCCGCCGTGAGCCGCGCAATCGCAGCCAGCAGTGAAAGCCGCTTGACCTGCGCCTCGCGAAAGGACGACGTGAAGCGCGTGTCGTCTATCCGCAGCAGCACCTGGTCCTTGCCGACCACCTGCCCTTCCGCGACCGACAGCTCGGCCAGGATCCCGCCTTCCAGGTTCTGGATCACCTGCACCTGGCTGGAAGGAATGACGCGGCCGGTGCCGACCGCCACCTCCTCGAGCCGGGCGAGCGCCGCCCACACCAGCGCGATCACGAAGAACAGCGCCGTCAGGTAGAGCACGGCGGAGGCATACGGATGCGCCTCCTGCACGACCGCGGCGCGCGCATCCGGCATGAATTCCGTGTCGCTGCGCTCGCCCGCATGCTGCTGGAGACCTCCTCCGGGAACGCTCACGTCGGATTCTCCCGGTTGGGCCGCGCTGCGCCCTGCGACAGCGCCTGCAGCACCTTGTCCTTCGGGCCGTCGGCGACCACGCGGCCGTAGTCGAGCACGATCAGGCGGTCCACCAGCGTGAGCAGCGACGGCTTGTGCGTGACCAGCATCAGCGTGCGGCCTGCGAGGAACTGCAGCAGCGCGTTGACGTAGGCCTGCTCGGTGGCGGCGTCCATCGCGCTCGTCGGTTCGTCCATCACCAGCACGCGGGGCACGCTGAGCAGCGCGCGGGCGTTGGCCACCGCCTGCCGTTGCCCGCCCGAGAGCCCCCTGCCCTGTTCGCCCACCGGCAAGTTGAATCCGGCCGGATGGTGCGCGACGACCTTGTCCACGCCGGCAATGCGCGCCGCCTGCACGATGGCGTCGTCGCTCGCGCCGCGGTCGCCGATGACGATGTTCTCGCGCACGGTGCCGTAGAAGAGCTTCACGTCCTGCGGCACGTAGCCGATGTGCCGCCGGAGATCGGCGGGATCGATCTGGCTCACGTCGATGCCGTCCACCAGAACGTTGCCCTGCTCGGCCTGATACAGGCCGAGGACCAGCTTCGCCGCGGTGCTCTTGCCCGAGCCGATGCGGCCGAGGATCGCAACGCGCTCGCCCGGCGCGACCCGGAAGGAAGCACCGTCGAGCGCGGGCTGTTGCTGGCCCGGATAGCGGAACGTGACCTTGGAGAACTCGATACCGCCTTCGATCGAGGCGCGGTGCAGGAAGGCCTTGCCGGGCGGCCGCTCCACCGGCGTCGCCATCAGCTGGTTGAGGCTGACGTAGGCCATGCGCGCGTGCTGGTAGCGGGTGAGCAGCCCCGCCACCTGGCCGAGCGGGGCCATCGCGCGCCCGGCGAGGATGGTGCAGGCCACCAGCCCCCCGACCGTGAGCAGGTTGTCGGCGATAAGGTAGACCCCGCCGATCACCATCACGATGGTCACGATCTGCTGCATGAACTGCGTGAAGTTGATGCCCAGCGCCGAGAGCATGTGCGCCCGCAGCCCGGTGGCCGCCACGACCGCGACCGCCTGCTCCCACTTGCTCTGCATCACGCTCTCGGCGGACACGCTCTTGATGGTTTCGAGGCCGTCGATTGCCTCGACCAGCACGCCGTGCTTCTGGGCCGCCACGGCGAAATTGGCGCGGATGACCCGGGTGAGCGGCACCTGCAGCGCCAGTCCCATTATCACCGCCGGGACGATCGCGACGAGCGGCACCAGCACCAGCAAGTCACCGAGCAGCGCGATCACGACCAGGAACAACACCGCGAACGGCAGGTCCACCAGCCCGGTCAGCGTAGCGGAGGTGAAAAAATCCCGCAGCGTCTCGAACTCGCGCACGTTGTTGGCGAAGGAGCCGGCCGAGGCCGGGCGCTGCTTCAGCTGGATGCCCAGCACGTGCTCGAAGAGTTGCCCGGACACGACGACGTCCACCTTCCTGCCGACGCCGTCCACGAAGTAGGCGCGCAGCATGCGGAACACGAAGTCGAACACGTACACCGTCAACGCCCCGATCGCCAGTACCCACAGGGTCTCGATTGCGTTGTTCGGCACCACGCGGTCGTACACGTTCATCACGAAGAGCGGCGAGACCAGCACGAAGAGGTTGATCATGACCGAGGCGAGCAGCACCTGGCCGTATTCGCCCCGGTAGCGGAGGATGGCGCCCCAGAACCAGGAGCGCCGCAGCATCCCGCCGAGATCGCCGGCCCGGTCGTCCACCTGGTGCTGCGGCCGCGCGAAGACGCACGTGCCGGCATAAGCGGACTGAAGCTCGGCCGCCGAGAGGTGCTTCGAGCCGGTACCCGGAAAAATCGCGTCGGCGCTGCCGTCGCTGCGGCGAGCGGTGAGCACGCACGCCCCGCCTCGGTCCGGGCGCAGCACCAGCACGGCAGGCAATACCAGGTCCGGGATGCGGTCGAGCGGGCGGGCAACGATGCGCGCGGTGAACCCGGCGCGCTCCGCCGCGCGCGCGAGCAGCTCGGGCGTGAAACGGCCACCCGCGAGCGGCAGCCCGGCGCGCAATGCCTCGGCCGACATCGGGCGCTGATGCAGCACCGTCAGCTCGACCAGGCAGTCGAGCAGCGGATCGCCGGTCTGCTCGCGAATCCGTTCGCTGTGATTATCGGGCATAGGACTCGGTGACCGGCCGTTGCGCATCCAGTTTCGTCAGCTCGTCCGACAATCCGAGCGCGCTGACCAGCGCGCTCATCGCCGCCAGCACGCGATACTCGCTCAGGCGCAGCGCGGCGCGCCCGCTCGCGAGGTTGGAGCGCGCCTGGAACAGCTCGTTCTCGGTGTTGAGCACATCGAGCAGGGTGCGGCGCCCGAGCTCGAACTGGCTCTGGTAGGCGCCCAGGACCTGCTCGATCGCGCGCACGTGGCTCTCGAGGTACGCGAGACGGTCGCGCGCCGCGACCAGCGCGTGCCACGCGCGGGCGACGCTCTCCTCGGTCGCCTGCTGCGCGTTTCGCACCGCCTCCATCGCCCCCGTCTCGCGCTCCATCGCCTCTTTCACCCGTGCCTGGTCGGCGCCGCCGCGGAACAGGTTGTAGCGCATCACCAGCATGGCCGAAGCATCGTTGTTCGGACCCGAGATGCCGTCGATGTCGCGGTTGCGGTTGGCGGAGAGCTCGACATCCACCCGTGGCGCGAGATCAGCCCGCGTCGAGCGCACCGTCGCCTGAGTCGCGCTGAGGTCGGTCTGCGCCGCCTTGAGACTGTAGCTGTTGCCGGCTGCCACGCCTTGCGCCGTGTCCAATGACGCCGGAACCGCATTGCCCGGGGAAACGGGCGGCTCGAGCGCCAGCGGCAGGCGGCCGACCACGCGCCGGTAGCGCGCGGCCGAATCCTGCTGGCTGCCCTGGAGGTTGACCAGGCTCGAGCGGGCCAACGCCAGCCGCGCCTCGGCCTGCTCGACGTCCGCGCGCTGCCCCACCCCGCTCGAGAACCGCAGGCGGACCTTGTCGAGCGTTGCCTGGTGGCGCGTCACGTTGTCCCGGGCCAGCACGACCAACTGGCCGTCGCGCAGGGAATCGAGATAGGCCTCGGCCACCCGCAGCGCGACCTGGTCGCCGGTTTCCGCCAGGCGCGCGCGCGCCGAATCCACGCGAAAGTTCTGGGTCTCCATCTGGCTGCGCACCTGCGATGCGTCGAAGACGTTCTGCCGCAGGGTAAGGTTCGCCTCCTGGCGCGTGAGGCCGCGGGTGCCCAGGCCGGCTGCGCGCGTCCCCGGGCTGTCGGTTTCCTGGTGGCCGCCGCCCACGCGCAAGTCGATCGAGGGATAACGGCCGGCGCCCGCCTGCTCGAAGGTCTGGACCGTGGCGCGCAGATTGGCTGCCGCCGCCTGCACCTCAGGATGCGCGCGCAGGGCGTCCCGCACGGCGTCCGGCAGGCGGTCTGCAGCGGCGTCGCACATCCATCCGGCTAGTGCCGCAACAAATGCGAGCAGCAACGCCCCCCCGCCAGTGGACCTGCCGTATGCCCCCGAATCCAGAGACCCCCCTCTCCTCGCGTCAACGCCCTCCGAGGGTTTAGATGCGAACAATTTCGGAGGGCGTTGATTTTACCGCGTTCTCAGCGGCCATGAACGCCGTTTAATTCAGTTTCACAATAGCTTTGCCAGGCTCGGCAAAGCATCTTTCAGCGGCAACACTTCGACGCCGCGCTCGTGCCAGCGGCGGGTCCCGCGGTACAGGAGATAGCCGCGCACCGCGGGATAGTCCTCGCGCAGGCGGTGCAACCCGCGGAAATCCTGTTCGCGCAGCCGTGAACTCGATTTGACCTCGAACGCGCGCATTCCGCGCTCGCCATACAGCACGAAATCCACCTCGTCGCCGGTCGCGGTGCGCCAATAATGCATGCTATAGCCGAGCGACCCGTAGTCGTTCGTCGCGCGAAGGTGCTGCAACAAGAGTGTTTCCAGCGCAACGCCGCCGATCTCCTCCGGCGCATCGAGCGGACCCCTGGGTCGGACTGCGCGGAACACGCCAGCGTCGAAGAAGTAGAACTTCGGGTGTGCGACGATCCGGCGCTTGGCCCGCCGCGCGAATGGCGGGATGCGCACCGCAATCATCAGATCCTCGAGGATACCGAAGTAGGCTTCGGCGACCTTGCCGTGCACGCCGCATTCGCGCGCCACCGCCGACACGTTCAGCACCGATCCCTGCGAGAAACTCGCCGCTTCGAGAAATCTGCCGAACGCGGCGAGGTTGCGCGTCAGGCCCTCCTGCTGCACCTCCTCGCGAAGATAGGTGGACACGTAGCTGGCAAGATAGTCGTGCGGGCGATCGGTGGTGCAGGCAAACGGCAGGGTGCCGAATTGCAATGCGCGCCCAAGGTCGAAGTCGCTGCCCAATTCCGCCGCGGTGAGCGGGTGCATGTGGCGGGTAAGCGCCCGGCCCGCGAGCAGGTTCACGCCGCGCGCGCGCAGCTTGCGGGCGCTGGAGCCGGTCATGACGAACTTCAGCCGCCGCCCCTCGATCAAACGATGGACCTCGTTGAGCAGCTCCGGCACGCGCTGGATCTCGTCAATGAGCACCCACCCGCGATGGTGCGAAGGAATCCGGTCCTCCAGACGCCGCGGCGACGCAAGCAACTCCGTATACGTCGCGGAATCAAGCAAGTCGAAATAGGGCGCCTCCGGGAAGCGCTGGCGCAGCCATGCGGTCTTGCCGGTACCGCGCGGTCCGAAGACGAAGAAACTCTGGCCAGCCGGGGCCTCGAGCAATCTGGAATACATAACTCCATTTTACATTGATTTCTGGAGTTTTCGACTCCAGCGGCTTTTCGAAGTCACCGCGCCTGCATCAATCCCGCCATACAAAAAAGGGCGGGATACCTCCCCGCCCTTTCTCACTTCCAGCGCAACTTTACGAATCACCCGTACTCACGCAGTACCACGTCACGCTGCATCACGTCACGCTTTATCAAAACACTTCCGCTCAGACCAGGACCAGGTTGTTGTCCTGCACGTCGAGGAGCGACGCCGTCACGCCTTGGAGAGTAGCTATTGGCGCGAAATCGAAGCTCGAACCCGGCCCGTCGGCATCGACCGATACCGTGGTGTCCCCGCCCAAAGGCGCGACTTCGACGAAATCCGACAGCGTGGAGGTGCCGGAATCGAAGCCGATCAGCAACTGGCTGATGTCCAGCACGTCGCCGTCCGCGCCAATCACAAAATCGGTAATAACGTCGGTCCCATCACCGGCACCAAACACGAAAGTATCGATCCCGTCACCACCGTTGAGGATATCGTTACCCGCGCCGCCGGTGAGCACATCGTCATCCCCGGCACCATCGAGCTGGTCGACGCCGGCGCTGCCGGTCAACGTGTCATTCCCGGATCCGCCGGAGAAAATCGAGCCATAGGGCAGCGGCAAATACGCCAAATCGACGACATCGGCTCCGCCCAACGCATCGTACTGGGTGCCGTCAAGATACGAACCCGTGACCGCGGGGTTGAAAGCATCCACCACATCGGCGCCTTCAGTAAACAGCGCCGGCTTCTCGGCCGCCCAGTTGACCGCCTGTTCGAGGAGCTGGTCGGCGTCGCCACTGCGCACCCAATTCGTTGCAAAGCCCTCCTCGCCGTCGTTGAGGGCATACGTTCCACCGAGGAAAACGGTACGGCCCAAATCCGCTTCGTCCCGATAAGCAATGGTGTGGCCGCCAGAAGCATTCGTGCCGAGCGATACCGCATTGCTATCCAGGGTGCCTGCCGCCCAATATTCCCCCGGATTGACCACCGAAATGGAGGGGACGTCCTGGGTAATCGGATGGTCGCTGAACGCCAGCGTATTGCCAAATACCGTATAACTAACAACCGCTCCTATCGGTGAAACGAAATCAGCGTTAAACACTGCACTAGGCATGGAAGTAGCGAAGAATCCAGTGGAGACGACTCCGCCGGTACCGCTCTCCGAGTATGCCTTGAGCGCGGCCCAGTAAGCCGACGTCATCGCATCACCGTAATAGCCGGAATGAATCACAACGTCATAGGCCGACAATTCCGGCAGCGAATCGGCGTCGCCCACCGAGAGGACACTGGCGTTGAAATCGAACCAGGTGTCGTCATTGAGCTGGTCGGCCGTCTTCTGCGCCGCAGCCGAGCTCGAGCCTAGAATTCCGTAAACGACCGCCACTTTGATCTGGTTGATGACCTCGATCGTCACGGCCGCTTCGTTGGAAAACACCGTGCCGTCAAACGCCTGGTAGGTAAAGCTGTCGATGCCGGAAAAACCCGCCGCAGGTGTGTAGGTATAGGTCCCGTCGCTCGAAAATGCGACGGTGCCGTAGGCCGGATCTGCGATCAGGAACGCCGTCAGGGCATCGCCCTCCGCGTCCGTATCGTTGGCCAGCACGCCGACGTCGTCGGTGACCGAACCATTTTCGTTGACTGTAGCAAAATCACTCTCCGCGGCCGGCTCATCGTTGATGCCCTGGATCGTTATCGTCAGCGTCCCCGGATTGGACACGGCGATACCGTCAGTAATCTGGTACTCGAACAAATCCTCGAATTCGGCGTCACCAAATGCCTGCGCCGCTTCTTCGTCCAGCTCGTAGAAATATAGACCGTCCTCGAATACCTCGAGGCTCCCATACGACAATTGGAAAACGCCCGTATGCTCCGGAACCATCGCGAGCGTGTCGCCGTCCGCGTCCTGGTCGTTTTCGATCACGTTGCCCACCAGCTGACCGGTGAAATCCTCGTCCGCGGACGCGCCATCGTTGATGGCCACCGGCGCGCTATTGGCGCCCTGGGTGATCGCGATCGCGATCGTCGCCGAGACGTTGGCGTCGCCATCGGTCACCGCGAACGTCAAGCTGTCGTCCTCCGTGCTGCCGTCGGACGGAGTGAAGGTCAGCGTATCCGTGGATTCATCGTACGACACGTCACCGAGCACTGCGCCGTAGCTCGAAAGGCTGACCACGTCGCCGTGATCCCACTCGAGAACGTAGGTCGCGAGGAAATCCTCGATCACGAGATCCGTGTTCTCGGCGGTCTCGAGGGAGAGGTCGCCGACCACCTCGGGTGCATCGTTGACGCCCAGGATCGTGACCTGGTAGCTCGCAGTCGCAGTAAGTTGGGCAGCCGTCGACGTATCGATCAAGGTGTAGGAGAACGCCGGGTCGCCGGCGCCCAGCACCACGTCCTCGCCTTCGGCCAGCGCGCGGATCTCATCCGCATCCGCCTGTTCCGCGACCGACCAGGTCAGCGTGCCGCCGGCGTCCAGCGTCAGGTCGCCGAAGTCGGTCGAATGGAAGGCCAGCACGCCATCCACCACCGGCATGTCGAAATCGAACGTGTCGAGATCGACCTCGAAGTCGTTGTCCAGGACGTTGCCGACGATGAACCCGGATGCCGGGGGCACCACAGCGTCCACCACGAATTCATCGTCGAACGCCCGCGGCGCATCGTCCACCGGTGCGACGTTCACGCGGACCGTGGCCGTGCTTTGCGCTCCGGCCGCGTCCTCCATGGTATAGGTAAAGCTGGCCGTGCCGAAGAAATCCGCATCGGGCGTGAACTGCACATTGCCCGCCACCAGGCTCGCCGT
>Ga0156023_1037_pt1 | contig 9685 bp, 10 predicted proteins | sample RifCSPlowO2_02_FD_107677 | JGI IMG/M metagenome (GOLD analysis project Ga0156023, IMG submission 107677) | Betaproteobacteria bacterium RIFCSPLOWO2_02_FULL_67_26
CGCGAGTACATCGCCCCCAGCGGCTGCAGCAGGAATGTGAACGGGGGCAGGGCGAACATGAACAGAACGAGCGCCATCGCGGGAGAGGGGGACGCGACGCCGAGGCCGGCGTAAAACCAGTCCTGCCGCATGAGGAAGCCGATCAGCAGGAAGAAGACGAGGCTGAACGCCGAGCTCCAGGCCATCCGCTTCAGGACGTGCCGCAGCCTGAAGTGGCCCAGCTCGTGCGCCAGCACGGCCTCCACCTCCGCCGGGTCCAGCTGCTTCAGCAGCGTGTCGAAGAACACGATGCGCTTGGTGTTCCCGAAGCCGGTGAAATAGGCGTTGCCGTGGGCGCTGCGGCGCGACCCGTCCATCACCATCAGGCCCTTCACCTTGAACCCGCAGCGCGCGAGCAGGCGCTCGATGCGCGCCGTCAGCTCCGCGTCCTGCAGCGGCGAGAACTTGTTGAACAACGGCGCGATCACCGTCGGGGCGATGAATTGCACGAAGATCCCGTAGGCGACCGTCGCGGCCCAGGCACAGGCCCACCAGGTTTCGCCGATTTCCCGGATGAACCACAGGATGGCCGCGGCGAGCGGCAGCAGCAGGAGCGCGCCGACGGCCAGGCCCCTGGCGGCGTCCGCGAAGAACAGCCCGCGCGTCGCCTTGTTGAAGCCGAAGCGGCTCTCGATCACGAACGTGCGGTAGTAGTCGAACGGCAGGTCGATCAGCGCCACCACGAGGCCGGCCAGGGCGATCAGCGCCAGCCCGCGGGCGATGCCGTCCGGCAGCCACGAGGCGGAAACTTCGTGCAGCAGCTGCAGGCCGCCGCCGAACGTGAGCGCGACCGTGACCGCCGCGCCGGCCGCGACGTCCGCCATCGCGAACCGCGTCCTGGCGCAGGTGTAATCGGCGGCCTTCTGGTGCGCGGCGAGGTCGATCTCCGCGGCGAACGCATCGGGCACGCGCGCGCGGTGCGCGCGGACGTGGCTCACCTGGCGCCGGGCGAGCCACAGGCGCGTGGCGGCGGCGAGCGCCAGCGCCGCGAGAAAGACGAGTCCGAAGGGGTGCATGATCCGGTAACGGGGTTAACGTGCCGACGCGAACTATGACACAATACGCGTCGAAAAAATCCCGCCGCCGAAGCGGTCATAAGCATGCCCCAGGACCCCAACAACCTCATCTGGATCGACATGGAGATGAGCGGGCTCGACCCCGACGCCGACAAGGTGCTGGAAGTCGCGATCGTGGTCACCGATTCCAGGCTCAACACGGTGGCGGAGGGGCCGGTGCTGGTGGTGCACCAGCCGGACGCCGTGCTCGATGCCATGGACGAGTGGAACCGCGGCACGCACGGCAAGTCGGGCCTCACCGGGCGGGTGAAAGCCTCGACGCTGACCGAGGCGGACGTCGAGCAGCGCCTCGTCGCGTTCCTGGCCGGGCACGTGCCCCCGAAGGTGTCCCCGATGTGCGGCAACTCGGTGCACCAGGACCGCCGCTTCATGGCGCGCCACCTGCCCGCGCTGGAGGCTTTTTTCCTCTACCGCAACCTGGACGTGAGCACGCTCAAGGAGCTGGCGAAGCGCTGGAAGCCGGACATCATGGCGGGGCTCGTGAAGCACGGCAAGCACGAGGCGCTCGCCGACATCTACGAGTCGATCGAAGAGCTCAAGTACTACCGCGAGCATTTTCTCAAGCTGTAGTCACTCCAGCCGGATTTCGCCGTCGAACTTCACCTCGAGGCCCAGTTTCCCGATCGAGAGCACCATCGAGGCGGGGAAGGCCTCGTTGCCCTTCAACTTCCCGTCCGCGACCGCTTTCTGGACCGCTTTCTCGACGGCGAGCTGCGAGTTCACGCCGACGGTCTTGAGGAACTTGCGGATGCTCATGTTCAAGGCTTCGTCGTTCATGTCTTTCTCCTCTGCTTCCTGTAGTGGTTGATCAGTCCGTCGGTTGATGCATTGCGCGCCGGCAGCGGGGCGGCGCCCCCGAGCTCGGGCAGGATGCGGCCGGCGAGGCGCTTGCCCAGCTCCACGCCCCACTGGTCGAAAGCGTTCACGTCCCAGATCACCGATTGCACGAACACCTTGTGCTCGTAGAGCGCGAGGAGCGCGCCGAGCGTCCGCGGCGACAGCTCGTCGAGCAGGATCGAGGTGGTCGGCCGGTCGCCGTCGAACGTCCGGTGCGGCAGCAGCCGGCGGACTTCCGGCTCCCGCAGGCCCGCCGCGCGCATGGCCGCGCCGGCCTCCGCGGCCGTCATGCCGAACGCCAGCGCCTCCGTCTGCCCGCAGAAATTCGCGAGCAGCCGCTCGTGGTGGCCGCGCAGCCGGTGGTGCGGGCGGCAGCAGGCGATGAAGTCCGCCGGGACCGCCTGGGTGCCCTGGTGCAGCCACTGGAACCAGGCGTGCTGGGCGTCGGTGCCGGCGCTGCCCCAGGTGACCGGCGCGGTGGCGTAGTCCACGGGCTCGCCGTTGCGCGTGACGTGCTTGCCGCAGCTTTCCATCTCGAGCTGCTGGAGGTACGCCGGCAGCAGCCTCAGGCGCTCATCGTAGGGGATGACCGCGCGGCTCGCGGCGCCGCGGATGCTGGCGTTCCACACCTCGATCAGCCCCAGCACCACCGGCAGGTTGCGCTCCGGCGGCGCGCCCGCGAAGTGCTGGTCCATGGCGCGCGCGCCCGCGCGCAGCTCGTCGAAGCGTCCCATGCCGGCCGCGAGGGCGACGGGCAGGCCGACCGCCGACCACAGCGAGAAACGGCCGCCGACCCAGTCCCAGAGGCGGAACACGCGCCCGGCGGGAACGCCGAACTCGGCCGCGCGCGCCGGGTCGGCGGTCACCGCGCACAGGTGCTTCGCGGCGGCCGCCTTGCCGCGCAATTTCCGCTCCAGCCAGGACCGGGCGGTGCGCGCGTTGGCGAGCGTTTCATCGGTCGTGAAGGTCTTCGAGGCGATGACGACGAGCGTGGCCGCGGGATCCAGGCGCCCGATCACGGACGCGATCGCCGCGCCGTCCACGTTGGAGACGAAGTGCAGCCGCGGCCGCGCCTTCGCGTACGGGGCGAGCGCTTCGCACGCGAGCCGCGGGCCGAGGTCCGAGCCGCCGATGCCGATGTTGACCACGTCGGTGAACGGGCGCCCGGCCGCGCTCCGGATGCGGCCGGACCGCACGCCCCGCGCGAAGCGGGCCATCGCGGCGAGGACGCCCCGAACGTCCGCCGTCACATCGCGGCCGTCGAGCACGACCGGCGCGGCCGCGCGCAGCGCGACGTGCAGCGCCGGCCGGTTCTCGGTCAGGTTGACGCGCTCGCCCGCGAACATGCGCTTGACCTGCGATTCGAGCTCGCACTCGCGCGCCAGCGCGGCGAGCAGCCGCAGGGTCTCCTCGGTGACGAGCTGCTTGGACCAGTCGATCAGTATTCCGCACGACGCGAGCGAAAATTTCCGGAACCGCCCGGGGTCCCGCGCGAACAGGTCGCGCAGGTGCGGGCGCGGGGCGGCGTGCTGATGCTCGGTGAGTTTCTGCCAGGCGGGAAGGGCGGAGCGGGAGGAAGGCATTACGGAGCGCGGCGCGTAGGGTGCGGGCATTGTACCCGCATTCCGCCGCCGGGCCCTTAAAATAGGCGCCATGTCCCCGGTATTCGGCGCCCTGGGCTCGGCGCTGCGCGACCTGCGCGAGCCGCGCATCCTGGCGCTCGCGCTGGTGCCGCCGCTCGCCGTGATCGCGGTGTGGGCGGCGCTCGCGTGGGTGCTCGCCGACGACTGGGCGCGGCTCGTCGCGGACTGGATCGCGACCACCCCGTGGCTCGACTGGGTGGGAAGCTGGGGGCTCTCCGCGATCTTCATCTGGGCGAGCGGGATCGCCGCGTTCGCGCTGCTGCTGCCGGTGATGCTGATCACGGCCGTGCTCGTGACCGACGTCGTGGCCATGCCCGTGATCGTGCCCTTCGTCGCCGAGCGGTACTTTCCGCGCCTCGAACGGCGCGCGGGCGGCACCATTGCAGGGAGCGTCGGGAACGCCGCGACGGCGGTCACCGTGTTCGCCGTGCTGTGGATCGTCACGCTGCCGCTGTGGTTCACGGGCATCGGCGCCCTCGTCCTGCCGCCGCTCATCGCGGCCTGGTTCAATCAGCGCATGTTCCGCTACGACGCGCTGTCCGAGCACGCCAGCGCGCGGGAATTCCAGGCGCTCGTGAGCGGCACGGGCCGCCGGCTGTACGGGCTGGGACTCGCGCTCGCCGCGCTGCTCTACGTGCCGCTCCTCAACCTCGCGGTGCCGGTGCTGAGCGCGCTCGCGTTCACGCACCTGTGCCTCGGCGAGCTGGCGCGGCTGCGCCAGGAGTATTATTCGATCTCCCGATTTCACGACCACCCGATCTCACGGAAATGAAGATCTGCCAGTACGCCCCCGGCCGCGCCGGCGTGGTCGAGCAGGACCGGGTTTACCCGATCGGCGACGCCCTGGTCAACGCCGGCCACCTGAAGGACGGCCACACCCTGCTCGAGGTGATCGAGGCGCTGGCGAACCGGCCCGCCGCGATGGATGCGGCGCGCGGCTGCCTGAACACCGGCCCATCGGTGCCGCTCGGCTCCGTGAAGCTGCTGGCGCCGATCGTCAATCCGCCGGCCATCTGGGCCGCCGCGATGAACTACCGCGACCACCAGGCGGAGATGCGGGAGCGGGTGGGATCGGCGGACCATTCGAAGCTCGCCGGCGACGACCTGATGGCCGAGTTCTTCCTGAAGCCGGTTTCGTCCATCATCGGGCCCGGCGGCCCGGTCATGCTGCCGCGGGGCTCGAAGCACGTCGATTTCGAGTGCGAGCTGTGCGCGGTGATCGGGAAGACGGCGCGGCGCGTGACCGGGGACGCGGCGCTCGACCATGTTTTCGGCTACACGATGTGCTGGGATTTCAGCCAGCGCGATCCGTGGGGAATCGGCCGGCAGAACACGCGCAACATCCGCAAGGGCTTCGACACCTTCACCGGCCTCGGCCCCTGGATCGTGACGAAGGACGAAATTCCCGATCCCCAGGACCTGTCCATATACGTGGAGCAGAACGGGAAACGCGTGATGAGCGCGCACACCCGCGACATGATCTGCGGGCTGCGCGAGCACATCCGGTTCCTGTCCGGCGTCATGACGCTCAGGCCGGGCGTCCTGATCACGACCGGCACGCCCGCGGGCGTGAGCCGGCTCGCCGACGGCGACCACCTCAAGGGCACCATCGAAAAAATCGGGGACATGGAACTCGACGTCCGCGCCGAGCGCTGAACAGGGTCGGGATGGTGAGCTATACTTTTGTCCGGACCGGAGGAGGACCACCATGCCGTTTTCGCTCTCGATCACTCACGTCGGCATCTACGTCGCGGACCTGCCGCGCATGGTGGACTTCTACACCCGCGTCGTGGGCTTCGCCGTCAGCGACCGCGGCCCGCGCACGCAAGGCGGCGGCGAGATCGCGTTCCTGACGCGCGATCCCACGGAGCACCACCAGTTCGTGCTCGCGACCGGCCGGCCGGCCGATCTCGGGTTCAGCATCGTGAACCAGATGTCGTTCCTGGTGGACGGCCTGCCGACGCTGAAGGCGCTGTACCGCGACATCAAGAGCGAGCCGGACGTGGAGGACCTCGGGCCGGTGAGCCACGGCAACGCGCTCTCGGCGTACTTCCTCGATCCCGAGAAGAACCGCATCGAGTTCTACCTGCACACGCCGTGGCACGTGCCCCAGCCGCACCGCATGCCGGTGGACCTGTCCCTGCCCGACGCCGAGCTGTGGGCGGCGGTCGAGAAGCGCGTGCGCGCGACGCCCGGCTTCAAGCCGCGCGAGGAATGGATCGCGGACATGGAGCGGAGAATCGCGCAGGCGACGGAGCGCCGCGGCGCGCGCGCGCCGGCGCGCGTATAGAAGGCAGAAGGCAGAAAGCGGGGGATGGTCAAAAACCGGTCGAGGTGCGCTTTCCCTGCTAGAATTTCCCGTTCGGAACACTTTTCAGGACTCAGGAGGAGAACCCATGATCAAGCGGATTCCGGCACTACTGGCGGCCATCGCCGCGCTCGTATCATTCGGCGGGGCGGCGCAGGCGCAATCGTTCTTCGAGGGCAAGACCGTGCGCATCGTCGTGGGCCTGGGCGCGGGCGGGGGCTTCGATACCTACGCCCGGGTGATCGGCCGGCACCTCGGCAAGCACATTCCCGGCAACCCGACCGTCATCGTGGACAACATGCCCGGCGCCGGCAGCATCCTGATGACCAACCACCTGTTCAAGGTGGCCAAGCCCGACGGCCTGACGGTGGGGCATTTCAACGGCGCCATCATCCTCGGCCAGGTGCTGGGCCAGAAGGGCATCGAGTTCGACGCCCGCAAGTTCGAATACCTGGGCGCCGCGGTCAAGGAGAACGTGGTCTGCGGGCTGACCAAGGCCAGCGGCGCCGGCAGCATTGAAAGCTGGCGCGCCGCCAAGGCGCCGGTGAAGCTGGGCGGCGTCGCGCCGGGCGCCACGCCGGACAACTCCGGGCGCATCCTGAATGCCGCGCTGGGCCTGCCGGTGCAGGTCGTGTCGGGCTACAAGGGCACCTCCGCCATCCGTCTCGCCGCGGAGAGCGGCGAGCTGGCGGGCGGCTGCTGGTCCTGGGAGTCGATGCGGGCGACCTGGCGCAAGGGGCTCGATTCAGGCGAGGTGATCCCGGTCGTGCAGATCGTCGCGAAGCCGATGGCGGACATTCCCAACGTGCCGCTGGCCATCAGCCTCGCCAAGACCGACGACGCGCGCAAGCTGATCCTGGTGGGCGTCCAGAACAGCAGCGCCTTCGCGCGCCCCTTCGCGCTGCCGCCGGGCACGCCCAGGGACCGGGTGGACATGCTGCACAAGGCGTTCCACGCGACGCTGCAGGATCCCGCCTTCCTGGCCGAAGCGCAGAAAGCCAAGCTCTCGATCGACCCCGTCACGGGCGCCGAGATGAACAAGCTGGTCGCCGACGTCTTCACGCTGGATGCCGGCTTGCTCGCCAAGCTGAAGGACGCGCTCTACCAGAAGTAAGGGGACCGCGCCGATCCCGCCGGGCCCCGGGGCCCCGGGGCAGCGGGAGGAGGAGAGTTGCTCGCCGAAATGGCCGGGGCGTTCGCCTCGGGCCTGTACCAGGTTTTCACGCCGGGCACCCTGGGCCTGATGCTCGTGGGCATCGCGCTCGGGTTCGCCGTCGGCATCCTGCCGGGCCTCGGCGGGCCGACCACGCTCGCGCTGATGCTGCCGTTCATCTTCACGATGCAGCCGGCGGAGGCGTTCGCTTTTCTCCTCGGGATGGCGGCGGTCACCGCCACCACCGGCGACATCACGTCCATCCTGTTCGGCGTGCCCGGCGAGCCCACGACCGCGTCCACCATCATGGACGGCCATCCGATGGCGAAAAAGGGCGAGGCGGGGCGGGCGCTGGGGGCGGCCCTCATGAGCTCGCTCGTCGGCGCCATCTTCGGCGCGCTGGCGCTCGCGCTCGCGATCCCCGTGGTGCGCCCGCTGGTGCTGGCCTTCGGCTCGCCGGAATACTTCATGCTCGCCGTGCTGGGACTCACCTTCGTCGCCGCGCTCGCGGGGGACAATCTCCTGAAGGGGCTGGTTGCCGCGGGCATCGGGCTCATGTTCGCCACCGTCGGGCTCGACCCGATCTCCGGCGCGCAGCGCTACACCTTCGGCCAGCTCTTCCTGTGGGACGGCATCGGGCTGGTGCCGATCACGATCGGCTTTTTCGCGATCCCCGAGATCATCGATCTCGCCGTGCAGCGGACGGCGATCGCCCGGGCCAACCTCGGGCGGCTGGGCGGCGTGATGGAAGGCGTCAAGGACACCTTCCGGCACCGGTGGCTCGTGCTCCGGTGCAGCGCCATCGGCGCCTACGTCGGGATCATTCCCGGCATGGGCGGAAGCGTCACCCAGTGGCTCGCCTATGCCCACGCGGTGCAGAGCTCGCCGGGCAGGGAGCGCTTCGGCAAGGGCGCGGTCGAGGGCGTGCTCGGCCCGGGCGCGGCCAACAACTCGACGCTCGGCGGCCACCTGATCCCGACCATCGCGTTCGGCGTCCCGAGCGGCGTCACCATGGCGATCCTGCTGGGCGCATTCATCATCCAGGGGCTGGTTCCCGGCCCGAGCATGCTCACGCCGGAGAGCCGGGGCGGCCACCTCGGGCTGACGTTTTCCTTCGTGTGGACGATCGTCATCGCGAATATCGTCACGGTGGCGATCTGCTTCCTGTTCCTGAACCAGCTCGCGAAGGTGACGCAGGTGCGGGGCAGCCTGCTGATCCCGCCGGTGCTGCTCCTCATCTACCTCGGCGCCTTCGCCGAAAAAAACGCCTTCGAGGACCTCTACCTGGTGCTGTTTTTCGGCGTGCTGGGCTGGGTGATGGAAAAGCTCCACTGGCCGCGGCCGCCGCTGATTCTCGGCCTGGTGCTGGGACCGCTCGCGGAGAACCGGCTGTTCCTGTCCACCGACAACTACGGAATGGAGTGGCTGATGCGCCCGTGGGTGCTCGTCATGATCGCGCTCACGCTCGCGGGCGCGTTCTACCCGCTGCTCAAGGCGTGGATGCGGAGCCGGGAGGCGCCGTCCGCGCCGCGCAAGTCCGCGGCCCCGCGCGCCAACCCGAATACGCTATTCACGCTGATCCTCGTCCTCGCCCTCGCCGCGGCGCTGTGGCAGAGCCGCGATTTCGGCCCCCGGGCCGGCCTCTTTCCCTGGGTCATCGGATTCCCGGTGCTCGCGCTGGCGGCGCTGCAGCTCGTCCTCGAGCTGGCGGGAAAAGAGCAGCGTGCGGCGATGTTCGTGCCCGAGCCGGGTCCCGGGATTCCGGCGCCCGAGCTCAGGCGCCGCACGGCGGCCATCCTGGGCTGGATCGTCGGCTACCCGGCGGTGATCTGGCTGCTGGGGTTCACGCTCGGCGGCACCCTGTGCACGTTGCTGCTGCTCAAGCTCGGGAGCCGCGAGCGCTGGCCGGTCTCGCTCGCCATGACGGCGGGCGTGGCGGCGTTCATCTACGGCGTGTTCGGCCAGGCGCTGCACGTCCCGTTTCCGCCGGGGCAGGCCTTCGCGTGGTTCGCCGGGTGAGGCGTGCCGGCGAACCAGCGGTCATCCCATGTCGAACGGCTTGCCGTTCACCTCGACGTGGCTGTGGAGCGGCACCTGCTGCGTGATCAGGCCCTCGGCGAAGCAGCCGGCCTTGGCGTTCCGGATGAGGTGCGCGAGCCTGTCCGCGGGCTCGTCGCTGTCGACCGTGAGGAAGGTGCTCACGGATTCCCAGCGGTTGAACACCGTGCCCTTCAGCACCGAGCCGCCGAGATGCTTGCGGAAGACGACGCGGCATTTCGCGTTGCCCACCTTCAGCTTCATCATGTGCGCGTACCGCGCAACCTGGGTGAGCAGTCAGAAGCCGACCGCCATCGCGAGATAGGTCATCGGCGACGGGTAGCGGTCGGTGCCGCCGATGCGCGCCGCCTCGTCGGAGAACACCTCGAACTTGCCCCACCTGCCGCGCTTCAACTGCAGCTCGCCGGCGATGGTTTCCGTGAGCACGTCGTTCTCGTTGGTGATGCCCTGCGCCGGCAGCTCGGCCTTGTCGATCACCCGCTCGCCGGGCTTCTCGGACAGGTCTTCATTGCCCAGTGGCTTCGTCATGGGGTTCCTCCAGTCGTCGCGGCTCGCGCCGCGGGTTGAATCG
>Ga0156023_1052_pt2 | contig 9655 bp, 9 predicted proteins | sample RifCSPlowO2_02_FD_107677 | JGI IMG/M metagenome (GOLD analysis project Ga0156023, IMG submission 107677) | Betaproteobacteria bacterium RIFCSPLOWO2_02_FULL_67_26
GTCCGGCTGGCGCGTGACGATCACCGTGGCGCGGCCGGGCAGCAGCCGCCCGATGGAGTCCCAGGTCTTGCGGCCCATGACGATGTGGTGGCCCAGCGTCAGGCTCTTGAACCGCTTCAGCTCCTCCGGCAGGCGCCAGGGGATCGCGCCGTTCGCGCCGATGACGCGGTTCCTTGCCATGGCAACAATGATCGAAATCACACCGCCACTGGCGCTTTGATTGCCGGATGGGGATCGTAGTTCTCGAGCGTGAAGTCCTCGTACTTGAATTGAAAGATGTCCCTCACCGCCGGGTTGAGCTTCATCGCCGGCAGGCGGCGGGGCTCGCGCGAGAGCTGCTCGCGCGCCTGGTCGAGGTGGTTCATGTAGAGGTGGGTGTCGCCGAAGGTATGCACGAAGTCGCCAGGCTTGAGCCCGGTTACCTGCGCCACCATCAGGGTGAGGAGCGCGTAGGAGGCGATGTTGAACGGCACGCCGAGGAACAGATCGGCGCTGCGCTGGTAGAGCTGGCAGGAGAGGCGCCCGCCGGCGACGTAGAACTGGAAGAAGGCGTGGCACGGCAGCAGCGCCATCTTGGGCAGGTCGGCGACGTTCCACGCCGAAACGATGAGCCGGCGAGAATCGGGGTTTTTCCGGATCTGCGCGATGACCTCGCCGATCTGGTCGATGCGCCGCCCGTCCGGCGCCGGCCACGACCGCCACTGGTGGCCGTAGACCGGACCCAGGTCGCCGCTCGCATCCGCCCACTCGTCCCAGATGGTGACGCCGTGCTCCTTCAGGTAGCGGGTGTTGGTCGCACCCTTGAGGAACCACAGCAGCTCGTGGACGATGGACTTGAGATGCACCTTCTTGGTGGTGAGCAGCGGGAACCCGGCGTCGAGATCGAACCGGAGCTGCGCCCCGAAGATCGAGAGCGTGCCGGTGCCGGTGCGGTCGTTCTTGCGCGCGCCGTGCTCCAGCACGTGCCGCATCAGGTCGAGGTATTGGCGCATTCGAAGGAATTCTAGTTTATTTCCTTGCGGTACGGCTGCTTCAGCATCCACTTCGCGATCGCGTCCACCGTTTCCGCTTCCCTGCCGTAAAAACCGTGAGCGCTCAGCGCCTCGCAGGGTTGGGATCTTGCCGGCAGGCCGCCGGATACGGATACCAGCGGGTAGCGGGCGGCAAGGCGCTTCGCGGCCGAATGGGGCGTGACTTCGCAGCTGTCCTCCACGTGGTGCACAAACAGCAGCGGCGACGGGATGGATGAAAAATCGAACCCGCTCAATCCCCGGTGGCGCCGGTTGGCCTCGAACACGGTCGCGGTCAGCACCACGCCGTCAATCGTACTGCCGAGGCGCGCGCTGCCCGAGGCGGCGGAAACCGTGCCGCGGCTCGTGCCCACGAGAAAAACCGGCAGGCCGGGAAATCGTTTTTTCAGGTCCGTCACCACTTTCCCGATGTCCCCGGCATGCGCCGCGCCCAGGCGGAACTCATCCTCCATCCCGGCGGGCTGGTCGGAAGGCGCGTCCACCACCGCCCCGGCGATTCCGCTCCCGGCGAAGAGCCGGCGCGTGCGCACCAGGAAATTCCCGCGATCGAGCACGGTGCGCGCCGTTTCGCGCTCGAGGTCGACCTTGCCGGCGCCGCCGGCAAACAGCACCGCCACGGCCCGCGCCTTGCCCGCTTCCGGTGCCGACAACAGGTACGATTGCGTGACGCCCCCGCGCGTGGGGAGGATCACGATGTCCTCCGCGGACGGCGCGCCGACGGGCAGCAGCAACGCGAGCGTAACGAGCAGCCGGTGCATTTTCGAAATTATAATGCCCACGCGCCGTATAATCCGCCTTCCTGTCGATCCACGATCCACGAACCACGAGTCACACGGACCCCCCATGCTGGCCAGGCTGGAACAGAACGCAACGCTATTATCCGAGAGCGATCTCGACCGCGCGAAGCACGCGCTCATCGTGCTGCCGAAGGCGGCATCGCTCGAGACGCTGCGGGGCGTGCCCGGTGTAGCAGCGCTTTCCGCCGCGCTCGCGAGACGGAAGAAGAAGCTGCCGGACCTGGCCAAGGCGCCGCTCGCCACCGATCTGGCGCGAGGGGCCCTGGTGTCCTGGGTCATGCTCGATCCCGCGCGCTCGGTGTTCGAGCGGCAAACCGTTCTGCGCAAGGGCCTGCAGCTCTTGCTGTCCGAGAGGCCCGAGGAGATCGTGATCGGAGTGTTCGGGCCCGCGGCGCGCCGCCGCCATGCCGCGGAGCTCGCCGCCTACGCGGCGTGGGTCAACGGCGCGCGATTGCCGGAGCGGAAGAGGAAGCCCGCTGGTCCGGCGCTGCAGTCGGTGCGTGTATTCGGTCATCGGGCACGGGATGCGTACGCCTGGCAGAGGGCGGTCGCCGAAGGAAACCTCCTTTGCCGCGAGCTCACGGTGCTGCCGCCCAACGAGCTGACACCGGGAATTTACCGCAGGCGGGTGCGGGAAATCGCCAGGCAACACGGCTGGCGGCACGAGGAATATGACGTGAAACGCCTGCGCAAGATGGGGGCCGGTGCGTTCATCGCGGTGGCGCAGGGCAGCGCCGAGGAGGATGCCGCGATCGTGCGACTCGGCTATCGGCACCCGCGGGCAGGAAAGTCCGTGGCGCTGGTCGGCAAGGGCATCTGCTTCGACACGGGCGGCCACAACCTCAAGCCCGCGCGCTATATGCACGGCATGCACAAGGACATGAACGGATCCGCGGTGGCGCTCGGGATATTCCTTGCGGCGGCGGAAATGAAATTGCCGGTCCGGCTCGATTGCTGGATGGCGATCGCGCGCAACGACATCAGTCCCCGCGCCTATCACCAGAACGAGGTGGTGACCGCGTTGAACGGCACGACAATCGAAATCGTGCACACCGATGCCGAGGGACGCATGGTGCTCGCGGATACGTTGGCACTTGCCGCGCGCGCAAAGCCGGATCTCATGGTGGATTTCGCCACGCTGACCGGCAGCATGCACGTCGCGGTCGGCGAGCGCTACAGCGGTGTTTTCGCGACTCGTGAAAGCCTGCTACGCCGTGCGATAGCGGCGGGCACCGCGACCGGAGAGCGGGTTTGCGGCTTTCCCATGGATGAGGACTATGACGAGGCGCTCGAAAGCGATATCGCCGACGTGAAGCAGTGCACCCTGGACGGCGAAGCGGACCATATCCTCGCCACGCGCTTTCTCAGGCGTTTCACGGGCGACACGCCATGGCTGCACATGGACCTCGCGAGCGCGAAGTGCAAGGGCGGTCTCGGCGCGGTCGCCACCGACATCACCGGCTTCGGCGTCGCCTGGGGCGTCGAATATCTGAGAGCGATGCTGGGCTAGCCCCGGCCGCGGTTCTTGTCCCACACGTAACGCACGAGACGCTGCCAGCGGTTCTGCGGCTGCGCGAGCTTGTTGTGCTGCCTGCCCGCCGCCTGGTCGCGCGCGTGGCCTTTCTTCACGAGCTCGTGCAGCTCGCGCATCGTCATGCCGCCGGGGCCTTTCACCTTGTCCGGGTCGGGTTTGCCGGCCATATCAGCGCGTTTCTTCCGAGTGCCCATATGTTAAACTTCTCGTTGAATTATATCGGGTTTTGAGCCTTTCAATGTCCGGAAACACGCTCGGCAAGCTGTTCTGCGTGACTTCCTTCGGGGAGAGCCACGGGCCCGCGATCGGCTGCGTTGTCGATGGCTGCCCGCCGGGGCTCGCGTTGTCCGAAGCGGACATCCAGCCCGAGCTCGACCGCCGCAAGCCCGGCACTTCGCGCCACGTGACGCAGCGGCGCGAGGAAGACACGGTCGAGATCCTGTCCGGCGTGTTCGAGGGCAGGACCACCGGCACGCCGATCGCATTGCTCATTCGCAACGTGGATGCGAAGAGCAAGGACTACTCGAAGATCAAGGACATGTTCCGGCCGGGGCACGCCGACTACACTTATTTACAGAAATACGGCATCCGCGACTACCGCGGCGGCGGGCGGCAGTCGGCGCGCGAGACCGCGGTGCGGGTCGCGGCGGCCGCGATCGCGAAGCAATGGCTGCGCGAGAAGCACGGCGTCGCGGTCCGCGGCTGCATGGCGCAGCTCGGCCCGATCGAGATCCCGTTCAAGTCCTGGGATGCGGTCGGCGGCAATCCGTTTTTCGCGCCCAACGCGGAGATCGTGCCGCAGCTCGAGGCGTTCATGGACCAGCTCCGGAAATCGGGCGATTCGTGCGGCGCACGCATCACCACGGTCGCTTCGGGCGTGCCCGTGGGCTGGGGCGAGCCGGTGTACGACAAGCTCGACGCCGATCTCGCCTTTAGCCTGATGAGCATCAACGCCGTGAAGGGCGTGGAGATCGGCGCGGGTTTCCGCGCGGTCGCGCAAAAGGGCACCGAGCATTCCGACGAGATGGCGCCGCAGGGATTTCTGTCGAACAACGCGGGCGGCATCCTCGGCGGCATCTCGACCGGGCAGGATATCGTGGTGAGCGTCGCCGTGAAGCCGACGTCCAGCATCCGCCTGCCGCGGCGCACGATAGACCGGGCGGGCCAGCCGACCGTGATCGAGACGCATGGACGCCACGACCCGTGCGTGGGCATCCGCGCGACGCCGATCTGCGAGGCGATGGTGGCGTTGACGCTTATCGACCACGCGCTGCGCCACCGCGCGCAAAACGCCGACGTCAAGAGCGGGACTCCGAGGATTCCGGCGCAGGCGCCGCGCTCGGTCATCGAGCAGCTGAAAAGCGCGGCCGCGACCGAAAACCCCGACCCTGACGAAGCGTAGCGCTCGGCCATGAGCGCGTTGCCGTACCGGCGCCTCGCCGGTTTCTACTTCTTCTATTTCGCATATATCGGCGCGTTCGCGCCGTTCTTCAGCCTGTACCTGGACTCCGCCGGCATGTCCCCGGTCGAGATCGGCGTGCTGATGTCGGTGCCGCAGTTGACGCGCATCGTCGCGCCCCACCTCTGGGGCTGGCTGGCGGACCGCAGCGCGAGGCGCTTGCGCGTCGCGCGGCTCGCGGGCGCCGCCGGGACGATCGCGTGGCTCGGGGTCTTCGCCGGCGCTCAGTTCGCGTGGCTGTTCGCGGTGCTGCTCGCCATGACGTTCTTCTGGAGCGCCGCGCTGCCGCTCGTCGAGGCGACTACCCTTTCCCATCTTGGCGACGAGACCACGCGGTACGGGCGCGTTCGCGTCTGGGGTTCGGTGGGGTTCATCGTGGCGGTAGTCGGCCTCGGGCATGCGCTCGACACCCTGTCCACGAAGGCGGTGCTGTGGACCGTGCTGGGTTTGATGGGCGGCATGCTCGGGTTCTGCTGGGCGGTGCCCGATTCCCGGATCGCGCCGCACGCCTCCGACGAGCTGCCGATCGGCCACATCCTCAGGCGTCCGGAAGTGATCGTGTTGATCGCGGCGTGCGCGCTGATGGCGGCGGCGCACGGGCCCTATTACACGTTCTACACCATCCATCTCGTCGACTACGGCTACAGCAAGTCGCTCGCCGGCTGGCTGTGGGCGCTGGGCGTCATCTGTGAAATCGGCATCTTCATCGGGATGCCGCATCTCTTTCGTGCCTTCTCCCCGCGCCAGATCCTGTTGGCAAGCTTCGCGCTCGCCGCGGCGCGCTTCCTGATGATCGGCTGGCTGCCGGGGAGCCTCGCCGCGCTGCTGGTCGCGCAGTCGTTTCACGCGGCGAGTTTCGGCTCCTTTCACGCCGCTGCGATCGGCGTGGTGCACAAGCTCTTCCGCGGCCGGCACCAGGCGCGCGGCCAGGCGATCTACGGCAGCCTCGCCTACGGCGTGGGCGGCGCCATCGGCGGTTTCGCGAGCGGCTATGCGTGGGCGGGTCTCGGCCCGGCGCTGACGTTTTCGCTCTCATCGCTCTGCGCGCTCTCGGGCATCGTTCTGATCGCCTGGAAACTAAAGCTTGCAGCGCAGGACTAATCTTGTTCCGGCTCGGCCGGCCGTGCAATAATCCAAAGCTTCCATGAGGTTACGCGAACAATGACGGCGCGCACGCTCTACGACAAGTTATGGGACAGCCACGTCGTGCACCAGGAACAGGACGGCACGGCGCTGCTCTATATCGACCGCCATCTCGTGCACGAGGTCACCAGCCCGCAGGCCTACGAGGGGCTGAAGCTCGCCGGCCGGAAGCCGTGGCGCGTGGATTCCGTCGTCGCGACCGCCGATCACAACACGCCGACCCGGAACTGGGAAAAGGGCCTGGCGGGCATTACGGACCCGGTATCACGGCTGCAAGTCGAGACGCTCGACGCCAACATGAAGGAGTTTGGCGCGAAGGTCTATTTCCCGTTTCTCGACAAGCAACAGGGCATCGTGCACGTGATCGGCCCGGAGCAGGGCGCGACGCTTCCGGGGATGACGGTGGTGTGCGGCGATTCGCACACGAGCACGCATGGCGCGTTCGGCTGCCTCGCGTTCGGCATCGGCACCAGCGAGGTCGAGCACGTCCTCGCGACGCAGTGCCTGGTGATGAAGAAGACGAAGTGCATGCAAATCGTGGTGGACGGCAAGCTGGGCCGCGGCATCACGGCCAAGGACGTGATCCTCGCGATCATCGGGGAAATCGGCAGCGGGGGTGGTAGCGGCTTCACCATCGAGTTCTCCGGTGAAGCGATCCGCTCGCTGTCGATGGAGGGGCGAATGACCCTCTGCAACATGTCGATCGAGGCGGGCGCGCGCGCCGGCATGGTGGCGGTGGACGAGAAGACGATCGAGTACGTGAAAGGCCGGCCGATGGCGCCCAGGGCGGCGATGTGGGACAAGGCGGCAGCTCACTGGCGCACGCTCGTCTCGGATCCGGGCGCGAAATTCGACAAGGTGGTGACGCTGAATGCCGCGGAGATCCTGCCCCAGGTGACCTGGGGCACGAACCCGCAAATGGTGACGACCGTCGACGGCAAGGTTCCCGACCCGTCAAAGGAAAGGGACCCGGTTCAGCGCGAGTGGATGGAGCGCGCCCTCAAGTACATGGATCTGAAGCCCAATACCCCGATCACGGAGATCCGGCCCGACAAGATCTTCATCGGCGCCTGCACCAATTCACGCATCGAGGACTTGCGCGCGGCGGCCGAGGTGGTCAGGGGCAAGCGCGTCGCGACCGGCATCAAGCTTGCGATCGTCGTGCCCGGCTCGGGCCTGGTCAAGCAGCAGGCGGAGAAGGAGGGGCTCGACAAGATCTTCAGCGCGGCCGGCTTCGAATGGCGCGAGCCAGGCTGCTCGATGTGCCTCGGCATGAACGACGACCTGCTGTCGCCGGGCGAGCGCTGCGCTTCAACGTCGAACCGCAACTTCGAGGGCCGGCAGGGCCCCGGTGGCCGGACCCACCTGGTGAGTCCGGCGATGGCGGCTGCCGCCGCGATCGCGGGGCACTTCGTGGACGTGCGGAAGGGGTGACATGGAAAAATTCGTGAAACAGGAAGGCCTGGTGGCGCCGATGGACCGCGCCAACGTGGACACCGACGCGGTCATCCCCAAGCAGTACCTGAAATCCATCAAGCGCACCGGCTACGGACCGAACCTCTTCGACGAATGGCGCTACCTCGACCACGGCGAGCCGGGCATGGACCACTCGAAGCGGCCGCTGAATCCCGACTTCGTGCTGAACCAGCCGCGCTACCGCGGCGCCACCGTTCTCATCGCGCGCGAGAACTTCGGCTGCGGCTCCTCGCGCGAGCACGCGCCATGGGCGCTGCTGCAATACGGCTTCCAGGCCGTGATCGCGCCGAGCTTTGCGGACATTTTCTACAACAACAGCTTCAAGAACGGCCTGTTGCTGATCAAGCTCGACGCGAAGGTCGTGGACCGCCTGTTCAAGGAGGTCCAGCGTACCGCGGGCTACCGGCTGGCTGTCGATCTCGAGAAGCAGTCGGTCACCACTCCGGGCGGCGAGAGCTTCCGGTTCGACATCGACCCCTTCCACAAGCACTGCCTGCTGAATGGGCTCGACGAGATCGGGCTCACCCTCGGGCACGCCGACAAGATCAAGGCGTTCGAGCAACGGCACCGCGAGCGGCAGCCCTGGCTGTTCGCATGAAAATCGCCATACTGGCCGGTGACGGCATCGGCCCTGAAATCGTCGCGCAGGCCGTGAAGGTCCTGAAGGCGCTGGCGCGCGACGGTCTTGCGCTCGAGCTCGAGGAGGCGCCGTTCGGGGGCGCCGGCGTGGACGCGCACGGCGAACCTTTGCCGGAACCGACGCTCAAGCTCGCGCGCGCGGCGGATGCGGTGCTCTGCGGAGCGGTGGGCGGGCCGAAATATGACGGATTGCCCCGCGCGCAGCGTCCCGAGCAGGGCATACTCCGCATTCGCAAGGACCTGGGCCTGTTCGCCAACCTGCGCCCGGCGCTGATGTTCCCGGAGCTGGTGGGCGCCTCGACGCTCAAGCCCGAAGTGGTGTCGGGCCTCGACGTCATGATCATCCGCGAGCTGACCGGGGACATCTACTTCGGCGAGCCGCGCGGGCGGCGTACCAACGCGCGCGGCGAGCGCGAGGGCTACGACACCATGGTCTACAGCGAGCCCGAGATCCGGCGCATCGCGGAGGTCGGCTTCTCCACCGCCATGAAGCGCGGCAAGAAGCTCTGCTCCGTGGACAAGGAGAACGTGCTCGAGACCAGCCGCTTCTGGCGCGAGATCGTCAACGACGTGGCGAAGAAGTACCCGCAGGTCGCGCTGTCGCACCTGTACGTGGACAACGCGGCGATGCAGCTCGTGCGCGCGCCGAAACAGTTCGACGTGATCGTGACCGGCAACATGTTCGGCGACATCCTGTCGGACCAGGCTGCGATGCTCACTGGGTCGATCGGCATGCTGCCCTCTGCGTCGCTCGACGCGGGCGGCAAGGGGCTGTACGAGCCCAGCCACGGTTCGGCCCCCGATATCGCCGGCCGGAACATCGCCAATCCGCTGGCGACCATCCTCTCGTGCGCCATGATGCTGCGCTACACGTTCAACAAGGACGAATGGGCGTACCGCATCGAAGCGGCGGTGAAGCAGGTGCTGGCCCAAGGTTATCGCACCGCGGACATCCACGAAGCCGGGACCCGCAAAATCGGCACGCGTGAGATGGGCGAAGCGGTCGTTGCTGCGCTCTAGCACGCCAGTTAACCCCTTGATAGAATAGAAGCTCTTGGCGTTTGAGGCAGAGGCGATGATCCCAGTTGGTCTAATCGGTTGGCGCGGCATGGTGGGCTCGGTATTGATCGAGCGCATGCGCGCGGAACGCGACTTCGACCTGATCGAGCCCGCGTTCTTCTCGACTACCCAGGCCGGGGGCAAGGGGCCGGCGATCGGCAAGGACGTTGCGCCGGTCGGGGATGCGCGCGACCTCAAGGCGCTGGCCGCAAACGATATCCTCATCTCCTGCCAGGGCAGCGATTACACCGGCGAGGTGTACCCGAAGCTGCGTGCCGCCGGGTGGAATGGTTTCTGGATCGACGCCGCCCGGACGCTGCGGATGAACGACGATGCCGTCATCGTGCTCGACCCGGTGAACCTGCCGCTCATCCAGAGCGCGCTGGCGAAGGGGATCAAGAATTACATCGGTGGGAATTGCACCGTGAGCTGCATGCTGATGGGCGTGCACGGCCTGTTCCAGCACGACCTCGTGGAATGGATGACCTGCATGACCTACCAGGCGGCCTCGGGCGGC
>Ga0156023_1006_pt2 | contig 9244 bp, 9 predicted proteins | sample RifCSPlowO2_02_FD_107677 | JGI IMG/M metagenome (GOLD analysis project Ga0156023, IMG submission 107677) | Betaproteobacteria bacterium RIFCSPLOWO2_02_FULL_67_26
CGTTTTTCGCCACCGCCGGCTTCCCGGACGAAGTGGATTTTCTCGCGGGAATCGGCTGCGACTCGATCAAGATCGCCTCGGCGGACATCAATCACTATCCGCTCATGACGCACGCCGCGCGCACCGGCATGTCGCTGCAGATCGACACCGGCAACGCGACGCTGGGCGAAGTCGAGGCGGCGGTGGACGTGATACGGCGCGCCGGCAGCGAAAAAGTCATCATCCACCACTGCCCTTCGGGATACCCCGCGCGCCTGGAAAGCATCAACCTGCGCATCGTGACGACGCTGAAAGCGATGTTCATGCTGCCGATCGCATTTTCCGACCACACCCCGGGCTGGGACATGGATATCGCGGCCATCGCCCTCGGCGCCAACCTGGTCGAAAAAACCATCACCCACGACCGCACGACGCGCAGCATCGAGCACATGTTCTCGCTCGAGCCGCAGGACATGCGGCGCTTCGTGACGGCGGTGCGCGAGCTGGAGACGGCATTGGGCTCCAACCGCAAGCAGCTCTCGGCCGAGGAGTTGGCGGCGCGCCAGAAAATACGCCGCAGCGCCCACCTCAAGCGCGCGGTCAGGACCGGCGAGCGGCTGGTGGACGAGTTGATCGAATTCCGGCGCCCCGGCGACGGCATCGGGCCCCACGAGATCGGCCCCTATCTCGGCGCGAAATTCGGCCGCGACATCCCGACCGGGGAGCAGTTGCGCCCCGGGGACCTTGACCGCCGGCCCTGATGATGTCGTGCGCCTGCCTGATTCCCGCCCGTGGCGGATCGAAACGCCTGCCGCGCAAGAACGTCGCCGATTTTCTCGGCCGGCCGATCATCGCCTATACGATCGACGCGGCGCGTGCGAGCGGTCTCTTCTCGCGCATTGCCGTCTCGACCGAGGACCACGAGATCGCGCGGATCGCCCGCGACTTCAAGGCGGAATGGCACGAGCGCCCGGCCGCGCTGGCCGCCGACAACGCCCGCCTGATCGACGTCTGCCTGGGCTTTCTCGACGACGAGGAGCGCGCGGGCCGGCGTTACGACACGCTCGGCTGCCTGCTTCCCACGGCGCCCATGCGCGGGGCCGATGACGTGCGCGCCGTCCACGACCTGCTCGAGTCCGGCGCGTGCGAATTCGCGATGGCGGTCACCACGTACGACCTGCCGCCGTTGCAGGCGCTGCGTCGCATTCCGGACGGTTGTCTCGAGCCGATGTGGCCGGAACTCGCCAACCTGCGCAGCCAGGACGCGCCAGCGCTCTACGTGGACAACGGCAGCACCTATTTCGCGGCAACGGATGCGCTGCGCCGGCAGCAAACCTTCTACGGGCCGCGCCTGCGCGGCCACCTGATGCCGCGCAGCCGCTCGGTGGATATCGACGAGCCGTTCGACCTCGAGCTGGCGCGGGCTCTGGCACAGAGGGCGCGATCATGAAGGTGTTGATCGTAGGCTGCGGCTCGATCGGCCGGCGCCACGCCGCGAACGCGGCGCGCCTCGCCGAAACCGCGGTTCACGACATCACCGCGGAAACGGCCCGGGATTGCGCGAGGGCGAGCGGCGCGCGCGCGTTCGAGCGGCTGGATGAAGCGCTGGCGTGGCGCCCGTCCGTCGTGGTGGTGGCAACACCTCATCGCTCGCATCTTGCCGTAGCGCGGCAGGCGATCGCTGCCGGCGCCCACGTGCTGATTGAAAAGCCGCTCTCCGATACCCTGGAGGGCGTGGCGGACTTTCTTGTCGCCGTGGATGCCTCAGGGCGGCGCGCCTACGTCGTCTGCAACATGCGCTTTCACCCGGGCCCGGCGGCGCTCAAGCGCCATATCGGCCGGGTGGGCAGGCCGCTGTTCGCCCGCGCGCACGTCGGCAACTACCTGCCCGCGATGCGGCCCGACCGCGACTATCGCACGCTCTACGCCGCGCGGCGTGCCGAAGGCGGCGGCGTCGTGCTCGATGCGATCCACGAGATCGACACCCTGACGTGGCTGCTGGGCGAAGTCGAGTCCGTCAGTTGCCAGGCCGCGCGTCTGGGTGGCCTGGAGATCGATGTGGAGGATTACGCGCTGCTCGCGCTGACCCATGGCGGCGGCGCCCGCTCGTCCGCGACCCTCGATTACCTGCGGCGGCGCAAGAGCCGGGGCTGCGAGATCGTCGGGGCCGACGGCGTGCTGGTCTGGCTGAGCGAGGGCAAGGATCCGGAGCGCTGCAGCGTGCGCCTGTATCGAGACAGCGCGGACGGCGGGGAGGCGCTGGTCGAAGTTCCGGCGATCGACACGGCGCAACCCTACCGCGACCTGATGGCGGCCGTCCTCGCCGAGATCGAGCGCCCGGGAAGCACGGCGTTGCTGGGCGCCCGCGCCGCCGCCGCGGATCTCGCGGTGGCGCTCGCTGCGCACCAGTCGGCCGAGCGGACTGGCGCGGCGGTCGATCCGCGAGGCCTGCGATGACCGGCATGCGCAATCGCTACGCCAAGAGCCAGGCGCTGCTCGCGCGCGTCGAGCGGGTGATTCCGCTCGGCAGCCAGACGTTCAGCAAGAGCCGCGTCGTGTTCCCCTCCGACGCGGCGCCGTTGTTCCTCACCCACGGCAAGGGCGCCCACGTGTGGGACGTCGACGGCAACGAATACGTGGATTTCATCAACGGGCTGCTGCCGGTCATCCTGGGCTACGACGACCCCGACGTCATCGAGGCGGTATCGCGGCAGTTGCGCAAGGGCGTGACGTTCAGCCTGCCCACGCCGCTCGAGGCCGAGCTCGCCGAGCTGCTGCGCGAAATCATTCCCTGCGCCGAGATGGCCCGGTTCGGCAAGAACGGCTCCGACGCAACCACCGGCGCCATCCGGATCGCCCGCGCCGCCACCGGCCGCGAGCGCATCGCCGTTTGCGGATACCACGGGTGGCAGGATTGGTACATCGGCGCGACCACCCGCAACAAGGGCGTCCCGCGCGCGGTGCGCGAGCTTACCCACACCTTCCCGTACAACGATCTCGACGCGCTCGCCCGGCTGCTCGAAGGCCACCCGCGCGAGTTCGCCGCCGTCATGATGGAGGCGATGAACGTCGAGGAGCCGCGGCCCGGCTACCTCCAGGGCGTGCGCGACCTCGCCCACGAGCACGGCGCGCTGTTCATACTGGACGAGATCATCACCGGCTTCCGGTTCCACCTGGGCGGCGCGCAGACGCTGTTTGGCGTGACCCCGGACCTCGCGACCTTCGGCAAGAGCATGGGGAACGGCTTCCCGATCTCCGCCGTCGTCGGCCAGGCGCGCTACATGAGGGAGATGGAGGAGATCTTCTTCTCCAGCACCTTCGGCGGCGAAGCCCTGAGCCTCGCGGCGAGTCTCGCCACGATCCGCAAGATGCAGAGCCAGCCGGTGCACGCGACACTGAACCGCCTCGGCGAGCGGATCATAGTCACGACACGCGCCCATCTCGAGCGGCACGGCCTCGCACATTGCATCGCCATCGCGGGCAAGCCGAGCTGGAGCCTGATGCAGTTCAAGGACGCCACCCACGCAACGGCCGCGGAGATCAAGTCGCTGTACCTGCAGGAAATCATCGCCCGCGGCATCCTCACCGCGGGGTCGCACAACGTGTGCTACGCCCATACCGGGCAGGACCTGCAACAACTGGACGCGGCGCAGGACGAGGCGATGCGCATCGTGCGCGAGGCACTCGACCGGGGCGAGGTCGCGAAGCGGCTCGCCGGCCCGCCGATCCAGCCGATCTTCCGGGTGCGCTGATGCCCCGCTTCGTCCTGCGCTGCGACGCTTCGATGGCCATCGGCAGCGGCCACGTGATGCGCTGCGCGACGCTGGCCGCGCGGTTGCGCGAGCGCGGCGCGGACGTCGAGTTCGCCTGCCGCAACTTGCCGGCCTTCCTGCGCGAGCGGATCGCCGCTGCCGGCGCGGGACGCGTGCACGCCCTCCCGGAACGCTCGAACCCGGGCCCCGCGGACGGCGAACCCGTGTTAGCGCATCGCGATTGGCTCGGTGTTTCCCAGGCGACCGACGCGGCGGACACGCTGGAAATCGTGCGCGCCGGGCCGCGGCCGGACTGGCTCATCGTGGACCACTACGCGCTCGACGCCCGTTGGGAACGGGCGCTGCGGCCCCACGTGCGCAACCTGCTGGCCATCGACGACCTCGCCGACCGCGATCACGACTGCGACCTCCTGCTCGACCAGAATTTCTTCCTCGACCCCGCTCCGCGCTATGCGCGGCGGCTGCCGCGCGCGGCCGACACGCTGCTGGGCCCGCGCTTCGCCCTGCTCAGGCCGGAATTCGCGGCGACGCGCGAACGGCAACCCGAGCGTGATGGCGCACTGCGGCGGCTGTTCGTCAGCTTCGGCAGTTTCGATCCCGCCAACCAGACCTCGCTCGCCCTGCGCGCGATGGCCGCGGCCGGTCTCGGCGAACTGGCAGTGGACGTCGTGATCGGGCGGGACCATAAGCACCGCGCGGAGATCGAGGGGCTCTGCCGCAAGCTGCCGCAGTGCCAGTTACACGTCGATGCCGAAAGCATGGCCGTCCTGATGGACGCTGCCGATCTCGCCATCGGCGCGAGCGGCGCGACCAACTGGGAACGCTGCTGCCTGCGCCTGCCGTCGCTCCTGGTGAGCGTCGCCGAGAACCAGTATCCGATCGCCCGCGACCTCGACACAGCGGGAGTGTGCCTTTTTCTCGGGCGCAGCGACGCGGTGACTGCGAACGTCATCGCCGCGGCGCTGCGTCGCGTCGCTGCTTCGCCCGGGCTCGCGCGCGAGCTTGGAACTCGCGCCGGTGCGCTCACCGACGGCCAAGGCGCGCGGCGCGTCACGAGCCGGTTGTTGCCCGAGCCGATCCGCCTGCGCCCGGCGCAGCCGTCGGATTGCGGCCCCATGCACGCATGGCGCAATGCCGAGGAGACGCGCCGCTACGCTTTCGATCCGGCCCCGATCGATCTCGACATCCACCGACGCTGGTTCGAGCAGGTGCTGCACAAGCCGGAGGTCGCGCTGCTCGTCGGGGAGCGCGACCCCGGCCCGGTCGGCGTCCTGCGCTATGATTTGAACGGCGGGGAAGCGAAGATCTCCGTGTACCTCGTTCCCGGCATGCAGGGCCAGGGCCTCGGCACGGCGCTGCTCGTGGCGGGCACTCGTTGGCTGCGCAACCGGTATCCGGAGGTGCAGCGCATCGTCGCCGAGGTCCGGGACGACAACGCGGCGTCGTTCGAGGCCTTCGCCAACGCGGGCTTCCGTCCCGGAAGCCAAAACCTGGTTCTCGACCTCGCACATGACCCGCGCGCCTGAACCCGCCATCGCGATCGCGGGCCGCCGCATCGGCCGCGACAGCCGGCCTTTCATCGTCGCCGAGATGTCGGGCAACCACAATCAGTCGCTCGAGCGGGCGCTGGCGATCGTCGAGGCGGCCGCGCGCGCCGGCGCGCACGCGCTGAAGGTCCAGACCTACACCGCCGACACGATGACCCTCGACCTCGACCGCGGCGAGTTCCGGATCGAGGACCCGGGCAGCCTGTGGCAAGGCACAACGCTCCATCGCCTGTACGACGAGGCGCACACGCCGTGGGAATGGCACCAGCCGATCTTCGACCGGTGCCGGGCGCTCGGCATGATCGGATTCAGCTCCCCGTTCGACGCCAGCGCGGTGGATTTTCTCGAGAGCCTGGACGTCCCGTGCTACAAGATCGCCTCGTTCGAGAACACCGACCTGCCCCTGATCCGCAAGGTCGCAACGACCGGCAAGCCGGTGATCATCTCCACCGGCATGGCGACGGAGGAGGAATTGCGGGAGGCGGTTGCCGCGGCGCGCCAGGCGGGCTGCCGCGAGCTGGTGCTGCTGAAATGTACCAGCACCTATCCCGCGAGCCCCGAGAACACCAACATCGTGACCATCCCTGACCTGCGCGAGAAATTCGGCTGCGTCGCCGGACTGTCGGACCACACGATGGGGATCGGCGTCGCCGTCGCGAGCGTCGCCCTCGGCGCCGCGGTGATCGAGAAGCACTTCACGCTCGCCCGCGCGGACGGCGGCGTGGATGCCGCTTTCTCCCTCGAGCCCGACGAACTCAGGGCCCTGGTCACCGAGACCGGCCAGGCGTGGCAGGCGCTCGGCGCCGTGAGCTACGGCCCGACGGAGAAGGAGCGCGATTCGCTGGTGTTCCGCCGGTCGCTCTACGTCGTGCGCGACATGCGCGCCGGCGAGACCTTCACGCCCGAAAACCTGCGTGCCATCCGCCCCGGCCTGGGTTTGCCGCCCAAGCATCTCGACGCCGTGCTGGGCCGCAAGGCAAGCCGGGACGTGCGCCGGGGCACTCCGCTCGCGTGGGACCTGCTGGACTAGGCGCAACCCATCCACAAGGACACCGCCATGCCCGATCCGCAAAGCTACGACGTGTTCCTGAAGGGGGAGCTGGTCGACCTCGTGGTGCCGAGCGAGCGCGCGATCCACGCCGACGGCTGGTACGACTGGTTCAACGACCAGGAGCTGACGCGGAACATGGAACAGGGCATGGTTCCCAACACGCCCGAGCGGCAACAGCAGTTCCTCGACGAGCTGCGCGCCTCGCCCACGCGCTTCGCGCTCATGATCAAGCCCAGGGACGAGGAGCGCCTGGTCGGCATCTGCTCGCTCTCCAAGATCTCCCACGTCACGCGTCAGGCCGACTTCGCGATGGTGATCGCCCGCAAGTCGCCGGGCTTCAAGAGCGCCTTTTTCGGCATGGAGGCGAAATGCCTGATGACCGAGCACGCCTTCGAGACGCTCGGGCTCGAGCGCATCAATTCCTACCAGTCGTCGGCGCTCAAGGACTGGCAGCGCTGGCAGATCCTGTTCGGCTACAAGATGGAAGGCATCATGCGCAAGGCCTTCCGCAAGGGCCACGACGCCCACGACCTGATGGTCTCCGGTTGCCTGCTCGAAGATTACCTTGCGCTCAAGAAATTGCGCGGCGGCCGCCTGTGGCCGGGATACGGCAGGATCATGGAGCTGATCCGCGACCTGCCCAGGGAAAGCCTGGAAGAGAAGCTGAACCGGGTGTTGACGGAAACGGTATCCGCGCATTGCGCGCAGATCCGGATGACATGATCGAGATCGCCACCGATTTTCCGTATCTCGGCGGGCGCGACTACGTGCACGGCACGTCGGTACTGAGCGGCTTCATCGGCGCGCTGGAACGCCAGGGCGCCGCGCGCATCCGGATCAAGCGGCTCAAGTTCCAGCGCGCCGCGCGGGCCAACGGAACGATGAAGCTTTCGAGCGCAGCCGCGGCGCCGGATGCGGCAGCCGCGAACTGCACGCTGACGGCGGACGCGGACGGGGCACTGTGGCACGGCCAGTTCGTCGATCAGGGCCTGCCGGTGACGCGCCGGGAGCCGGTGGCCTACTGCCTGACCCACGTGAAGTCCGCAGGGTTCGCCGGTGAGTGCGACTTCGCGCCGGCAGGGCGCGACGACCTGATCCGGGGGCTGGTCGAGGCCAACAAGCGCTTCAACGAAGCGGGTGCCGGCGCGAAGCCGGGCCAGGCGCAGGTGCAGTTCGGTTATCTGGAGCAATGGGACGTGCCGCCCCATGACATCCGCTTCGCGGGCAGGCTCGAGGCGCGCAACCTGATCACGCGCCAGACGCCCGAGGGCGTGCTCACCGTCAATCGACTGAGCTATGCGCCCGAAGACGGCCCCGCGACCACCCTGGTGCTGTGCTTCAACGTCGTGACCAAGAAAGGGGGCGCTCCAGGATGACGCTAGGGATCCAGGCGATCGCGCACGCCTACGGCGCCACGAAGATCGACAACGCGGCCGATGCCGGCCGCCTGGGCCACGACCCGGCTTTCGTCCGGGACAAGCTCGGCATCGTCACGCGCTACGCCGCCACGGACGCGCAGGCGACTTCCGACCTCTCGGCGGCGGCCGCTGCCGCTGTGCTCGACAAGACCGGGATCGCGGCCGCGGATATCGAGGCACTGGTGCTCGTCACCCAGACGCCCGATTACCAGCTGCCGCACACCGCCGCGCTGGTGCAGAGCCGGCTGGGCCTGCCGCAAAGCGTGGCGAGCTTCGACGTGAGCCTGGGATGCTCGGGATTCGTTTACGGGCTTGCGGCGCTGACCGGGTTCATGGAGCAGGCCGGGCTGCGCCGGGGGCTGCTCGTCACCGCGGACTGCTATTCCAAGGTCATCGATCCGGCCGACCGCGCGACCGCGCCGCTCTTCAGCGACGCCGCCGCCGCCACCCTGGTGAGCGACGCGCCGGTATACGTCGCCGGCCGACCGGTGTTCGGCACCGACGGCTCGGGCGCCGAAGCGCTCATAGTAAAATCCGGCGGCTCGCGGGCGCCATCGGTCACCGGCCGGCTCCACATGGACGGCCGGGCGATCTACTCATTCATGCTGTCGCGTGTCCCGCAGCAAGTCGAGGCGTGCCTGAAGCTGAACGGTCTTGCCCTCGACGATATCGACCGCTTCGTATTTCACCAGGCCAACCGCTACATGCTCGAATCGCTGCGCGACCGCATGAAACTGCCGCCCGGGAAAGTGGCGATTGCCGTGGCGGACGGCGGCAACACGGTGGGGTCCACGCTTCCCATCGTGCTGGAATCGCTGCTCGCGGAGCGCCCGCAACGGGTGCTGATATCCGGATTCGGTGTCGGCCTGTCGTGGGGCACCAATGTCCTCCAAGCCAACCGCCGCTGAGACCCGAATATGAAACCCGCCGCCAGCCATGACGCCATTGCCGGGATCCTCCACGAGGTCGACGACAAGCTCAAGTCCGCGACCGGGCCGCAGATCAGGGGCAAACACCTGAGGTCGGACCTCGGGCTCGACTCCCTCGACGTCATCAAGTTCATCCTGCTGCTGGAGGAACGCTACGAGCTGAAGATCCCGGACGCCGACATCGACGGCCGCGACCTGCTGCAGGTCGACCACCTGGTCCGCTACCTCGCCGAGCGCGCCCCGGGCTGAGCTCACGTCAGCGATCCCGCCGATGTTCGCCGTCATCGATTACGACATGGGCAATCTGAAATCGATTGCCAACGCCCTCAAGGCGCTCGGCGTGCCGTTCGAGCTCGCGGGCGAGCCGCAGGCGCTGCGGCGCGCCGCGGCCATCATCCTGCCGGGCGTGGGTGCGTTCGGTGACGGCATGAAGAACCTGTCCCGCCGCGGCCTGCTCGAGCCGCTCGCGACGCGGGTACTGAACGACGGCGTGCCGTACCTCGGCATCTGCCTCGGCATGCAATTCCTGGCGGAGACCAGCACCGAG
>Ga0156023_1070_pt1 | contig 8974 bp, 9 predicted proteins | sample RifCSPlowO2_02_FD_107677 | JGI IMG/M metagenome (GOLD analysis project Ga0156023, IMG submission 107677) | Betaproteobacteria bacterium RIFCSPLOWO2_02_FULL_67_26
CGCCCAGCCGCGCGCGCCCATTGGTGCTGGCAGAGCGAGGAACTCATGCGCGCGTCGGCCTGCGGCGTGCTGTTAGACGGCAATCGGTACGGTCTGGACACATAGGCAACAGGTGGATTGTCTTTGTCTCTGGGCGTCAATCAACTTTCGCCGCCACCGCCTCGATCTCGATCTTCAGTTCCGGCCGAGCCAGCCCTTGGACGACGATGAGGGTCGCGCCCGGCTTGTGCCCGCCCATGACGCGATCGCGGATGGCGACGAATGTTGGCACGTCCGCCCGGTCGGTGAAATAGACGTCGAAGCGGACGACGTCGGCGAAACCCATACCGGCCGCCCGCAGCACCGCGCGGAGCCTTTCGAATGCCACTTCCGTCTGCTCCGCCGTCGTCCCGGGCGTGACGCCGTCGGGCCGCGTACCGACCTGGCCGTTGGTGAACAAGAGCCGCGCGCCCGCCGGTACCTCGACCCCGTGGGCCACGTTCGACGAATGGCGGTAGAGCTGGTCGAGGACGTGGAGTTTGAGCATAGCGGGGATCTTTGTATCAGCCCTGCGCGTGGATATGTTGCCGTCTAACGTCTGAATTGAGAGGCGCCGTTAGGCGTCCTTCTCGAATGATGGGTTAGACGACGCATTTCGATTTCCGAAAACGCGGTAAACACTTATCGACAGACCACCAAGAACGAGAGCATAACCAAGAGCAATAGGCGGATAGACACTAGGGTATGGCATGAATTTCTCGTGAAACACTAGCAATTTGAGTATCCGACTCGATGAGAAATCTCCAGCGAGTCCGCCGGAAAGCCCGAAGAGGAAAGCGAATATGCCTACCAACACGATTGCTAGTATCCCTCGCCAAGATCTTTCTCGGCCGACATACGCGATGTACGCACCTGCCACGACAACAAATGCCCAGTATAAATATTGGATAAGCATGAGTGGTCGAGGTGTCGTCTAACTTTGTAATGGTTCGACGAAATACTACCTAACACGGTAGGTTTTTCCCCAACTTACGTCAACGCTCCCTCAAATCAAGGCGTTATCCAGCTATAGGCACAAATAGGGCCTGTGTTAGGTAGTAGAAAATGGGTCAACAATTTGAATCCAATAGTAGTTTTCCGGCGCTACCGGCACAGCCACGCCTGCTCGACCGCGTCCGCGAGGCCATACGCCGAAGGCACTACAGCCGGCGCACCGAGGAAACCTACGTCCACTGGATAAAGCGCTTTATTTACCATTCCGGCAAGCGCCATCCCGCCGAAATAGGCGCGGCGGAAGTCACGGCATTTCTCAATCACCTGGCCTCCGAGCGGCATGTTGCGTCGGCAACGCAGAATCAGGCGCTTTCCGCTTTGTTGTTTCTCTACAAGGAGGCGCTGGGGCAGGCCCTGCCGTGGCTGGATGGGCTCGATCGCGCCAAGCGGCCGGTGAGGTTGCCGGTCGTGCTGTCCGAGGCCGAGGTGCGCGCGCTGCTGGCGCAACTCGAAGGCACCAAGTGGCTCATGGCAAGCCTGCTATACGGAGCGGGGTTGCGGTTGCGCGAGTGCCTTATGCTGCGCGTGAAAGACGTGGACTTTTCCTATCAACAGATTTTCGTGCGTGACGGAAAAGGCGGCAAGGATCGCGTGACAATGTTGCCGGAAGCGGTAATTCAGCCGCTGCACGTGCACCTGGGCAAGGTGAATCTCCTTCACCGGCGTGATCCGCCGCCATCACATCTATCCCGATACGCTGCACCGTACCGTGAAGCGCGCGGCTCAAGAGGCCGGCATCTACAAGCCAGTCAGCAGCCATGCGCTTCGGCACTCGTTCGCGACGCATCTGCTGCGGGGCGGTTACGACATCAGGACGGTGCAGGAATTACTGGGGCACAAGGATGTCAGCACCACCATGATCTACACTCATGTCATGAACAGGGGCGGACGTGGGGTGAAAAGCCCGCTCGATTCCGCCGGCGGGGCCGGTCAGCCGCCGGTCGCACGGGATGTCGTGGCGGAATACCGGGTTTAGGTCGGCTGTCCGTCAATGTCGCCCCGGGAAAGAGACGCGGCTTGGACTTGTGTCCGAGCGTTGAACGGCGATCCGCTCGTCCGTTCGAACGCGCGGAGTTAAACCGGCACAGAGTGTCCGGATTTAACGCGACTTCGCCATCGTGGACTTGTTGAGCGACCGCGGGTCGCGCGGCCGCCAGCGGCCCGAGTCCACCAGCGCCAGGAAATCGTCGGTCAGGCGGTTGAAGAGATCCGGCTCCTCGATGTTCACGGCATGGCCGGTCGCGGGCACCACCGTCAGCCGCGCCACCGGGCATACGCGCTTGATGAAGACGCCCGGATCGAGGCACTGGTTGTCCTCGTCGCCCGAGATGATGTGGGTCGGCACCTTCATGCGGGCGAGCCCGCGTGCCAGGCTGTAGATCGTCGTGCGCCGCGCCTGCACGCCGCGCAGCGTGTTCGCCGAGCCCAGCGCGGAATGCTCCGCGAAGGCCTCGCACAATTCCCTGAATCCGCGCGGGTCCTTGTTCTGCAGTTGCACGCGCGCGGGCCCGATCTGGTAGGTCGTGATCGCCTCGGGGGTGCCAAGCTCGTCGAAGCGGCGCGCCATCACCTCGGTGTCGCGCAGGAATTGCGCGCGCTTGTCGGGGTCGGAGCCGTAGCCCGCGCCGATCACGGTGAGCGAGCGCGCCATGCGGGCGTAGCGCAGCCCGAAGTGCAGCGTGGCGTAGCCGCCCATCGAGCAGCCGACGATGTGCGCCTTGCGTATGCCGAGATCGCGCATCACGTTGGCGATGTCGTCGGTGGCGATCGCCTGCGAGTACTTCGATACGGCTTCCGGGACGTCGGAGGGCGGGTAGCCGCGCGCGTTGAACGCGATGCAGCGGTAGCGGCGGCTGAAGTGCCGCATCTGGCCTTCCCAGCTCCGCAGGTCGCCCGCGAACTCGTGGACGAAGACGATCGGGAAGCCGCGTCCGGCCTCTTCATAGTAGAGTTGCACGCCGTTTGAGTTTACGTATGGCATTTTTCCTCATGCTTTTCGAGCCATCGTGGATGGATTGTACGAGCGCGGGTCGCGCGGCCGCCAGCGCCCGGAGTCGACCAGGTTCAGGAAATCCGCGGTGATGCGGTTGAACAGCTCCGGCTCCTCGACGTTGACCACGTGGCCGGTCGCGGGAGCGATGGCGAGCCGCGCCGCCGGGCACGCGCGCTTGAGAAAGAGGCCGGTCGCGAGCGAGCTTTCGTCCTCGTCGCCGACAACGACGAGCAACGGCACTTTCAGCTGTGCGAATCGGCGCGCCATGCCCTGGAGCGGGGGGCGCCGCATCTGCACGCCGCGTATCGTGTTTGCGTGTCCCAGCGCCGAGTGCCCGGCGAAGCGCACGAAGAACTCGCGAAACGCCCGCGGGTCCTTGTTCTCGAGCTGGATCCGGTTCGACGCCGTGCGATAAGGCTTCATCGCCGCCGCGAGCCCCCCTTCGTCGAAGCGCCGCGCCGTGGCCGCGCTCGCCTTGAGAAATTCGGCGCGCCGGGCAGGATTGGAGCCGGCCCCGGCACCGACAACGGTGAGCGAGAGCGCCCGGCGCGGGTAGCGCAGGCCGAATTGCAGCGTGGAGTACGCGCCCATCGAGCAGCCGATGACGTGGGCGCGGCCGATGCCGAGACGCCGCATCAGGTTGGCGATGTCGTCCGTGGCGAGGGTGTGGGAGTACTGCGCCGCCGCCGCCGGCACCTCCGATGGCGGGTAGCCCCGCGCGTTGAACGCGACGCAGCGGTAACGGCGGCTGAAATGGCGCATCTGCGCCTCCCAGCTGCGGAAATCGCCGGAGAACTCGTGCACGAACACGATGGGCATGCCCTGGCCCGATTCCTCGTAGTAGAGCTGCACGCCCTTCGACTCAGCATACGGCATCTTTCTTTCTCCCAGTTACGTGACGGCTGATGGGCCGCGATGACTGACGAAACGCGGACTCGTCTCTCACGCGCGTCGGGCGACTTCCGCCCGGTGCGCGATGGCGATGCCGATCAGCACGACGATGCCCCCTGCAATCTCGATCCCGCCGAGGGCTTCACCGAGCAGGCCCCAGGCCAGCGCCGCGGCGATCACCGGCTGCGCCAGCAGGCCGACCGAGGAAAACGTCGCGGGCAGGTGCGCCATGGCGTAGGCGATCAGGCTCTGGCCCGCCACTTGCGAGATGAGCGCAAGCCCGGCGAGCTTCACCCAGCCCGTCATCGTGTACGGCAGGATCTGCTCGCCGGAGGCGAGCGCGACCGGCAGCAGCACGACGGCGGTGACGAGCCCGCTCCACGCCATGATGCCGGCGGTCGCCGCGCGGCTGCGCAGCCGGGTCACCGTGAGCTGGTAGGCCGCGTAGAACATCGCGGTCACCACGCCGAGAAAGTCCCCGAGCACGGCCCTGCCGCCCGCGTGAAAGTCGCCGCCGATGAGCACGGAGACGCCGGCGATCGCGGCGACCAGCCCCGTAACGAACATCGCGCTCGGCCGCCTGCCGAAGAGCCACCACACGGCGAGCGCCACGAAGATCGGCGCGAGGTTGGCCAGGAGCGTCGCGTTCGCGACCGAAGTCAGCACGATGGACCAGTGCCACACCGCGAGGTCGCCCGCGAAGAACAATCCCGCCGCGATCATCAGGCGCCGGTCCGCGACGAAGCTGGCGAGGTGATGGCCGCGCTGGCCGATCACCGACCACGCCCACAACACGGGCAGCGCCAGCGCGACCCGCCAGAAGGCGGTCGCGACCGGCCCGGCCTCGCTCACCTTCACGAACAGGGCGGAGGCGCCGATCGCCGCGGCCCCGGCCAGCAGCGCCGCCACCGCCATGCCGCGCCCGGCGTCGGGCGCGCGAGGGGATTCCGGGCTCAACTCGACTTCCCGGCTCGGTTCAGTGGCCGGTGAACCTGGGCTTGCGCTTCTCGATGAAGGCGCGCATGCCTTCCTTCTGGTCCTGGGAGGAGAACAGGATTTGCGATGACTTCACCTCCAGCGCGAGCGCGCTCGAGAGCGGCGCCTCCATCCCGGCGAGCACCGCCTCCTTGGCGAGCTGGACGGCGAGCGGCGGCAGGACGGCGATCTGGCGCGCGAGATCGATCGCTCGCCCTTCCACCTCGGGATCGGGCACCACTTCGCTCACCAGGCCCATGTCGAAGGCTTCATTCGCCGAGAACATCTCTCCGGTCAGGATGTACTTCATCGCCTTGTACTTGCCCACGGCGCGCGTCAGCCGCTGCGTGCCGCCGCCGCCGGGAATGATGCCGATGTTGACTTCGGGCTGCCCGAAGCGGGCCGATTCGCCGGCGACGATGATGTCGCAGGTCATGGCGAGCTCGCAACCGCCGCCGAGCGCGTAGCCGCTCACCGCCGCGATGACCGGCTTGGGACAGCCGGCGATCGCGCGCCACAGCTTGTGCACCCCGCGCTGCAGCGCCTCGATGGTGCCGAGGCCGGCCATCTCCTTGATGTCGGCGCCGGCGGCGAAGCTCTTCTCGTTGCCGGTCAACACGATGGCGCGCGTCGTCGTGTCCTCTCCCAGCTCGGCGAGGTGCTTCGCCAGCAGCTTCCGGACCTCGAGGTTCAGCGCGTTGCGCGCCTCGGGGCGGTTGATGCGCAGCAGCACCACCCCTTCCGCCGGGCGCTCGAGCAGGACAAGGTCAGTCATGGGCACCGTGAGAGCGGGAGGGCGGGAATGCGGGAGAGAGAGGAAACACCGCTTTTTCCATCTCCCGATTTCACGATCTTACGCCCTCCCGGCTGTTATTTGGCGAGCCCGAGATCGACCAGCACCGACTTCATGTCGTTGTAGTCCTTGTCGATGTCGTTCTTGAACTTCGCGCTGGTCACGAAATCGTCGAACCAGTAGTTCTTGAGGATGCCCTCCTTCCACTCGGGCGCCTGGGTCGCCTTGCTCAGGACGCCTTCCCAGAAGGCGATCTGCTGCGGCGTCATGTTCTTGGGCCCCACGATGGCGCGCCAGCCGCCGAACACGAGGTTGACGCCCAGCTCCTTCCACGTCGGGACGTCGGCCAGCACGCCGGGGAAGCGTTTCGGCGCGGCGGCGGCCAGCACCCGCAGCTTGCCGGACTGGACGTGCCCCGCGACGTTGCCCGCGGCGGTCGTGACGAGATCGATGTGTCCTCCGAGCAGGTTGGTGATGGCGAGGGACGAGCCCTTGTAGGCGACCGCCTTGAGGCCGCGCGGGTCGCCGCCGATGGCCTTCATCAGCAGCCCGATCGCGATGTGGTTGTGGCTGCCGAGCGCGGTGGCGAAGCCGACCGAGACCGACTGCGGGTCCTTCTTCAGGCGCGCGACCAGGTCATTCGCGTCCTTGAGCGGCGACCCGGCGTTGACCGGGAACACGATGTAGTCGCTGAACAGCGAGGCGATCGGCGTGAAGTCCTTGTAGCTCACCTTGCTCTGGCCGGTGATGTGGTTGGTGAGCATCGAGGGCGTGAAGACGATCACGTAATGCCCGTCGCCGGCGTGCTGGTTAAGGTAGTTCAACGCGAGGGTGCCGCCGGCGCCTGATTTGTTGACGACGGAGATCGAGGTGGAGACGAGCTTCTGCTCGATCAGGATTCTCTCCACCTGGCGGGCGGTCTTGTCGTTGCTGCCGCCGGGGGCCGAGCCGACGACGATCTCGATGTTGCGCTGCGGGCTCCACGCCCCCTGCGCGGCGCAGTGGGCGCTCGCGGCGAGCAACGCCGAGCCGAGCAAGCAAACAATTCCCTTCATGACTCCTCCTCGAGTTGTTGGAACTGCGGGAAGCACTATTCTATCTCAAGCGCGGCCCGGCGCCGCGCCAACCGCGCGCTATTGCGGCCTGATGCCCGCCGCCTTGACGATCTTCGCGTATTTTTCGATCTCGGCTCGGAGGAACCCGCCGAATTCATCCGGGGTGCCCGCGATCGGCTCCTGCCCGTCGCGCAGGAAGCGCTCCTTGATGTCCGCGCTCGCCAGGATCTTCCCGACCTCGGTGTTCCAGCGGGCGACGATCTCGTTCGGCGTCTTGACCGGCGCCAGCAGGCCGAACCAGGTGATGGCCTCGTAGCCCTTGAACCCGGATTCGTCGAAGGTCGGCACCTCGGGAATCGCGGGGAAACGCTTGAAGCTGCCGATGGCCATCGCGCGCAGCCGGCCGGACTGCATGTGTGGAATCAGCGCGGTGATCCCGCTGAAGATCATCTCCACGTGGCCGGCCACGGCGTCGGTGAAGGCGGGCGTATTGCCCTTGTACGGAATGTGCACGATGTTGATCCCGGCCATCATCTTCAGCAGCTCGCCCGCCATCTGGTTCGAGCTGCCGATGCCGGCCGACGCGAAGTTGAGCTGGCCGGGGCGCGCCTTGGCGAGCGCGATCAGCTCCTTCAGGTTGCGCGCCGGCACCGACGGATGTATGGACAGCACGTTGGCGCCCTTCACGCACAGGATGACCGGCGCAAAATCCCGCAGCGTGCTGTACGGCGGATGGGCCAACAGGCTCATGTTGATGGCGTTGGCGGCGCCGGCCATGAGCAGAAGGTAGCCGTCGCCCGGGGATTTCGCCACCAGCTCGGAGCCGATGTTGGTGCCGGCGCCCGGCCGGTTGTCCACCAGGACCTGCTGGCCGAAGACGCCGGAGAGCTTCGCGCCGATGGCGCGCGCAACGATGTCGGTATTGCCGCCGGCGGCGTAGGGCACGATGACGCGCACCGGCCTGACGGGATAATTCTGGGCGGCCGCGGGCAGGGTTGCGAGCACCGCTGCGGCGAGCGCGAGCCATTGGACAGGATGGTTCATGTTTTTCCTCCTCAAGATCCGATTAACGGTCAATCGACAGGATGCACAAGATTAACAAGATTAAATCGATTCGGATCGATCTTGTAAATCCTGTCAATCCTGTCTATTGCCTCTGGATTTCATTCACCAGCGGCGCGCCGCGCCGCCAGCGGGCGAGGTTGTCGAGAAATATTTCGAGCACCCGCTCGTCGTTTCCCGCGGCGGCGGAGGAATTGTGCGGCGTGATCAGCACGTTCTTCATGTCCCACAGCGGCGACTCCGGCGGCAGCGGCTCGGTCTCGAAGACGTCCAGGTAGGCGCCGGCGAGACGGCCGCTTTCCAGCGCTTCGATCATCGCCGATTCCACCACGATTTCGCCGCGCGCGATGTTGATGATGCGCGCCCCCCTGGGCAGCCTGGCGATCGACGCCGCGTCGATCAGCCCCCGCGTCCCGGGCGTGAGCGGGCAGGCGACGATGAGCCAGTCGCACTGCGGCAGCAGGTCGGGCAGCGCCGCCGGCGGCCGCAGCTCGTCCACCGGGTCGTCTGCCTTGCGCGGGCTGCGGCGTATGCCGATTACTTTCAGGCCCAGCGCGCGCGCGAGCCGCGCGATCTCGGCGCCGATCTTGCCGAGCCCCACGACCACCGCGGTCTGGCCCCGCAGGTCCCGCGGCAGCTCCCCGAAACGCACCGGGTCCCACTTGCGGGCGCGCTGGGCCGCGAGCCAGCGGGGAAATCCGCGCGCGAGCGCGAGCAGGCCCATGATCGCCGTCTGCGCGATCGGCTCCGCGGTCGAGCCGGCGGACGTCGTGAGCCGCACGCCGCGCTCCAGCATCTCGGTGTAGATCGGGTGGTCCACCCCGGCATTGAACACGTGCAGCCATTTGAGTTGCGGCGCCTTCCGCACCGAAGAGAAGAACTGGCGCGAAAAATCGGGGAACACGTCCCCGGAGAAAAACGCGACCTCGACGCGCGCGCACTCGGCGTCGGCCAGGCGCCCGGCGGGATCGGGCGGCAGCGCGATGATCTCCGCGCCAGGCCCGGCGCCGGCGATTCTGGCGCCATGCGCGGCGTTGAACTGGTGCGATACGAGCAGCGTGGTCACGATATATTTTATCCCGCTCTGCTAAGATGCAACGCTTCCATCGACCCGCGACCCACGAAATGAGCGCTACCCTCGACCTTGCGCGCGAACTGATCGCGCGGCGCTCG
>Ga0156023_1042_pt1 | contig 8936 bp, 8 predicted proteins | sample RifCSPlowO2_02_FD_107677 | JGI IMG/M metagenome (GOLD analysis project Ga0156023, IMG submission 107677) | Betaproteobacteria bacterium RIFCSPLOWO2_02_FULL_67_26
TGACGAGCTGCGTGAGCATTACGATCAGCGCGATCGGCACCGCGAACGCGAGCACCACCACGATGATGAGTTGCTTGGGCGTCTTGATCGGCGAGGCGTGCTCTTCGACGTGGATTTCTTCCATGAATGCGTGCTCCCTGAAGCGCGCATTATATAGCGGCCCTCTTCATTGCGTAATACCTTGATTTCGGGACGTTAGTCGGATTGCGCTGTGATAGAATTTCGCGCACGTGCGCCCGTAGCTCAGGGGATAGAGTATTGGCCTCCGAAGCCAAGGGTCGTGGGTTCGAATCCCGCCGGGCGCGCCACTTCCCATTCCCTCCCTGTTGCCGGCACCGCGCCTCCCGGTCGCTCCGGCGGCGGCTGATACAATCGGCGCAACCGGGAAAAGACGCTTGATGGCGCAGCGCAAACCGTACGACGCGATCATCATCGGCGGCGGCCACAACGGCCTCACCTGCGCCTGCTATCTCGCCGGCGCGGGATACAAGGTGAAGGTGCTCGAGCGCCGCGCGGTGGTCGGGGGGGCGGCGATCACCGAGGAATTCATCCCGGGCTTCCGCAACTCCGCCGCCGCCTACACGGTCAGCCTGCTGCATCCCAAGGTGATGCGCGACCTGCGGCTCGCCGAGCACGGGCTGAGGATCATCGAGCGCCCGCTCGCGAATTTCCTGCCGCTTTCGGATTCCGCCTATTTCAAGGTCGGTAACGCCCTCGGCCAGACGCAAACGGAACTCGGGCGGTTCTCGACCCGCGATGCCGAGCGCCTGCCCGACTACTACACGATGCTCGAGCGCGCCGGCGGCGTGCTGCGGGATCTGCTGCTCGAGACGCCGCCCAACGTCGGCGGCGGCGCGCGCGACGTGCTGACCGCGCTGCGCGCCGGCTACCGCATGCGCAAGGCCGGCATGGCCGCGCGCCGGGACTTCTTCGATCTCATGACCAAGAGCGCGGGCGATCTTCTCGACGCGTGGTTCGAGTCGGGCCCGATCAAGGCCGCGTTCGGATTCGACGCGGTCGTCGGCAACTACGCGAGCCCATACTCGCCGGGCAGCGCCTACGTGCTGCTGCACCACGTGATCGGGGAGGTGAACGGCAAGCGCGGCGCCTGGGGCCATGCCGTGGGCGGCATGGGCGCGATCACGCAGGCGATGGCGCAGGAGGCGACGCGGCGCGGCGTCGAGATCGCCACCGAGTGCGAAGTGTCGCGCGTGTGCGTGGACGACCGCGGCGCGCAGGGCGTGCAGCTCGCCGACGGCAGCATGGTGGACGCGCTGTGCGTGGTGGCGAACGTCAACCCGAGGCTGCTGTACCTCAAGCTCGTGGACAGCCAGGCCCTCGATCCCGACTTTCTGCGGCGCATCAACGGCTACAAGTGCGGCTCGGCGACGTTCCGCATGAACGTCGCGCTGTCCGAGCTGCCCGACTTCACCTGCCTGCCCGGACGGCACCTGCAGGCGCACCACCAGTCGGGCATCATCATCGCGCCCTCGCTCGCCTACATGGAGCAGGCCTATTTCGATGCCCGCACCTACGGCTGCTCGCGCGCGCCGGTGGTGGAGCTGCTGATTCCCTCGACGGTGGACACCACGCTCGCGCCGCCCGGACGCCACGTCGCGAGCCTGTTCTGCCAGCATTTCGCCTACGACCTGCCCGCCGGCCTCGACTGGGACTCGATCCGCGAGCCGGCAGCCGACCTGGTGATCGATACCGTCACCCGCTACGCGCCCAACTTCAAGGCCGCGGTGCTGGGGCGCAAGATCTACTCGCCGCTCGATCTCGAGCGCGAGTTCGGGCTGACGGGCGGCGATATCTTCCACGGCGCGCTGACGCTCGACCAGATCTGGAGCGCGCGCCCGGTGCTGGGCCACGCCGACTATCGCGCGCCGGTGAAGGGGCTCTACCTGTGCGGGGCGGGCGCGCATCCCGGCGGCGGCGTGTCGGGAGTGCCGGGGCACAACGCGGCGCGCGAGATCCTGCGCGACCTGCGCAAGCTCGCCCGGGAGCGCGACCGGGACGGCCGTTGATTCTTCCCGCCGCCGCGGCGCGCGGCCGGGCCGCTGTTAGAATCCGGCGAACGCACTGAGAAGCGAGTCATGAAACGCCTTGCTTGCCTATTGCTGCTTGTTGCCGCGGTCGCGGGATGCGGGCCAAAGGTGCCGCGCTTGTCGCCAGTCGGCACGGGCGACGTCATCGTCGCCTTCGGCGACAGCCTGACCTACGGCACCGGGGCGAACGAAGCCGAAAGCTATCCCGCCGTGCTCGCGCAGCTCATCAACCGCAAGGTCGTGCGCGCGGGCGTGCCGGGCGAGACGACCAGCGGCGGGCTCGCGCGCCTGGACGGCGTGCTCGACGAGCACCGGCCGGCGCTCGTGATCGTGAGCCTCGGCGGCAACGACATGCTGCGCAAGGTGGACGATACGGTGGTCAAGGAGAACCTGAGGAAGATCATCCAGGCGATCCGGTCGCGCGGCATCTCCGTCGTGCTGTTCGGGGTGCCCAAGCCCGCGCTCATCACCAGCGCCCCCGCGTTCTACGAGGAGCTGGCAAAGGAGTTCGGCATCCCGTACGAGGGCAAGATCGTGACCGACGTGCTCTACTCGCCCGGCGAGAAGTCCGATTCCATCCATCCCAACGCCAAGGGCTATCGCCGGATGGCGGAGGCATTCGCGGCGCTGCTCAAGAAAGCGGGCGCGATTTGAGCGCTGCGGCGCGGCCCACGCCGGTGCAGCTCGCGCTGCTGATGTGCGGCGCGGAAATCTTCAGCATGACCGGCTTCGCGGCGTACACCACGCTGCTGCCGGTGCTGCAGCGCGAATGGAGCCTGTCGAACTCCGAGGCCGGGCTCATCAGCGGCATCTACTTCGCCGGCTATGTCGCCGCGACGCCGGTCCTGACCAGCCTCACCGACCGCGTGGACGCGCGGCGGATCTACCTGCTGGCCTGTTTTCTGTCCGTGGCCGGCGCGGCGGGCTTCATGCTGTTCGCGCAGGGCCTGTGGAGCGCGCTCTTCTTCCAGTTCCTGATCGGCGCCGGGCTCGGCGGCAGCTACATGCCGGGGCTGAAGATGCTGGCGGACCAGCTCGAAGGCCCGGTCCAGTCGCGCGCGATCGCCTTCTACACCGCGAGCTTCGGCATCGGCTCCAGCCTTTCCATTTTCATCTGCGGCCTGATCGGCGCGGCGTTCGGCTGGCAGTGGTCTTTTGCCTACGGCGCGGCCGGCCCGTTGTTCGCGGCGCTGATGGTGAACGTCGCGATGCCGCGCGGGCGCACGCGCGCGGCCGGCCTGCCGGCGCCGGCGCTGCTCGATTTCCGGCCGGTGCTGAGGAACCGCAGGACGCTGCCCTACATCATCGGCTACTCGGCGCACAACTACGAGCTGTTCGGCCAGCGCTCGTGGATGGTGGCGTTCCTCGCGTTCAGCGCCTCGCTGCAGCCGGCGGAGGCGCCGATGCTGCTCGGCGCGGCGACGCTGGCCGCGATCATCAACATGCTGGGGCCGGTGATGAGCGTCTCGGGCAACGAGCTCGCCATCCGCTTCGGCCGCACGCGGGTGATCTTCACCTTCATGACCGCCTCGGGCCTGGTGGCTTGCGTGCTGGGCTACACCGCCGCGCTGCCGTGGCTGCTGGTGTTCCTGCTGATGGCGCTGCACTACGGCCTGATGCTGGGGGACTCCGCGGCGCTCACCGCCGGCGTGGTCGCGTCCGCCCACCCCGACCAGCGGGGCGCGACGATGGCCACCTATTCATTCCTCGGCTTCAGCTCGGCCTTCCTCGCGCCGCTCGTGTTCGGCGTGGTGCTCGACCTCGCGGGCGGCAACCGCAGCGTGGTCGCGTGGGGGCTTGCGTTCGCCAGTATCGGCGTCTTCGGCGTGCTCGCGCCGGTGGCGCGGTTGCTCTACTCCCGGCGCGGCTGAGCCGCATCGTCCCGGCGGGTTGCACCGCAGCAACGGGCTGTTGCCCCGGCTTGCGCAGCGGCGCCTGCACCGGCGCCGGCCGCGCTTTGATTTCCGCGGGCGGGCAGGTTACATTTTCACCGGCCGCGTTCGCGGCGCTCGGAGGAGGGCGCGATGGGCAAGTTCGTCATTTCCCCGCATTTCAGGCTGCAGGAATGGGTGGCCGAGGAGAAGGGCTACTTCAATTCGGAGGGGCTCGACTACGAGTTCCGCTCGAACTGGGAGGGCGACGATCTCGGCAAGACGCACGCGACGCCCGACAAGGTCGGCGCCTACCAGAACATCGAGCAGGGCCGGCAGTCGAACGTGAGCTGCGCCTGCCACTGGACCGTCAACGTTGCCGCATCGGCGGGGCACGGCAAGCTCTACGCCGACTGCTACTCGGTCGCGCCCTCCGGGATATTCGTCGCGGCCGACTCCGGCATCCGCGCGCCGCAGGACCTGAAGGGCGTGCCGATATCCGTCGGCTACCAGTCCGGCAGCCACTATTCCACGATCCAGGCGCTCGAGCCGTACTTGAAGCCCGACGAGATCAGGCTCTCCTTCGCCGATGGCATCCTCTTCGGCCGCATGGAGAAGCTGGTGGATCGCAAGGTCCCGGCGTGCGCGCTTTTCAGCGGGCCGTACTACTTCGTCGAGCAGTTGGGCTTCCGCAAGGTCATCGACACCACGTTCATGATCGCCACGATGCTCGCCGGCGATCCCGATCCCGAGGACGTCAGGAAGTATTTCCGGGCGCTGCGCCGCGCGCAGCGCGACATCGACCTGCGGCCCGAACGCTACACCCATTACTATCGCAGGGAATTCCCCAAGCGCTTTCTCGGCGAGATGGACACGCGCCGCTGGGGGCCGGGCGAGCGGCTGGTGTTCGAGCCCTACACCCGCGAGGTGTACGAGGACGCCTTCCACTGGATCGCGGAGCACAAGATTTTCGAGGACGGCAAGATGGGCGCGGGCCGCTACGAGGATGCCGTGGTGACTCTGGCATCGGCATGACGAAAAGGAGAGAGGGCATGACCAAGTTGAAGCGGTATTTCGTTGCGTTGATCCTGGGAACGGCCGTCCTGGCCGGTGTCGCTGTGCCGGCGCAGGCGCAGGTGGAGCTGCGCCTCTCGACCTTCGTCCCGCCGGTGCACGTGATCTACCGCGAGATCCTCGTGCCGTGGGCGGCCGACGTGGAAAAGGCCACCAAGGGCGAGGTCAAGGTCACGCTCTATCCGTCGATGCAGCTGGGCGGCAAGCCGCCGGAGCTGTTCCGGCAGGTGGTGGACGGCGTGGTGGACCTCACCTTCACGCTGCCCGGCTACACCTCGCCCGCCTTCCCGCGCGTAGGCATCATCGAGCTGCCGGGGCTCAAGCGCGACGGCTTCGCCGCCACCGACATGATGTGGGACCTGCTCGACCCGTACCTGCTGCCCGAGTTCCAGGGCACCAAGGTGATCGCGCTCTGGGGCGCCGAGGACGCGGGCTTGATGACGCGCACCGACAAGGCGTATCGCTCGATGGACGACCTCAAGGGGCTGCGCATCCGTGCCCCCTCGGCGGCGCAGGCGAAGCAGATCCAGTTCATGGGCGCGGTGCCGATCGCCGCGCCGATCACCGAGGTCTACCCGGGCCTCGAGCGCGGCACCATGGACGGCGCCATGGTTCCGTTCACGACCATCCTCGATTTCCGGCTCGGCGAGGTCGCGAAGGGCTACACCATCTCCGGCCCGATCTTCGGCCGCTCGGTGTTTCTCGTCGCCATGAACCAGAAGAAGTACGACAGCCTCTCGCCCGCGGCGCGCGCGGCCATCGACAAGCTTTCCGGGCGCGCCCTGAGCCGCAAGGCGACCGGGGTCTACATCAAGCGCGCCGAGGAGGCCGTGAAGAGCGTGCGCGGCAAGGCCGACGTGGTCGAGCTCTCCAAGGCCGAGCAGGATCGTATCGGCAAGACGCTGCGCCCGATCATCGATGAGTGGATCAAGGAATCGGAGTCGAAGGGGATACCCGCCCGGGACATGCTGAAGCGGGCGGGCTTCGCGCTCTAGGATCCCGCGCAAGCCTCCACGCGGCTCCCGTCCATGTTCGAACGCGCGCTGCGCCTCCTCGCCCTGGGCGGGGGGGCGGTCCTGCTGGGCCTGCTCGGCCTGGTCATCTTCGACGTCGTCATGCGCTACCTCCTGCGCCTGCCGTTCCTCGGCGCCTACGAGATGACCGAGCTCGCGATGGTGCTGATCGTGTTCCTCGCGCTGCCCTATTGCGCCGCGACCGGCGGCCACGTGGCGGTGGACGCGCTCTCGCCGATCCTCGACCGGCCGGGATTGCGCTGGCTGAACGCCATCATCCACGCCGCCGGCGCCGTGCTGATGGCGGTGATCGCGTGGCAGGCGACCCTCTACGCCATCGTCTCGGGCCAGCGCGGCGAGGCGACCAACATGCTGAAGATCCCCAAGCAGCCGTTCGAGCTGGTGACCGCCGTCTGCGCGCTGCTGTTCGCGGTCGTGCTGCTCGTGCAGGCCTGGAAGGCGCTGCGTCCCTCGCAAGCTCCTGAAACTCGCCGATGAGCCCGACCACGGCGGGCGTGGTCGGCATGGCGGCGCTGCTCGTGTTGCTGTTCCTGCGCATGCCGATCGGCATCGCCATGGCGCTCGTCGGCGCCATTGGCATCGCCTTCCTCAATTCTCCCGACGCGGCGCTGCACATCCTCGGCTCCTATCCGTATTCGCACGGCGCGGTGCAGGCGCTCTCCGTCATCCCGCTGTTCGTGCTGATGGGCAATTTCGCGGTGGTCTCCGGCATGAGCGGCGACCTCTTCGCCGCCGCCTACGCCTGGATGGGGCACCGGCGCGGCGGGCTTGCGTCGGCGACCGTGCTCGCCTGCGCGGGCTTTGCCGCGCTTTCCGGCTCCTCCGTCGCCTCCGCCATCACCATGGGCCGCGTGACGCTGCCCGAGATGCGAAAGTACAGCTACGACCCGCGGCTCGCGACCGGCGTGGTCGCGGCGGGCGGCTCGCTCGGCATCCTGATCCCGCCGTCCACCGCGCTCGTCATCTACGGCATCCTCACCGAGCAATCCATCGGCAAGCTGTTCCTGGCCGGCTTCCTGCCCGGCCTGCTGCTGACCGCGCTCTTCATGATCACCGTCGTCATCGTCTGCGCGGTGCGCCCCGACTTCGGCCCGCCCGGCCCGAGGGCGGCGGTGCGCGAGCGCTGGGCCGCGCTGCGCCGTGCCGGGGCGTTCTTCCTCGTGCTGGTGGCCACCATCGGCGGCATGTACGCCGGGGTCTTCACCGTCACCGAGGCCTCCGGGGTCGGCGCGGGGCTCACCTTGGCCCACGCGATTCTCCGCCGCAAGCTCACGTGGGCGGGATTGAGCGATGCGCTGCTGCAGACCGTGCGCACCACCGCGATGGTGTTCCTGATCCTGATCGGCGCGCACATCTTCAGCCCGTTCCTCGCGATGAGCCGCATCCCGGTGGACCTCGCCAACGCGCTGACCGCGATGGCGCTGCCGGGGCTCGCGGTGCTGGCGATCCTGCTCGTCGCCTATATCATCCTCGGCATGTTCCTCGAGGGTTTTGCCATCCTGGTGCTGACCGTGCCGATCGTGCTTCCGATCATGCTGGCGATGAACTTCGACCCGATCTGGTTCGGAATCTTCATGGTGATCGTGCTGGAGATGGGCTTGATCAGCCCGCCGGTCGGCATCAACGTGTTCGTGGTGAAGGGCATCGCCGAGGACGTGCCGATGTACCAGATTTTCGCGGGCATCCTGCCGTTCTGGGTGGCGATGATCGTGTGCGTCGCGCTGCTGATCGCGTTTCCCCAGATTGCGCTGATCCTGCCCAATACGATGATACGCTGAGGTGTGTCCATATGAAGCTCAAGGACAAGGTCGCCATCGTCACCGGCGCCGGCAGCGGCATCGGAAAAGCGCTCGCCACCCGGCTCGCACGTGACGGTGCTTCGGTCGTCGTCGCCGACCTGCGCAATGCGGAGGCCGCGGCGGCCGCCATCGCGAAGGAGACCGGCGCCCGCGCGCTGGGGCTGGAAGTGGACGTGGCTTCCGAGAGCGATGCGGCGCGCATGGCGGAGGAGGCGGTGAAGGCGTTTGGCCGCATCGACATCCTGGTGAATAACGCCGCCGTATTCAGCACGCTCCAAGTGCGGCCGTTCGAGCAAATCGATGCCGCCGAGTGGCGCAAGGTGATGGACGTCAACACGCTCGGCGTGTTCCTGTGCTGCCGCGCCTGCGTGCCGCACATGCGCGCCGCGGGCGGCGGGCGCATCATCAACCTCGCCTCGGGCGCGCCGCTGAAGGGCGTGCCGCTGCTGCTGCACTACGTGTCGAGCAAGGGCGCGGTGATCGCGTTGACGCGCGCGCTCGCGCGCGAGGTCGGCAGGGACGGCATCACGGTCAACGCGCTCGCCCCCGGCTTCACGCTGTCCGAGGGCATCATGCAGAACCGCGAGCACGTGAAGCACGGTGAGGCGAGCCGCGCCTCGCGCGCCATCGCGCGCGACGAGAGCCCCGACGACCTGGTCGGCGCCGTGAGCTTCCTCGCGAGCGCGGACGCCGCCTTCATCACCGGCCAGACGCTGGTGGTGGACGGCGGCTCGGCGATGGTGTGACAACCTCTCACCGCGAGATACCGACTCAGTGTCGAGGCGCCGCGCCTCGGCCCCGGGCTTGACGCGGAGCCGGAAAGCCATAAAAATGTATTCCCATATTCCTGCTGACGAGGCATCGTGATGAAAACCACCGTCGAGCTGTCGGACGAACTGTTTCGCAAGGTCAAGGCCGAGGCCGCGCTGCGCGGCCGCAAGCTGAAGGACCTGGTGGAGGAAGGGCTGCGTCTCGTGCTCCAAACCCCGCCCGGCGGCGGGAAGCAGGCGCGCCCCAGCCTGCACGACCTGATGAAGGACTCCTGCGGCGTCGTCGATTCCGGGGTGTCCGACCTCGGGTCCAACCCAAAGCACCTCAAGGGCTTCGGCC
>Ga0156023_1123_pt1 | contig 8813 bp, 7 predicted proteins | sample RifCSPlowO2_02_FD_107677 | JGI IMG/M metagenome (GOLD analysis project Ga0156023, IMG submission 107677) | Betaproteobacteria bacterium RIFCSPLOWO2_02_FULL_67_26
AACCCCCGCTCGCGCAGCGCCGTGATGCGGGTCGCCGAAAAGCTGCCGGAGGGCTGACGGGCATGATCCGCTTCAACCTGCTGCTGCTCGCCGCCCTGATCGCCTGCGCGCTGGGTCTGGTCACCTCCCAGCACCAGGGGCGCAAGCACTACGTCGAGTTGCAGAAGGAGCAGGAGTTCTCCCGCCAGCTCGAGGTCGAATGGGGGCAGTTGCAGCTCGAGCAGAGCACCTGGGCGACGCACGCGCGCGTGGAAAAGCTCGCCGTGCAATCGCTCGGCATGCGGGTGCCGCCGGCCTCGCGCGTCCAGGTGGTGCCGCCCGCGGGCGCGGAGGCGAAGCCGTGAGCGCCACCGTCAACCCGCCGCTCGCGGTGAAGCTCCCGGCGTGGCGCGCGCGGGCGCTGTTCGGCCTGCTGCTCGGCTGGTTCATTGCGCTCGCCGGCCGCGCGTTCTACCTGCAGGGCCTCAACAACGACTTTCTCCAGCAGGAGGGGGAGTCGCGCTATTCGCGGGTGATCGAGCTCCACCCCACGCGCGGCCGCATCCTCGACCGCAACAACGAGCCGCTCGCGATCTCCACGCCGGTGGAATCGGTGGCGGCGAGCCCCGCCGACGTCGAGATCGCGCCGGAGCAGCTGAAGCGGCTGGCGCGGTTGCTGGAGTCGGACGCGGCCGAGCTCGGCAGGAAGCTCGCCGACGACAAGCGCGAGTTCGTCTATCTCAAGCGCCAGCTGCCGCCGGAGGAGGCGGCGCGCGTCGTGGCGCTGGGCATCCCCGGGGTGTTTCTGCAGCGCGAGTACCGCCGCTATTACCCGGCGGGCGAGGTCACGGCGCACCTGATCGGCTTCACCGACGTGGACGGGCGGGGGCAGGAGGCGCTCGAGCTCGCGTTCGAGGAGAGGCTGGCCGGCCGGCTCGGAAGCCGGCGCGTGATCAAGGACCGGCTCGGACAGATCGTCGAGGACGTGGAGAGCATCCGCGCGCCGCAGGACGGGCAGACGCTGAGGCTCTCAATCGACGCCAAGATCCAGTACCTCGCCTATCGCGAGCTGAAGGCCGCGGTCGCCGCGCACCGCGCGCGCGCCGGCGGCATCGTGGTGATCGACGCGGCGACCGGCGAAGTGCTGGCGATGGCCAACGTGCCCTCGTACAACTCCAACAACCGCGGCAGGCTCGACCCCCGGCGCACGCGCAACCGCGCGGTGACCGACCTGTTCGAGCCCGGCTCGACGTTGAAACCGTTTACCGTCGCCGCGGCGCTGCAGGCGGGCACGGTCAGCGCGGAGAGCGTGATCCAGACCGCCCCCGGGCAGTTCGCCATCGGCAAGCGCGTGATCCGCGACGCGCACCCGCTGGGCGCGCTCACCGTCTCGCAGGTGATCCAGAAGTCCTCCAATATCGGCGCCGCCAAGATGGCGCTGGGGCTGAGGCCCGAGACGCTGTGGGGCCTGTTCAACCGGGTCGGGTTCGGCGTGCCGCCGCGCTCCGGTTTCCCGGGCGAAGTGTCGGGGAAGCTGCGGGGCCACGCGAGCTGGCGCCCCATCGAGCAGGCAACGATGTCTTACGGCCACGGCATCTCGGTGTCGCTGCTGCAGCTCGCGCGCGCTTATCTCATTTTCGCGACCGACGGCGAATTGCGGCCGGCGACGCTGGTGCGGCGCGACGCGCCGGCCGCGGCGGCCCAGGTGATCACGCCGGAAACCGCGCAGGCCGTGCGCCGGATGCTCGAGATGGCGGCGCAGCCGGGCGGCACCGCCCCGCGGGCGCAGGTGACCGGCTACCGCGTCGCCGGCAAGACCGGCACCGCCCACAAGCTCGAGGGCAGGCACTACGCGCCCGACAAGTACGTGTCTTCGTTCGTCGGTTTTGCGCCGGTTTCCCGGCCGCGGCTGGTGGTGGCGGTCATGATCGACGAGCCCAGGGCGGGCCAGTACTACGGGGGCGCCGTCGCGGCGCCCGTGTTCAGCCAGGTGATGGCGGGGGGGCTGCGGCTGCTCGCGGTGGCGCCGGATGCGCCGCTGGACAACGTGGTGCTGCCGCCGCCGGATGCGCCGGAGGTCAAGGAAGAAGTCTGACAGCAGGATTGAGGATCGAGGATTGAGGAAGCAAGCGGTAGTGCGCCTGGATTGGAAGGCGATCGAGGCGCTCGGGATCAAGCGGCTCGAGAACGACAGCCGCCGGGTGCGCCGGGGCGACACCTTCGTCGCCTACCCGGGTGAATCCCGGGACGGCCGCGCCTACATCGCGCCGGCGATCGCGAGGGGGGCGTCGAGCGTGCTGTGGGAGCGCGCCGGGTTCGAGTGGAACCTCCGGTGGCCGGTGCCCAACGCGGGCGTGCGGGCGCTGCGCCGCCTTGCCGGCGAGATCGCCAGCCGCGCCTATGGCGTTCCGAGCCGGCGCCTGTCCGTCATCGGCGTGACCGGCACCAACGGCAAGACCACCTGCAGCCAGTGGATCGCGCAGGCCCTGCAGCGGACCGGCCGCCGCTGCGCCGTGATCGGGACGCTCGGCTACGGGATGCGCGCCCCGCTGCATCCCCTCGTCAACACGACGCCGGACGCGCTGTGGCTGCACGCGCAGCTGGCGGATTTCGCCCGGCGCGGCGCGCAGGCGGTGGCGATGGAAGTCTCCTCGATCGGGCTCGACCAGGACCGCGTCGCGGGCATCGAGTTCGAAACGGCGCTGTTCACCAACCTGTCGCGCGACCACCTCGAATACCACCGCAGCATGCGGCGCTACCGGGACGCCAAGGCGCGGTTGTTCGCCTGGGAGACGCTCAAGCACGCGGTGGTGAATCTCGACGACGATTTCGGCGCCGAGCTCGCGCGCCGCATCCAGCGGCCGCGGCTGAAGGTGATCGGCTATGGCTTCGAGCCGGCCGGCGGCGTGCGCGCGGCCCGCGTCTCCGGCGCCAATCTCGTTACCGGCGCATGGGGCGTGCGCTTCGACGTGAGAACGCCGTGGGGGGCCGCGCGCGTGGCGAGCCCGGTGCTCGGCCGCTACAACGCAGCCAACCTCCTCGCGACGCTCGCCGTGCTGCTCGCGCGCGGGGTCCCGCTGCGCCGGGCGGTGGCGGCGCTCGCGACCCTCAGGCCCGCGGCCGGACGCCTGCAGCGCCTCGGCGGCGGCGCGAAGCCGCTGGTGCTCGTCGACTACGCCCACACCCCCGACGCCCTGCAACAGGTTCTCACGACCCTGCGCGAACTTCTTGCGAGCAGCCCATCACCCATCACCCATCACCCATCACGCCTGATCTGCGTGTTCGGCTGCGGCGGCGACCGCGACCGGGGCAAGCGCCCGCTCATGGGACGGGCCGCGGCGCAGCTCGCCGACCGGGTCATCGTCACCTCGGACAACCCGCGCAGCGAAAATCCCCGGCGAATCATCGCCGACATCGTCGCGGGCGCACGGGGGCGCGCGGAAGGCATCGCGATCGAGGCCGACCGGAGCCGGGCGGTCCGGCGCGCCGTGGCGGAGGCGCGCCGCGGCGACATCGTGCTCGTCGCGGGCAAGGGTCACGAGGACTACCAGGAGGTCCGGGGCGCCCGGCGCCCGTTCTCGGATGCTGCGGTGGCGAGGAAGGCGCTGGCCGAACGATGAGCATGATGCGACTGTCCGAGGCCGCCCGCGCGATTCCCGCCGAATTGCGGGGGGAGGACCGCGCGTTCGACGCCGTCAGCACCGATACCCGCGCGCTCTCGCCGCAGGCGCTGTTCGTCGCGCTCAAGGGCGCGCGCTACGACGGCCACGATTTTCTCGCGCAGGCCGCCGGGAAAAAGGCGGCGGGAGCGCTGGTCGAGAAGACAGGATTGAAGATCGAGGATCGGGCATTGAGTGAACGGCTGCCATTGCTGGTCGTCGATGACTCGAAGAAATCCCTGGGCGCGCTTGCGGCCAATTGGCGCGGCAAGTTCGCGATGCCGCTGGTCGCGCTGACCGGGAGCAACGGCAAGACGACGGTCAAGGAAATGCTGGCCTCGATATTGCGAGAGGCATGTGTTGCCCAATCCCCGATCCCCGATCCACCATCCCCGGTCCTCGATCCTGAATCCTCGGTGCTCGCCACGCGCGGCAACTTGAACAACGACATCGGTGTGCCGCTCACCCTGCTCGAGTTGAGGTCCGGGCACCGCTATGCGGTGATCGAGATGGGCATGAACCACGAGGGCGAGATTCGCACTCTCGCCCGGCTGGCGGCGCCGGACGTCGCGCTCGTCAACAACGCGGGCCCGGCGCATTTCGAGTTCTTCGGCGCCATCGAGGCGATCGCGCGCGCCAAGGGCGAGATCTTCGAGGGCCTCGGGCCGGGCGGCACCGCGGTGATCAACGCCGACGATCGTCACGCTGGATTGTGGCGGGGCCTCGCGGGCGGCCGCCGCATCGTGGAGTTCGGCATCGAGCGGCCGGCGGCGGTGAGCGCGACCTACCGGCTCAAGTGGCTCGAGAGCGAGATCGTGGTGAAGACCCCTCTGGGCGAGGCCGCAACGCTGCTCCGGGCGCCGGGCGTGCACAACGTGAGGAACGCGCTCGCGGCGAGCGCCGCCGCGGTGGCGCTCGAGGTGCCGGTGCCGGCGATCGCGCGGGGACTCGCGCGCTTCGTCGGGATCACGGGGCGGCTGCAGAAGAAGCCCGCGCTGAATGGCGCCACGCTGATCGACGACACCTACAACGCCAACCCCGAATCCGCGCGCGCGGCGATCGCGGTGCTGGCGCTGGCGCCGGGCGGGAAGCTGCTGGTGCTGGGCGACATGGGCGAGCTCGGACCCGGGGCGCCGGAGCTGCACGCGGAGGTCGGCGAGTTTGCGCGGGGGAAGGGCGTCGGCAGGCTCTACACGCTGGGCGAGCTGTCCGCCCACGCGACGCGCGCATTCGGGGCGGGCGCGCGCCACTTCACGCGCATCGAGGACCTGCTCGCCGCGGTCGAGAACGCCCTCGCACCCGGCGTCACGGTGCTCATCAAGGGCTCGCGCTTCATGCGGATGGAGCGCGTCGTCTCGGCGCTCGCCGTTGACTCCCGGGCGGCCGGAGGTCGCGCATGCTGCTAGAGCTCACGCAATGGCTCGCGAAGGACATCCGCGCATTCAACGTGTTCGGTTACATCACGCTGCGCGCCGTGCTCGCCTGCCTCACCGCGCTCGTCATGTCCTTCGTCATCGGCCCGGCGATGATCCGGAAGCTGACCGCCTACAAGGTCGGCCAGGCGGTGCGCGACGACGGCCCGCAGTCGCATCTCAGCAAGGCCGGCACGCCCACCATGGGCGGCGCGCTGATCCTCGCGGCGATCATCATCACGGTGCTGCTGTGGGCCGACCTGGAGAACCGCCTGGTCTGGATCGTGCTGTGGGTGACGGCCGGATTCGGCGCGATCGGCTGGGTGGACGACTATCGGAAAGTCATCGCGCGCAATCCCAAGGGCCTCACGGCGCGGGCGAAGTTCTTCTGGCAGTCGGTGATCGGCGTCGCGGCCGCCTGCTACCTCGCCTTCTACACCAGCCTGCCGGCGCAGACCGAGTTCATCGTGCCGTTCGTCAAGCAGGTGGCCTATCCCCTGGGCGCGTTCGGCTTCATCGTCATGACCTACTTCGTGATCGTCGGCACCAGCAACGCGGTGAACCTGACCGACGGGCTCGACGGGCTCGCGATCATGCCCACGGTGATGATCGGCAGCGCGCTCGGCATCTTCGCCTACGTCGCCGGGCACGCGGTGTTCGCGAAGTATCTCGGATTCCCCTACATCCCGGGCGCGGGGGAGCTCACGGTCATCTGCGGCGCGATCGCGGGCGCCGGCCTCGCTTTCCTGTGGTTCAACGCCTACCCGGCGGAAGTGTTCATGGGCGACGTCGGCGCGCTCGCGCTCGGCGCGGCGCTCGGCACCATCGCCGTGATCGTGCGGCAGGAGATCGTGCTCTTCATCATGGGCGGCGTATTCGTGGTGGAGACGCTGTCGGTGATGCTGCAGGTCGCCTCCTTCAAGCTGACGGGAAAACGCATCTTCCGGATGGCGCCGCTGCACCACCACTACGAATTGAAGGGCTGGAAGGAGAACCAGGTCGTGGTGCGGTTCTGGATTATCACGATGATGCTGGTGCTCGTGGGATTGTCGACACTGAAACTGCGCTGATGGACCGTGGAGTTGAACGGACGAAAGGTGGTCGTGCTCGGGCTCGGTGACACGGGGCTGTCGATGGCGCGCTGGCTCGCCCGCCGCAGGGCGCACGTGCGGGTGGCGGACAGCCGCGCCGCGCCGCCGCACGCGCAAACGCTGGCTCGCGAGCTGCCGCAGATCGCGCTCGCGACCGGCAAGTTCAGCGACGCGACGTTTGCGGGGGCGGACCTGATCGCCATCAGTCCCGGCATCGACCGGCGCGAAGCGCCGATCGCAAGCGCGTTGAAGCGTGGCGTCCCGGTGGTAGGTGACATTGAGTTGTTCGCGCAAGCGCTCAAAGCCTTCATCCCTCATCCCTTATCCCTCATCCCTAAGGTGGTCGCGGTGACCGGCTCCAACGGCAAAAGCACCGTGACCGCGATCACGGGCGAGATGTGCCGCGCAGCGGGGCGCGAGACGGTGGTGGCCGGCAATATCGGGACGCCGGTGCTGGATGCGCTCGCGGCGGTCGAGGCGGGCGAGTCCCGCCCCGACGTGTTCGTGCTCGAGCTCTCCAGCTTCCAGCTCGAGAGCACGACGAGCCTCGAGCCCGACGCGGCGACCGTGTTGAACGTCACCGAGGACCATCTCGACCGTTACGACGGCATGAACGATTACGCGGCCGCGAAGGCCCGCGTGTTCACGGGCCGCGGCGCGCAGGTGCTGAACCGCGATGACCGCTGGTCCCTGGGCATGGCGCGCGCCGGCCGCACCGCTTGCACCTTCGGCCTTGACGCGCCGGGCGCGGCCGAGGAGTGGGGCATCGCGGGAGAGGGCGCCGCACGCTCGCTCGCGCACGGACGGCGTGCACTGATGCCGCTCAACGAATTGCCGCTGCCGGGCCTGCACAACGCCGCCAACGCGCTCGCCGCCCACGCGCTCGCGCACGCGATCGGGCTGCCCGACGCGCCGCTGCTGGGCGCGCTGCGCGGCTTCCGCGGACTGCCTCATCGCATGCAAAAGGTAACCGAAATCGCGGGCGTGGCGTTCTACGACGACTCGAAGGGCACCAACGTCGGCGCCACCGTCGCGGCGCTCTCCGGCATGGACCGCCCGGTGGTGCTGATCGCGGGCGGCGATGGCAAGGGACAGGATTTTTCGCCGCTCGCGCCGGTGGTGAAGGCGCGCGCCCGGGCGGTCGTGCTGATCGGGCGCGATGCGCCGCTCATCGAGCGGGCCCTGGCGGGCAGCGGCGCCCGGATCGAGCGCGCGGCGGGCATGGACGAGGCGGTGACGATGGCGCTCGGCGCCGCGCGGCCGGGCGATGCCGTGCTGCTGTCGCCGGCCTGCGCCAGCTACGACATGTTCCGGGATTACGTGCAGCGCGCCGCAGCGTTCGTCGCCGCGGTGCGGCAACTCGAAAGGGCAAGGAGGTAGGCGCCGTGTTCCACACCGACGTCAAGCCACGCGCCGCGCTCGCCGAGTACGACCAGAGCCTGGTGTGGGCGGCCGTGCTGCTGATCGGGCTCGGGCTGGTGATGGTGTACTCGGCGTCGATCGCGATCGCGGAAGGCAGCCGCGTGACGGGGAACCAGCCGACCTATTTCCTGGTGCGGCACGGGCTGTTCGCGGCGGTGAGCCTGGCGGCGGCGATTGCGGCGTTCCAGGTCCCGCTGCGATGGTGGCAGCAGGCGGCGCCGTTCCTGTTCCTGTTCGGCGCCGGGCTGCTGGTCCTGGTGCTGGTGCCGGGCGTGGGCCGCGAGGTGAACGGCAGCCAGCGCTGGATCCCGCTCACCTTCGTGACCGTGCAGCCCTCCGAGCTGATGAAGCTGTTCGCGGTGCTCTACGCCGCCGATTACACGGTGCGCAAGGCCGCCCACATGGCGAGCTTCCGTTGGGGGTTCCTCCCGATGTTCATCGTGATGCTGGTCGTCGGCGGGCTGCTGCTGCGCGAGCCGGATTTCGGAGCGTTCGTGGTGATCACCGTGATCGCCCTGGGGGTCCTGTTCCTGGGCGGCATGAACTGGAAGCTGTTCGCGGGGCTGTTCGGGCTGCTCGTGGTCGGCTTCGTCGGGCTGATCCTCGCGTCGCCCTATCGCCTGCAGCGCGTGGTCGGTTTCATGGACCCGTGGGCCGACCCGTACGGCAAGGGCTACCAGCTCTCGCACGCGTTGATCGCTTTCGGGCGCGGTGAATGGCTCGGGGTGGGCCTGGGGGCCAGCGTGGAGAAGCTGTTCTACCTGCCGGAAGCGCACACCGATTTCCTGCTCGCCGTGATCGCCGAGGAGCTGGGCTTCGCCGGGGTGGCCGCGATCCTCCTCGCCTTCATCTGGATCGTGACGCGGGCGTTCGTGATCGGGCGGCGCGCGGCGTCCCTCGAGCGCCATTTCTCTGCCCTGGTAGCGCAGGGCATCGGTCTCTGGATCGGCGTGCAGGCGATCATCAACGCCGGTGTCAACACCGGCATGCTGCCGACCAAGGGGCTGACGCTGCCGCTGGTCTCGTTCGGCGGCAGCGCGCTCCTCGCGACCTGCTGCGCGCTCGCCGTGCTGCTGCGGATCGACTGGGAAAACAGGCAGCTGATGAGAGGTTTCACGGTATGAGCCGCACCATCATGATCATGGCCGGCGGCACGGGAGGGCATATTTTTCCCGCCCTGGCGGTTGCGGAGCATCTGCGCGCGCAGGGCTGGAGCATCGTATGGGTCGGCGTGCGCGGCGGCATGGAAG
>Ga0156023_1015_pt1 | contig 8509 bp, 6 predicted proteins | sample RifCSPlowO2_02_FD_107677 | JGI IMG/M metagenome (GOLD analysis project Ga0156023, IMG submission 107677) | Betaproteobacteria bacterium RIFCSPLOWO2_02_FULL_67_26
TTCAAGCGTTCGGGCGATGTCATCGGGGGCAACCGTGAAGTCGTGATCCATCGCCCTCGCGTGCGCGATATTCGGGGCTGCCGTCACCGCCGCGTAACGCTGCCCGATATGGCGGCAGATGACGGGATTGATGTCCATGCGATCCGATAGATAGTTGAGCTCGACGACCGTCGCATCGCGCGGGGCGAACAGCAGCAGGTTCATGCCCGCGCCGAATGGCCCCACGATGATCTCGGCCTCGGAGGCGATCTCGATTTGCCGCGCGATCGACAGTGCCCCCGGATCGACGACCTCGAATCCCCAAAGCGAGAGCAGGGCGACCACGGCGTCCTCGTTGAGCACGCGGCGCCAGCGGCTCGTGCGCCGGGTGATGTACAGGCGCCGGCCCGGCTGCGCGCACGCGCCCAGATCAACGCCGAGCCGCTCCCGCAGGAAATCGATGGTGCCGGGGGACCAGAATACACGGCCCGCGAATCCGCACAAAGGCATCGTCGGCACCCACAGTGTCCGGAAGCGCGCGAGGCGTCCCTTGCGCAGGCGTATCAGCATCGGGTCGGGATAGCCCATGCGCTCCAGGCACTCCAGGTGGGGGGGAGGGATGCTTTCTCCGACCACCAGGGGGACGCCCTCGAGCCTCGGCGCCGCAGCGACCAGCGCGAGCCGCGCCAGGTGGTTGTGGAGCCAGTGCCCAAAGTTCCGGTTGTGCCCGACGAGGACACCCTCGTCATAGCGGTCCAGTCCATCGAATCGGCCCTCGATCGACTCAGTGTCCACTTGCCGGAGGGTATCCGCCACTTCGGGGTTCTTGAATTTGTCGGGATTCCCCGGATTGTGGATGAAGAAGTTCAGGCACGTGCGCTTGTCCCGGGCCACCGGGACGAAGGACAGCCCGAGCACGCTGCCGTGATCGAGCCTGGCCACGTGTGGCGGAAAGTACTGCAACTGCGCCGCTTCCTCGCTGGACAGCGTCCAATACTTGACCATTTGCCTGAAGGCGTAGCGGCGCGCGCCTTCTTCCGTCATCGGCTCGAACTCGAAACACTGACGGGGATCCGGCACGACGCGATACGTGTCGGACAACGCGGGATCCTCGACCGCCGGGGCCGGCTGTCGCGCGGGTGCGCGGGATGTCAGGAATCGCAGAAGGTCGCGCAACATGTTTTCTCGGCGCGGTTGGGCGGTGCCGGGCTCGGGGGAGATGGTGGGTGGTACAGGGTTCGAACCTGTGACCCCTGCCGTGTGAAGACAGTGCTCTACCGCTGAGCTAACCACCCACAGCGAGGCCGGATTCTATCATCGGTGAAGCAAGCGCTTCAAATGCCGGCGCTATAATTCACTCCGCAAGCCGCACCGCATCAACCACGCGTTGCCGGAGATCCAGTGAAGAGAAACGTCACCATCATCGGTGCCGGCATCGTCGGCATCGCGACCGCGTCCTGCCTCCGCCGCGAAGGGCACGACGTGACGGTCGTGACCCGGGAGGCGCCGGGCGAGTACTGCTCGTTCGGCAACGCCGGCATGCTGAACAACGCCGGCTGCGTGCCGCAGGCCATGCCGGGCGTGCTGTGGAAGGTGCCGGGCTATCTCACGGACCCGCTGGGGCCGCTCGTGGTGCGCTGGCAGTACTTCCTGAAGGCGATGCCGTGGATGCTGCGCTTCCTCGCCAAGGCCAACCCGAAGCAGGCGGAGCACGCCTCGATCGCGCTCTACGCGCTGATCCGCGACACGGTGCCCGTCTACGAGGAGCTGATGAACTGGGCGGGCACGCCTGACCTCGTGCGCCGCAGCGGCTACCTGGTCGCCTATGACAGCGAGAACAGCTATCAGGGCGACGCGCTGGCGTGGAAGCTGCGGCGCGATCGCGGCGTCAAGACGGAGGTGCTGGACGCCGCCGGGATCCGGAAGCTCGTGCCGCAGCTCGCCCCCCACTACGTGCGCGGCGTGCACGTGCAGGAGCAGGGCTACGTCACGAACCCCGAGCGGCTGGTGAAGTCGCTCGCGGCCCGGTTTCAGAGTGAAGGCGGCGTCATACTTCAGCGGAACGTGCTCGACATCGAGCCGGGCGAGGAGGGCGTGAAGGCGCTCGCGACCGATGCGGGCCGGATGCCGGTCGAGACGCTGGTGGTCTGCGCCGGCGTGCACTCGGGCGAATTGACGGCCCGGCTCGGCGAGCCGGTGCCGATCGAGGCCGAGCGCGGCTACCACGTCACCTACTCGGATCCCGGGCTGCGGATCCCGCTGCCGGTGCACGTCTCGGACGCCAAGGTGTTCGTGACGCCGATGGAGATGGGCGTGCGCGTGGCCGGCCAGGCGGAATTCTCCGGCATCTACGCGGAGCCGGACTACCAGCGCGCGGACGTGCTCGAGACCCACATGAAGCGCATGTTTCCCACGGTGCACATGGCCGATGCGACGCGCTGGATGGGGCGGCGCCCCTCGATGCCCGACTCGCTGCCGGTCATCGGGCCGTCCGTGAAGCGGAAAAATGTCTATTACGCCTTCGGGCACGGGCATCTGGGGCTGTGCGGCGGCGCGCCTACCGCGCGCCTCGTTGCCGATCTGGTCGGCAATCGGCGCCCCGCGATCGATCTCAACCCGTTCCGGATCGATCGCTTTTGATCTGCGTGATCAGAAATCCACGAGACACGCCGTATCAGCGAAGGCGGATGGTTTTTCCAGCCTTCGCTGACTTGAGGATGGCCTCGAATACCGCGACGTTGTGAACTTCGTCGCCGCCGGCGACGGCGAGGGGGCGCCGCGCCGCCGCCGCGCGGGCGAAGTGCTCCAGTTCCGCGCGCTCGGTGCTGACCGGGGGAAAGACGAGCAGTTGCGGGATGTTGTGCGCGCCGAGATTGCGCGGGTCCACGAAGCAGGCCTTCATCTGCCACGTCGTCAGGTGCTCGACGTCGCCCACCTCCACCCAGCCTTTCGAGCCGAACACCTGCATGCGCCACGTTTCCGCCGTGGCGATCACGGTGCCGAGAGTGCCGCTCGCGCCGCCGCGGAAGCGGAACAGCATCGAGGTCGTGTCGTCGAGCCCGTAGCCCAGCACGCGCCGGGCGCTCTGGGCGTGGACCGACTGGATGCGTCCGGCGAGGAACAGAAAAGCATCCACCACGTGCACGCCGCGGCCGGTCATGCCGCCGGCGGGGCCTTCGCCGCGTTCCTGGCGCCAGTGGCCCTTCGGAAAGCGGTAGGCGCTCGGGCCGCAGAAATTGCCCTCCACGTGGAGGAGCTTGCCGAGCCGTCCGTCCGCCAGCATGCCCTTGATTTCCTGCAGCGCCGGCTGAAAGCGCCAGTTGTAGCCGACGCCGAGCGTGACCCGGGCCCTTGCGCAGGCGCGCACCGCCGCCGCGGCGCTCTTCGCCGTCAGCGCGAGCGGCTTCTCGGTGAAGACGTGCTTGCCCGCCCTGGCCGCCGCGACGATCTGCTGCGCGTGCCGGGTGTGTGGCGTGGCGAGCACCACGGCATCCACGTTGGGGTCGGCGAGCGCCATCTCGTACGAGTCGTGGAGCGGGAAGCCCTTCGCGCGGGCGTAGGCTTCGGCTTTCGCGGGCGAGCGCGTCGCGCCCGCGACAAAGCGAATGACGTCGCTCTTGCCCTGCACGCTGTTGACGAGGTTCTGGCCCCAGCGCCCGAGGCCGATGATCGCCGCGTTGATCATTCGTCGCCCTCGGCGACCGCGCCGGACCACGGCGACATGACGTCCGCAATCCCGAAGTTTTCGCGGCGGTCGCGCAGGACGGCGCTGGGGCAGGCATAGTTGGTGGGGTAGACCACCAGTTCGTTCAATCGGGTGGAGAATTTCGCTGCGAGCGTCTTGTGGACCGAAGCGGAGAGGCGGGGGTCGAGCGCCACGTATTCGGCCTCGCTCGCGTCGATGCGCGGCTCATGGAATGCGTCCTCCAGGCTCAGGCCGTGATCGACGAGGAAAGATGAAATCTGCAGCACCGCCGGGAGGATCTTCCGCCCGCCCGAGGCGCCGATCGCGAACCAGGGCTTGCCCCTGCGCAACGCGATCACGGGGCACATGTTGGTGAGCGGGCGCCGTCCCGGCGCCAGGCTGTTCGGCAGTCCCGGGCGCGGATCGAACCACATGATCCCGTTGTTCATCAGGATGCCGGTCGACGGCAGAACCACCTTCGACCCGAACACCGAGAGCAGGGTTTGCGTATGCGCGACCATGTTGCCGTGCCGGTCGACGACGTTGAAATGCGTGGTGGTGGACGGGTCGCGGCGGTCGGCCGTCTCGCCCATGGTCGCGAGCCGCTCGGCATAGGCCTGGCGCAGCACGTCCGCGTAGGCGAGGAAGGCATCGGCGTGCGGCCCGTTCCTGCGAAAGCGCATGCCGCGCAGCCCGTTCAGGGCGCGCAGCATGCTGGGGCCGGCGGTGAGGCCGGGCGCCAGGGCGAACTTCGCGCCGTGGTAGTCGGCCAACAGCGGCTCGACGATGCGCGCCCGGTAACCGCGCAGGTCCTCCGCGTCGAGGACGCCGCCCATGGCCTTGACGTCCCTGACGACAGCGGCGGCGATATCGCCTTCGTAGAAATCGCGCCGTCCGGTCTTTGCGAGATGCTTCAGCACATCGGCGAGCCCCTTGAGCTTCAGCCGTTCCAGCGGCACTCCGGGCGCGGTTACCGGCGGGTGACCGCCCGGCAGCCAGATGTCGCGCGTCGTCGGATAGCGCGCCAGCTCCTTCGCATTGGTGGCGACCTTGAGGGTGAGAAACCAGTCCGCGGCGATGCCTTGTTCGGCGAGCTCGATCGCGGGCTTCAAGACGTCGCCCAGCTTCAGCGCGCCGAACTGCTCCAGCGCGAGCCCGAGCCCGTCCGGGTGGCCCGGCACGGCGAAAGACAGCGGGCCGTGCACGTTGCGGTCGTCCTTGACCGCCGGCCAGGTGAAGAGATCGCGCGTCGTGGCGCCACTGCCTATCAATGGATAGGCCGCCGGGTCCAGCCCGCGCGGCGAGACCGGCCCGAAATCCACGACCGAGACGCGGCCCTTCTTCGCGGAATACACCAGCATGAAGCCGAAGCCGCCGAGCCCGCTGTTCCACGGCTCCACCGCGGCCAGCGCGAAACCCGTCGCGACCGCCGCGTCCACCGCGTTGCCGCCGCCGGCGAGCACGCGCGCGCCGACCTCCGCCGCGATGCGGCTCTGGCTCGCCACCACGCCGCCGCGCGACCGCGCCAACGGTTTGCGGACATTCCAGTTCTGTACTCGAGGTTCCGACATATAATCAGCCCGAATCATATCGGAAACTGCCGCAGGCGGGCTCGCTGCAACCCATCACTCGTCACCCATCACCCATCACGCAGTCATGCGCCGCCACATCGTCTGCCTCACCTTCGACTTCGACGCGATCTCCGGATTCATCGCGCGCGGGCAGACTTCGCCCTCGTGGATCTCGCGTGGCGAGTTCGGGCCGCGGGTCGGGGCGCCGCGCCTGCTCGCGCTGTTGAAGCAGTACGGCATCCGGAGCACCTGGTTCGTCCCCGGCCATACCATCGAGACTTACCCGCAGGCCTGCGAGGCCGTGATGGCGGCTGGACACGAGATCGCGCATCACGGCTGGACGCACCGACCGCCGGCGAGCCTGACGCGCGAGCAGGAGGAAGGCGAGCTCGCGCGCGGCAACGAGGCGATCCGGAAGCTGACCGGCCGCGCGGCCCGCGGCTACCGTTCGCCGTCCTGGGACCTGTCCCCGCATTCGGTCGAGCTGTTTCTCAAGCACGGCTTCCTCTACGACAGCAGCCTGATGGGCGACGACTGCACGCCGTACTACGCGCGCAGCGGCGACGTGATCGAGCTCGAGAAGCCGGCGCGCTTCGGTAGCGCGACGGCGCTCGTCGAGATGCCGATCCACTGGGCCGTGGACGACGCGCCGCACTTCGAGTTCGTGCGCACCGAAACCACCGTGCGCCAGGGCCTGATGAACGCCGGCGCGGTGGGCGAGAACTGGATCAACGATTTTCTCTACATGCGCGAAACGGTGGAGTGGGGCGTGCTGACCTACACCTGCCACCCCTACGTCATCGGCCGCGGCGCGCGCATGATGATGCTCGAAAAGGTCATCAAGACCGCTTCCGACAACGGCGCGGTCTTCCTGACCATGGAAGACGCCGTCGCCGAGTTCAAGAGAAGAAAAGCGTGATCAAAACCCGCTTCGCCCCCAGCCCCACCGGCTACCTCCACATCGGCGGCGCGCGCACGGCGCTGTTCTGCTGGGCCTACGCGAAGAAGCACGGCGGCACCTTCATCCTGCGGATCGAGGACACCGACCGCGAGCGCTCGACGCGGGAGTCGGTCATGGCCATCCTCGAGAGCATGGCGTGGCTCGGGCTCGATTACGAAGGGCCGCACTCCCAGATGGATCGCCTCGCGCGCTACCGCCTGGTCGCGGAGCAGCTGATCAAGAAGGACCAGGCGTATTACTGCTATGCCAGCCGGGAAGAGCTCGATGCCTTGCGCGGGCAACAGCGCGCCCGGGGCGAAAAGCCGCGCTACGACGGGCGCTGGCGGCCGGAGAGCGCGAAGCGGCTCGGCCTGAAGCCTCCGCCCGGCGCGCAGCCGGTGGTGCGCTTCCGCAACCCGGACCACGGCGAGGTGACGTTCAGGGACCTGGTCAAGGGCCCGATCACGGTCGCGAACGGAGAGATGGATGACCTCGTATTGCTGCGCGGCGACGGGATCCCGACCTACAACTTCGGCGTGGTGGTGGACGACATCGACATGGCCATCACGCACGTCATCCGCGGCGACGACCACGTCAACAACACGCCGCGCCAGGTCAACATCTACCGGGCGCTCGGCGCGACGCTGCCGCAGTTCGCGCACGTGCCGATGATCCTCGGGGCGGACGGCGAGCGGCTCTCCAAGCGCCACGGCGCGGTGAGCGTCCTGCAGTATCGCGACGACGGCTACCTGCCGGAGGCGCTGGTGAACTGCCTCGCTCGCCTCGGTTGGTCGCACGGCGACGAGGAGATGTTCTCGCGCGGGCAGCTCGTCGAGTGGTTCGACCTGGAGCACATCAGCCAGTCGCCGGCGCGCTTCGATCCGGGCAAGGCGGCATGGCTCAACGCCCAGTACCTGAAGAGCGCGGATGACGGGCGGCTTGCCGCGTTGGCGGAGCCGTTTCTTGCGAAGAATGGCTGCGATACGAAGAGGGGCCCGCCCCTTGCGCGGGTCGCCGGGCTGCTCAAGGAGCGCGTCAACACGGTCGAGGAGCTGGCCGATGCGGCGGTCTATTTCTATCGTCCGCTGGAGCCTTCGGATGACCTCAAAAGACAGCATTATTCGCCGGACGTGAAGCCGGCGCTGGTGGATTTGAAGGAGCAGTTGTCGAAGGCGGAATGGACGCGCGAGCGCATCAGCGAGGCGATCAAGGCTGTCGTCGCCGCGCACCAGCTCAAGATGCCGAAGATCGCGATGCCGCTGCGCGTGATGGTATCGGGCGTGGCGCAAACGCCTTCGGTGGACGCCGTGCTCGAACTGATCGGCCGCGACGAGGTGCTGGCTCGCATGGAAAGGCAGCTGCAAGCCTTTCCGAAATAGCGCCGTCTTGTATCCATGAAATCGAACTTCTTGCACCGTGCACTGCGCGCTGCCATTGTTCTGATGGCGTGCCTCGGACTGGTCGCGGCGAGCCCGATTCGCACGCAGGGCGTCGGCGACGCGCTTGAATTCCGGGAGACGCCCTATTTTCTCGTTATGCTGGTCCATGCCACCGGGCTCGACTACCAGGACCAGCCGAGGCTGGTGCGCTCGCTCTACAAGAGCCAGATGAAGGGCGGGTTCCTGGGCCACTCGTGGGTGGTGTTGAGCGGCATCGAGGGGGGGCGCCGCCAGGTCGTGGAGGCGGGGCTTACGCCCAGGGATCTGGAGAGCGTTCAGTTCTTCCGTGGCGTGCTCGACCTGGCGGAGTATGGCTACGTCAATCCCGCGGCGGAGCAGAAGCGCAATCCACGCTACGAGCCCGATCCGATCAGCTATCTCTGGCGGGATCTCGGCAATGGACATCTGCGAATGGAGAGCCAGGGCGGGCTGGAGCCCACGTTCGCGGCCAAGGTGGACCTGGACCCCGGGCAATACCGCAGGATCAAGGCGCGCCTGGACCCCACGCTTCCATCTCACAAGACCTTCCAGGTCACGGGGCAGCAGTGCTCATCCTTCGTGGCGGAACTGGCGGCTCTGGCCGGCGTCAACCTGCAGCATCAGGTGACCATCCCGATTCCGAGGGAAGTGGAGTACAGCGGAAAGAAGGTGCGCCTGTGGAGCGACCCGAAGTACTCGTCCATCACCTTTTCATCCCCTGACGCTGTCGAAGCGGACCTGAAGCGGCTCGTCGCGAGCGGACGCGCGGCGAACGCGCTTTCCTGGTATCACTCCGCCGCGCAGTATTCGGAAGCATCAATGCGGCACGTGCTCGCAGGCAGATGACCATTCCGGTGCGCAGAGTGCGAAGGTTGTCGCGCATTGCCTGTCTTCTGGTGGCCGCGGTTACAGCGGG
>Ga0156023_1002_pt1 | contig 8478 bp, 5 predicted proteins | sample RifCSPlowO2_02_FD_107677 | JGI IMG/M metagenome (GOLD analysis project Ga0156023, IMG submission 107677) | Betaproteobacteria bacterium RIFCSPLOWO2_02_FULL_67_26
CAAATCGCAGAAGTCGAAAAACGAATATGACTTCTGAGCGCCAGGCTTACATCTACGTCCAGCTCCCCGGCACGCTTAACACCGTGCCGGCCGCGCTCCTGAAGGTCGAAAAACTGCCCGACGGAACATTCGTCGGCCGCTTTCGGTACGGCGACCGCTACCTGGAGCGCAAGGACGCGATCGCGTTCGACCTTTTCCAGCTGCCGCTCGGCGACACCGTCCACGAATTCACCAAGCTGAAGGGCATTCCCGGCGCCGTGCGCGACGCCGGGCCCGACGCCTGGGGACGGCGCGTGATCGAGCACAAGCTGCAACGCGGTTCCGGCGACCTGGAAGAAATCGATTACCTGCTGAACGGGCCGCAGGATGGCGCCGGCTACTTGAGCTTCGGCTCCAGGGTGGAGCCCCCCGCGCCGAAACGCCGATACAACCGCACGCACCAACTGGCGGACCTGATCGCCGCCGCGGAGGCGATAGAAGAGGGCAAACGCGTGCCGGTCAAAATTCTCGAACAGCTCGAGCCCGGCACCTCCATGGGCGGCGCCAGGCCCAAGGCCACGATCGAGGACGGCAACCGCCTGTGGCTCGGCAAGTTCCCGGAAAAAGCTGACCGCTGCAACCTCCAGCGAGTGGAATACGCGACGCTTGAGCTTGCGCGCCGCTGCGGCATCACCGCCTGCAATGCCCGCCTGCAATCCGTCGCGGGACACGATGTGCACATGGTGGAACGCTTTGACCGCGAATACATCGAAGGAGGCTATCTCCGCTTCGGCTTCGTCAGCGGACTCACCCTGCTCGATTGCGAGGACAGCCATCTGGATCGGGATCGCTGGTCCTATCTCTTGCTGGCCGATCAGCTCCGCCGCTGGTCAGAGACACCCGACGCAGATCGCATCGAGCTATTTCGGCGCATCGTCTTCAACGCTGCGGTGACCAACAACGACGATCATCCCCGTAATCATGCAGTGATTCGCACCTCGCGCGGATGGCGCCTTACCCCGGCGTATGATCTGGTGCCTGCTCCCCTAGTCAGTCTCGAACGCCGCGATCTGGCAATGACGGTTGGCAGCTATGGCCGCACGGCGAGCATTTACAACCTGCTTTCCCAATGCGAGCGATTCGGGCTGACTACCGAAATGGCGAGGAAGGAGATCGAGAACATCGTCGCGACCATCCGCACCTGGCGGGACCATTTCCGCGCATGCGGTGTGTCCGAAAAGGATGTCGATTACATGGCCCAGGCGTTCCTGCCGGAGTGTTTTTTCTTCGAAAAGCCGCTAGAACAATAAAGCAGCGGGAAATGCTTACCTTCAACGCATTGCTGACGATTCTCGGCAGGCGTTCCCGGCAGTCGATCTACGACCTGATGCGGCGCGATCCGTCGTTTCCGAAGCCGAGGCAGATCGGCAGCGAGTTTTCCGTCGGCTGGCTGCGGAGCGAGGTCATCGAATGGCTCAGTTCGCGGCCGAAGGCGGAGTTGAATGGGCTGGATGCGGTCGCACGGCGGAGGATCAATCGCGGAACGCCAGCCAATTTGCATAAGCCACCAGATAACTTAGGCTAGGTTTCATGCAAATGCCAGGAAGACTTCTGACGGCGCGTCGTCACCAAATAGCTTCTTTTTCCGTTCGTTGTGCCATTTCTCGCACCGGTGCTTTAGCTGGCTTTTGACACTAGGCCAGTACAAGCTGAACGGCTCTCCATTCGCCCGGTTGCCTTGTTGTAATACCTGCGAGCGTCCATCGGCAATTTTGGCAAACAGCATTGAATAGCGCCAGAAGTCCTCTGGCCGATCCGTCTCGCGCATCTCTTTGAGCCAGTGCTCCGACCAATCGTTTCGCTCGTAAGCATACATTGCCGCCGACTGTGCCGTGCCGATGAATCCGGGTATACCGCGATAGCGAGCGAGTACACCACTGTTGAATTCATTTTTGTCCGACAGGCCCGCCACCATCAGGGCCCGAGCAATCTCTGGGGGCTTGCCCCGCCGCAAACGGGAGTCGATGTATGCTCTGAGTTGTTGGTATTTGCCGTTCCAGAGCGCGGCTAATACTTCGAGAGCGATGTCAGCATCGTTTCCCGCTCTATCAAGGCGATCGAATCGGAGATCTTCAATCGCGGGAGAGTCCTTAACGGACCAAAGCGTGATTGCCTCAAGCGGAATCCTGGCTGTGCCGAATGTCCAGCGAACAAATGGCTCGCTGCCTGCTAGCTTGGTGATTAGCTGAGCCGCCTGTTCCGGATTGCTATCAGCAAGAGAAAATGCAAGCAACAATCCAAGATTGTGGATAGCGGCAAGACGCGGCTTGGGCAGGTTCACAAAGAGATCGAACCAACTCTGCGCTAGCTTCGAGTCAGCGGCCACTATCGCTTCGAACTCTCCAATCTGGAGTCGGTCAATAATGATGTTGGCCTTTTCTCTCGACAGGGTTGCCCTGAATGCTTCAAAGGCCTCGTGAATGCGTTTCTGCCGTTGCTCAAATGCTTCGTTGCTTTCCGAAAGCCGATTAAATGCTTCCTTAAGATCGGAGGGCTCGTTCGCTTTTTCTCCTGCACTGTAGCGCGGAGGGTCTGTGCCGTCGGTAGCGCATTGGTCCATCTCGATATCCGGCACCGGGAGGTCTAATTCCAGGCTGGCGGCCCTCCTTATGGCGGAATCCACGAGCGATGCAACATCCTTTGCAGCATCACCGCCTAGCCTTCTAGCCGTCCGTCCGTAGAGTTCCGGGGTGATTCTTCCGATGGCCTCTCGAAAAGAGATCATTCCACGCGCCGCGGCTTCAAGGATCACGCAGGAACCGTACCAAATCTCATGACCGTTCTGATCTGAAATTTCGGCGGCACTCCATCCGCTCTTCACTAGCGCGTCGATCGCGGATTCATCGCCTATGTTTGCAACTAGCCCCATGGCTTGAGTTCGAATCCGTTTGGATGCAGAGCGCGTGAGTGTGGGTAGATTGGCCCGAACGTTTTGGGATATCGGAGTGGCGGTTCTCAGGGCGAAGGCCAGCAGGAAATACTGGGAGCGTTCGTTGCCTTGTCGAAGCGCCTCGTCGAACAAGGCTTCAAATCGTGAGCCATCAAGGGGCTTCGCCGATCCCAGCAATTCAACCAGAAGGTCCTCCCCCGCTTGTTCTGAAAGGACCGCTGCAATCTGCTCGTTTGCGCTCAGAAGGGGAAAGGCAAGAAGCAGGTGGTACTGCGCGACGATCCACCGTTCACTTTCGCTAAGGGGATTAGCACCGTCTCCGACAATTCCCGCCGTCAGCTGCTCAACCAACCGCTCCGCATGCTCACGGGTTACAAGCGCGTTGTGCTTTCGACTTTCAAACAAGCCTTGGCGTAGCGGGAAGCCCTTGCGAACAAGGAGGCTTGATATGAACTCACGATGCTTCTCTATACCTACGTGCGGTTCGAATCGCGCAATTCCCTGACGGGCCATTTCGAAGAAGTGATCCTCGCTGGTTTGCCCCATATGCAGGCGCAATTTCGATACGTCAACGGCCGCATATGCTTTTGCGGTCTCAGCAACGTTCTCCGGCCTCGCGACCTCGGGATCACAGGGGTCAGTTGCACAATAGGTTTCAACTCTACGCCAGCTGCCAAACTTCTCCCGGTCGGCAGTCAGTTTGTTGATCAAGGCTTGAGCTCTTGCGGCATCGTCAGGATCGCCAGTCGCCATGAGCGGTTTTGCGAGCGCCCATTTGCCGATAGGTGATACGTCGATGCCTTCGTACACCTTGCAAGCGTTCAGGATGGCTTCGCGTGCTTCATGCCAATCAGTACGATTGAAGGTGACAAGGTGCCTAAACTCCTTGTAGGGCGCTCCAAAGTCGGGATTCAGTGCGGTCGCAAAGCTCCAATGGGCGAGAGCCGTCGCAAAAGGAGCAACCGGTTTGCCGGCGATAAGCTTGAACGCGAGGTGTGTGAGTGAAGCGATGCTGCCGCTGTCATCGCGGATGAGCGCGTTCAGCACCATCCGTTCGGAAGACGATAGGGCGTTTAAATCGCCATCGATCTTGCTTTGCCGCTGCCGCCGTTCCGTCTCGACTTTCTCCGCGGGATCGCGCGACGCATGGGAGAACATCCGAATCTCTGGAGAAAGGGAGTAGTGTCCCAGCCAGGCTTGGATAAGGGGCGACATCGTCGACCAGGCAGACTCAAACTTCTTCGCCTGAAGTAATGCCGCCTCAATCCAATCAAAATTTGGCTGTCGCTCGGACGTCAGGCATATACGACGCGCGGCATACATGAAAACTTCGGGGCGCTTTAGGGCAAGCCCTGCGAAAGCGGAAAAGTCGTCGTCATTCAGATTTTGCAATCCAGCGAGCGCGTCAACGATTGTCGTGCCAATCTCTATCGGACAGTTGTCGTCTAGGCAGGCAATGGTGAGGGCGGCAAATACCGCGTCGGCGGTTCGATCGAGAGCGCTGATCGGCTCAATCATCGCTTCCAAGGTGTCGTCGAGGTCGCGTTTGTTGCGAAGCGCCTTGCGGAGCTCATCGCGGATAGCGAAGCCAAGGGCCAGTGGAATGCTGTCTTCGTCCAAGCTGTAGCGAGTCGGATCATCCTTGATAGGAACGAAGAACCGGCCGTCCGAAACAGCTTCTAACTCACCATCGAATACTTTGAGATCATCTTGTTGCGGCCCTCCCATGCGATCGAGAATTTCCCGAGCATGATCTTGCAGCGTGCGCGCGAATTCATGGGCCGGGCGCGAGGAAAGTGCGTCGCGCTCTTGTATGCGCATATGTTCGAAAAGTAACCGGCTGACGCTCAGTTCCTCGAGTTCCTGAATCTGCACGCTCTTCAGTAACTCCAGCGCAATGCCAAGCAAACGGGGATTGCGCAGAGATGCTGCAACCTGAGGCCGCACCTGCGCATCCGCGATGCCGCGTGCGGCAAGAATCGCTTTGCGCTCCTCGTCAGTCCATTCAGGCACATTTACTTCGATAGTGGGGGAAAGCAGGCGGCGCTTCACCCGGCTTGAGTAGTATGCCGACCGTGCGGTAACAATGAGTCGTCCACCGATAGGGTCAATCTCGACGCTCATGGCGTCGAGAACGTGTCCCCAGTCCGTTTGCGGACGTTGATTCAAGCCGTCGATGATGACGACTAGGCTCGGGGCATCTAGCTTTCCGACACTACGCCACCGGTCCAGCTTTCGGTGCCACCAGTTGCGCGTGGCCTCCGTTGGGCGGCCGCCAGTCTGAGCGACCAGCTTGTCAATCAGCAGGCTCTTCCAGTCACCCGAGGCGGAAGTAACCCCAAAATCGTCCGCGGTGAAAATAACCGTTAGCGGCTTTTCTTTGAGCGAAAGCCAACTTTGCGCGATTAGCCATGATTTTCCGACTCCTTCGCCTCCGAGCAATGCGGCGATCTTGCCGTCGGGCATGCCGGTCAGCAACGGCTCCAGTTGACGGAAGAGAACGTCTCTGGCTGCCGGTTTGCCTGCCGCCGCATCGCCAGGTGCCAGTGCCTGGTGCAGGAAGCGTTTTGCCTGCCGTTTATCTGAAAAGACTTCCGTCAACCAAGCAGTGTTAGCAGTTTTGGCTAGGCCGACTCCGGTTGTCGGTTCCAACAATTGGGAACGAATTCGGGTGGCGCGCTCTGCAAATGCATCGTCATTCCGGATCGCCGCCAGAGCTGCGATGGCCCTGGATGCGACCGTGGGTGAATTGATGTGCGCACCGAGAAATGCCGACACCGGTGTTTCGGCCATCGCAAGCGCGATGCCTAACGGCGGTAGAGAGTCGTCGCTCCAGTCCAGGATAAGGGTTGCAATTCCGGCCTTTTGCCCGACGTCGCGGACGTCGTCGACAAGCTGGGTTCTGACTTGCGATGTCGCGCCGAGTATCCAAAGGTCGATGTCGCCCTTGTCTTCAATGGAAAGTTCGGCAACCTTCGCAAGAATTTCCGTCCTTGGGATATTGCCGTCATAGCGTTTGGCTTCGAAGCACACGGCATCGGCAGCGTAGGTCGCCTTCCCGTCGACCCCAAATTGCGACCCACTGCCGGCGAGACGGAACGGAACGCCGGTAATTTCTGTCAGTGTTGTGGACAAGAGACCTTCAAACCCCTCTGCACCGGTTGCAGGTAGGTTGAGTAGGGCATCCCGCAGGCTATCGATATGTCCACGCATTTACTGACAAGCTCCAGTTGCCAATCGCATCTGCTCTCTCATTGCACGCCAAACTCCGAACCGCGCTAGTTCCCCTTTGTCAGACAAGTGTAGGTTTCAGTGTAGGTCGCGCGATTTCCCCTCAGGTCTTCATAGGGGAATCGCCCTTGTGCATCATGGGGGTGTGTCGTTCGAGGGGCTGGTTCATCGCGGATGGGGACTGCTACGGCGTATCTCGCCGGCAGCCGTCATCTTGTTTCCCAGGGATCGACCACCGGTACCTTCAGATCTGCAAAATGCCTCACGTTTCGCGTAGCGAGAGTGGCGCGCCGCGCCAGCGCGATGCCGGCGATCTGCGTATCACGCATGTCCACCGGGCGGCCGGCCTTTTGCCGCTCCGCAGCCAGTGATGCCGCCTCGGTCGCGGCGGCGCTGTCGAAATCCAGCACGCGGTTTTGCAGATCCTCTTCCAGCAGCCGCGCGAAGGCCGCTTCCAGCGCCTGCCGCCGCCGGCCCGAAGGCAGCAGCGCCAGGCCGAGGCGAGCCTCGAACATCGTAATGCTGGTGATCCAGACCGACTCGGCCGGCTGGCGGTCCAGCCATGCCACCACGGGGGCCTCGGGCGCCTTGCGCATCAACGCCGACAGCACGTTGGTATCGAGAACGATCACGTGCCGAAGTCCGCCGACCGCGGGGACTCGCCGTGCAATTCCGGCAGGTCCGTCGTCAGGCCGGTCTTCGCGAAGCGCGCCGCGATACGCGATCCCAGCTTGGACGCGGGCCGGTTTTCTTCCTTCAGCGCATTGCGGAGGATGTGGCGGACCTCTTCTTCCATGCTCCGCCCGTGACGCTCGGCGCGGCGCTTCAGGCGCGACTTAACGTCGTCTTCCAGGTGACGAACGATGAACTGGGCCATGGCTCTCCTCGCGATTGAGCAAATTCGATATCATGATATCAAATTGGTGGAATACCGGCAAGACGGCTCCGCCGCACTGCTGGAAAACCCGCTGATTCGGCTGTTGCACGAGCCCGTGCCGGCAATAACCCACACCGGGCGGGCGCCGCTATTTTGCACGTTGCCGGACCGTGCTGGCCGCCGCGCGCGGCCCCGGCCGGCCCGGCGAATGCTGCTAGAATCCCCGCGTGCAAAGCCGTGCCACGACGACTCCGCGAGAACGGCGCCTGTTGCCTGCCGCGGCTTGCGCAATCCTTTTCGCCTGCTGGCTCGGCTCGCGTGGCGGGACGGCGCAAGGGGCCGCCGGCGCCGATACCGGGTCGCAACAGCGTCTCGACTCCGTCGCCCGCTTGATGGCCGGACTGCCGCCGTCCCATCCGGGTCATGAGGACCGGGCCCGCACCGCGGATTGGCAAGCGCACAGCCGCGCCATGCGGGCATCCTGGTCCCGGGTGCGCGACGGCCAGCGGGCCGCGTTGATCGCCTGGCGCCAGGCCGAGATTCCCCGCGGGTGCCCCGTCGGCCGGACGCTGCTCTACCCGTTCAGCGGCCCCGATTTTCTCAATGCCCACTGGCTGTTTCCCGACTGCGAAACCCTCGTGCTGTTCGGGCTCGAGCGCATCGGCGAGGTGCCGGAGCTCGAGGCGATGACGGACAAGGAGTTCGCGCAGCTGCTCGCGGGCGTTCGCAGTTTCATGATCAACCTGTTCGTGCGCAATTACTTCGTCACGGGCACCATGGAGAAGGGGTTCCAGTCCAAGCGGGTGCGCGGGCTGGTGCCGGTGTTCATGGTATTGATGGCGTTGTCCGAGGCCGAGGTGCTGCGGGTCGCTCCGCTCGACGCCGAGGGCGCGGCGACCGCCAGGCCAGGTCGGGGCGACAGGACGCCGCGGGCGAAAAGCGCGAAGCGCGAGTTGCGCGGCGTCGCAATCGACTTTCGCACCGTCGGCTCGGCGCGGGCGCAGCGCCTGAACTACTTTTCTCTCGATGCGACGGACGCCGGGCTTGCCGGCTACCCGCAATTCCTCGATTACCTGCGCGGGCTGGCGCCGACCACCACGCTGATCAAGTCGGCTTCCTACCTGCTGCACGGAAATCACTTCAGCCAGATGCGGGACGTGCTGCTCGATACCAGCGGGTTCCTCGTGCAGGACGACACCGGGCTGCCTTATGCCCGCCTGGTGAAGCGCGGCTGGCAGGTGCGCCTCTACGGCCGCTACGGCATTCCGATTCCGCCGTTCGAGTACGCCTACCAGCCGTCGCTCGCGGCCGCCTACGAGAACCAGAAACCCCGGCCGTTGCCGTTCCGGTTCGGTTACCAGGTCGATGGCGGCGAGAACCGCTCGAACCTGATGGTCGCGCGCCTGCCGTCCGCCCGGCCTTCGTCCATGACCGGGCCGGG
>Ga0156023_1018_pt2 | contig 8378 bp, 9 predicted proteins | sample RifCSPlowO2_02_FD_107677 | JGI IMG/M metagenome (GOLD analysis project Ga0156023, IMG submission 107677) | Betaproteobacteria bacterium RIFCSPLOWO2_02_FULL_67_26
CTGCTCGTCTCGAATACCTGGAGAACAAGCAACTGCTCGATGCGCTGAGTCGAACTAATGAAATCGGGAAGATGCTGAGCGGATTGACACGATCTCTCAATCCTCAATCCTGAATCCTCAATCCTGCATGATAGAGAGCGACCGCCTCATCGCCGCCGCGCCGGCCTCGCCGCAGGAGGAGGCGTTCGAGCGCACGCTGCGGCCGAAGCTGCTCGAGGAATACGTGGGCCAGGAGAAGATCCGCGGCCAGCTCTCGGTGTTCATCGAGGCGGCGCGCAAGCGCAAGGAAGCGCTCGACCACGTGCTGCTGTTCGGCCCGCCGGGCCTGGGCAAGACCACCCTTGCGCACATCATCGCTCACGAGATGGGCGTCAATCTCCGCCACACCTCCGGCCCGGTGCTGGAGCGGCCGGGCGACCTCGCCGCGATCCTCACCAACCTCGAGCCGAACGACGTGCTGTTCATCGACGAGATCCATCGCCTCTCGCCGGTGGTGGAGGAGATCCTCTACCCCGCGCTCGAGGACTACCAGATCGACATCATGATCGGGGAAGGGCCGGCGGCGCGCTCGGTGAAGCTCGACCTGCCGCCGTTCACGCTGGTCGGCGCGACGACGCGCGCCGGCATGCTCACCAATCCGCTGCGCGACCGCTTCGGGATCGTCGCGCGGCTCGAGTTCTACACGATGGAGGAACTGCAGCGCATCGTGCAGCGCTCGGCGAAGCTGCTCGAGATCGAGACCGCGGCCGAGGGCGCGCGCGAGATCGCGGGCCGCGCGCGCGGCACGCCGCGCGTCGCCAACCGCCTGTTGCGCCGGGTGCGCGACTACGCGGAAGTCAGGGCCAGGGGCAAGGTGACGCGCGAGGTGGCGGACGCCGCGTTGAAGATGCTCGACGTGGACGCCGTCGGGCTCGACGTCATGGACCGGAAGCTCCTGCTCGCGGTCATCGAGAAATTCGCCGGCGGCCCGGTCGGCATCGAGAACCTCGCCGCGGCGATCGGGGAAGAGCGCGACACCATCGAAGACGTGCTCGAGCCTTACCTCATCCAGCAGGGCTTTCTCCAGAGAACGCTGCGCGGCCGCATCGCGACCGTCTCCGCCTACCGCCACTTCGGCCTCGCCCAGCCCGCCCGCGCCGGCACGCCGGACCTTTGGGAACAGCCCAAAGAATGATGGTTAATCCCGTTAGAATACCGGGGCCGCTCATCGCCAGGACAGGAAACAGGACGTGAATCCCGCCGCGCCCCATGACATGTCGGTGCTGTCGCTGATCACCGGCGCCAGCCTGCTGGTGCAGATCGTGATGCTGATGCTGCTGCTCGCCTCGGTGTTCTCCTGGTACTACATCTTTCTCAAGATCTTCACCTTCAAGCGCGCGACGCAGCTCGCCGACCGGTTCGAGAAGGAATTCTGGAGCGGCGCGGACTTGAACGAGCTCTACCAGCGGGCGGTCACCGCGCGCGACTCCGCCGGCAGCCAGGAGCGCATTTTCGAGGCGGGCTTCCGCGAGTTCACCAAGCTGCGCAAGCCCGGCATGGACGTCGGGGACATCATGGACGGCGTGCGGCGCGCGATGCGCGCGACCTACCAGCGCGAGATGGAGAGCCTCGAGTCCTATCTCTCGTTCCTCGCCTCGGTGGGATCGGTGAGCCCCTACGTCGGGCTGTTCGGCACGGTATGGGGCATCATGAATTCCTTCCGCAGCCTGGCCAACGTCGCGCAGGCGACGCTCGGCGCGGTGGCGCCGGGCATCGCGGAGGCGCTGATCGCGACCGCGATGGGCCTGTTCGCGGCGATTCCCGCCGTGGTGGCCTACAACCGCTTCGCCGGGGACCTCAACCGGCTCGCCACCCGCTTCGACTCCTTCATGGAGGAGTTCTCGAACATCCTGCAGCGGCAGGCGCACTAACTGTAGTGACGAGTGACGGTAAGCTGACGCAATGCTGATCGAGAGGCGCAGCGGCAGAAGGCTGATGAACCAGATCAACGTCGTGCCGTATATCGACGTGATGCTGGTGCTGCTGGTGATCTTCATGATCACCGCGCCGCTCATCAACCCCGGCCAGATCGAGCTGCCGTCGGTCGGCAAGATTTCCGACCCGCCGCTGGCTCCGATGGAGGTCTCGGTCCGCACCGACGGCGCGCTGTGGCTGCGCGACCGCGCGCGCTCGATGGAGGAGCGCAAGGTGTCGCGCAACGAGCTGCTCGCCGCGATCCGCCAGAAGCAGAAGCAGCGCCCGGACCAGGCGGTGGTGATCGCGGCCGACAAGGACGTGCGCTACGAAGCGGTGCTGGAAGTCATGGACATGCTGCAGCAGAACCAGGTGCGCAAGGTCGGGCTCCTTGCGAAGCCGCGCGGGAAATGACAGCCTTCGTCTACGAGACACCGAACGAGAAGGCGATCTCCGGCGCGCTGACGCTGGTGATGCACCTCCTGTTCCTGGCGCTGCTGGTGTTCAGCGTCAGCTGGCAGCGGCGCCAGGCCGATACGATGGTGGCGGAGCTGTGGAGCAGCCTGCCGCAGCCGGCCCCCAAAGCCGAGCCCCCGCCGCCGCCGCCGAAGGTCGAGCCCGAGCCGCCCAAACCCGCGCCCAGGGTCGAGGCAAAGCCGGTGCCCAGGGTCGAACCCAGGCCCCAGCCGAAGGCCGAGATCGATCTGCGCGAGAAAAGGGAAAAGGAGCGCAAGGCGAAGGAACAGGCGCTTGCCGAGAAGAAGAAGCGCGAGGAGCAGGAGAAGGTCGAGGCGGCCAGGCGGCAGCAGGCGAAGGAGGCGGCCGAGGCAAAGCGCCTCGCGCAGGAACAGGCGGACGCCCTGAAGAAGCTCGCCGCGCAGCAGGCGACTGCCCGGGAAGCGGAGATCGCAAAGTATAGAGCGCTTATCTCGGCCCGGATCAAGCGCTTCATCGTCGAGCCGCCCAACCTCCAGGGCAACCCCGAGGCCGAGCTGGATATCGTCGTGTTGCCCGGCGGCGAGGTCCTGGACGTCAGGACCCGGAAGGCGAGCGGGCAATCCGCCTGGGACAACGCGGTCGAGCGCGCCATCCGGCGGGCGCAGCCCCTGCCGTTGCCCTCGGACCCGGCGCTCATGAAGGAATTCCGGGAACTCAATCTCAAATTCCGACCCAAAGAATAGGGACAGGAGGTTCGAGGGACCGTCGCCGGCTGGCGACAGTTTTCGCCGCGCGCGAGATCGTCACGTGAAACCGTTATAATTGCAGAACATGAGTTACGGCTTGCTGCACCGTTTTTTCCGCGCTGCCGTCGTCCTCGTCCTGCTTGCCTTCCCGCCGGCAGCCCGCGCGGTCCTCACCATCGAGATCGTCGGCACCGGCGCCAATCAGTTTCCCGTCGCCATCGTTCCGTTCCGCGCCGAGCCGGGACTGCAGCAGCCCGTGACCCCGGTCGTCTCCGCCGACCTCGCCCGGAGCGGGCTCTTCAGGATGGTGGACGCCGGCGGGCTCAACCCGCCGCCGTACGAGCCGCAGGACGTTGATTACGCCACCTGGCGCGCGCGCGGCGCGGACGCCGTCGTGATCGGGACCATCGCGCCGCTGCCCGGCGGACGCTACGACATCCGCTTCCGGCTGATGGACGTCGCGAAACAGGCGCAGCTGGCGGGCTTCGCCTACACGGCAACCGGTGCCCAGCTGCGTCACACCGCCCACCGCATCGCGGACGCCATATACGAGAAGCTGACCGGCGACCGGGGCGTTTTCAGCACCCGGATCACCTATATCGTGAAGCGCGGCGCCCGCTACGAGCTGCAGGTGGCCGACGCCGACGGCTACGGCGCGCAGACGGTGCTCGCCTCCAACGAGCCGATCATCTCGCCGGCCTGGTCGCCGGACGGCACCCAGCTCGCCTACGTGTCGTTCGAGCAGAAGAAGCCCGTCGTCTACGTGCAGTCGCTCACCACCGGCGGGCGGCGCGCGGTGGCCAATTTCTGGGGCAGCAACAGCGCGCCGGCGTGGTCGCCCGACGGCAGGCGGCTCGCCGTGGTGCTCTCCAAGGACGGCGGCTCGCAGATCTACCTCGTCAACGCCGACGGCAGCGGCGTCACGCGGCTCACGCAGAGCTCGGCGATCGACACCGAGCCGAACTTCTCCCCCGACGGCGAGCTGCTGCTCTTCACCTCGGACCGCGGGGGCGCGCCGCAGATCTACGGCATGACGGCGGCCGGGGGCGAAGTGCGGCGCCTTACCTTCGACGGGACCTACAACGTCAGTCCGCGCTTCAGCCCCGACGGCAAGAGCTTCACGTTCATACAGCGGAACGGCAGCCGCTTCAACGTCGCGGTGCAGGACCTGGCCACGCGGCAGGTGCAGGTGCTGACCGACGGCTCCGCCGACGAGTCACCGAGCTTCGCGCCGAACGGCAGGATGATCCTCTACGCAACCGAGGTGAGGGGGCGTGGTATATTGTCCGCGGTCTCTAGCGATGGCAGGGTGAAGCAGCGGTTGACCGCGGATGCCGGGGACGTGCGTGAACCGGCGTGGGGCCCGCTGCCCAAATAATCAATACGAGGAGCCAGGCGATGAAGAGACTGTGCATCGGCATTTTGAGTGTACTGTTCGTGGCAATGCTCGCGGCCTGCAGCACCGCCCCCACCAAGGAGCAGGAGGGCGCGTCGGTCGAGGACCGCGGCGCAGCGGCACCCGCCGATCCTTCCGCGGGCAAGCCGAAGCCCCAGCCCGATCCGGGAGCCACCACCAAGCCGCTGGTGGACAAGCCGCTCGCGGCAAACCCCCTGAAGGACCCCGCCAACATCCTCTCGAAGCGCAGCATCTTCTTCGATTACGACTCGAACGTGATCAAGGACGAGTTCAAGCCGGTCGTGACGGCGCACGCCCGTTACCTGCAGCAGAACGCGGCCGCGAAGATGCGCGTCGAGGGCAATGCCGACGACCGCGGCAGCCGCGAGTACAACCTGGCGCTCGGGCAGCGCCGGGCGGAAGCGGTAAAGCAGATGATGCAGCTCCTCGGCGCGAGAGCCGACCAGGTCGAGAGCGTGAGCTTCGGCGAGGAGAAGCCGCGGTGCACCGACGCCGCGGAGTCCTGCTGGTCGCAGAACCGCCGCGGCGATATCGTCTATCAAGGCGAGTGAGATGCGGAGGGATGAGGGATGAGGGATGAGGGATGAAGGTCAACCCCTCGGCTCCGTCCGGTTTTCTTCGTCGCTTTGCCTGGATTACCGTCGTAGCGTGTCTTAATCCGGCCACGCAGGTTTCGGCGCAGCTGTTTGGTGGGGACGACGTTGCGCGCAAGCAGATCGCCGAGCAGGCCAGGGGCCTCGATGCGCTGAAGCAGCAGAACGACGCCCTCGCGGCGCGGCTCGCGCGCATCGAGGAGTCGCTCAAGACCCTGTCGGCGTCCAACCCCGCGCTCGAGCTCGCCCAGCAGCTCGAGCGGCTGCGCCAGGAAATCTCGCAGCTCCGCGGCCAGGTCGAGGTGCTCAACAACGAGGTCCAGTCGGCATCGAAACGCCAGCGGGACATGTATCTTGATCTCGACGCGCGCATGAAGCGCCTCGAGCAACCGGCCGCGGCGGGCGCGACCTCCGCCGCCCCTTCGTCCGCGGCCGCCGCGCCGCAGCCGTCCGACGCGGAAGCGCGCGCCTACGAGGCGGCCCAGGGCCAGCGCAGGATCGGCAACTACCAGGGCGCCATCGCCGGCTTCCAGAACTTCCTCGCCCAGCACCCGAAAAGCCCGCTCGCGCACCGCGCGCAGTACTGGATCGGCGACTGCCAGTACAACCTGCGCGATTTCAAGAGCGCCATCGTCAGCCAGCAGAAGCTGATCGCGAACTACTCCGGCAGCGCTTCGGTGCCGGACGCGCTGCTCAACATCGCGAGCTCGCAGCAGGAGCTCGGCGATACCGCCTCCGCCCGCAAGACCATGGATGGCCTGGTCACGCGCTATCCAGCGAGCGAAGCGGCGGAGAAGGCGCGGCGGCGCCTCGCTACGCTCAAATAAGCCGTGGGTCGTGATTCGTGGGTCGTGGATCGACCTGGGCGGATCCGTCTGCTTCGATGAAGAAAGCCGTTGTTCTCCTTTCGGGCGGGCTGGATTCGGCGACGGTGCTGGCGATCGCGCGGTCGGAGGGCTGCGAGAGCCACTGCCTGACGGTGGACTATGGCCAGCGTCACCGCGCGGAGCTGGCGGCCGCAGCGCGCGTCGCGCGCGCCCTCGGCGCGGCCGGGCACCGCATCGTCAAGCTCGATCTTGCGGATTTCGGCGGCTCGGCGCTGACCGACAAGAGCATCGCCGTTCCCGAAACGCCGTCGCCCGGGATACCCGTAACCTACGTGCCCGCGCGCAACACCATCCTGCTCTCGCTCGCGCTCGCCTGGGCCGAAGTGCTCGGCGCGCAGGACATCTGGTTCGGCGCCAACGCGGTGGACTACTCCGGCTACCCCGACTGCCGGCCCGGGTTCATGCGCGCGTTTGAGGCGCTCGCCAACCTTGCCACCAAGGCCGCGGTGGAGGGGCAGCGGCTCACGCTCCACACGCCGATCATCAGCCACAGCAAGGCAGAGATCATCAAGCGTGGCGCGGCGCTCGGCGTGGACTACGCGCTGACCGTGTCGTGCTACCAGGCGACGGACGATGCCGCCGCCTGCGGCCGCTGCGACGCGTGCCGGCTGCGGCGGGACGGCTTCAAGGCCGCGGGCATTCCCGACCCCACCCGCTACCGTTAAACTAGCGCCATGCCATTCACGATACACACCGAGGTGCTGGTGGCGGTGTTCGCGGCGGCCGTCATCATGGGCGCGGTCACCAGCAAGACCAACTTCTGCGCCATGGGCGCGGTCTCCGACTGGGTCAACATCGGTGACACCGGGCGCATGCGCGCCTGGGTGTTCTCGATGGCGGTGGCGCTCGCGGGCGTGATCGCGCTCGAGGCGTCCGGCGCCGTCAACCTCTCGGGCGAGACCTTCCCGCCGTACCGCACCGCGAACTTCGCATGGATCCGCTACCTGCTCGGCGGCTTCATGTTCGGCGTCGGCATGACGCTCGCCAGCGGCTGCGGCAACAGGACGCTGGTGCGGATCGGCGGCGGCAACCTGAAGTCGCTGGTGGTGCTGGCGATCGGCTCGGTCTGCGCCTACCTGATGCTGTGGACGCCGGTGTTCGAGAAGGCGTTCCTGCCCTGGGTCGCGGCGACCACGATCAACCTCCAGAACTACGGCGTGGCGAACCAGGAGCTGGGCACGATCCTCGCCGGCATGTTCGGCATGGGCCTGTCGAAGCCCCTCAACCTCGCGGTCGCGGCGGCGGTGGTCGCGGGGATGCTGTTCTTCTGCTTCAAGTCAGCCGACTTCCGCTACGAATCGGACCACGTCTTCGGCGGAGCAGTGGTCGGCCTCGCCATCGTATTCGGCTGGTGGCTCACCGGCGGCTCGATCGGGAGCGAGTGGAAGGAATACGCCGACATGGCGACCGTCGTGCCGAGCCGGGTGCAGGTGCAGTCCTACACCTTCATCAGCCCGATGGGCGACACGCTGCGCTACCTGCTGGAGCCGGCCAACTACTCGCTCGTCAATTTCGGCGTGATGGCGCTCGCGGGAGTGATACTCGGCGCGTCGCTCTACGCGATCTTGACCGGCCAGTTCCGCCTCGAGTGGTTCGCCTCGTGGCGCGATTTCGCCAACCATGCCGTGGGCGCCGTGCTGATGGGCACCGGCGGCGTGCTCTCCATGGGCTGCACCGTGGGGCAGGCGATCACCGGCATCTCCACCCTCGCCATCGGCTCCATCCTCACCTTCCTTGCCATCGTCATCGGCGCGGCGGGGACGATGAAGTATCAGTATTGGCGCCTTGAGCGCGAAGCGTGATCCTCGCCCATCACCCATCACTGATCACGCTTTTCAAGGACGCGCGGCCACTGTAGAATCCGCACCTTTTTCAGGTCACGGGCGGCGCGTCCGTGGCTCCCGCGGGCGGTTAGCTCAGTTGGTAGAGCAGCGGACTTTTAATCCGTTGGTCGCCGGTTCGAATCCGGCACCGCCTACCACTTCTTAAATCCGGACGCCTTCGGCGCCGGTTTAAGTCCGCGCATTCGAGCAGACAGCGACGCTGCAGCTCAATGCGCGGTCCCCGGGCACCGGCCCTTTTGTTCGAGTAGAATCTAGCTAGCTAGTTCGTGACGGGGGTGTCATATGGAATCCATCGGCATCTACGAGGCCAAGTCCAGGCTCTCCGAGCTCGTGGAGAAGGCCGAGGCGGGGCAGGAAGTGGTCATCACCCGGCGCGGCCGGCCGGTGGCGAAGCTCGTACGCGCCAAGCCGGAGAAGGCAATCGACCGCTCGGCACTAATTGACGAGATCACCGCTTTCAGCAAGACCTGCAAAGTGGGACGGATCAATTTGCGCAAGCT